>ERZ650309.25-NODE-25-length-79625-cov-8.747254_pt1 | contig 79625 bp, 101 predicted proteins | sample MGYA00376245_ERZ650309 | MGnify/ENA primary metagenome ERZ650309 (study PRJEB26733, sample SAMN07839294) | wastewater metagenome | biome: urban; feature: wastewater treatment plant; material: waste water | place: USA: North Carolina | collected 2016-04-26 ... | reverse complement strand
ACCAGATGGTTTATTTATTGTTTGATTACCTGTTGTTCCTGCTGATGTATTTGTTGTAAGTAATGATACTTTACCATCTGTACGTAAATTTAATATTTCTCCAGCACTTCCAGCAAATCTACAAGCATAATTATTTGTTGCTCCAGTATTTGCAGTTATATTAAGACCATAGCTATTTATGACATTAGAACCTACGTTTACTCCGGCACTACGTATAGTACTACCATTAGTAATAGTAGCATTAGTACCAGCAATTGGAGCACCATCTATATCAAACGTTGCACAATCAGTAATTGTGCTAGGACCAGCAAAAGCATGAGTTGTATTGCTAATTCTAAAATCACGTTGTGTAGTAATATTACCAGTGGCGTGTGTTTGTGTTGCAGTTAAATTATAATAAACTGCTCCAACTTCAGTTGACGCATTTTGTCCTGTTCCAGCAATTAGTGTATATCTAAAGCCGTAGTTGCTAGTATAGGAACGAGTATTATTAGTAAATTCAATAGATGTTGCAGTTCCAGTAAATACAGCACCAACAGCATAAATTTGAAATTGACCAGAGCCACCTATGACAAATGTTCCTATTCCTTTTGTTCTAAAATCTATACCTTCATTAGCACTAGAGCCTGTTGCTCTTAAGATAATATTACCACCAGTTGCTTGACTTGTAATAGATAATCCAGTTACGCAGTTTGATATTGAATTATCTATCAATACTGTTGGGTTGGTAGCACCTTGACGACCACAAATCCAAGAAGATGAGGAAGATGAAGTGATAGTTTGAGCACCAGATGCTAGTGCAGCAATACCAGCTATATTATTGCTATCATCAATAGTAATACCACAGTTCTGTATTACCTTACCTGTTGTGCCATCAAAGCGACAAATAGCATTATCTGTTGAGGAGGCAGGACCACTTGCGTCCCCTGCTGTTATTGTAACCCATATAGCATCAAAATCTGTATTACTATTTTTCTTTAAATATTGCCCTGTAGTACCTCCTGTTGGTACTCCTTGCCCAGCGGCACCTGTAGCACCTGTAGCACCTGTAGCACCTGTAGCACCTGTAGCACCTGTAGGTCCAACCAATGATACAGGAGAACCCCAAGACCCCGCTGTTTTTGGACCATAAAAATCTAAAGTTGTAGTGTTTATATAAAAATCACCATTAGTACCAGTTCCACTATTTGGAGCACCAGAACCATTTAATACTGTTTTACCATCTGCACCAGCAGGGCCTTGAGTACCTGTATTACTACCTCTTAAACCTTGCCTACCTACAGCTATAATTTTAGTCTGTCCATCATCAACTTTGATGATATTATTTAATTGTTCAACAATTATTTTATTATCAGCCACTAAACCCTCTCTGGTGAATAGAATTTTTTATTAAAAATAAGTGGGTCTTCTTTATTATTATCAGCTGTATTAATCAAAAACACATCATAAATACCTTCATGAATATCAATAGCAGCAGTAGCAGATTTACTCATAATCCATCTAATAGTACCATCAATTCCGCCAAGTTCCATTCCACCATTTTCTGTAGTTAATTCAATTAAAGCGGTTTCATCATTTATGTTTTCTTTAACTCTAGTGATAGCTTTATAATCTTTTAAATCAATAGGTGTTACACCATCAGGATTATAGTAAACAACCATGTAATCCAAAGGTGTATCTTTTATAACTGTAAATGTACCTTTATTATCTATCATGATTATCTCATAATTTGTTTAATTAACTGAATAGTCTGACCACCACGAGCCATATCATCTTGAATAGTAACCAGTACATCATTTTTAGTCAAGCTTGGTTTAGCCTCTGGTGAAACAACATAAACATTCACTGGTTCGCTCTTTTTCGTTGAAGTAGCCATATTTGGAATACGACTACCTGATTCATTAATCTTACGATTACCAGAAGCATTTATTGCATCTAAGTTTTCACGACCAATCATATCTACAGCACTATTTCTTAAAATATATTCACCAGGTCTTACTAAAGCATTTACACTATCTCTAGTTGTTACAGCCATGCCAGCTGCTGCTCTTTTATGAACGTAACCACCACCAGCGAAAATAGCTGGGTTTGCTGCTATTGATTCACTTATTGCAGCTTGAGTACCTGAAGTTCCTGCAATAGCTCCAATAGCATCACCAGCAAAACCTAAAATGCCATTAAATATAGAATTAGTCGCGGCTTTAATAGCCATATCTTGAAGTCCTTCAAGAACTTTTAATGAGAAGGACCTAAAGGCATCACCAGCGGTTGCTGTACCGTTTATCCAATCTTTAAAGAAACTACCAAATGATTCTCTAGCATTATCAAGAGCATCAGTAATATTCTTTTCAATGTTTAAACCTAAACTATCTTGAATACTAATTTGTTCAGAATACTTTTCTAATGTGTATTGAATCTGTTCTGTTAATGAGGCTTGCTTCTCAACAATAATACCTTTACGTGCAGCGTCCTCTGCTTCTAATGCAGCAATTTTTTGTGCATTAGCAATTTGTTTATCTTGTGCTTCATTATAGTTATCTACAGCTTTTTTCTTATCAACATAAGAAGCTTTAGATTTCATTACAGCATTATATTCTTTTTCAGCTTGCTTTACTAATTCATCATATAATGGTTGTTGTTGCTTTCTTTTATCAAGCTCAATAGATATTTTTTGGTCTTCAATACCACGCTTTTTTTCTTCAAGCATACTGATTTCAGCATCACTATAAAGACCTTTAAGACCGCCATATTTTTTATCACTTGCTTGATTTATAATTGAATTTAATTTTGCAATTTTTGTATCAGCTTCATTTGTAGCACGAGTTAAATCTCTTTCAATTTTACCAAGGCTAATATCTTGAAGTTTAGTAATCTCATTAAGATACTTAGAATTTGCTTTATCAACACCTTCTGTTAATTTACCATATGATGATGAAGCTTCTGAAGCAACGGTATTTAATTTTTCTGTCAGTGTATTATTCAATACATTACGAACAGTTGCATCGCTTTCACCAGTTTCAGCAACTATATTTGGTACTTCTGTTTCAATTTTTTTCTTTAAATCTTCAACATTCTTTTTAGCTGCTGCAATAGCTTTTGTACTTCCTGATGCCTTTGCACTTGATAACTTAGTTGCAGCTTCTGCAACTTGTTTATCTAATTCTTGTACACCTTTAGCGGCTTCAACTACTTGCGTACTTTCTAAATTTTTAAAAGCAATTTGATTACCAATTTCTGCTGCACGGCTTTGAACTGCTAAATAACTTTCTTGAGTTTTATCTCTTTGGTCTTTTAATATTTTTAAATTATGCTCAAGAACTCCTCTTTGCTCATCACTAGTTTTACTATCTTGAATTTTTGCAGTAAAGTCTGTAATTTGTTTTTGTAAATCTAAAAGTTGATTAGATTGAGATTGTCTTTCATTTAAAAATGTATTTTGTAATTTAATTAATTCATCAGAAGTTAATGCAGCTAAATTAGTTCCTTTTGTTTTATCAGCTAACTGACCATATTTATCTCTTGTACCAATATATTCAGTAATTTTACCACGATGATAAAATTTACTAAATGAACTTTGTGTAAATTTATCTGCATCACCAGCTAAATTATTACTAAAGTTTTCTGATGATTTTAAACTTAATAATCTTAACTGCTCTAATGCAGTATTACGCATTTCACCTTGAAGATTTTTTAATACTTTAATTAAATCTTCTACAGTAGTAATTGTATCAAGACGAATATCTTTAGTAAATTGCCCAAACTTAGTTTGCATAGCAATTACTTCAGAACGTAAAGCTGCCGAATTTTTAGATAAAGAATCATAGCGTGAAGTTAATCTATCTATTTCATTATCAACAGAACCGATTGAATCGTTTGTACTATCAAATGCAGCTTTAGCTTCATCCATTTCTGTTTTAAGTTTATCAGTTTCAGCTGATGCGGAATTAGTAATAGATGTATATGCAACTAAAGAACCAACAACTAATGCTATAATTGTTGCAAGCTTACCAATACCAGTAAGACCTAAAAGATTTAAAGCACCAGTTAGGCGACCAGTTGCTGCTGTTGCTGTGGTTTCTGCTACAGCTAGACCTTCAGTGGCAACTGCTGCAATACCCATTTGCCTAGCCATTAAAGTAGCAGCAGCACCAAGACCTAATAAGTTTTTTGCAAGAAGAGCAACTTTAGCTACTGCGAAGGCAGAGAAAGTACTTACTAGTAATGTACCAACAATTTGTAACATTACTGGAAATTCATTTAATACTTTTAATACTCCAGCTAATAAGTTTGCTAACGTAATTAAAGCTTGCTTAAACGGTTCACCAATTTGTAATAATAAAGCGCCGAATGTGTTACTTAATTTCTGACCAGAATTAGCTAATGAGCGCATCTGAGTTTCTTGAGCTTTAGAAGCCGCACTTGATAATTGGAAAGAAGTTTCCATTTCTCTTGCAGCTTCAGTATTTCTTGATAATGCAAGATAAGCTCTTGCTGCACGTAAATCCATAGAAGCAAAAGCATCACTAGCACCAAAGCCAGCTTTCTTCATTGTTTCTAATACTGGAATTAAACCATTTGCTTTAATATCTACATCAGCAAAAGTAAGACCTACTTGCTTTAATTGAGTTGCAAGTTTTTTAGTTGGATTTTGTAACTCTACTATAATTTGTGTTAAGCCAGTACCAAGTGTGGAACCAGATTTGATACCAGCATTAGACATTGCGCCTAATGCAGCAGTTAATTCTTCTAAAGTAATTCCAGATTCGGCGGCAGCGTTACCAGCATATTGAATACCAAGTTGTAACTTATCCATAGTAAGTTTAGATAAGTTTAATGCTCCAGTCATTACATCAGCAACATGTGCTGTTTCAGCGGCATTAAGATTAAAGATAGTAAGTGCTGATGTTACTACATCTACAGAAGTTGCAAGGTCTGAACCAGTAGCTGTGGCTAATAAAGCAACCGATGCAATTGATTTATCAATTTCTGCGGCTGATAAACCTGCTTGACCTAATGTAATAGCTGCTTGAGCTAATTCAACAGCAGTGAATTTAGTATTAGTAGATACTTCAATAAATGTTTTTGATAAAGAATCCATTGTTTTATTAGTGGATTCTGTTACAGCTTGTAAGTCTCTTAATGCTTTATCATACTGTATAACGTATTGTGTTCCAAACTGAAACAGTTTGAAAATTTGAGTCATTACACCATAGTTAACAAGTAACCCAGCTTGAATCTTAAATAATGATGCCCCACCATCACCGAGTAAATTTTGAACCTTATTTGCTCTACTTGTTTGAACAGCTAATTCTTTTTCAATACCAAGTAATTTGTTTTTTTGAACTAATAAACCATCAAGTGCCGCTTTTTCATTTGCAATAAATGTAAGTTTTGCCTTTTGATTTGTACCAAATAATTGAGCCGCCCTAACTTCAGCATTAGCAACACGATACTGTTGTGCTTCAATTTGTTTATTAACAGCAATTAAAGTTGAGGCTGGAACTTCTTGACGCTTACTTGCTAAACCAACAACCTCTCTACTACCAGCTGCTTTAACAACTTGAGCCATAGTTGTTCTTGCTTTATTAGCAATGCGTGTAAACATTGCATCATAAGAAGCTTCAATATCTTTAGATTCACCATTTTGGAAACTGCGTTTTAATGCAGTAATAGGATTACCTTTTGAAGCAATCTTTTCTAATTGTCCAAGAGATAGTCCATTTGATACGTTTGCTAAAGCTGCTTGTAATTTTTGTGCTTCAGTAACAGCTTTATTAATCTGCTTACCAATTTTGCTTGTACTTGAAACAACTTCATCACTAGACTTAGATGCCTTAGCAAGTCCATTGTAGAGTTTTTCAATTTCATTTAGTCTTTTTAAGACTACTTCTAAGCTAATTTGGTCAGCCATTATCTATTTTATCCAGTTTCTCAAACACTGAATCTAAGCCTTCAAATTCCTTAGTTCCAGCACTTGTTGCTACAGAGCCTTCTCCAAATAAGTTTGATAATGCAACAGCAGCTTCAAACTCATTCTTTGTGGCCTTATTAGTTTTCTTTCCACCTAAAGCTGAAGAAGCTACATAAATAAGAGCTTGTGTACTCTCAGTTGATTTAGCCTTTTCAAACCCTAATTGTAACTTAATTTTAGTAGTAATGTCATCATCAGAATTGTTCCAGAAAATAAAATCTAATTGGCTTGGGACTGTTCCGAAGGCCCAACAGACTGTTTCTTCTGCGTTGAGTCCTGTGAACCAATCGCTGATTCCATCAATTTCGCTAGAATCGTCGCCTGACTCTCCACTCTTTTGCCCAGTTTTGTTGCTGTTGTCAGGCTGTCTATAAAAAAATACAGTACATGCTCCGTTACCCAAGCGATTAGTTTATTAGACTCATCGGTTGATAACTCAAAATCATCTATAGTATAAACCTTTAATGGTGTACCATTCATGGTACGGGGCTTAACACATTGTACTATAACTTCATTTTGTAATTGAGGTTCACTAAATATTTCAGTAATATTTTCCATCCCCATATAATAAGGAACAACATTACGAATAAGTCCACCGCTCATGAAGACTTCTTTTAATTCATTATTAACAGTTACAGCAAGTCTATCACTTGGCTTTTTTACTTCTTCATTCATTTACTTCTCCCATATTAAAGTAGTCCCATCAATATACATTGATGGGACTATATCTTCAAGTTTTAAATTATGGGAGTGTAACTAGACTGAAGATTATGCACGTACTAAGATTTTTGCAGATGCACCACCGAAGTAAGCATAAGCAGGGTCTGTAGCAACAAGGTCATAAATAGCAAACTCAAATGGTAAATTACCATAGTTGTCTGATGTAAATGCCATGTTGAAACCTTTAGTGATACGAATTTTAGGAAACAGAATAACTACATGTTTACCATTAGCAAGTTTACCAGCGACTTTAGCAGCTAAGAATGGTTGGTCTGTTTTAGAACCAACATCTACTACGTTAACTACATAAACAGTTACACCTGATGCCAGTGCTGGTAAGAACTCATCTACTGTAACGTTTAATGAGGCTACTGAAACAACTTTACGAATAACGAAGTCATCATCACCATTTTTATCAATTAACAGAGTTTTACCAGCGGTAATACCTGTAGCTGATGTAACTGGTAATACTTTACTTGCTGGTGAAGCAGCAACAGCACCAGTTGTAGTTGTACTAATAGTAGCAGGAGTTACGCTAGAACCATCTAAGCCTAAAGCAAAGTTAAGGTTCTTAGCAGTGTATTCAAACACTTCCATCGAAGCACGTACTGGGTTTGATGTAAGAGTAGAGAATACGATTGTACCTTTTACACCTTGAGTCAACTCTGTATATGCAGGTTCTGAAGATGTAGTAAAGTTTTTAACTAAACCAATTGAATGGTCAGTTGGGTTTAAATCATGTAAATCTTCAACGGGACCAATCATCACCGAAGCAGTTGAAAGCATGAAGTTGTCAGTTAGAGCAAGACCAGCCATATTAAAATCACCTATATATTATATTTGTTAAGCCACAATTAGCTTGATAATGTTGTTATAACATATTAATGTGGAATATGAAAACAAATTAAAAAGAGGTATATAATGGTAAAAAATGTAAAACAAAAAAGTATTCAGGGAACAGTATATTTTGAACCAGAAGTTCTTGAATATCTTAATGAATGTATGATTGTTAGTAATAGAAAGATTTCACAGGAAGTAAACTTTCAAATTAAACAATTGAAAAAAATTAGGGATGCAAATGATTTAAAAGCTATCGAAATGGCTGATGCTCATTTTAAGGCAGTTCAAGATAACCAGCGCCAAAAGTAACTGCAATTCCTTGAAATGGTCTTGTCTCAGTTCTTCCTATAGAAAGAGCTAGTACATCTCCACCTACAGTAAGATAACCTCTTTTTAAACCTGAGGCATCTAGTATTTGAAATTTTTCTCCAGTAGAACCTGGTGTTAATTCAGCATATAGTTTATCTATAACACTTCTTAAAACTGATAAGTTCTTATCATCTGACATAGTACATACTGAAATAATGCAAGTTACTACATGCATATCTTTTTGATTTTCTATAGTGTAATCAGAAATACCGATAAGATGTTTATTAGGTAATTCGTTAATAGCTGAAGCAGCATCAAAATCAAATACTTGAAAACCTGTTATACTATTTCTTGTAAGAAAATTCTTACAATAAGCTAAAAGAGAACGTTGTATATCTAAATATGGACCACTCATGCTATACCTTTTAATACTGATTGTTTAGCTTTTACTTTAACCCACCACTGCATATATTGTCCAATAAAAGGTCTTTTAGTGTAATGATTATCAAGTTTCATTCCAAGGAATACTGGCTTATGACCAGCTGGGGTTGATTGTTTCTGATTAAAAAAATCTCTAAAAAACTTAGGTCCATACTGTGTTTTAAAATCTGTTTGTAATTTAGGAAAAAAATCAATAGATATAGTACCTATTTGTTGTGTGGGTTTAAACCCTTTTGGGTTAGTACTTAAATAACCACCTTTTGGTCTAGATTCAAAAGTTCTATATTTATTATTTTGACCAGGTTGGAGAAAGAAAACAACTGGTTTACCAAAGATTTTATTAGCACTCATACCTTGTAATGTATGTTTTAATTCACCAGTATTTATAAAAAACCTATTACGATAACTTTTATTTTTCTTAGAGGCATAATCTTTTCTAAACCTAGGCCAGTTGGGTATTGATAGTAGTTTTTCTTTACCATCACTTTGTAATGATGGTGTATTAGATGCTCCTATAATTCCTGAGGCATTTGCTAAATAAGTAAAAAATCTTGATTGAATATTATCAATTCTTTTTTCAATAAGAACTAAAGTGTAGTCAAGACTTTTATTTATAAGACGATAAAGTACATCGTTTATAAGTTTTGGTGCTTGTTCAATTGCTGCCATTAAATTTCTTTTAATTCTAAAACAGATATACCAAGTTGTTTATCTGATTTTAACACAACATAATTACCTATAATATCGTCTCTACTAACTTCTACATTAGATAAGGCAATGAATGTTTCTTGAGGAATCTTTATAGAATCAATTACATCATTTTTTGGTTGTAATGAAATATAAACTGTTTCTAGTTGTTCTGTTAAAGTCATTTCTTCAATTCCAGTAACAGCATTTTTTGTAAAAGATTTTTTCTTCCAAGTTAATTCAGCATCAACTTCAAATAGTTTATAATGTATATAAATTAAACCGTGATGAAAACCATCTGCATGGTTTGCAACAATATACTTTTTATTAGCAGCAATAATTATATCATTTGGACGGATGGTGCTCCTAGGAGAAACCCTAAGATAGCGACGAGCAGATAAAAAATTACTAACACGACTAGTATCAGGTATGTCGAGAATTTGTCCATAAAAAGAGGGGCCGTTTTCCTTTTGATATATTGTTTTAAATCTATTTCCAGTGAAGCTAAGTCTACTAGACATTTTATGCTCCAGTCAGTGCGTCTGTTCCAGAAGAAATAATAAATAATGTAGGCACTGATAAATCCTCTTCAGAAATCTCAACAATTGCTTCTGAATACATAGCTTCTAAACGAGCCATCATAGATTCAAAATCAATTTTTGAAAATCTTTTATAAATAGTATTATCAGCTTGTTCAGACTGGTATACCATTAATTCAATAAGTTTACAAGAGTCTAATGCTGCTCTTGCTGCTAAAGCTTTTTGTATATTTGGTAAAAAGATTGAACCATTTGAAATTAAAGAACCTAATGTGTTACCAAGTGCATTATCTAGCTGACTATAAGCGTAGTATAAATCAATATTATCATCAGGTAGTTCAGAAGGAGTTAATGTTACTAATGCTCTAACCGCATCTTTTGTAACTGGTATAAGTAAACTATTACGTAATAAGTAAACATCATTAATTGTATAATGAGCACCTTGGTAAACAAACTTAATAGTAATAAATCTTATTTCTTGTGGTAGTGTAGCACTATTAACAGATGATGGTATTTGATAAATAACAGACGTACTATCAGCACTAATAGGTAAAGTAACGTCTGTAACAGACGTTGCCCCACCATCATTTTTTTGAACAGTAATAGTTGCAGACGAAGGTGTAACTAATTCACCATTTACAATAAAGTTTGCAATATAGTTAAATGCAGAACCAATTTGTCCATACTTCGTCATTTACTTACCTTATTTTTTAGTGAAAAGATTTTTTAAAACAGAATTTTTATTTTCTTCTTCTGCTTTTGTAGCCTTTTCTTTTTCTTCAGCTTCTAGTTCTGCCATGATTTCTTCATCAGTTTTTTCTTTTTGAGGCTCAACAAAACCAGGTACTTTATTACCATTTTCGTCAATACCAAAACCTGATGCAAATGATGCAATAGCAGCATTTTTACCATTTTCAGCATCAGCAAAAGATTTGAAATGTGTTTCAAATTCTTTATCAGATGCATTCATAGGTAAGTTAGAAATTAGTAATTCAATAACACCTTCAGCAATTTTTTGACTAATATAAGGTGTTAACACTGCAACACATGGTCTATCAGACTCAATAACTTGACCATTATGTGGGTCAATATACATATATGGCCCTACTGTTTCAATAATAACTTTTTTAAACATTTTTTTCTTCTCCATGTTTTTAAAATATGAGGCCCACCCACATTAGGGTGGGCCTCAACCCTTCTCTTATCAGCTTACGCTTACGCGCCGAAGTTGAAGATAGAACGAGTATCACCGAATACAAGGCGGTAGCCAGTGTTTTCAGTTTTAACAACCGTTACCGTTTGGTTACGGATTGCACGTTCTGTTTCTTGGATGTTTGAACCAGCTTCAACCAGTTCTTCCAGCGTATCACCTTTTGAGTAACCAATCAGCTTGTTAGCTGGGCAGGTGCTTGAAAGAACAGGAGTGATAGCAAGAGCAAGGTTAATCAATGCAGGGTTCTGAGCAACCGATACACCAGCTTTAGCAAGCGAATCAGCAATCGTCAGACCAGCATTAGCTTGCTGCGTACCAAACATTAACAGCCACTGTACGTATCCATCCCAGTTCATTACAACCGTATCAACAGGAGCACCAGCTTGAGCACGAGCAACTAACCATGTCAGTAAGTGCGGCCAGCTAATTTTACCGTTTGTAGCGGTAACACCAGTTGATGTGTTATATGAAGACTGAGCAACTACAGGAGCAGCACCATAAGCACCATCACCGCTTACCAGAATCGACGTAGCAACTTTAACTTTTGACAGTTCAAGGTCACGAGCGATACGGTTAGCATATGGAACCAGCATGTCAATCGAAGCACGGCGGTTAAATTCGTAGGTTGAACGAATCCCATAACCATGCTTATAGATTTTGACTTTGCTTTCTGACGTCTTGATGGTACGAACAGGAATATTCGCGCCTTCAGCAATCATGTAAGTATCACGGTCTGCGCTGTCATCATCAACAACAGTTGAGAGCAATTCAACACCATTGATAGTACGGCTATTCGCAATCAGCGGAGCCACTTTCTCAACTTGGTCTTGACGGTTTGCCCAACGAACAACATCGTCGATTACTTCAGGGAACAGTGCACGAGTACCTGAGTATGTTGCAAACGTGTCGCTTGCAGCTTGCAGATAAACGCCGCGCTCAAAGTCATTACGAATTGGCAGGTTTAATTCAGCCAAGATTTTTTCGTAAACGTTTAAGCCACCGTTTGTACGGTCAGATTGTGAAGCACCAGCAAGTAACAGATAATCTTTAGTACGGAGACCAAAGCTATCAGCAGTTTTTGCAAGTTTCAGACCGAAATCTGCACCTGTGCTTTCATCTTTCAACGATGCAACAAGTGTTTTAATGTCTTGCAGCGGTTGAATTTCATTAAGAGGACGTAACATTATCTATATCTCCTTATTAAATAGACATTGCAACAACGTAGCTTGTGCCAGAAACTTCGACAACTTGCCAACGCGAGGTGCCTGATTGAAGTTTTTGTACATAGCCTTTAGCACCGCTAGTTGCAGTACCACCTTCGATGTATTCACCAACAACTGGTAATTCATCAGGTGACGATGCTGTTGCGTTTGGATTCAGTTCAAACTTGAAGCTGCCTTTTAAAGCAACTGCACAAGTGATAACACCATCTTGAGCACGAACCTCTACAGATTCGAGAATACCAAGAATAGCATTGCCATCACCAGCAAGCTTAACTGTATTAGCAGCTGACGTATCTAACGTCACTGCTTTGCCTTTATCGGCAGCGGTCATACCAGAAGCACCATAGAAAGTCCAAATGAAAGCTTCAGCATATAAACCGCGAAGTGAAACAAGACCTAATGTAGCCATGTTTTATTACTCCTTATTTAGTAGGTTTAGTTGTACGGAATGCTTCCTTCTGATATTCAGTAAACTCAGCGTTTACTTTCACATCAGCCTTTGTCCCGTCACTTACTGGTTTTGAGCCAATAATTTGATGGAGCTTATAACCCTTGGTTTCGACAAGCTCTAACATTGCTGTTAAATCCTTGCCTTCAAGGTCAGTCTCTACTTCACCGGAAGCAACCAATGCAGCTTTGACATGTGGCAACAGTTTATCAACTGCCGCTGTTAATTTTGTTTGTGTCTCTTGAGCAGCAGCAAGCAGAGCAGCTTGTTCTGGAGCAGCAGCTTTTAATGACTCAAGTTCTTGTTCAGCACTAGCTAATTTGGCAGCTAAAGCATCCTTCTCAGCCTTTACAGCTGTGAGTGCTGTAGTTGCGGTTGAGAGTTCAATCTTTACAGTGGCCATTTCAGTAGCACTAGCTTGTAACAAGGCTAATACTTCTTTATCCATTGTTTTAGTCTCCTTAGGGTTAACATTTTCATCCATTTTATAGGATGCTACAAAGAATCTTGACTCCAGTGGCGCACCACTTGCAGCAAGCTTCTTAGCAGTATCTGTATTCATGTTTTGTTGAGCACGAGACAGAATTTTTGCATCTTTAGCAGCACCACGATTGACTAAAGAAACTTCAGACCAACTGGCTACTCCTACAAGATTTGTATGCACACCATTTTCTCCAACTACGTGACCTTCACTACATGTAGCTGTAAAACGGTTCATAAAATCTGATTCTGGACCAACGAAATCGAAACCACATTCTGAACATAAAATGTGTTCTGTCATTAGTCCAACACTTACTTCATCAATAACAGAATTTTGAATATCATTTACTAATTCTACTTTATCTTTTGGAATATAAAACAAAGTACGTAATTCTACATCACCAGTTGGCATGTCAAATGTTTTAGCCTGAAATACTCTACCAACAGGGAGTACATCAGTATTATGCATAATCTGAATTGGAATTGCTCCACCTGGAGAATTAACTAACTCAGCCATTTGTTTTAATGTACTTACACTAACTCTAGCACCATTAAATAATCCACCAGCTTTTTTAATTGGTTTTGTACTTAATGTGCGAGCTTCAAATACAGCAAGTTTAGAAACATCAGCAGTATCATCACCAATTGATGCACGAATTTGTGCTTCAATTTCTGGTGTAATCTGAATTTGTTTACTCATCAATTTCTCCGTCTTGTTCATTTGTACCTTATAAGTGATACAAAAATCAAGAATTAACTCACTTTACTATTAAAAATAATTTATCGTCAATAAAAAAGTTATTTAGGTTTTTTAATTGTTGCTGATTTTGCAGATTTAGAACCTGGTGTTGTGATACTTCTACCAAGAGGGTCTGAATTAGGACTTACTTTTGATGCATCAACTGAAGCACCTCCACTAGCTTGTGCTTGCATAAAGCCAGTACCTGATAATAATGGAGCAGAATCTGGTCTTGGACGACCATACATTGTAATGTGGTATTCATCATCTGTTATTAATCCTAAGCTTAAATCATTTTGTAATCTAGATTGTTGCATTACCTTTTGTGGTTCAAGTTCTGTTGATGGACGAAGTTCAACATCATCAAATTTACAAACAACATATCCTGTATAACCAGTAAGGCGTATAGCTAACGTAAACATGTCAGAGAAAATATCGGCAATAGGACCATTAAGAGAATCAGCTGACATAGAGAAAATACGAGCTTCAACAGAAGCAGTATTAACACCAGAAGTTCCTCGACCAATAATTGTTGCCATTGTTTTAAGAGCGGCTTGGTTCTGAGCATTAAGAACTTCAATAATAGCAGTAACATCCATAGATTTAGACGGACCACCTTGATTTAATACTTCTGCTTGTACAGCATCTACGTGTACAAATGTATCATCTGGACCTAAATCTCCTACTTGACCAGCAATTTCTTGAAGTCTTGCGTTAATCCAGTTTGCAGTATCATTTTCATTACTACGAATAGAAGCTGGAACATTCTTACGAAGAACTTCTTCTGCAACTGATATATCAATACGAGGATAACCAGTTTTTTGCATAATACGATACAAGTCGTTAATAACTTGCTGTCTTGCAGCAACCGTATTAATAGAAGATACAAACATTGACTGGGCATAAATACCAGTTGGGTTTTGACGATAATTCTTAACAAAGAAGTTAGGAATATCTAATGAGATAGGTGTAGACGAACCAGCAGGTCTTTGCTGGGGCTTGTATACACCTGGGGCAGTCTCAAACCATTCCACAGTCGCGGCATCTACATTGCGCACGGACGCTGGTAATAGGAATTTATTGAAGACTAATTCTGCACATACTTGACCACGAAGTAAAACCATATACCTGAAATCTTCAGCAATTTCACGGAATGATTTAGTAAAGTCAAAGTTAGTAGAATAGTCTGAACGTCTGACTAAACTACCTAATAATGTATGAAGTGTTTGTTGACCAGCTTGGTCTAGTACATCATTTTCATCATAAACATAAAAACGAGGAACAGTATTAGCAACTGTTAAGAAAGCATGAATTGTAGCAGAAACATCAGGGTCAAATTTAGCCAAGTCGTTCATTAATGCACGACTATCTGAGGTTACTCTTGTGCTAAAAATATCACTTAAATGGTCACGATATGCGGGTGCAGCAAGTACAGTTGTTGTGGCACTTGGATTAAATGTATTTGTATAGGAAGCTCCAGCAGGATTGGCTTTTTTCTTTGGCAGGACCAACTGGATTGCTTTATTAACTAATGATGAAGCCATGAGTACCTACTTATTGACATATACTATGATTAACGAGTTATAATAATTTTATCAAGCTTTTTATTCTTGATACCGATTAAATTTTGGACATTAGATTTCATATTAGTAGTTATAGACATTATAGATGTTCTTACTTCACCATCTGATTTTAATCTAATTAATTCAACAAGTGCTGGAGCAAGTAACATAAAAGCACTGGAATGGAAATAGTGGTCATTGCCGTGTAGCTTTACCCACTCTGCTTGTTTCTCAGGAGTTTCACTACGAACCATATCTCTAAGGTGTTCTACAAATACTTGTTTATAATGACCATAACCGCTTATTCTAATTTTATGCTTACGAATCTTAGAAGCTAATGTATCTAAGAAAGATGTACGGTTTACTTGAGCATGTGTAACTACATCATATTCATCTTTAATAATACCAATCTCTTTTAATCCTCTATATTCAACTGGAATTATTACACCTTTACTAGCAGCAAATACATCATTTGCAGTTGGAGTGTATGGGTGTCTATCAATACAACCTCCACGTACTTTATATTTCTCACAAAGTTCACGACAATGTTCAACTAGATTTGAAGAGTGAACTTGGTAAATTGATATAATATCAATATTTTCTTGATTGTAACCAGAACCAATAGTGACATGACAAATAGTACCAACGTCTATTCCAATCCATAGATTTTCATATTTAGATAAATCAGGAGGGCTAACTTCGTTTGTCATACAAGCATGAATGTCTTGTATAGGAATTTGAATGTTACCATCTGAATATGGAAGACCAAGTACAGTATTATAAAAACCGCGAAGGTAGTCGTTCTTTTGATACTCCCATAATTGTTTAAAAATATATGGTAAAGAAAGATTATCTGTAACGAATGGAGTGATTTGATAACCACGATTATCTTTACGAGTTGGATAAGTTGCAACCCATTCTCTTTTTTCAGGACTACGAAGGTCTAGTGGAAAGAAACATTTTTCACACATAACATAAGCTTGAGAGAAATCAATATCATCTTGAAACTCTTTTGTTATATCTGTCAGATTATTTATATGTTCTGGTAAGTCTGGTATATGTACAAATTTTCTATTAAATTCAGGATGATTCCAATGATTACACTTATCACACTTACACATATAAAGGTGCTGGTCAGATAATTGCCAGTTAGAATCAATACCATATAATGGAAAAGATGGTGTTGAGAACTTCTGTGAAATTTTATATTTAGAATGTTGTAAGCGAGATTGGAAAAGAGAAATCATCTTTTGGTCAGATAAATCAATCTCGTCATTCATTACAAAGTCAGCTGAAATAGAAGTAGCTGCTTGTTCAATAGCTGGTACAAGATAAAGAAAAGATGAACCAAACTGCATCATTTCTGTAGAACGTACTGATTTATTTGCAATATCTTCTGGAGTCGTAAATACTTTATCTTCGTTAATGATTGGCTTTACACGACCCTTTGAAATACGTTCAAACATGTCCTCATTAGGAAGTGAGAAAATCAAACTAGTTCCACGGTTTCTTTTTAAAAACCCTAATGCTTTACGAATTTGTACCTCAGTTAAACCTACCTGAGAGATTTTAATTACACTCAAATCATGATGCATATCATCAACAATTTGTCTTTGAAATTCATGCTCATAGAAGCTAAATGGACGTTTCTTTAATGTCGTATTTTTGCATATCCATTCTGACATGGACATACCAACTGAATCGTTTGAAAAACGTTCTGAAGCTTTTGTAACTAAATTAGCTGCGTATCTATTAAACAACGAACCCTCTTGTATTTAATTTAAAAATAATGTAACACTTTATATAACATTAAACAAGGTGTTTTGAACATGGCTGACTATCATTATCCTAAAATAGACGAAAAGATGCTTAGATTAATTTCTAACATATATGAGAATAACCCAGGGTATTTCACTGACCCATCCTGCCCGTATGAGCAATCAACTAAAGACATATTTCAAAAGACAGCAAAGCACCATGACTTTGATTCACACGCACCTAATGAGTTAAAAAGTTCAGATGGTTTATTAGAAGAAATTAATTTACTTTCCAGTCAGTTAAAAAGTTATTGGAACGAAATACAATCTGGTCAAGGTACTACACCAGCTGATAAAAATACCTATTTTAGATTAGCAACAACACTTATTGAAAAACAAATTGATATGAAAGAACGTGTTCTTAATATCAAAGAGTATGAAGCATTTGTAATGATGGTTCTTGATGTTATTGATAGAGAACTAGATGCTGACCAACGTGCTCGTGTATTGGACAAATTTAAAACTGTTGCAGCCCCATTGACAGAAGATAATAAACCAGCTATTACTGGTAACACAACAAGAAACGAAACAGGTGAAGACAATGCAACACAATCTTTGGTCATTGACCAGAAGTAGCTCAATTTGATTTTATGAGCGAAATTTTTTCATTAGAAGCTCCTAAGTACTGGGTACATGACATTCCAGTTATGCCCTTGCACGTTATGAGCAAAAGACCGTTCTTAATGCAGTGGCAGCAGTTCTGTAGGGATATGCCTACGCTTGAAACTCAGCAAACTTGGTTAGAACGTTGTAAAAACAATAACATAGGATTACCTCTTGGTCCTCAATCCAATATCATGATTGTTGATATTGATACGACAGACCAAAGAATCTATGATGCAATTATCAATGTATTGCCAAAATCTCCTTGGATGCGTGTTGGAGCAAAGGGATGTGCTCTTGCATATAAGTTCAACGGGGAAAAAGGATTCAAAATCATTTCTGATAAAGAAGGAATGGTGGTCGAGGTCCTATCTATTGGTAACCAACTGGTTCTTCCACCAAGTATACACCCAGATACTAAAGAACCATATAAGGCAAATTGTAACTTATATGATGTATTAGATGAACTGGTTGTATTACCATCTGGAATTGAAGAGGTTTTAAGAGCTACTGTTTCTGGCTTCATCAAGCTAAAAACTAATAAAAAAGGCTCTTTTAAAACCAGTGATTTTGTCGCTGAAGGCTCACGCGACATCCAAATGGTACATTATTCTGGACTATTAGCCTATGAAATTCTTAAAGGAGAAAAAACCTTTAAAGATGCTATAGGTCAAATGATGGCTTGGTGTGATGCCAGGGTTGCTAAGATTAATGGTGATGAGATTGACCACGTGAAAGGCTGTCGCAAGATAGTCGAGTTCATGATGTATGATATTGCAAACCGTGGGAAGATATTACCACCAGGTTGGGATTTAGGTCTAACACCAGAGGAGCGTATATTCTGGAATCTTGAGATTACAGAGGACCAAGAAGAATGGAATCTGCAACAGACTCTAGACTATATCAATTCACAATTTACTGCTGCGGAAGCTTCTGACCCTAAAAGGACAGAAGCTGTCAAGTATGTTTTGAAGAAGATGGCAAAGTCACAGAAGCTTGATGAGATTGATAAAGGTAAAATTCTGACTACATTAAAAGAACAATCTGGTCTTGGATTAACAATGGGACACTTCAATAAAGAATTGAAGAAGCTAACACAAGGTCCTATTGATGGGGATAACCATTCTCAAATAGCACAGGAAATCATAAATGTCTTTAAAGAACGTGATAAGGAATTACGTTACTTTGAGGATAAACTATGGATTTTTAATGGAACACACTGGGAAGTAATCTCAGATAGAGACATTAAAAAGATGATTTCTGATGATTATGGCAACATGGCAGCAGCTAAGAAAAACCAAGACCATAAAGGTATATTAGAAGTTATCAAGACGACAGTTCCACAAGAGTTAAGCAAGAATCCACCAGATGGTATTAACTTTCTCAATGGGTTCTTGACTAGAGATTTAAATCTTGTACCACATGCTGCTGAACATGGTATGACTTATGTTATGAACTTCTGCTATAAACCAGAAGAGGCTGATAAGTGTCCACTATTTATGGATTATCTACATTACAACTGGGGTCAAGAGCCTGATTATGCTTCACGTCTTGAAATGTTACGAGAAGCGATGGCTGCGACATTGTTTGGAGTTGCACCTAGCTTACAAAAAGTATTCTTACTTTATGGTGCTGGGAATAATGGAAAATCAGTAATGCTTGAAATTATTGATAGTCTTGTACCACAAGATGCTAAATGTGCTATTCCTCCTACGGAATGGGGTAAAGATTTCGTTTTAAGTAACTTTGCTGGTAAATTATTGAACTATGCAGGTGAGTTAGCGAATAATAAATCAATTCAAGGTGACTTATTTAAGAACCTAGTAGTTGGTGAACCAAAGGATGTTCGTGCAATTTATGGTAAAACATTTACCTTAAAGTCAAAATGCGCTCATTGGTTTGCTACAAATGACTTACCTAAAACAACTGATGGTTCAAAAGGCTTCAATAGAAGATGGAATATCTTTTCCTTCAATCGCACAATTGAACCAAGTAAGATTATACCTAATTATGGGAAGATTATTGTTGAAGAAGAGGTTGAAGGTATTGTTGCATGGGCTGTAGGGGCATTGCCATCGTTGTTAAAACGTGGTACATATACATACTGTGAGTCGTCAGAGAAGCTAGTTAACCAAATGGCGTTCAAAAATAACCCTATGAGGCAATGGGTTCAGGACTTTTTGGTTGAGGATGAAGACACAAAAGTCTTACTTACAGACCTATACAGTAACTATTGGGCCTACTGTATTGCTGGAAATACAGGTGGAAAACCACCAAGTAAGCCTGATTTTGTGGTATTATTAGAGAAAATTATGAGAGAAAACAACAAATATACGTTAATAAAAGAGAATAATTTGGAATATTTAGGCAATTTTTCACTAAAAAGAGGTAAATAATCATGAAAGTTGATGAAATTTGCATGGTTGTACCAAATTATAGCAATAAACGTATAGCCGAAAGAAAAAATAGACATTTACTATTACTACAAAATACTGGTCGTCGTTTTGAATGTGACTACGAAGATTGGGTAAAAGCTAAACATTGTTTGTGGTGGTATAGTGAAGAACTTCAGTCACCAATTAATGCTTCTAACATAACTTTTGCTCATTATGTTGGTATTAAGGGAAAACGATTGATAGGTCAGGTAGAAAAGTATAACTTCTGTAGGAACACATATGGAAAATAAGACAAAAGTAATTGAAATTCCAGTAGCAAAGCTTGGTACTAAACCAAAATTGGTATTATCACCAGGGTTGCGTGAACTAGCGGAAGCTTACTTATACCGTAAAATTGTATCAGAAGACCTTAAAAATAGAACTTTTAGTAATTAATCCTTTCTTGTTGTTTCGTGTTGTTGGCCCTTGGTTTATTTAGTTAAATCAAGGGCTTACTTTATGTGTAATAAGGGTCAAATTCAAAAAATTTTAAACGCGGTTTTTTGTTCACTACCACCCTCCAAGCCTCTTTTATTCTTAGAAATAACGTGGTACACCTTACACATGGGCAAGGGATATAGCCTATGCCCTGGAAGTAGTTAACAAATGTTAATAGATAAGTTTCTAGAAACATTCACAAAGAGGAGTAAACAAAATGCTTAATACATATAAACATTTCGAGGATGCAGCTAACGAATTGCTGCACAATAAAGCAAGCCTCACTGAAGCAAAGGCAAACGATAAAAGCCTTAGCAATGAAGTTGCATGGAGCGCCTTTGCAGTACAGTGCAACGGCTCTAATCAAGATAAGGCTATGCTATCGAACAGCATTGCTAAGGATGCCCCGCTGAATAAGTGTAAGGGCATGGTTAGCAAGGCAAAGGCGGTGCTTCATTATCTGATTATGCACGAGGAAGGGATTGTTACCGAGGAGGGAGCCTATACACTAGAGGCAATCAATGAGGCGCTGGCTCAGGGCATCCCTAGTGTCACAATCAATGGCCTTTACAACGTGATTAAGGCTGAGAATCACGACAATCTAGAAAGCCTGAAACGTGAGAAGGCTATCACCAAGGAGGCAATGGAGCTTATGCAAGCCTTGCCTGACGTGGTGAAAGCAGGGATTGAAGTGGATTCTAAGTTTTTCAATCTTCACCCCAAAAAAGCACAATTCCTTGCCGATGCAACGGTTATTGTGGATAACCGCCTAGCTGCTAAGGCCAAGGCTGAAGCTCTCGAAACACGCGAGCAGACACTTGCCCGCATTGTGTCTGAGGTTATCAGCTTAAACCTTACTGACGACTTGCTGACTGCCCTTGCCGCAAGCAGCGAAGCGCAAGCAGCGTAAACTATCGGGGGAAAGTTTCTAGAAACTTTCCCCCTCTCAAGGCGGGGGTTTATATGAGAATTGCAATCACGTTAGCAATCGCGGCAATGCTTTATATGGCAATTTGTATGGATTCGCCAGAGGAGGCTTGCAAAAACTCAAAACAATACAAAAACTGCATAGAAGCGAGTTTCTAGAAACTTTGGGAGGTTGAAATGAATGATGTTCCACTGTTGGGCGAAGTGCGACAACTTCTCAGATTTTATAAAGCGGTTGGAAAAGATATACAAATTTTTTATAATTATATGCTGCAAGCCGCAAGCCCCCATCAAATTGCAGCCGCTTTAATTGCGATTAGAATAGAAACTGGTAGCTTTGGCTATGGGGATAGCGGCTGGCAGCGAAACAAGCTCACAGACCAAGGTTTTGACCTTGCAACACGTCTTTATGATGACGTGGTAGGAAACTTGCATCGTGGATTTGAGCGCAAGAAAGTTTCTAGAAACTATAATGAACCAAAGATTGTTACAGATTTGAGTAACATTATCGTACTTTCAGATAAAGCCAGAAGTGAATTGAGGGCGGAGGCTCTTGAATCTGGGCATGGTTATAAAGGCGCTCGCATGATTAGAGCCAAAACTAACTACGATAATGGGTGCTATGAAAAACTTTCTGGCCAGAATATAATTTACTATAGACGTTAACTATTTGTTAACCATTAAGGTAGCGACAGCTACCTTAATTTTTTGGATTCTTTCTAGTAAGAAAAATTCTTACTTCTTTGTTTTTGGTATTTTTGAGTTTTAATTTTTGAAAAATTACTATAGGTGAAAGAATCCATTTTTTCAAGGTAGCGCCCGCTACCTTAATAGTTAACAAAATTAACTCCCAACTCCAAAAAACTCGCAGATTTCTGTCATTCTGGCAAAAATGTCACACTTTTCTCGTAGGTGACTTAGGATTCATTCATATTCATTCATAGTCGAGTTAGGTAGCCGCCACTACCTAACTCGACTACATAACAATACCTAACTCCACTACAACTCGCTACCTAACTCATAGGCTTATTTGGGGGTCTATTTAGGGGCTTATTTGGGGGCTTATTGCACTACGAATGATACCTTATTACATCCTAACTCGACTACGTAATAATACCTAACTCGACTACGAATGAATATGAATGAATCCTTATTGACTCCTTATTCATGATGAATTAAACTCGCTTTTAATTCCAATTTAAAGGTTTATTATGTACAGTCATGAGATATTACAAAAACTCGAAACTATCCCAACTCCCGTTATTATGGGTAATTTACTTTTCTTCGACTCGTGGGAAGAACCAGAAGATTTCTATACAATGAGTCTAAAACAGCGTCAATCTCTTAAAACTCAGTGGAGTAAGGCTGGAAAGCAACCTACACGAGAAAATGTGTGGGTTTGGTTTGGGCCATATAGTAAAGAGGGTAAACCACGCATTAACAACCAATCAGTAGTAAATTATCTATATCAGGTTGTAATCAAACCCAGCAACGACTCGCGTTTACGTCCCATCATGAGGATTCCAAAGGCAGATGTAAATCCATTTAAGTATCACAATTCTATTAGAAACTCAGCATTAAGTATTGCTGAACATAGAAAAGAACTACTTGGTATAAGTCCTGAAGAATCTTTATCGCCAAAGAATCTTTCTCAGTTTGAAAAACTCGTTCAAGCTGTAGTTAAAGATATAAAAGAGTATCGTTATGATGGTGTAAGTAATGAAGAATTAAAGCAAATGATGCTTTCACTTAATCATCCACCTTTAGCTGTGGATGAAGCATTTACTCGTTTATAGTAAGTACCTAGTAGATATTTAAGGTTTAAAGAGATAATTGGAAATTAGAAACCACTTGTAATATCCGCTTACTAACCACTAACTCTATAACCACTAACTCTATAACCACTAACTCTATCAGCAAGAGGACAGTGACTATGCGTACCATGCCACCAACTAAAGAAGAACGGATTGATGTATCTTTGAAAGACAAAGAGTTAATTGAACTTATGTCAGAAGCATACACAAGAAATGACTCATGGCTTAGACTCGTGATTGCGCGTGTTCAAGCATCAGACCCTATGATTGATTATCTTAACAGTATGGTGACTAACAATATAAATGTTGTTAAATCTCATCCTCGTATTAACATGACAGGAACAGAAAGGCGTAGATAATGGCCAGCTTATTATCAAACGACTATTTAATGTTATTAAAGCAGACTCATTCCTCTAATCCAGATTGGGGAACTAGTGGGAATATACATGCTAAACAAGTTATTGATTTATATAAACAATATAAATATGAATCTATCTTGGACTTTGGCTGTGGTAAAGGTAGTTTAATTAATACACTTACTGAGTATTTCTTTGTAAGTGATAATAAACCAATTATTGCAGGTTATGACCCTGCTGTGCTTGAGTTTTGCAATAATCAATATCTATCCGGTGATTTAGTAACTTGTACTGATGTTTTAGAACATATTGAGCCTGATTATCTCGATGATGTTCTAAATACAATATGGTTACGAACTAATATCCACGCTTACTTTGCAATTTCATTACAACCAGCAAGAATGATTTTACCAGATGGTCGTAATGCTCACTTGTTAGTAAACAATAAAGAGTGGTGGATTGAAGAACTTGAGCGTTATTATAAAAGAGTTCAAGTACTTGAATCTCCCTCATTTAATGAGGCTAGACTACTTTGTATTAAATAAGCGTGAGCTACTGGAATTGAGAGACATGTCCAGCATCAAGCTATAGATTGATGGGTTAACCCTCTCACCTAACATGCGGTCATATCGGCAGTGTAGCCACGATGGTAATTGTGTGAGGGCGATATAAGCTCTAGCAACCGTTTCAACTTTAGGAGTTCTTATGCGTACTGACCTTGAAAAACTTGGTGATGATTTACGTGTAATTCATGAGCAACGTACTTTTTTAAGTACAAAAGATATGGCAAAGGATGCTTTATCTGCTGTTGCACGTTATTTCAAACGTGTATATGAGATTGATATAACTTCCGAAAATAGTTGGCAACAACGAGTTCAAAAATCAATTGACCTTGAAGATAATCAGCGTGGTATTTAATATGAATAATCCTCCTCCAGACCAGTTTACTCGTGCTCAAGTCATTATGTCAGACAATGCAATAAATGCAATCGCTGATACTTATGGTGATAGAGATGTTCTTGTACAGTTTCTAACTACTGCATTATCTGTAGACCCTTTAACTCATTATATCAAAGGGTTAGATACATACACAGATTATATGCAGCGTCAATCTAAACATTTACCAATAACTAATGGTAAATGGACTAGAAAGATTAACTTTAATAGTTCTAATGATGAGGATAGAGTCCCTGGTAAATGATGCTGACATTTACCTGAACCTCTCATGGTGGGCTACGTGATGGAACTACACGTTGAGGTACGAAGGTTCACCAAGTTTCTCGAAACTTAGGAGTTTTTATGCGTTTTGTAGTTCGTTATGATAACTTTACATCAAAAAGATATTATTATAGAACTGTTTTCGCTAATAATGAGCCTGAAGCAGAAAAACTAGGTAAGAGATTTGCTCGTAAAGGATTCATTATAACTTCTAAACGAGGTTACTATGCCTGAAGTAATTAAACCACACCCATTATATCCAGATAATTCTGTTAAACAAGCAAGGCTTGAAGAAGCAATTAACATAGGTTACATAACACGTGAATTGCTTGAAGATGGTAATGCTAAATATACATTAACTGAGTCTGGTGACCTTAAATGGGATTTAGAAAACATTATTAATGGATTTATGGGGTAGTTATGAGTCTAAGTGAACAATTTATGTCTGAAAAGTATAAACTTACATCTAATTTAGAGCCTGTTTATACTACAATCTTTTTAGGTCCAGCTAATACGGATTATATTGAACCAGATTCTTTTACCCAAGTGCAAGTCCTTGAACTTGGTAAAGTTATTGCTCATTTCAAAGGCCCATTTGCCAAAATCAATGCTGGTAAGTTTGTAAGGCTTAAACAGCGTGAAGTGAATATGTAGCATGGCTGATACTGAGCTACTATATTCAGTGAATATAGACCGCATGAAGGCTTTGGGCCTAATTGCTGACCCCGAACCCTGTCAAGATATAATGAATAGGGCTAAACAGTTTTATAAAGAACCACTTAAAGACTTGAAATTAAAGGCAAGTATAGAAGAATTATACAAACAGTCAGGCTCAGAAGATGTTATAGGGCAATGGGTTACAACTATACCCAAGCCTGGAGAAGTAGCTGGATGTATTAACAAAAAGTTACCAAAAGAAAGAGTTATAAACCTGTTTTAAGGTACTTGCCTTTCTATCCGAATAGGACTACCATTTTAATATATGGAGGGAATATGTACGGATTTAGAATAGCAATACATAATCATGTTTCAGGTGAAACTAAAACTTATTGTGTGACCAACCACTTCAGCATGGTTGAAGCATGTAGTGAATTAAAAGCCTATCTTGAGTTTAAACCAGAAGATAGACTAACTCATACTTTTCATTGTATAGGTTATGCGCCTAAACAGCACACAGATATTCAAGTAGATGCTCAATATGAATATGTTTACGAAGCATGTGATACTATGCCTGACTAGTTTATTGCTTATACTCGCAATCTACTTCAAGTTTTGTAGAACTGAGCCAATTTATTATGTAGAAGGAAACCCAACTAATAATGGAGTTTTATTATGGCTAAATATGTAACAACTTTAGCCTCACCAAGAACACAAAGCCACCTAGGATATGGTGGCTTTTTTGATGAGGTATATGTAAAAGATACTGAGGAAGATAGAGTACTCGCAATTTTCTTCGGCCCTGAATCATGGAAATCTGCACGTCAATTTATTGAGAAAAAAGAAACAGAACCAAAAGAACATCATTATTGGGAAATCATTTTCACTAATCAATTTAATGAACTTATCCATTGGTTCTTTAATTCACAACATGAATTAAATAGTTTTTTAAATATGAACCCATCTTGGTGTTCAAAAGTACAAGTTCTCCAACGTAAATGGACTAGTTATGGAATTACTAATAAAACAAAACAATATAGTTTATCTGAAGGTGCTTTAGATGTAAGAAGAGAAATCTATCATCCAATTGATACTTCATATGCTGTATTTAAAGATAGACGCAAATTTGATAATACTAAATGGTATTTAGGTATTAGATTAACTCCAACTAGAAGAGAGAGCGATGACTAAGTTTGAAATTACATTTTATCAAATACTTATTTTCAACTTGGCAATAAGGGTCTATGGATTTAAAGAAGGTCTATTGACAATACTATTAACTGCGGCTATAACTTGGCTGTATCTTAAAATCAAAACTAAACTTAATTGGGAGTAGAGTATGACTAAGACAAATAAATCTGTAAAACTAAACATGCCAACATTTGTGAAGCGTGTTCGTAAAACTTATGAAACAAATCGTAAGAAGATTTCAGCAGATGGTGTATATGTAGATGGAAATAAAGTCTGCATTATTGGTGCTGGTTTATCAAAAAAGCAATTACAGACAATTGTAAAAGCTAAAGGTAATTTCGATTCAGTATCTGGACTTATCAACCGTGGTGTTCTTCAGGTTGATAAAAAATATGCTGAACGTCTTGAGAATCTTCAAGATGCTTTTGATTCAGGTGACCGTGAAACTGTAAGACTTCGCTTGCGTCATCTTGAAGCATCAGTTAAAAAGGCTTATCCTAAATCTTTTAAATAATTCAGACCTGTGATTGAGTGTCTGTTTACTCAGCCAAAAGAGTTTGTTTTAGTGCGTTTCCAGTTACGAGAATAACTGGCGGTAATTCTAGTACCGATATAAACTCCTACTACACCGGAAATAGTAGGAGTTTCTAGAAACTTGAAATTAGATTACAAGCTAGTGAAAGGCTAAGGTCATATAACTAGTATAAAACACTGACACAACTGGGAACGATTGTAACGCTCCCGTCAGCTTGAATAGGTTTTATATTAGGGAGACTGAGAGAACGAACTAGCAGTCTCCCTTTTTTATTTGGAGATTATCATGCTTACTAACATAGAACAATTTTCAATAAAAGACTATTATCCAAAAATGATGAATTGGAAACCACCTCGTACTTCTTTTAAGAAATTTATCGAAACAGAACTCGGTAATAATCCTGATTACTTGGAACTACATAAATATAATAAACAATATCCAAATGTATTGGGTAACTCTAGAGACTTTAATAGTGGTATTGTTTGTATGTCTAGAGGCTATTTTAGAGATAATTATGATGGAACTCCATCTAAATGGAATAGACCACCAGCATCTAGGGAATGCCTAAAACAAGCAGCTTTAGCATATGTTGAGTATCGTATCCATAATGGATATAACACTGATGGATATATAGTTAAGTAAAGGAAATTAAAATGCCATATTCAAATGAAGTAAAAGAAATTGCTTATGTAATTTCCCATCCTATTATATGGGAATCATATAGTGGTAAATCTAAATCTTTTAAACAAAGAATTGATATTGCTAGAAAATCTGCATTAGAAAAAGCACAAAAAATTGTCGATGCTACTTATGACTATAATCTTAATAATGCTTATAAAGTAGATATGGCTTGTTCTGAATCATTTGAAGAGCAAAGCAAATTTAAAGAAGAAGAGATTAAAAAACTACTTCTTGATATTGCTAAAGTAGCAGACTCAGCCTGTAAGAAAAGACAAAGCTGGATTGCTGCTAGAACTTCACAGATAAAAGAAGTAGCCAGGAAACTAGAAGATGTAACTAGAATTGTTTACTCTAATAAAACTCAGGATAATATCTTAAAAGAATTAAAGTATATACTTGATGATTTATACATGATTTCAGAATCTGGTGCTCAAAAAGTATATTAAAATAATGCTCTCATGGTGGAAATGGTAGACACGACAGACTTAAAATCTGTTGCCTCTGGCGTACCAGTTCGAGTCTGGTTGAGAGCACCAAATTAAAACGATGGTTAGTGTCGTGTACGCTGAGGGCCGCAGCCAGCAAAAACTAACACTGCGGCATTATTAAACCTAATGGAGAAGTAAAATGCAAAAAGTAAATACACCTAAAGTAAATGAAGATAAAATGATTAACTTGCAACTGTCAAAGAAACTTGCTAAAACTTTACTTGGTGAAGTTGAGTGTTCTTTAGATAATATTGCATATAATGACTCTGATTTTGAAGAGTTATATGAAATTTATAAAACACTTAAAAAGAAATTAGCATAAGCTGAAATAGCACAACTGGTAGTGCATCCGCCTTGTAAGCGGAAGGTTGTAGGTTCAAGTCCTATTTTCAGCACCATACTATGGTAGCTCAGTTGGTTAGAGCGTTCGCCTGATACGCGATAGGTCGGTGGTTCAAGTCCATCCCGTAGTACCAATACTATGTTAGGTCGAGCATAGAAATATGACCCTAACTAGCAGTGTGTAGGGAAGCCTGGAGTTCCCGCGAGGTTTGGAACCTTGAGAACGTAGGTTCAAATCCTACCACACTGACCAATAGACATTTAATAAGCCTTTGGTCTATAACTAAAACAGCTTTTATCGTAAGTCTTTTGGGCGTAAATCGTAGACTATAAATAAACGCTCCAACTTTCTAAATAGAGGTGAGGCGCAAAGGTGGACGCAGCACTCTTATAAGGTGTGATTAGTTGGTTCAATTCCAACCACCTCTACCAAATTAGGAGATTTTATGCAGATTACAGCAGAACTTGTACATGCAAGAGTATTACCAACAACAAGTGGTGAAGAATATATAACTGGTTTAATTGTTGGTGATTCTAAACAAAGATGGCGTGATGGTACTCGTATTTATACAAGTAAGATTGTTGCTGTACATCCTGATAATGTATATGAAAATAGAAACTCTATTTATAAAGTAACTAGTTTTGATGAATAGTTAGGGACAAGGTGGTTGCCGCAAGCCGAGGCCAGCAATGCTCTTAGGTTCGATTCCTAAGTTGTCAGCTATGACGATAGCAACCTAACTACTATGGGTGAGAGTCGTGTTCCTTAAATGGTCACGGTTCTCGCCCATCAACAAGGAAAGATATATTATGACTGTACAAAAACTAACAAAAGAACAAGCAATTATTTTGACAGGTTTTACAGGTATTGCCTGCTGTAAGTTTTCATACTTTCACGAAGATGTAGAAAAACGTTTAGGTCATCCTGTATTTACGCATGAGTTTGGTTCTAAAGAATTTAGCGAAAAATTAAAAGATATATATAAAGAGGATTTTTTAAAACTTGTTAGTTAGAATTGGATAAAGATATAAATGGTTACAGCCTAAGTCATCTGTAAGTGCACCGTAGTCTTAGCAACTATAGCTAAGTAGCTGGGTTTCTTTGTCCTCCTTTATGCCAGATGGGTGGCTAGATAAATTACCCATCACTAATTAGGTCTATGAGGGTGAGCTTCTAAACTCTTTGAAAAACTCTAGACTAATAACTCAGGTGTTTCTACGGAAGCTCGATATGGATTGTACAGTCCAGCCTGAGTATTTATTTTAGGTTGCAGAAGCCGTAAGGTGGGAAAAGCAAGTGTATAAGTAGCAACCGTGCGCTACCAACCTATAAAGGGCTGTTAGTATTAAAAGTAAAATATTGTGGTGTCCGAACTCAAAGATAAGAGTGCAACTCTCTTACAGTCCATCATGGAGATAATATGAAAGTTTTTTATAATAAAGAAATACAACGTTATCCAATTAAAGCATGGATTGACCATGTTCCAATTGAACAATCTGCAATGAAGCAGCTTGAAAATATTTCTAAATTACCATTTATTCATAAACATGTGGCTGCAATGCCAGATGTGCATTGGGGAATGGGAGCTACTGTAGGTTCTGTAATTGCAACAAAAGGTGCAATTTGTCCAGCAGCAGTTGGTGTTGATATTGGCTGTGGTATGATGGCTGTAAAAACAAACATAAAAGCTCATGAACTCCCTGATTCACTTAGTGCCATGCGCTCAGATATAGAAAAAGCTATACCACATGGCCGTACTAATAACGGACAAAAAGGTGATAGAGGCGCTTGGCACGATGTGCCAGATTTTATGAGTAATGCTTGGAAAACAGAGTTTGAATCTCGTTATAATGCTTTAATTGAAAAACATCCAAAAGCTAAGGCTCATAACACAGCAAACCACTTAGGTACATTAGGTGGTGGTAATCACTTTGTTGAAGTATGTTTAGATACTGAAGATAATGTATGGATTATGCTTCATAGCGGAAGCCGTGGTCTAGGAAATAAAATTGGTAGTTACTTCATTGAACGTGCTCAAAATGAATGTGAAAAATACTTTATTGAACTACCTGATAAAGATTTAGCTTATCTTGTGGAAGGAACAGATTTATTTAATGATTATGTAAACGCAGTTGAACTTGCACAAGAATTTGCATACCTAAACCGTGGTATTATGATGCAAAGTGCTTTGACTGCAATTCGTAAAACTATTCCACATCTTGCAATTACAGAACATGCTGTAAATTGTCATCATAACTATATTTCTCGTGAACATCACTTTGGACAAAATGTATTAGTGACTCGCAAAGGTGCAGTTCGTGCTCGTGAGACAGACTTAGGAATCATCCCTGGCTCTATGGGTGCAAAATCATTTATTGTACGAGGTAAAGGTAGTGCAGAATCTTTCTGTTCATGCTCACACGGTGCTGGACGTGTAATGTCTAGAGGTGAAGCAGAAAAGAAAATTACTCTTGAACAACATATTCAAGATACTGCTGGTGTTGAATGTAAGAAAGATTTATCTGTAATTGATGAGAGTCCTCGTGCATATAAAAATATTGATGACGTTATGCGTTCTCAAGATGATTTAGTTGAAGTAGTTGCTACTTTAAAACAAATTTTATGTGTAAAGGGTTAATTTATGTCTAGAGGTCGTCAAGAGTGGGATTTACATTTCCTTAAACTCGCGCAAACTGTTAGCGAAATGTCAAAAGACCCATCTACTAAAGTAGGTGCAGTAATTGTAGATAAGAATAAATATATCGTATCTACTGGTTATAATGGATTTCCAAAATGTATTGAAGATAATCATAGACTCGATAATCGTGAAGTTAAATATGATATTATAATTCACGCAGAGCTTAATGCAATTCTAACTGCTGGTCGTCAAGGTAAGTCAGTTGAGGGTTGTACTATCTATACATGGCCATTGCCTCCTTGTGTTAAATGTGCTAGTACTATTATCCAAGCTGGTATTACTCGTGCAGTTTCATTTTATCCTGAAAACGATAGATGGCTTGACTCATGCAAAGCTGGTGATAAACTTATGGAAGAAGCTGGAATGAATCCTAGTACTTGGTATTCATATAAGAAATAAGGAAAGATGGCCGAGTGGCTTAAGGCACTAGTCTTGAAAACTAGCGTCCCTTCACGGGGACCGTGAGTTCAAATCTCACTCTTTCCGCCATAACTTGTCTCACTATACCGTTAAAGACACGGTTCAGACTGTAAATCTGACGCTTTTTAAGCTGGCTAGGAGCATTACCTAGGTGGGACACCAAAAATCTCCACATAGCTCAACTGGATAGAGCACAGACCTTCTAAGTCTGGGGTTGGGGGTTCAAATCCCTCTGTGGAGGCCAAACTTTAGGAGTTATTATGTTCATGACTTTAAAACAATATTTGAATAGTAAAATATCTGAATTATCAGCAGAATTAAAAGTTTATCAATTTGAATCTAGCAGTTATGAGGTAAGACTTTACCGTGAGGGTCTTCAAGAAAGAATAGCTGATTTAGAAAACCAACTATTTGAACTAGGAATGTGAAATGACAACTCAAGTTACAATTCTACCAGATGGTTATATTCATGTTTGTAACTTAAACCCTCCAAGCTATAAAGTAAGTCTAAAGCATCAGTTTGCAATAGCACATGGTAAAGGTCATTTCGATAAAGGTGCAAATACAGTTTGGTTTGATTTAGGAAAACTAGGTAAAATTCCAATGCCACTAATAGGGGAAGTACATGTCAAAGAAGCAGCTTAAAGAATCAGGACCAGAAAGAACTTATAGAACTACAGATTATCATGATTTTTGTGGACCAGACTCCACAAAAGAACATTGTGATAGATTTTTCATTGGTGAATATTATATCAATGCTGTGGAATGTAAAAAATGTGGTTACTATATTCGTTCAAAAAATAAACACGATTTTGTAACTTGCAAATGTGGTTCTTGTTCTGTTGATGGTGGTTCTCATTATTTAAAACGTGCAGGTGATTTACATCAAATGATTGAACGCTCGATTAAGTTCGATTGGGCTAAATAGAATATGGTAGGGTGAGAACCTCCTCAGGTTACCCTCCGATATAACCTATCGCCTTTTATCAGGGCCAAATAACATTAGGATGCCACTTGGTAAAATTAATCTTCTCATCCGCATAATTGTATAATTGTGTCATAATGGGGTTAATAATCTTAATAATCGGGGAGCGCCCTCTGCCAAAGTGAGGGCATTTTAATTAGGAGCAATTATGAATTTTATTAGTAAATTAATTAGATATTATAAAATTAAACAACTCGAAAAGAAATTTAGTTTTGCGAAAAAAGCTTGGGTTGAATTACCACAAAACATGTATGGACACGTATTTGTATTTGGTTCAAATCTAGCTGGTAAACATTGTGGTGGTGCAGCTTTTATTGCAAAAGGATGCTATGGTGCTAAAGATGGTGTAGGTCAAGGCCCACACGGTAATTCTTATGCAATTCCAACTTTAGGATTTAAATTTGAACCATTACAATCACTTCATTTATTTGGTTTTATTGATGAGTTTTTAAAAGAAGCAAAAAGAAATCCACAAACTACTTATCACTTAACTCCAATAGGTTGTGGAATTGCTGGTTATAAAGTATCTGATATTGCACCAGCTTTTATGTATGCCACTAAGAACGTTATTTTACCTATTGAATTTAAAGAGTGGTTTATAGACAATTATGAAATTGTAATCCATTATGGAGACAAAAATGTATAGTCAAATTACAACTTTAGAACAAATTAATAATACAAATCCAGGTTCTGAAAAGAAGTTTTGCCTCAAGTATAAACTTGTAGAAGAACGGTGGGTTACAGTGACTGCAAAGACATATCAAGAAGCTTATTTAAAAGCAACTAAAGAAGTTGACCGCCGTATTCTAAATAGGCTTGTAAATGGATTTAGATATGATTCTATATTTACAATTTCTAGCATAGTATTCTTAATAAATGGTTATAAAACCTTTAAAAAAGCTAGAAACGATATTAATTCTAAGTCTACTTCTAGAGAATATAGAGGTATGATACTTGATGGTGTCTCTATTGACATTAACGCTAAATCAGCGTAAACAGAATTTGGGCAGTATTATGACGTTGACCTTGTTAGTCTAGGTCTGAAGTATTCGGCTAAATGGGAGCTTATAAAAAGAATACGAGTGCGAAAGATGACAACTTTCCTGTCCAAACCTATTAACTCTAAAGGATTTTATATGATTAATTTTATCTTAGCAGCTTTAACTGGTGTATTTATTTATATGAAACTAACAGTAACTGGTGTTGCTGCTAATTGGAACTGGTTTTGGGTATTATCTCCAGTTCTAATTCCATATGCAATCGTAGTTTGTGTTATGCTATTAATTTTATTAATTGGTTTAAAAAACGTTAAAGTAACACGCAACTTTGGAAAGATTAAGTAATGAGTAAATATAGCGAAGAACAACGTAAAATTAGATTATACACAGCAATTAAAATGCGTGATGAAGTAATTGAGCGTCCAAACCATAAAACTGGAGCTATTGAGAAAATGAAATACTCACGTAGCTATATTCAAAAAATCAACGGTCTAAAAACTTTTGAAGCAGAACATCTTGGTATCTTTAAAAAGAAACCAACTCAGAAACAAATTGAACAAATGCAAAATGCTGTAGCAGAATCTAATCGTAAAGCTAAAGCTGAAAAGCTGCGTCAAAATAAAAAGACTAGCAGACGAATTAAGGAACAATAAAATGGAACGAAAATTAGCTAGTGTTAGAAAAGTAGATAAAGTATTGCCAATTGAGGGTGCTGACTTAATTGAAAAGGCATCTATTGGTGGATGGACAGTAGTTGTAAAAAAAGGAGATTTCAATGAAGGAGACCTTGCGGTTTATTTTGAGATTGATTCCTTTTTACCAAACACTCCAGAGTTCTCCTTCCTTAAAGACCTCAGAACATTTAATGGAAAAGAAGGATATAGACTACGTACTGTCAAACTTCGTGGAACAGTATCCCAAGGTCTGCTTCTTCCACTCAAAGATTTTGCAGTACTCGACGGTATTAAGGTCGAAGAAGGTAATGACTTAACTTCATTACTTGAAATTGTTAAATGGGAAAAACCTGTACCAGTTCAATTAGCTGGTAAAGTAAAAGGAAACTTTCCACACTTTATTCGCAAAACAGACGAAGAAAGAGTACAAAATATTCCATTGTCTGAACTTGAACAATATAAAAACGATTGGTTTATTGAAACTATTAAAATTGATGGTTCCTCAATGACAGTCTATGTAATATCAGAAGATGATGTTGATATTGATAATACACCAATTATAAAAATTACAACTGGTGTATGTTCTCGTAATTTAGACCTAAAAGAAACAGATGGTAATTCATTTTGGGAAGCTAATAAAAAATATAATATCACAGAAAAACTAAAGTTATATTTTGCAAAACATGAAAGAGCAATTGCTTTACAAGGTGAATTATATGGTGAAGGTATCCAAAATAACCGTTGGAACCTTATAGGTCGTAATTTTACAGTATTTAACATTTGGTCTATTTCAGAACAAAAATATTTGTCTCCTTCACAATGTATTGAAATACTGGATGAACTTAATAGTTATGGTATTGAAGGAGAAAAACTTCAGTATGTTCCTATTGTTCGCCAAGGTATTTTAAGTGAAATGATTGAAATATCATATGACGCATTTTTAAATAGGGCAGATAGTTTTTATGATACAAAAGATGGTAAAATAAACGAAGGTTTTGTTTATAAACGAGACTCCCGTATTGAACCAGCTTTTTCATTTAAAGCTATTTCAAATGAATATCTTTTAAAAACAAAAGAGTAATATATGAAAGACCCCTATCATCTTGTTAGAGCTTTAGAGGTAATCTTGTCTCTAAATGGAGACGTCTTAAAAGGAAGCTCTGCCTTAGAAAAAGCTAAAGAACTTGCATCTAGGGGTCTTTCTAACTATAATGCACCAGATGAAAATCCAAAAGAGGACAGTAAGACATGTCAATGTATCTGCTTGAAACAAAATTTGAACGTTTTACAATTAGGGAAGAAGTAGAAGCTTCTGACCCTATGAGTGCCTTATTTTATAGTCAACTTGCCTTGAAACCATTTGAAGGTGCAGTTAGAGATTATAAAGATGCTGTTTTAATTGTAACTAATCAAAACAATACAAAAGAAACTTTAACTCTAACTTTTAATGGTGGAAAATGACACTTTTAAACTTATTTAGTGTTTTAGCTATACTTGGTTCTCCATACCTTCATTGGTTTTTAAATAGAGAACGTGGGGCTAGTGATGAAGAATCTGTCTTGAAATTATCAGAATGGCAAATATGGGTTATCTGGAGCATGATAACTACGTTAATTTTTTGTCATTTTATTGTTGTACCAGTATTGCTTGCCATTGCATTATTAACCGCTGGTTATTTTATTCATTATGCTCCAGGCTGGGGAAAATGGTGGCCTCAAGCTAAAGATACTTCGATGGAAAAAGAAATCCAGTGGATTGATTGGCTTACATCGAAGATTGTAGGGTATAAATATACCTCATCCACTAAAATTTATGATGTTATTAAGTATAAAAGAATTGCATTTAACTTAAGATTTGGTATGTATTCTATACCTTTATATGCAACTCTTGCTTGGTTAACCAATAGTTTTATACCATTATTTGCCATAATTCCTATGTTTTATGCAGGTAATATATACAAACATGGTTTCCGTGACCAATTTGCTGAGGATTCTACAGTATGGTCAGAACATCATGTTGGTTTAATGGTCGGTGTTACTCAGGCACTTATTGGCATCATTATGTGGATTCTGTATTTAACAAAAATAGCCTGAGTTTTCACTCAGGCTTTCAAGTTGAAACAGGGAGGGTATTTATTAATTAAATACTAACATAAAGGTATCTATATGAAAACTTTATTTGCAATTTTTGCTATTTTATTTGGTTCTCCAGAACCAGCTTATAGTCAAAGTGATGTATCTTGCATGGCTCATGCAGTTTATCATGAAGCTCGTGGTGAATCTATAAAAGGGCAAGAAGCAGTTGCTCATGTAGTATTAAACCGTTCAAAGTCTGATATGTTTCCAAATAGTATATGTGGTGTTGTTTATCAGCCACACCAGTTTACTAATATAAAGCAGACTAAACCAAGATTTGATTCACCAGCTTGGAATCAAGCCATGCTTATATCAGCAAAAACTCTAGCTGGATTATCAAAAGACCCAACTAATGGTGCTAAATACTTTTATGCTCATATGAAAGTAAAACCAAAATGGTCTGAATCAAAACTAAAAATAAAGATTGGCAATCACAGCTTCTTATAGTATATTCATTCCTTTGCGGGATAGCTCAGAGGCAGAGCGGGTGTTTCATAAGCACTAGGTCAACGGTTCGAGTCCGTTTCCCGCAACCAGTTTAACAACTAAATAGGTCTTTATGAAATGACAACTATTCGTCCCCACAAACATATTTTATTTGATGCTGTAATTACTAATCCTCCTCGTGATGAACAAGCTATGAAATTATTTCTTTCAAAGCTTATCACAGATATTGATATGGTTGTAGCAGACCTTGGTAATGGACAGCAGAACCCACAAGCTTGGTATTGTGAAGATGAGAATAACGAAGGAATGACTGCACAAGCTATTCTTACAACTTCTCATGTTGTATTACATGTTTGGGACCAGATAGAAAAACCAGAACTTCATTTTGATTTATACTCGTGTTCAGACTTTGACCCATATTTTGTAGTTGAAAAATTACATGAAATTTTTGGTATTGTAGAAGGTAGTGGTCATATTATCAATCGTAGAGGTAAAGAAATACATAAGTTTTTTATCTTAGATGGTAAATTTTATTTAGTTTTAAATGATGAAGATTTAGACTAGTTTAAATAATTTTTAAATAAGCAACAGGACTAAGTATATCTTGGTCCTGTTTTGTTATGAGGATTTATGAAAGACGTATACAAGTGGAAGTATATAAGTTATGGTTCACAAATAGTTTGCATTGATTCTAATGGAGTAGAACAAGTACAAGCTATGTGTAAAGATGATATGACTGCAAAAGTTTTTGCAGATATTTTAAATTCAAATAGAAAACCTCATCAGGTATTACATGTCTAGTTTATCTCCTAAACAACTTGGAATGTGTTGGATTAACTCTAAACTAGAACCAAGTAAAATTAATCCAGAAGATGAAGAATTAAACTTTATAAATGGTGGCCCTATTAAGCCAGAAGTCATGGCCAAGGCTAAAGCTTTCATTTTTGATGAGCTTGCAAAGATGAAAGTTCGTTATCATAATTATGCTCAAAAGTATGGAGAAGTAGATGGCAGTAGTGGAACTGAAGAAGAAGCCGAACAACAAGAAGAATAGAAAAGACATTCAACAAATAGTTCAGTGTCAAATTAAATACACTCAATTTACAAGTGAGACTCCATATACAGTCCTACTTGGTATCACAGAGTGGCTAGGTGAACAAAAGAATCATTTTGTAAAAGATTTGAGGACGTTAGCTTCAATCTTTGAACTCTATGATATTGTAACAGTAGGTTACGATGAAAAGTCTATTGATGCTGTAATGCAAGGTATCAGAACTGGAGCATTAGAGCCAACAAAATGGAATGGTTTTGTAATGGACAGAAATTTAAATGAACAAGGTTGGCCTGTCTTTAAGAAAATAACTCAAGATGGGAAAACTGAAGTACAAATTTGTAAATAAGATTGTTTAGGAAAGGACAATATTATGGAACTACATGCAACTAAAAGAGAAATTCAACAAACTGGATTTAGCAATAGTGTACAAGAATTTAAAATTAAGGAATCAGCCTTAGCTTTTAAAATTCTATCAGATAGTTTATATTCAGACAAACCAATGGCTGTAATTCGTGAGTTAAGCTGTAATGCTTATGATGCTCACGTTGCTGCTGGTACAGAATCTAAACCATTTGATGTTCACTTACCAAATAATTTTGAACCATTTTTCTCAATTAGAGATTATGGAACTGGATTATCAAATAATGATGTTCTAAATCTTTACACCACATACTTTGAATCAACAAAAAGTATGAGTAATAAAGCTATTGGTTGTATGGGTCTAGGTTCTAAATCTCCATTTAGTTATGTAGACCAATTTACAATTACATCTTGGTTCAATGGTGTTAAATCTGAATATCAGGCTTGGATTAGCGAAGAAGGTGTACCTTCTATTACACTAATCAAATCAACTAAAACTCCAGAAGAGAATGGTTTGATGATTCACATGATGGTGAATATGTCAGACTTTAAAGCTTTTGGTGACCGTGCTCGTCGTTTTTATCATCGCTTTCCTGTTATCCCAAATATTTCTGGAAACCGCGATGCTAAATTGACTAATGTGAGCTATGTTCTTACTGGTCCTAATTACAAACTTCGTGGTAATGATGACATTGTACCATATGGTGAGCATAAAGGAGCTTATGCAATCCAAGGTGTTGTAGCTTACCCAATTACTGTTAATAATATCACTCTACCATTAACTCAAAGCCAACGTGAGTTGCTTGTAAATATGGCAATTGATATTATTTTTCCAATTGGACAGTTAGAAGTTGCTCCTAACCGTGAAAATCTTTCTTATAGTAAGCGTACTCAACAAAATATCATTGATGCTTTGGTTAAGATTGAACAGCATGTCCCACAACACGCTAAAGATGTTTTAGCTCAAGCCAAGAATGAGTACCAAGCTAAAAAACTATATCATCGTTGGATTAGTGAAAGTTCAACTGAATCTAAGTTCATGCGTAAAGTACTTGGTGGAAAACTTGTTTGGAATAATATTCCAATTGATTCTTCACACATGAAAATTTATATGTATGACCGCAGTAATCTTATGAATAAGAAAGCTGCTACAGATAATTTTTATGATGAAGAAAGTGAAACATATAAAACACTGATGAAACTCCATAACATTGACGAGTATGGAGATATTGTAAGAATTAATGGTTATGACCTTCGTAATAGTAAAGCACCAAAAGGTTCTTATTATAAAAGTGTTGACGTAAATGCTGGAGAACTAGAGCATCAAACTGATAATGAAAGAGATATTGTTATTATTTCTGATATTCCAGAATCTAGTAAACATCCAGCAGCCTTTATATATCATAACTATAATGGCCATCGTGGTGACGTATATTTACTTAGAATCAAACCTGGTTTTGAGCAAAAAGTTAAAGACCAATTCCGTGGATTTAATGATTTTGTACTAGCTTCAACTTTACAAATTCCACCTGCTCAACCTAAGAAAACTCGTACTTCTGATGTCCGTAAACTTATGGAAGTAAAAAGATTTACGAATTACTACTATGGTTCTAATGTAGATACAGTTGATACTACTTATGATGTAGCAAACGGTGGAACTTATGTTGTTTTATACAATAAGCAAGTTGTTTCACCTAAACATCAATGGAATGATAAGGGTATTGAACCTAAATGTGGTGATGAAGATGTACTAAAACTTCTTTATGAAGCAGAAAAAATCGGTTTAATTAGTTATGAGACTGATAAAATATATGCTTTTAACTCAACACATAAAGGTATTATTAAGAAACATCCAAACTGGATTTCTATATTTGATTTAATTAAACAACGTTGGCTTGAAAAATTAGCAGATAAAGAATATTCAGATAATATCCAAAACTTACAATATTTCTATACTCTGTATGGTAGTGAGTCCACGTTATGTAGTATGGTTAAACATAATAAAAAGTGGAATCAATTACTAACATTAGTAACTAAGTCAAATTCTAAATCTCGTGACTTCTTTAATGATATAACTGTATCTGCTTCTCAAGTAGATATTTTTATAAATAAAGAAATGAACTTAGAAAATAATAAGTTTCTCAACTCAGGTTCTGAAACCTATTATAGTTCACAAACGTATGATTTAAGTAAAATTATTAACTTCTTTGAGAGAATCAATAAGGTTTTGGAAGTCAAAACATTTGATTTTACAAAGACAATAGCAAAAGCTGAAAAACAAAGTAAACAGCTAAAATTAACTTATCCTTTGATTAATACATTAATAAACACATTAAGTATTAATAATGAGGCTAAGGATATTGCACTTTACATTAATATGTGCGATAAAACTCAATCTCTAATTAAATCTAACAATCAATAAGGATTATTTATGTTTGCTAAAATTATTACTCCCACAGGAATCACAGTGTTTGTTGAAGGTTATGAACCATTTACAATGACACGTGACCATAAAATGTTTGAAGAACTTGAGGGTGCTGCTCTTGATTCTGATATTGAAGCAGTTATTGATATTATCCATATGGCTAATAAAGTAACTACTTATTCACAAGGTAAAGTACAAGTAGTCGATGGTGAGCTTTTCTTTGATGGTGAAGCACTTCATGGAGCACTTGTTGACCGTATCTTGTCACTTATGGGTTCAAATGAAGATTCAAGTTATCTCGTAAAGTTTCTTGAAAACTTAATGCAAAACCCATCACGTCAATCTCGTGAAGAACTTTATCTGTTTCTTGAAGCTTGTGACCTTCCCATCACAACAGATGGTCGTTTTATTGCGTATAAATGGGTACGTGATAATTATACAGATTCTCACACTGGTAAGTTTGATAACTCTGTAGGTCAAGTTCTTAAAATGGACCGTAGTAAGGTTGATGATAATCGTCAACGTACATGTTCTGCTGGTCTTCATGTATGTTCTCGTGCATATGGTAAATTTTCAGACCGTTTGATGCTTGTTGCAGTTAATCCTGCTCATGTTGTATCTGTCCCTTATGACTATAACAATAGCAAAATGCGTGTTTGTGAATATGAAGTAATTCAAGAACTTCCTGTTGAAGATTTTGAAAAGAAATTTACTTCTAGCGTATATCGTAATGGTCAACCAGAACTTCATGAAGATGATGAAGATGAAGATTATTACTATAGTGATGATGATTATAACTACTAGTAAACTTTAAATTTAATATGTATATAAAGGGAGTCTATCCGAGTAGACTCCCTTTTATTTAATGGAGATATAAATGAATACAATTCGTAAATTAATGAGTCCAATCGAACGTAAAGCTCTTAAATCATTAGAGTTATTTGAACAAATTAAAGACCTCACAGCAGTATTAGAACTTCATAAAGAAGACTATAGAGAAGTAGCAAATGGTGATACTCTTGATATTATTGTTGAAGGAGTAGGTAAAGTTCAGGTTAAAAAACCATCAGAAGGTGGTACTTTTACCTCAACTAGCTTTGACTTAAAAGCCTTTGACCTTCTTGATAAGAAAACTCAGCATGAGTTAATTTCAAAAGGCGTTGTAAAAATTACAACTGCATCTAAAGCACCAAGTAAAGCAGCAGTTGTATTTACGCTTAACGTATAATTTGCCTTCGGAGGGTGTATGTGAGGGGGAGACCTTTCCCTCCCCCTCACAGGCGCTTTGGAGTTTATTATGTCTAATAATATTTTTGTTTGTTCAGACCATCATTTGGGTCATAAAAACATTATAACTTTTAAAGATTATGATGGTAATTTAATTCGTCCATTTTCTTCTATGGAAGAAATGCATGATATTATTATTGAAAGACATAATAAGGTTATTAGACCCCAAGATAAGGTATACTACCTTGGTGATGTAGCCACAAACAAAGGTGGTCTAGAGTTATTAAAATATATGAATGGCCACAAAAGATTAGTTCGTGGTAATCATGATATTTTTAAGTTAAAAGATTATAAGTCTTATTTTGAAGAGATTTATGGAGTAAGAGTATTTGCCGATTATGGTATGGTTTTAACTCACATTCCAATTCATAAGGAATGTATGAGTAGATGGAAATTAAATATACATGGACATCTACATGCTAACATAATAAAAGATTCTCAATACTTAAACGTTTCTTTAGAACGTATAGATTATACACCAGTTTCTATAGAGGAGATACGATGCAATATGTAGATGCTATGGATATTATTGGCAGTCTTTCTACACCATCTAAAATGCCTTGGTATGGCTTTTCTACTTCAGCTTTTGATTGTCAAACAGGCTCAAAACTTCGGCAAATTGAAGGAAGTATTTGTTCTAAATGCTATGCTTGTAAAGGTCAATATAGTTTTCCAAATGTAAGAGTAGCTCACGATAAACGAATGGCTGGAACTAAACATCCAGATTTTGTTGAAGCTATGACACTTGTACTAACTAAACTTTACCAACGAGGTAAAAAGACATACAAGTATAAAGGTAAAATAATAAAAGAAAATAGATTCCGTTGGCATGATTCTGGTGATATTCAATCATTAGAACACCTTGAGAAAATAAATCAAATTGCTTTAAATACTCCATTTTTAGACCATTGGCTTCCCTCAAAAGAATATGGTTACGTTAATGAATTTATAAAGAAACATAAAACGTTTGCTCCAAATTTAACAGTACGTATGTCAGCTACAATGATTGGACAGTCGTTTGAAAAACCACCAATGGGCTTGCCTTTTTCTACAGTTGATGCTAAAGAAGGAGTAGTCCAATGTATTGCTCCAAAACAAAACAATAAATGTCTTGATTGTAGAATGTGTTGGGATAAAGATAAAAACGTAAACTATAAGGCCCACTAATGAAAAGAAAATTAAAAAGTTCCTTAGGTCCAGAAATTCCTCAAGCAGTAGGGATTCAACTTACAGCTGAACAAATTGATGAAATTTCACAAACTTTATATAGTAGATTTTATCACCAGTTTGGTATGCCAGATTGGAAATCTTTATTTAATAAAGACAATAGAGCCTTTTTAACAAAGGTTGTTAAACAAGTAGTAGACTCTATGGCTATAACAGATTATCATGTGTTTAAGGTAAAAAATGAAAAACTTTAAAATAGGACAGACAGTAATTACCCCTCCTCATAATCGTGAAGGGATATTAAAAAGGGTTGATGGACTTCATGCAATCGTATGGTTTGATAAAGATGGTAATGATGTAGGTTATTACTCTCTTTCAACTCTAATATTTAAACCACAACAATAAGGATAGTTATATGACTAGTGTTTCTTATACTCCTGTATCAAGTTCTAATGTAGCAGCAGTAGGTTATGAAGATAGTGACTTATATGTAAAGTTTAATAATGGAAGCGAATATAAATACTCTGGTGTTCCATCATCTATCTATGAACAACTTCTTAATGCACCAAGTGTTGGTAGCTTTTTAAACTCAAATATTAAAGGCTCATATAATTTTGAAAGAATAGCATAATATGGAAGCAGAACTATGGTTACAAGCATTTAGATTTTGGCGTTCTGCTTTATTAATCAGACGTGGACAAGATAACGGTGTTATTCTTTCTTATCAAGAAAAAATAAATGAGTTAGATTATCAACTCACAAATTTTGCTTGGGATAAAAGGATTCATAAAAAGTTTGATGAATTAAGACAAGAAGTTATGAAGGAAGCACAAGAAAATGGGACTTCTCAACAAACCAAAACAGCTAGTTGAACACTACGGTTTATACACAGATAAAGAACACGATGTAAAGTGGCTACTCCAGCAAGGAGTAGCTTCTAATGCTATTGGTTTACCTGATAAAGATTGTCCTTTCAGAATCAAAACACATTTGAAAATGTGTACTCATAAATTTAATTTAAATGTTACATTACAAGATGATATTCGTTTAAAAGAATATGAGTTTCTTTTACCAAATTCAGATGTACTAAAAACATTTGACCCATTTTTTCTTTTAGGCTCAGATAGAGTTGTATATTATCCTGTTAAAGATTTTAAACAGTTTAATATGCTTGTAAAAGCACAACAACTTTTAAGTCCTAGTATTAATTTATCTTTATCTGCTGAACTTGCAAAGGACCAAATAAGTTTAATATTTAAGAGATTAGAATCATCTAATCTTGCCTCATATGTTGTTTATGGTTTACAACAAGAGCATTTAAAATTAATTGATACACTTGCAAAAAGCGCAACAGTTGCTAAAGGTAAATTAATTTTGTGTGGAGCACCAATGCCTCTATATAATACAAAAGATTTAATTAGTATTAAAACTATTGATTTAAATACCATAAGATTCTTTTCAACAGTATCAGAATCAAAATTAAGAGAAATAGGCTCATATCGCCTTAAGAAATTTATGAGGGTTTAATGGCATTAGCACTTAGGCCCAAGCAGATTGAAGCATTAGCTCATTATATGCAACATCAGCGTACTGCTGATATTTCAGACCCAGGAGTAGGTAAAACTGCTCCAGCCTGTGTGTATATGCAATATTTATATGAGACATTTAATGCAAAATCCATATGGATGATGCCTAAATCATTACTTCGTAAAAATAAAGATGAGATACTTGCTTTTACAGACTTGAAGGAAGACCAAGTTATTATATTAGATGGTACTCCAAAGCAACGTGAGAAGCTTCTAAATAATGATAAAGCAGTTATCATACTTATGGGATTCCGTAGGTTCACAGATGATTGGAAACTTATTTTAGAAAAACATCCTACAATTAATGCTTTAATTGTAGATGAAATCCATATGGGTGGATTTAAAAACCCAAATAATAAAGGTACTGCAAATCTTTTTTCAGCAATGAAAAAGATTAAGTACTTCTTAGCAATGTCAGGTACACTAATTGATGGTAGGCTTGATAGTTGTTATGCGACTATACACATCATAGAGCCACGATATTACGCAAATCATTATTCTTTTCTAGCACAACATTGTTTAAAAGATGATTATGGTAATATTATCGGATGGTTTAACCATGAAAAGTTAGGTCGTATTTTCCTTCGCCACTGTTTTCGTAGAACTTTTGAAGAAGTTTATGGAGCAGAGGCGAAGGTCTTTATCAAAGAAAAAGTCGAAATGGACGCGTTGAGTCGCAAAGCATATGACGAATTTTCTGATAAAGCTTGTTTAGAACTTGATGAATATATAGCAGCACAATTAGAGCACGATTCAGGATTTCTTGAAAGTCCTAATGAAGCAGTAGCAACCTTACGTTGCTATCAAATTATGCAGCACCCACATCATTTTGGTATCTTAAAAGATGAAGAATTAACTGGTAAAGAAGAAGCTATTTATCTTCATGTTCAAGACCACTTAAATAATAAAAAACCATTAGTAATTTTTTCTGCTTTGATACCAGAACAAGAGCGTTTAGTTAAATTATTAACTAAATGGGGTTTAAGAGTTGGGTTAATTAATAGTACAGTAAGTTCAGAAAAAAGAGGTCAAATTGATATTGACTTCAGAGAAGGTAGACTTGATGCTGTTATAGGCTCACCAGGTTGTATGGCAGTAGGATATAACTGGGGTCATGTAGACCACATTATTTTCCCTTCTGTAGACTATGCAGATGTGAACTTTGTTCAAGCTTATCGTCGTACAATACGAGGTAAAAGGGATTGTGCTGTAAGAATTACTATTTTAGAATATTATGACTCTATTGATAGTCGTAGATTTAGAATAATTGATGGTAAAAGTCGCAATAGAAATAAAGTAGACTCTACCTATGAAGTCCTTAATTTAGCTGGAATTTAACCCTATTGACATTTGAATCCTTATAGTGTAGATTATGAAAACTAACTCAAACAAGTTAGTAAATTTTCATTTTTCACTTTTCATTTTTCAATAAGGATTTTTCAAATGAGTAATGCAGTACAAGCCGCAATTGAAGCGGCAAAAAACCAAGCTGGTAATGCAACACAAGCACTTGCAGTAGTACAACAACCTTCTGCAAATACAGTTGCAACCTATCAAGCCCCAGCCCAAAAGATGGGTCTTGATGATTTAAGCTCTGGTTTAAACGTTGATGGCTTCATCCAATCAAAATATGAAGGTTTAGTTCTTAAATCAAATGCTGAATCAGCCAAGGGTGCTTCGTTAATTGAAGAAGCTATGGTAAAATTCATCATTGGTGATGGTACAAACTTTGATGTTCAAACTTGTGAAGCAGCAAAATATGGTGACCCAGCTGTTTATATTAAAACATATGATGGCGTAAAAGAAGCCCGTGGTGGTTCTTGGGAAGCAGCCGTAGCTAAGGGTAAATTAGCTGAACCTGATAAGTTCTATACTTATAAATCAGTAGATATTACAATGACCTTGGTTGAAGACCTTAAGGACATTAAAGGTAAAGTTCTATTAGAAAAAGACGCTAAAATTGGTAACTCAGTTAGCGCAACTGGTATGAAGAATTTCAGAAACTTGGTTGAACAAGTGAAAAAAGCTGGTCTTCTTAATGCTGAAGTATTAGTAAAAGTTACAAATGAACCTAAAAATGGTAAGGGTAAAACGTGGGGTGTTCTCCAGTTTGAACTTATTGGTGAGTTTGAAGTTACTGAATAATTTACGTGGTTGGTAGTGACTTAATGGGCGGGTAGCAATACTCGCCCATCTTTTTAGGATATTTATGAACTCAATATGTATCATTGATGGAAACAACTGGTTTCGTCGTAAAGCAGAAACAGATTTATTTGGAAATCCTTTAAGAACCTGCTATAAAGAAATACAAGCTATGCCATATAACCAAGTAATATTGGTTTGGGATGGTAGGTCAGCTTTGAAAGCTAGACGAGAAATTTATTCTGAATATAAAGCAAGACGCCTTCCACCAAAAGAAGGTATGTTCGAGATTCAAGCGGAGTTTAAGCAACTCGCAATACTATCTAGAGCCAATAGTATTGAAATGGCTGGCTTTGAGGCCGATGATGTTATCGCTTGCATCACCAATAAGTATAAAGCAGATGGTTGGAAAGTATATATAGAATCCAACGATGCTGACTTTGCACAATTAGGTGTGGAAATGAATAGAAAAGAGTTCAAAGTTCCACCACATGAAGTAGCATTATATAAGACTTTAAAAGGCGATACATCAGATAATATTAAAGGAATACCAGGGTTTGGAGATTCAGCATGGGACAAACTTCTACCAGAAGAAAAACAACAGTTCATGGAAATTTTGGAAGGGAAGCCGAGGACTGGAGTATTCACAACACTAAAACCATCAGTTACAAAATGGTTACTAGAAGAAGAAAACTTAAAGCAATTACGAGCATATTGGAAGATAGTGAACTTTATTCCGATTGATTTTAATACACTTAAATTCCAAACTGGATATAATAGGCCAGACCTAGCAGAAGAAGTATTAAAAAGTTATATGAGTTAATATGTCTATTTCAAAAATAGTAGAGCCTAAAGACATGCAAGCAGAACTAGAAAAAATGCTTATGTCAGGAAACCAAATACCACTTGTTTCTGTATTTGACACTGTAAAAATTTATGATAATAAAAGTCAAGCTGACGTAGCTCACGATATAATATCATTTTTAAATAACATCACAACTAGACAAGAAAATACTTATGACTCAAAAGATGCTATGAGAGGAGCTTTAGTTGCATGTGCAAAATTTGCAATACAAACTTATTATGAAAACAATAAACGACAATTCACAAAAGAGCATAAACAAAAGATATTAGAAGATATATCAAAGATAATGGATACTCAACTTTCTTCTATGTGTTTACAACAAGTACTAGCCCACTAAGGATTTAATCATGTTTCATCCAAAACTTTATAAAAAAGATTCAAAAGGTAAAACACGCTACTGGCAAGTTGAACGTAATGAAAATTGCTATAGAACTATTTCTGGTATAGAAAATAGTGAATCACCAGTTACATCGGAGTGGACGGTGGCTGTTGGAAAAAACACTGGTAAAAGCAACGAAACTTCTAATGCAGAACAAGCTAAATTAGAAGTAGAAGCTATGTATGATAAGAAGCTTAAAACTGGTTATTCTTCATCAGTAGAAACATCTGGTACTACTTATATAGAACCAATGCTGGCGAGAAAATGGGAAGATGAGAAATTAATTATTGGTCATCAACCAATGTATAGCCAGCCTAAACTTGATGGTTTCCGATGTGTAGCTCAACATACTGGCTTATTTAGTCGTAAAGGTGAAGAGTACTTATCCGTACCACATATTGCATCAATAGTTCAAAAGATTTGCTTTGACGAGCAAGTAATCTTTGATGGTGAACTTTATAATCATGATTTAAAAGATGACTTTAATACAATTGCTTCAGTTGTTCGTAAGAAAAAACCATCTACAAAAGAATTAGATGATTCACAAGATTTAATTCAATATCATATTTATGATATTATTGATGCAAGACTTTCTTTCAACTCAAGATATACAAAGCTTGTTTTATTGTTTGATAAGTATCCAGAACTTCATAAATACTGTCGTCTAGTAGAAACAAAACATTTTGATAACCAAGAAATAATGGATAAACTTTATTCATCATACCTTAGTGCTGGTTATGAAGGCCAAATGGTTCGTCTTGATACACGATATGAAAATAAACGTAGTAAAAGTTTATTAAAGCGTAAAGAATTTCAAGATGATGAGTTTAAGATTGTTGCAATTGAAGAGGGTATTGGAAATCGTTCTAATATGGCTGGTCGCGTTACTTGCTCCCTGCCTGATGGTAGGACTTTTGGTGCAGGAATCAAAGGTGGTTTAGACCTTAATAAATCACTTTGGAAAATGAAAGATATTTTAGTTGGTCAACTTGCAACTATTGAGTTCTTTAGTTATACACCAGATGGTGTGCCTCGTTTTCCAGTATTTAAGTCGGTTAGAGAAGATGTTTAGACCTTTAAATGTTTTAGTTGCTTGTGAGTCTTCAGGTGAAGTTCGTAATGCTTTTAGAAAATTAGGTCATTACGCTTGGTCCTGTGATTTATTACCAGCTGATGATAACTCTCCTTTTCATATACAGCAAGATTGTTTAGAAGTTGCTTACGATTCTAAACATCAATGGGACTTAATGATTGCACATCCTCCTTGTACATACTTATGCTCAAGTGGACTACACTGGAATAAAAGAACTCCAGGTAGGAGTGATAGAACAAATGAAGCAATAGATTTTGTTTTAAAATTAATGCTTGCACCAATACCAAAGATAGCAATTGAAAACCCAATTGGTTGTATATCTACCAAAATTCGCAAACCAGACCAAATTATACAACCATATAATTTTGGACATAATGCAAGTAAAGCAACATGCCTTTGGTTATATAATTTACCTAAACTTAAATCTACTCTTTATATAGAACCAAGGATTACAAAATCTGGTAAAAGAAGATGGGATAATCAAACAGATTCAGGACAAAATAATTTAGGACCATCTAAAGATAGGTGGAAAGAACGTAGTAAAACATATACTGGAATTGCAAAAGCAATGGCAGAACAGTGGGGATAGTAATGAATATTTCTTCTATTTTAGTAGATAAACGTAACTTCGATTCTGTTAAAGAACAGATTGCAGAAGAAATAAAATCTGCTGGATTCATTGGTCTTGATTTAGAAACTCAAGACGTAATGGCTCATGAAGGAATTAAGACTCTTCGTAAAGAAAATGAAGAGGGTGATAAGTCAGGTAAAGGTAAGTCAGTATTCGATTGGAATAAGATGGTTATAACAGGGTTATCAATTTATCCTGATAATTCTCCACATGCTTATTACTTTAATCTTGCTCATGCCGATATAGAAAATCGTATAGAGTGGAATAAAGTAAAAGAACTTTTAGATTTAAAACAAGAAGGTTCAAACTTTATTTGTCATAATGCACCTTTTGAACTTACTGTTTTACATAACGCAGTTGGTTATGACTTACCAGATACCATTTGTACATTACAAATGGCTGTCTCTGCATATGGTCCTGATGAATATGATAAAGCTAGTTTCATTCCAACTATGCTTGGAGAAATCCCAACTTTATTCCAAGAAGCCTCAGAACTTTTTGGTGAGGCAAGAAACCTAGAAGCTGAAGATATTGACCCAGAAGAAACAAAAACTAAAAGACTTACTGCTAAACAGAATGAGCTTCTGTTACGAGTTATTGGAAAACAAAGCACTGCTTCATTTTCCTATAATGGTTTAGTTAAAAAAATTGCTTACTCCTACGGCTTAAAAGAAATGGTATTGAAATTCTTTGGCCATCAGATGACTACTTTTAAAGAAACATTAGGTGATTCTCGTCATATGGGAGAACTAACTGGTGAGCAAGTTGTAGCATATGGTTGTGACGATTCATACTGGACTGTTCAGTTATTCTATAAACTATTGAATTATATGACAGAAAATTGTCCTCAGACAATTAATACGTTCTTCACACAAGAAAATCCAATGATTTATGTTTATTCCAAGATTCGTCAAGAAGGAATGAAAGTAAATCTAAAAGCAATTGAGTCACGTAGAGCAGAAGAACGTGCTAAGTTTGCCCAACTTATTAGAGAATTAAAGAATTGTTGTAAAGAACTTTTACCATTTGAACCAACCCCTAATGCACGTTTACTTAAAGATAAATGGTATACACCAGAATCAGCTTTAAAAAATAGAGTTCGTTTTACTACTTGGGCTAACTCCCCAAATGTTGATGATGACTTTAAACAGGCTTGTCAAGTATCCTCACCAGTATCTAACGCTTGGGCTGGTTCAAAATGCACTGGTTTAAGCATTGGACATTATATGCAAACACGCCTTATGATTTACGACCTTTGTGGTCTAGATACAATTGTTTATAAAGGTAAGGTTCAATCTGATGGCGAAGCCAGAGGTGTTCTTCGTGAACGAGTACAAAAACTAATGCAGGATAATACAGATGACCCAACTATTTTGGCTCGTCTTGAAAACATAGATAATTTACTTAAAATCTTGGGTGAAATTGCACAGCTTGAAACCCGTATGAAGTTGTATCTTACCCCATATTTATTGCTTACAGACCCAGAAACTAAACGTATGTACCCTGAGGTAAGCTCAATGCTTGCTTCACGCCGTATGGCAGCTGCAAATCCAAATCCTATGCAGTTAGCTAAACGAGGAGAATCTACCTATGTTAGAGGTTTTTATGAGCCTGATTCAGATGATGAGGTTTATGTATCACTAGATTGGTCACAAGTAGAACTTGTATTAGTTGGTGAACTTTCAGGAGACCCAGAGTTTGCAAAAGCATTTGGTCAAATACCATATCTTGATTTACATCTTGGAGCAGCAGCAGACGTATTACAAGTAATGGTCCCAGAAGTAACTTATGACATGTTGAAAAATATGCATAATATGACTGTGGAAGAATTACCACCAAAACTTCTTATTAAACCAAATGGAGATTCTCTTTCTCCTAAAGAAGCTAAAAAATTCTGGCGTACAGAAATTGGTAAAGGCTCAAACTTCAACTATTGGTATTCTGGGGCATTGAACACAGTAGGTGAAACACTTGGTTGGACTTCTGACCAAATGTGGGAGGCTACTGAACGTTACCGTGAAAGATTTATCATAGGTGAAAAATGGAGAGTTGATACAATTAACCAAGCTAGAGAAACTGGTTATGTAACTTTACCTGATGGTCATCGTCGTGTACGTTGGGAAGCAACATATGAGTGGGCAAACATTTGCCAGCAAATGTTTGATGCCTATAATGATGTTGGTGTTTCAAACTTTGGTAGAGAGATTATACGCTCAATTAAAAGTAGGGCTGGTAACCAAGTTGTTAACTCACTAATTCAAGGTTCATCTGCAACTTTAGCTAAACGCTCTATTTTAAAAATTATAAAAGCCTGTGAAGAACAAGGCATTAGAGCTAGGTTCAAGATGCCAATTCATGATGAGCTTCTATTCTCTGTACATAAAGATGACGTAGTTAAATTCATTAAACTTGCCAAATCAATTATGTGTAATCATCCTGATATTGTTAAGAACTTGAAGCTATATGCAACTGCTTCGGTGGGGTTGACATTCCAACCTTTCGATGATAAAAAAGCACCTATTGGACAAATCGAAGTTGATGAAGCACCAGCAATTCTAGGCTTTGGCGATGGTGTTATACTTAATGATGAACAGATTCAACATACAGTTAACTGGTTATTTGAAAGAAAGATTGCATTAAATGCCAAAAAATAATGGTGTAAAATCAGAAGAAGCTTTTGAATCTAAGATTCAAAAGCTTTACGGAAAGAAATGCTTTATTCACCAAATGGTTGATTCAAAGCAAGCTCGTAATAAAGTTAAGTCCAATCCATCTGATTGGGTTGTAACGATTCATGGTATTACAGCTTATGCTGAAGTAAAGTCTTTCTCTGATAAAACATCTTTTCCATTTTCTAACTTCACAAAAGGTCAGATGAATGGAATGACAAGACAAACAGCTGCTGGTGGAAAATATTGGATATTTATTCATCATGTACCCACTGATAAGTGGTATTGGATTGATTCCTACGTTGTTTTATCAACTATTGATAATGGTAAAAAATCACTATCATTAAAAGAATTAGAAAATTTTAAATGGAAAGAAGATAAAGATGTATACAGATGTGATGATTGATATTGAAACAACTGGTTTATTACCAGATAGAAATGCAATTTTACAAATTGCTGCTGTTAGATTTAATCTTAAAGAAAATACCGTTGATGGTAACGTATTTAATATGTGCTTGGAAATCCCAAAACATCGTTCTTGGGATGAGGGAACTCGCCATTGGTGGAGCCAACAAAACCAAGAAACTTTAAAAAGAATTATTGAACAGCGTCAAGACTGGAAGCTTGTAATGACAGAATTATGTAAGTGGGCAGCACCAGCTGGCTCGTTACGTTTCTGGTCTAAACCAAGCCATTTTGATTATATGTTCTTATCTTCATATTTTCATGATGCTGACTTACCTCAAATGTTTAGTTATCGTGAAGCTTCAGACATGAATACTTTCATTCGTGGTTTATATAAAGGATTAGAAGTCCCAGATTTAGGTATTAAGATTGAACAATCTGCTGCACACGATGCTCTTAATGACGTATTCCATCAGATTGAATTGTTAATGAGCCACTATAATAATGTGATGAAACATGCTTGAACTAACAATTAAGAACAAAAGAATAAATTTTATAGGTGACCCACATCTAGGTAAGAATTTTGGGGGTGTCCCTTTACATCGCAGGGGAGAACGCGAAGCTTCGCAGTTCAAACAATTTAGCGATGAACTTAACTCCGACCATGATATAACAATCATGGTCGGAGATTTATTTGATACTTTTACAGTATCAAATGATGTTTTATTACAAACAATGTCAATTATATTGGAGGCTTCAGTTGCCAATCCTAATAAGAAATTTATTTTTATTTCCGGTAATCATGATGTTAGTCGTGACAGAAATGTTAGAGGCTCATTTGAAATCTTAGATTTTTATTGTTGTACTTTAGGAAATGTAATGTGTTACACATCCACGTTTCATAGGGTAGTTGATGATTTAAATATATTACTTTGTCCATACTCAGAATTTAGTTCTGCCGCTGAAGAAGTAAGTAAGTTCTCAAAAGAAAAATTTGATTTAGTTGTAGGACATTGGGATACGTTAGAAATCGCTGGTACTCATAATCTTTTACCAATAAAACAATTAAAAAACATAACAGATACTGTAGTTTCAGGACATATTCACATACCATATACTGTAAAAGAAGATAATATAACTGTGTATGGTACTGGTTCTATGCAGCCATATTCACATGCTGAAGACCCAGCTGGGGATTTATATGTAACAAAAACAGTTCAACAAATAGAGCTTGCTTTACTTGAAGACCCAAATGCTTTTTCTAATAAATGTTTAAGAGTTGTTATAGAAAAAGGTGAAGTAGTCCCAGAAAATATTAACTGCTTACAATTTGCAGTAAAAGTAGTGAGTGTATCTGAAAAAGAAGATATGGAAGTAACTCTTGGCGAGTTTAACTTTGATGAGCTTTTTAGAGAAACATTTAAAGAAAATGAAGTTTCAGAAGAACTAACAGAACACTACTTAGAACTTTATAAACAAGAGTCAACAGATGCTTAATAAATTAGTTTTTAAAGTACATTTTGCACCAACAACTAAATACCCAGAAGGGCAAATTATCAAAGGTGACCATACTTTTGAAAAAGGTCTTTCAGCAATCACTGGTAAAAACGAAGCTGGCAAATCTCTTCGTCTTGAAATGATTCGTTATGCTTTATGGGGTTCACAAGCATTACGAGGAGCCTCAACAAGCTATAATTCAATAGAAACTGAACTTGAATTTGTAATAAATAAAAGAACCTATAAAATAAAACGTAAAGGGAATAAAGTTACAGTTCAAGCAAAGGATGAAAACAACCAATGGATTGAACTTGCAACTGGAAGTAAACCAGTTAAAGAGTTTATAAGAAGAACATTTGGTTATGATATGGAAGTTTTTGACGTAGCAAATGCTTGCCTTCAAGGTGAGATTGAAGCTATGACAAATAAAAAACCATCTGAACGTAAACAAATGGTTGACCGTACTATTGGTTTAGACTCTATTGATAAATTAATATCAAAAGTAAATGCAGATTTAACTGCAACACGCCAAGCTATTTCATTATTAAATGATAAGGTTATTGAGAAATATGAAAAACCTACTCCAATTTCTTGTACTAAAACGTCAGAAGAACTTCAACAAGAGCTACAGAAAATACAAGAAAAAGCAAAAGAGAAAACTTATATTAAAGGAAAACTCTCTGCCTTGGTCTGTGATGTTCCAGTCGCTCCTCAGTTCCCTAAAGGCAAGATTGAAGAATCTTTAGATGAGTTATATGCTCAACTTGAATTAATTGAAGCTACAAGAAATAATGCAAATGTCTTAAAACCAAGACTCTTATCATATGAAAAAATTATGATGGAATTAGATGGTAAAGATATTAAAACTCTTAATAAATATGCAGAAGAAAATTACTCACAAAAATGGAATGAATATAAATACTACGAGCAAAAAAGGGTTGATAAACCAGAATATACTCAAGAAGATTTAGATTATATTAGAGAAGGAATTGATGCACTAAAAATACTTGATAATGGTATTCATACTGAATGTCCAGAATGTAGTGAAAAGTTTTATGTAGATTCAAGTGGTATAGTTTTAAAAGAGCCAGACCGTGACGCTTTAGCTCAAGAAATGGATAAATTTAATATACATAATAAATCTGATTTGTCTGCCGCTCAGATTAGACTTGTTGAATACACAGCCTTTTCTCAAATGAAAAAAGTTGATAAGCCTGATTTACCAGAAGAGAAAAACGTTCCATATTCTGCTTTGGCTAAGTTAAGAGATTTTGTAGGGTTTGATGCTGATGAAATAAGAAAGCATATAGAGGCTCTTGAAAACTCTTATATAGAAAGTAAAACTTTACTCAGTAGTAAAATTGAACAAAGAATTTTACAAGAGAAGTTAAAAAGAGATTATGAATCTAAACTTGAACGTTACAATAATTATGTTGAGTATTTAAATGAGGTAAAACCTAAATTAGATACAACTCTTAAATATATTGAAAGTGAAGAAAAAACAGTTCAAGAGCTTTACCTAGTTGTTCGTGATTATGAACAAAAGTTACAAGAATATAATATAAAACAGGAAGCACAAAGCAAAGCATTTGAAACTCTAGCTGAGTTAGAAAATAATCTTGTAGAAATAACTAAAGTTAAAAAATCCTTAAATGATTTGAAACCAAAAGTTAAATCTCATTTACTTCCAAGTTTAAATAAAGTAGCTTCAACTTTAATTTCTCAAATGACAAACAATGAAAGAACATCAATTGTTGTCGATGAAGATTTTGAAATTTTAGTTGATGGTCAGCCAGTTAATACATTATCTGGTTCTGCAAAAGCTGTGGCAAATCTTGCGGTTCGTATAGGTCTTGGCACGGTATTGACAAACAAAGTATTTAGTGTATTCTTAGCTGATGAAATTGATGCTGCTATGGATTCACAACGTGCTGCTTATACAGCACAATGCTTACAAAACCTTACTAGCGTCATTAATCAAATAATCTTAGTAAGTCATCAAAAACCAGAAGCAGACCATCAGATTGAGGTCTAGGAGTAATTAATGCAATTCTTTTCAGATGAACAGAAAAAGTTAGTCAATGATACCTTAAGAGAAAATAAAGGTGATATTACAAAAACTGCAAACCAACTTGGCTTATCAGAAGCCCAAGTAAATTGGGTTGATATGATTGTAAATAACAAGTTTGTTGCAGTTAAAGGTAAAGGTCGTCCAGAGCTTCAACCATATATCATTGCCATTCGAGACAAAAACTTTGAACCGTTTTGGGATAATAGTAATCCTAAAATTAAAAAAGCTCGTGAGCTTTATGATGAAGGTAGGGTTGAAATTGTAACAGGAGTTGATGAAGATAATATAATTCTTTATGCAATACCAAGAAGATACCAAGACTTGGATAGAGAACCATACTTTAGTAATGTAGAAGAAAGTGATAATGATAATGACTAATATTGAAAGAACACAATCACCACAAATGGATAAAATACTAGGTCATCAATTCCCTGTATTAAATCATGGGTTTATTAGAGTTATAGACTATATGGGTGATGATAACTCAGTATGCCAAATGGCTCGTGTATCTTATGGTAAGGGTACAAAGTCAGTAAATGAAGACCGTGGTTTGCTTCGTTATTTAATTCGTCATAAGCACACTTCTCCGCTTGAAGGTAATGAAATTAAATTACATCTTAAGATGCCTATCTTTGTAATGCGCCAATGGATTCGTCACCGTATGGCTAACGTAAATGAATATTCAATGCGTTACTCAGAACCTAAAGATGAGTTCTTTGTACCTACTGCTGATACAATTCAACTTCAGTCTAAAGATAATAAACAAGGACGAGACGGTTTAACTGATAAAGACGTTGCAGGAAAATTTATTAATTATACAGAGACTATTGCAGAACAATCTTTAGGTGTTTATAACGAATTTAATGAGCAAGGATTAGCTCGTGAAATGAATAGAGTTAATTTACCACTTTCAGCTTATACTGAATGCTATTGGAAAATTGACTTACACAACCTTCTTCACTTTCTAAAACTACGTACTGACCCTCATGCTCAATATGAGATTAGGGTTTATGCAGATATTATTCTCAATGAAATTGTAAAGATATGGGTTCCAGAAATTTACGAGGCTTTCATTGATTATATTAAAGAAGCAACAACCTTTTCTAAACAGGAAATGGAAGTACTTCGTAGCTGTATTAGCCCAGCTTGTAATAAAGAATTATTTGAAGACAAGTTGAAAGCTAAAGGAGTTAGTGGTAGAGAAATTAAAGAATTTTTAAATAAGATTGGAGTATAATAAATGACTAAAGAAAATACAGTAGTAAAACTTAAAAAGAATAAACAAATTAAAATGCTTACTTTTACTGGTAAGTATGTTGATTTAAGTAATTTGACAGAAGAAGATATTGATGTAAAAGATATTGCACACTCTCTATCAAACTTATGTCGTTATAATGGGCATACAAATAGATTCTATAGTGTTGCTGAACACTCTGTTCGTCTTGCTCGTTATGCAGTAAATAATTTGCCAACAGAAAATGAATTAAATAATAAAGTTGCTAAAGCATTATTAATGCACGATGCAACAGAGGCTTATGTTGGTGATGTTATTTATCCACTTAAAAAAGCTCTTCCAGAGTTCTCTAAATTTGAAGATAAGATTGCAGAAGTAATCAATAAAAAATTTGGTATTGAGACTGATGAAGAAGTTTTAAAACACGTATCTAGTCTTGACCGCCGTATCTGTTTTGATGAAATGTACATGATGATGGATGGTAGAGTAGATGATACTCTTTATCTTGAAGGTGTAAGACCAATTGGTGTTGAAAAACTTATCTTAGGTCAAAATGATTATATGGGTTGGGCACCAAACATTGCAAATGAGCGTTTCTTAGCTGTTTGCGCTTGGTTTGGCTACTATATTCCACCATCAGAAGCTACTATTGATGTGTCTAAAAAAGATGAAGATGAAGACCGTTCAGGTATGCCAGTTCAACCAGTTGATGAAAATGGTACACCAGTGAGTTCTACTGAAGTAATCAATGAAGATGGTAGTATTGTAAAATTATTAAGTGAAAGTAATTAATATGGTAAAAATTGTTTTGTTTAATGGACCACCAAGTTCTGGTAAAGATACTTTAGCAAACCAACTTGTATTACGTATTCCACGTTCTGAAGTTGTTAAGTTTGCTGCACCATTAAAAACTGTGGCAACACACCTTTACTGTGATGGAGACTCAAGAAAATTCTATGAGTTAGACCAAGCAGATAAGAAAAACACACCACACCCTACTTTCTTAGGAAAATCTTGCCGCCAAGTTCAGATTGATATTTCAGAAGTATACATGAAACCAATGCATGGTAAACATGTATTTGGTGAATTTTTGAAGCGTACTATTAACCGTAAGGTTGATAGTACTGATGTATTCTTTGTTTCAGACTCTGGTTTTAGAGAAGAAGCGGAAGTATTAGTAGAAGAATTTGGTCCACAGAATATTCTATTAGTTAGACTTAAGCGTGAAGGTTTTGACTATAAGAATGATAGTAGAGATTACATTGATTTAAAAGACTTGGAAGTAAAACAAGTAAATGTTGTCAATGTAGAAAATGACATTAATGCTACTTTGAAAGAAGTAGAAAAAGTAGTTAAAGAATTTTTAGGAGCTTAAGTTGAAAAAATATTTAGAAGAATCTGGTCGTACAGCAGCAACTCTTGATGAAGTGCGTACTGATGTATATAAAACACACTCACATTTTCTTTATGATTTAAACATGTTCATTGAGGCTGGATGTAATGCTGACCTCTTAAAGCGTAGTTTATTTTATAAAGAAGATATTGAAAAAACCAAAGCAAGAGGTCTTGGTTTTCAAATTAAAAATAGAAAACTTTATGATGATATTAATGTAATTCAATTGACAGAAGAAGATAAGCCTATTGAAGAACAACTTCGTTTATCTGACCAAAAGATTGATATTATTCATGCTTGCCTCGGCATGATTTCAGAAGCTGGAGAAATACTTGAAGAAGTATTAAAAGCAACAGTAGAAAAACGTGACTTAGATATTGTCAACTTAAAAGAAGAAGCTGGTGACCAGTTATGGTATAATGCTTTATTCCTTCGCAGTATTGGTTCAGATTTTGAAACAGAAGCTAAGAATAATATTGCTAAACTTTCAAAACGTTATCCAGATAAGTTTTCTAGTGAAAATGCACTAGAAAGAAACTTAGAAGAAGAGCGTGAATTGTTAGAAAAACAAAGTGCATAATTGTATTTAAATTACTTGAACTGATAACCCAGAGTGTGTACTCTGGGTTATCCAATAACAAAAAAGAGAGAGTAAAATATGCTGGTGGATTACACCCGTGATAGGTTTTTGACCGATTTTTCCAAAGCTACATTAAAAGATAGATATTTATTACCAGATGAGAAGTATCAAGATTTATTCGCAAGAGTTGCAAAGACTTATTCTAATGATGAGTCTCATGCTCAACGTATCTATGATTACATTTCAAATCTTTGGTTCATGCCAGCGACTCCTATCCTGTCAAATGGAGGGACAAGCCGTGGTCTTCCTATCTCTTGCTTTTTAAGTGAGTCAGAAGATGACATGAAGGGTATCGCTGATACTTGGTGGGAAAATATCTGGTTAGCTCAAAAAGGTGGTGGTATTGGAACCTATTGGGGTAATGTTCGTTCACTTGGAGAAAAGATTGGTTCTGTAGGTAGCTCAAGTGGTGTAATTCCTTTTATGAAGGTACAAGACTCACTTACCTTAGCTATCAGCCAAGGAAGTTTAAGAAGAGGCTCTGCTGCCCTTTATTTACCTATCTGGCATCCAGAGATTGAAGACTTTATTGATATGCGTAGACCAACAGGTGGTGACCCTAATCGTAAAGCATTGAACCTACATCATGGTGTATCTATTGATGATGCCTTTATGGTTGCAGTAAAAGAAGATACAAATTATGATTTAAAATCACCCAAAACTGGTAAAGCTATACATACAGTTAAGGCTCGTGACCTATGGGCCAAGCTGCTTACTACTAGAATCGAAACAGGCGAACCCTATCTGCTATTTGTAGATACTGTTAATAAAGCGATTCCAGAGCATCATAAGCAGCTTGGCCTTAAGGTCAAAACAAGTAACCTTTGTTCTGAAATTACACTACCAACTGGACTAGACCATCTTGGTAATAATCGTACAGCAGTATGCTGTTTATCATCACTTAATTTAGAGAAATACGATGAGTGGAAATATAACGAAAGCTTTATCATTGATGTTATGCTATTTTTGGATAATGTTCTCCAAGATTTCATCGACAATGCTGAAGAAACCCATGCTAAAGCCAAGTATGCAGCGATGCGTGAAAGGTCAGTCGGCCTCGGTGTTATGGGGCTGCACTATCTCTACCAATCAAAAGGATATGCTTTTGGGTCAAAAGAAGCTTACGAGTTAAACCTTAATATATTTAAACATATTAAGGCAGAAGTTAAGTATGCTAATGAAACAATAGCCTGTCTACGTGGTCCTTGTCCTGATGCAGCAGAAGCAGGTTATAATTTACGTTTTAGTAACTGTACAGCTATTGCACCAACAGCATCTATTAGTGTTATTGCTGGTGGTAGTTCACCAGGAGTTGAACCATCAATGGCAAACGTATATGTTCAAAAAACATTGTCTGGTAACTTTGAAGTTCATAACCCACATCTAAAAAAGATTTTAGAAAAGCTTGGAAAAGATACAGAAGAAGTATGGAGTTCTATTGCAGTACATGAAGGTTCAGTTCAACACTTAGACTTTTTAGATGATGATACAAAAGAGATATTTAAAACATTTGAAGAACTAGAACAAATGGATATTATTCAACAAGCTGCTCAACGTATGCCATATATTGACCAGTCTCAAAGTGTTAATATCTTATTACGTCCTGATGTATCGAAACGTTATCTTAATCTTATTCATATGAAGGCATGGGAATTAGGTTTAAAGAGCTTATACTATTGTCGTTCAGTAAGCTTACAAAGAGCAGACAAACCATCTAAAATGGTTAAGCGTGAAAAGATTGAAGAATGTAAAGATGGGGTTTGTTCAATCCCAGAACCAGTAAAATATGAAGAGTGTGTAGCATGTCAGTAAAACCTAATTTATTAAAAGAAACCCATGTATATAAACCATTTGGTTATCCATTTGCATATGAAGCATGGTTAATGCAACAGCGTATCCATTGGTTACCAGAAGAAGTTCCTCTTGCTGAAGATGTAAAAGATTGGAAACATAATCTTAAGCCAGCAGAGAAAAACTTACTTACTCAAATTTTCCGCTTCTTTACACAAGCAGATATTGAAGTAAACAACTGTTATATGAAACACTATACGCAAGTGTTTAAGCCAACTGAGGTACAGATGATGTTATCTGCTTTCTCTAACATGGAGACAGTACATATTGCTGCTTATAGTCATTTACTTGATACAGTAGGTATGCCAGAGGTAGAATATAGTGCCTTCATGAAGTATAAAGAAATGAAAGATAAGTATGATTACATGCAAGGTTTTAACGTAGAAAGTAAACGTGATATTGCTAAGACGCTTGCAGTATTTGGTGCTTTTACAGAAGGCTTACAGTTATTTGCTTCATTTGCCATGTTACTTAACTTTCAACGATTCAATAAAATGAAGGGTATGGGTCAGATTGTTACATGGTCTGTACGCGATGAGTCGCTACATTGTGAATCTATCATTAAATTATTCCGTACATTTATTGAAGAGAATCGTGAAATTTGGGATGATAAATTAAAGAAAGAACTTTATGAAGCTTGTATTACAATTGTAGAACATGAAGATGCTTTCATCGACCTTGCCTTTGAAATGGGTGAGATTGAAGGAATGACAGCAGAAGATATTAAACAGTATATTCGCTTCATTGCTGATAGAAGACTTATTCAACTTGGTTTAAAAGGACACTTTAAAGTAAAAAAGAATCCAATTCCTTGGCTTGATAAGATTCTTAACGCACCAGAAATGGGTAATTTCTTTGAAGTTCGCGTTACAGAATACACAAAAGCAGCTACAAAGGGTGACTGGAATGATGCTTTTATTACTAATAAATTATTAGTAAATGGTCAACAAGGATGTATATATTGTGAAAAAGCAAAAGCTTTATTAGATAAGTTCTCAATACCATACGACTATATTGATTTAACAGGTAATGATTTAGAGAAACAAAAGTTAAAGAAATTCACTGGTATGAATACGTTACCTATCATTTTCCTTCAAGATGAAGATGAGGAATATGGAAAACTATTAAGTTTAGTTGGTGGATTTAATGAACTTGAGAAATATTTGAAAGAGTAGGATTAATATCCTCTCTTTCTTTTTCCTTTTTAGCATTTGCTTTAGCATTCATTTCATCAGCAAAAGCTGGTGTAGAATAATAAGCTAATGGGTCTGCACTCAATAAAGCATCATCTTTACTAGCACACTTATGATATTCATCTATAACGTAAGTTGTATAACCCTCTATAGATTGACCAACAACGGGTGATTCTAAATCAGGACACCTAGATTCAAGATTGCCTTGCCTTGCGGCTTTCGTTGAGTCGTTCTTGTATACGCTGCACCCCATCATCATCGAAAGTACAGCCAGTGGGAGTAATAATTTTACGAACAGCTTTTTCATACTTTTGTTTACCAATCTCTAATTGTTTACTAAGCTCTAAAGCTTTCTTATCATTTTCTTCTTTCTGCTTTTGCAGAGATTCTAATTCAGTTGCTCTATTGGCCTGATACTCAAGTACCCTATAATGGCTTCCCATCCACATTGCTCCTGTTGTCCACAGAGCTAGTACTATCGGTTTCCAATACTTCTTTATTAACATTCGAATTACTGTTATTTCCATACCCAAACCCATTTTTTAATGCTATTACATCTTGAATTGTTACACCAAATACATATAGTAATGTTATACCAAATAAGAGCCAAAAGGAAGACTGTACAGCTATTTCTTTAACTGTGCTGCTATCACCTACTGCTAAACTTATTATAACAACAATCATAGAGAAAATAGACACCATATACATAAAGTATCTTCTATTATTCCATGAACCTATAACATGCTGGTTTACTTTATTTCTAGCCATACTTCTTCACCACGCTCAATAGCTGCCTGAATATCAGGGAATAATCTATTGAAAGCCTTTCTACTATCAGTTATAGCATTTCCACGGCGTCCTGTCCCAACTAAAATACAACCATCTGTATTCTCTATGTAATTACCCCAATGGATAAGAACATAAGTGAATCCTTCAACGCCAATTAAGATTGGAACGATTCTACCAAACGATGGACTATCGTGTAGTTCAACTTTATAAGTTCCATATGGTATTGCTGTTACTTTCTTTTTCTTCCAGACACTAACAGGAACACCTTTTACTTCTCTAATTCTATCTTCAAGTGTTTCACATTCGTAAACACCATTGACGTACATTTTACCAAATGTCCAGTCCTTACCTTCAGGCTCTCTTACTACTAATAACTTCATCTTACTATATTAGTTATATGGCTTATCATTGTGACAGCACCTACAATTAAAGCGCCTAATGCACATATAATCCACCAACCACCTTTCATTTTTGATTCTAAAGTAATTTGTTTTTGACTTACTTGGGCTATTTCTTTTCTAAGTTCTGAGAATTGCCTATTCATATCAAAAGTTAAATCATCAATTTTTTCTTCCATTCTTTCCATAAACTTTTCTAAAGTAGTTTCCATCTTATTAGCTTTTTCTTTTAAAGTAGAAATAGCCTCAGAGTTTACTACAGTTTCATTCCAAATATGTTGATGTGGGTTTGAATTTGGCATTTTATTCCCTATGCTGCAAATATGACTAATGACATACGACCACCATCTGCACCTCTAGGGGTTGTTTGAACATCAACAGTAGTTGTCGTATAATTATAACAGCGAGTAGCTGGTACAGCATCACCACCCGCATCTGATTGCATAAATACTGCACCATCAATATCAGAGCCACCAATAGCTGCATAGTTTGTATTTGCAAATGGTGTTGAGAATGTAACTCTATAAGTACCACCACCTATTCTGGCAACAGATGAAACACCGTAAGAAGAATATATAGCTCCGTTAGCACCATTCCAAGAAACCCATACTTTAGCACCAGTAGATGAACCGCTTGTTCCAGCAGTTACACGTCCTTGAGCATTTACAGTAACTGTGTCATAAGTACCTGGAGATACACCAGAACCATTTAATTCTGCATCAGTTACTGTTGATTTAAAAGCTAACGAGCCAAGCTGGTTAGCTAATGGTACTTGACCTGAGCTTACGCCTGTATTGACGAATGCTGCCGTACCAAAATTCTCTCTTAATGGAATTTGACCAGTTAATAATCCAACATCCCTAGTTGCTGCTGTACCTAGTCCAAGCTGTGTTCTTATTACTGATTCAGAACCTGGTGCAATAAATACGCCAAAGTTTCTCCAAATTTCATTCCATCGTTGTGCTGTTTCATCCCAATGTAATGCAATACAATAACGAGTATCATTTAACACAACATCAGCCTCTGTATTAAGATACATTTTACCTGTACCAGACGCCATATGTTTTAAAGTAACTGCTCTACTATTAGCAGAAATTTTTAAGAAAATCATTTTTTCGCCAATATTATTTGGCACAATAAGATTTAAATTATCGGCTGCTATTGCATTTTCTGTATCTAATTTTATGTTACACTTTAAAGGACTTATAGAACCAGATAGTAAAGTATTAAGTTCTTGTGGTCCAATAATAGCTAATTGGTTTAAAACATCATATAAATCACCAATTGCTGATTGGAATTGAGCTTCAGTTGTAGTACCTGAAGTCAAATAAGATTTAATTGGCATACTTGTCATTTTTAATACCCTTTTATAACTGCATCAATAAGACCTGGAACATATGAACCAGAAGCATCAACTAGCTTTACTAGTGGTCCATTTACAGGGTCTTTATCGAATACTCTATAACCAACTGCTGTAGTAAGCTGGTCATGTGTACCGTCATCTTGAATAATAACAGATACTAGTCTGATTGTCCCGAAATTTTTTGTCAATGGTAATCTAGAACCTGAAGCAGAAACTTCAAAATCTTGAATATCTTCTTCTATACTATCAGCATCTACAATTAATTCAAGTGTTCTAATAACACCACGTACTGGACCACCAAAAACTGTAATTTGTAATTCATAGTCACCAGCAGATACTGCTGCTCTTGTTGGTACAGGATTCCATATAGTATCTCCTTGATTTCTCATAAGAATTTGATAGCCATCACCATCAAAGTCTATATTAACAACCATATTACCTTTTTGTACTAGGCTAAATGAAGCCTCATATACCATTTCTTCGTACACACCTTCATAAAAATTTCCTCCATTATACATATAGGCAGTTGGTGTACCAGAATATACTTTAGTACCAGTATCATTTGCTTCAAGTCTACCAGAAACTACAGAACATCCAGTTTTAGTTCCAATAAATGTAGGATGAAAAGCAACAGTATCAACTATATTAGATGCAGTAACATCACCTAATTCTCTGAGAATAGTAGCACTATTAAGAGATACAATACCAAAATCATCTACTGCCCTAACCATAATTACACGGGCAGAAGGAGGAATTAAGCTTGTATAGAAGCTTGTAGCTGTCAAAATACCCTGATGCGGCTGAATGGCATCATCCCACGTTGTACGACCAACTTGGTTATGATAGCGAACTATAAACCCAGCGAAGTCATCTGGTGGATTTGCATATCCCCAATAAACTTCACTACTATTAATTCTAGCCCAATCGACATCTTTTGGCGGGTCTTTTGGATTTGTTAATTCAAATGTATATACATCAGCAGAATTTATATCTGTAGTAAATCCAAGATATGATTTACCAAGTATTTTAAAATCATATAATCCAGGTGGATGGTCTACAACAGTATCACCTAAAACTATTTCTCTTTTTACATAAGGTTCTATAGTCCCTGTAGGACGTGACCAAACTTCAAAGGAATGGTCATTTGAATAATATTTATAAGCCCCTCTATTAAATGTAGGAGAAACAATTAATTCAAACTGTTTTTTAGCTTTTACATAACGTTCAGTAAATGAACATGAGATAGGGCCTGGTGGATTAGTTGGACTAGGTAATGCTGAATAATCAATAGTACCAGAGTCTGTTAAGTTATCAGAATCATACCATTTATTACGGTTTATATTTACAGCTTCAATTTTATATCCATCTGCTGAACCATCAAGCTCTTCAATTTTTGTTACTCTGAATGGACGTGGTAACCCTATAACACCATCTGCTGATAAAGAAAATGTAGCTCTATCTGCTAAATTACTTGGTAATGCTCCAGCAAAATTTAATTCTGTATTATATCCAGGTTCGATATTATGAATGTTTGCTGTAACTTTTGTTCCATCATTCAATGTAAAAGTGCAATCATATTGAACACCAACCTCAAGATAAATTGGTGTTCTTAAATAAATAGTTTTTCTATCAGAAGAAATACTTTTAATACGACCAGATACTCCATAACCCATATCTGGGTCACATACAAGAATAACATCAAAAGGACTTACAATAGAACCTAAACGGTTTGTTGTAAAACTAACAATACACGTTTCTGTATTTGAGGTAATAAGTTTATATTGAGCACGGCGCTTTGCCTCATGCTCATTGATACAGCCTACTGCAATAAAGTCTAATGGAATACGACCATACATATCAATTTTAGATTGGTCATAGATTCTTCTTCTATCTTGATTCCATTCTAAATCTGGGTTTATAAATGTAACTGTAATATCATTATAACGACTAGTTAAATCAGTATAACTATATTGAAATCCTTCATCAGAAACGTTCTCTTTCATGAAGATATGAGCAGCTGGGTCATCCCTATCTACACGTAAGAATGCCTTACCATTTAAATCATCAAAGAATGTAGCATTAAATACCCCAGCAATATATCTTGCAAGCTCTTTACCAGGTGTAGCTTCTGTTATAATAGTGTTAAAAGTATATCTTGGTTGATAACCACCCTTACCATCTGGTACTAATTCATCACACCATACAGCAGCATCGTAAATATCATACTTATCTATATTTACATCAATATAATATGAACGTATACCATAACGGTCATTCATAATGAAATCATATAAACACCAAGCTGGATTATCTGTATATGCTAATTTCCATGTACCATCCCAAATGTCAGTATAAGTTCTCAATTCTGGGTCATAATTAGTTGGTACTTTTACTATTAAACCTTTATAAATTCCAGCCCATTGTGGAATACTTGAAAACTGGTCTGAAGATTCACCAGACACTTGAATCAGTGCTGTATTATTATATGCTTTTGGTACAACAGTGACTTCTTGGAAACTTTCCCAAGCCATATCGCAAAAATATGTTTCTGTATTAGCTGGGCTTAATTTAGTTACTCTAATATCATACGAACTATTAATTCTATCTACTGGTATTCTAAACTCTTTTACATATGTGCTCGTTGTTTTACCACTAAGAGCAATATCTTGATTATATGCTTTTATCCAAGTACTGCTTGAACTTGCTTTATATTCAATTCTAAATGAAGCATCAGCATTAAAAGAACCGCTATCGTTTTGTACTAACAAACGCTGAAATGCTAAACGAACTTCTATATAATCTACATTACCAATTAAATTAGTTGTTCTAACTACAGGTGTATTTGTTGCTAGAACAACAGACACTTGAGTATTTGTAGATTGACCTCCAAGTATTGGAACAATAGGGTCTGCTACATCAGTTCCTGGGAAAAAGTTTAATGCAAAAGTTTTAAAATTATACTCACCATTTTGGTTTTGAAGTGGAGTATCACCAATTAAAAATGACTTAGCTCCTTCTTCAAGACCAAAAATAGGTCCTTCAGAGAGTGCTAAAACACACTCAACTGTATCTTTTGAACGTAAATTATCAGGAGTACGTGTAGGTGTACTTCCACCTCCACCGCCGCCTTTAGAACCCTTTAATAGATAATTTTTTGTCACGTTGATAGAACTTTCCACCTATAACCACATGGTCGTTTGTAGTATCAATATACTCGAATTGTGCTCTTTTAGCAATAATATCAGCATGAACTAATAAGAATCCGTTTGACCATTTCTCACCATTACAATACGAAGCTTCACGCTTATGGCCTGAACCAAGTTGATGCCATTCATAGGTTCCATAAATAGGACTAAAATAAGTTTGTACTAAATGACTATGATGATGTCCGTTCCAACCAGGTAGGCCAAATTTATTACCTTCTGGAAAATGATGGGCTACAAGAAACTCATATAAGATAGCGTAATTTCTACGTATTTCAGCTTCAGCATCAGCTTTAGTAAATATAGCTAAATCAGCTGGTGCTATATAATTTACTTCATACTTATCAAGACCAAGAAGTTTTGGAACAGTAAATCCGTGTAAGTCAGAAAGAATGGCTTTCATAGCTGGAGTTGCTTCACCAAGATGACGAAGTAATCTAAACTCATGGTTGCCTTCAATAAAGATAATTTCGGCATTAGGAGCAGCATTTCTAATATCTTCAAGAAACTTATGAACCCATTGTATTCTTCCAACTACATCCCAATCTCTAGGGTCTACAGAGTATTTACCAAATTCTGGTAAATCTAATATGTCACCATTTAATACAATTTTCTCAGGCTGTACTCTTTTTGCTGTATCAATAAATAATGAACGCCAAAATGGGTCACATTCAATATCATGAACATCACTGCCAACCAATACTGTTTGGAATCTAGAATCACTTGGTTTTAAATATTTATCACCCCAGTTTCTTTTTTGGTCATTTAAAACTCTATATGAATCTACTGATGCATGTTTAGCAACTGCTCTTTCAATAGATTTAGCGTGACGTGATAATGTAATATTTGCTTGTGATTTAAATTCATGAAATGTACCAAAATACTTACTCCACGCAGATTCAGCCAATTGGCTATTATTTCTAAAGTAGTTTCTTGTTATAATTTTTTCAGGGTCTGCTTCAGCCATTTGTTGAAGTTGCTGAATACAAAATTCTTTTGTTGCTGATGTAATTTTATTACGATTTTCAGACAAAGGAACACCGTCTTTTTTATTTTTCAATTTAAAATCTCCCATAATTATTTTATACTACAACGTCTTTAGCATCAACGTTAAAGCTGATGTAATGACCGTATGCTTTGTTTTTCCCATACATAATTGGAATCCTAGTTCCAATTTTTACTGTATTTTGAGAAGCACCTAAATACTTAGAAGCTTCTGGGTCAGCAATATCTGAACCAGAGCTTGATATTTTAGGCTGTGGACTTAACATTGCAATTACTCCACCAAGGAGTAATGAAAGTCCTGTATTTGCTAAAAACCCAGTTAAACCTCCAGCACTGAATATACTTAAACTTGCACCACCTGTCCATACCGCAGCTGCAATAGCAATAACACCAACTACAATTAGAAAGAAACCACCTTTTTTACCACCAGTCATTGCTGGTGAAATATGAAGTTCTTTTATATCTGCGGGTAAAGGACCATAAATTTCTTCTTTAGTTGTGAACCCAGATATAGCTACTAAATGCCTATCCTTTAATGGTTCTGGATTAAATGCTGAAGTCATTTTACACATACCATTTAATACTTCAGCAGCACTATGCCCCGATAAAACTATCTCGTCTTTATATAAATCTTTTAAGTAGCCATGTAGGACTACCCTTACAGTTTTTTCATAAGACATCTTCTAATTTCCTTTTAGGAAAACATTCTAAATCACTATCTAATGTACAGTTATAAACTGTTACGCCTAAATAGTCTAGTGTGGAAGCTAATTCTGTTATCTTCTGCTTAAATAATGTAAAATCATATGGCCTTTTAACTTCCTTCGGATGGTGTCCTATTACATTATGTCTTCCATCCCTATCCTTCATATCATAACCAACAAGTATTATTTCTTTTGGATTACAATACATTGCTAGATTTAATGCTTGATAACCTGAATTATTTCCAGTAACAATATATGGAAAATTAAGGTCTAACCCTTCTCTTATAGGAGAACGGCGCATTTGTAAAATATTATCATACTCTGTCTTTTCTAACGATACTTTTAAACTACCATCAAACTCTGGACAACCTTTATAATAGTTCCACCATTTTGCATCACAATGATACAAAACATCAGCTTTTGGATACATAACTCTTCCAGCATCACCAATTGCAATTGTAAAGATACGTGCAGTATCAATATTAGCAACCTGCTGATAGGTTAAAGAAGAACCTGGTGCCATTACAACAATTCTAGTTCTTTGCTTAGTTAATAAGTCTTTATGAATTAAATTCATTGTACCTCTAAAATTGCATCAATCTTTGAATCATATTTAAATGCTTTAACACCATCATTACCAGAGATAAAATGCACCATATTTGGCCAAGCTTTAAACATTCTATAATCTTCGCCAGATAGGTTTGAAGATTGGTTAGGATGTGTATGCCAAGTAGCCCAAGATTTTTTATTTTCAGTACATTCTATAATATCCTCAGCAGAAACCATAAATCCTTCAGTTGGTTTATCTGAGACATTTTGTACTTCAATAACCTCATTTAATTCAGTTACAAAACCTACTCTTTCAATTCCTTCAAAATGATAAAAAGTTTTTAGTACTTTTTTAATCGTTGAAATTTGACTCATTTACTGCCTCCATTACTAGTTCTTTTTTATGAGGTAAAATAAAATCAACAGAGTTTAATGTATTACGATATTTAGGTTTTAAATCTGGAGCTTGTTTATGCCTAATTATATGTGTTGTTAAATTTCTCAATACTCCTCTATATGGAGCAATACTAGAAAGAGTACCAAGTCTATGATGAATAACAGTTCCTTCACCAAGATAAATGGCACAATGATTTGTTACAGTCTTAGAAAGATTCCTTGGGTCAGGAATTGCAATTAACATTACATCAAGTGGTTGTAAGTCAGCTAAATCAGGTTCTTCAAGCAAGAAGAATCCTTCTTGCTTATATCTATCAACATATAAATTTTGACCTTCTTCAAGCCACCAATCGTTTGGTCTTGCATAATTTGTTAATTCAATATCTAAATTATCTTTGTACATATTACGAAGCATACTGTAGCAATCATTATGACCCATAGAGAATGGTTTACCAATAAGATGTTTATACCTTAATTTGCCAGATTTTAATGCTTCGTTTTCTAAAATAATATCAGCCATTATTGAATACCTACTGTTGGGAAGTCAGGCGGAATGAACATACGACCTGGGACTGAGAAGTTCTGTCCATCCATTAAATCCCTTAACTCCAAATTAATTACACCACTTGTTATACCTAATACTCTAGATACCTTCCATTGTTGTCTACGATAAATAGGTCTATTATGGTCATAGTCATACTTTAATAATCTATAGCGCACAATTGTAGCTGCGTCAAGCTGGCCAGAGTCTACTAATGATGAATATATACCATTAGGGTTGTATAATGATAATTTTGGTCTTGCCACTTCATCGTTAGCAAATTTACCTACACCATCTAATTTTAATGCATAACCTTCATAAGTATTACCTTGCCATGTACCTGTTTTATTTAATTTTAAATATAATTTAGTAACTTTATCAGCAAGTGTAATTTCAAAAAGTTCTATATACGCATCTGCTTCAAGTTTTTGAGCGTCTTCAACATGTTGACCAGGTACTGGTTCTCCGCTAAATGTTACATAACTAATTTTAAAATAATCAATACTTGTTGTAATCAATAAGTTTTTAACTGATGGTAATACACCAACACCAGTATTGATTATAATATTTTGTTTGGCAGAAAGAGTAAGGTTCTTAGTAGGAGGAATAATAGCTGCTCTATCAGCTAATTTTGGTGCATATTTTGTAAATGAAAATTGTGTTACACCTACACTAATTACGGTAGAATCACCATTGTAATTTACAGCACTATCATATGGTCTATCAGCATCGTAAGTATTACTTACTCCACCATATGATGCTGCATCATACTGAGCATTTTGGTCATAGTTCTGTGGAGAGTTATAGGTATATATTGGCATGTCCTACCTATATGTCTGTCCAAGTCAGACCCCATTTATAAGCTAATGCCTTACCAATACCATTAATGTCTGCATTAGACATATCTGTGCCAAAGATTAATGTTTGAGCATAATCACCTTGTAAGAATCCATATCCTGTATTAAATGCACCTAATAAAATACGTTGGTCAGTTGTAACTGTAAATGGATTATTACTTGGATTTACACTAGAATTTAATGGATTAGATGATAAGAAACTACTGATAAGTTTTGCATTTGTATTACGTTTAACTTTAACACAAGCTAATGTTGCAGTAGCTCCAGCACCTGTATTAGATGAAGCCATGCTGAACTGAGTATCTGTTGGTACCATTCTACCTACAGCTTGTAACTTGTTAGCATTTATTTGTATTTCTAATAATCTATCTGCACCACTGTTTGTTACGTATGCAAAGTTATAGTTTGCCCCTGTGGTTCTTGTACATTTTGTAACAGCAAATGCTACAGCATTATCAGAACCAGCTAAGAAACCTGTTGTACCAAGTGTTGCCGTTAAGTAATCATTTGTACCATCAAATGTAATTACGTTCTTACCATTTAATGTATTAACACCAGTTTGTGGTTTATTACCAGTTGTGCTTTGGCTAGCAACAATAGCATTACCAGACTTATCTGTGATGCTGTTTACTGCTCCTGAAGTTGAACTAATTGTTGATGTATCACTAGCATCAAAGTTAGCTAATGCACTTGTAGGTGTAGCAGATTGTGTTGAAGAATAAGTACCAGTGCCTATTTCATTTATTGCAGCAACACGGAAGTCATATGATGAACCACTTGTTAAGTCAATAATATGTTGTGTAGTTGCAGAACTTGCAACGTGACCTGCTGTTAACCAAGTACCACTTGATGTTAATTTATATTGAACAAGGTAATCAGTAATTGGGCTATTACCATCTGATGGAGCAGTCCAGTTTAAAGCAACAAAGTTACCACCAGCTGTAGCTGTTAAACCAGTTACTTGTGCAGGAGCAGTAGCTGATGGAGTCCAAGTAATACCATATTTTGTTGCAATTTCAGCACCAATAGCATCGCATTTAATAGCTGATAATGAAGAGTTATAGAAAGCTGTTACACCAATATCTCCTTCAACTTGACCATAGTATTGGTTTGTCCAACCCATAACCATTGAGGTATCAGTAACATCAGCTGCTGTACTATCAGTACCAAATACACCGTCTTTGGCAATTTTTACAGTTGTACCTGTCTTTTTAATCATTAATACGTGAGTATTAGTATCTGCTGCACCAGCAAAGATAGCTCCATTAGTACCAGAGCCTACTTTAGCAATAACATCATTATTATCACCTCTTACATAAACTAAGAAGTTACCATTATTACTGTATAATAATGTATGTGTTTTACCAGTACTGCCAGATGCTAGTTTGTAAGTAATAAATGCGGTGAAATCCCCAACCATTAATTCTGTAGCTAATGAGTTTGGTAAATTAAATTTATCTGAACTACCATCAAATTTAATAACTGGTTGAGAGTTAATAGTATCAATACCTTTTGATGGACGGTTTGTACTAGAAGAAGTCATATTAAAGTTTCTTCCACTTAAACCTTGCCATGTCTCAATAAGAGTACCATCTGCTGCTACAACGCTTGCTGTATTAGCAGGGTCATAATATTCTAATAAGGTTGTATCAAATACTGTTGCTAATGCTGAAGAAGGTGTTGCACTAAATGATGCAGAATCACTACCAGTTCCTACAGAGTTAACAGCAGCAATTTTAAAATCATATGTTGAACCTGGAGTTAATCCAGTAACTAAAGCATTAGTTGCAGTTGAAGTACCATCAGAAAATGTTGTGTATGAACCATCAGTGCTTAACTTATATTTTACAACATAATCAGTGATAGCAGAACCACCATCAATTGGTGCTTGCCATGTTAAATAAACTCTATCACTACCTTGTGTTACTGTAGTAAGAGCAGAATTAACTTGGAAAGGTGCAATTGGGGCGTGTGTATAATTATAAGTAGACGATACTGGGCTTAATCCATTTGCGTTAACAGCTGTTACTCTAAAATTATAAGCAGCAGCGGCTGTTAAACCAGTAATAGAGATATTTACAGTATTATTTGATGTTGGATGGTTATAAACAGACCACGTTGAATCTGCACTTAACTTATATTCAATAATCCAGTTGCGAACTTCACGACCTCCAGTACTTGCGTTTGGAGTAATAGTTAAGTTTGCATTTGTACTATTTACATAAAGAATTGATAATACAGTTGGTTGACCTGCAACATCAGAAGGTAAATATTCACAGTCTACTTGTAATAAACTATTTAATCTATTAGTAGTACCTGGTCCACCAATTTTTGAATAGTCATAAACTGATGGTTCAAGTGTATAAATAGTACCTTTATTATTACGTGGACCTCTACGTGTTGGGTCAACGTTTAAGTTATCTGAAATATAAACGGCATAATCACCACCATAATGGTTTTCTGTTGAACCACCCCAGTCGAGACCAAGAGCGGCAACACAATAGAAACCTTCAAATACGTTATTACTAGCATTAGCATCTAAGTGAACGCCACATGATGGATATGGGCGAGGAGTTGTACCAATTGCACTACGTTTTGGGTCTGAACTTTTACATCCAATGAATTGACATAACCCGCCTTTAATATACCATCCAGAACCACGTGATTCTTGTGCCTCACAGCAGTTAAAAATAATATGGCCTTTTCTATATGAATGGTTTGCATCACTAATATACCAGTTGGCAGTTTTAGCTAAGTCAGTACCACCACCCCCACCATTATAGAATGATTTACAACTTGTAAATTCACACGAACTAGCGTCTTCAATCCAGAAGCCAGCCCATCCGTTACCACCAGAGTTACAATGGTCATAACGATTATCCTGTGTAACATCTAAGTAATAACCAGCATTGCTGTTATTCATTGAGAATAGACCGTGATAGAAGCACTCACCACGACCTTTAATATAAATACCATGTCCTAGGAACTGTTGTACCGTTACATTTCTCATGTATGAGTAAGCATCTACGTTTGTATAGTTACTCATTTTTGTAGCTAAACGAACACCACCAAGTTGTACTCCAGATGTTTGGTATGAGCGATTACCATAAATAGAGAAGTTGGCAATATATAATCTTTCATCAGCAGTCAATACAGGATTACTGGCACCCCAGTTTGCTAACCCATATCCTACAGACCCTGGTGCAATATAAATAGCAGATTGGTTTGCACCACTACCTTCTATACCAACGTGACGAGGTAATGTAATAGCGCCCCATTTTCCTGCGTCATATCTAGTTTGGGTATTTTTTAAGATATAACCACGACCTGCTTTTAATTTAACAGTACCAGCAAGAGCTAAACCGCCCCAAGCCTGTGGGTCTGCACCATCGCCCATTTGTGGTACATCAAGCATAACTACAGCAGCAGCTTGTAATGCTGCATCCATAGCATCTGTATCATCAGTACCAAATAGAATGTCAACAGCACCAGAGATTGCGATTGTTGAGCTTAAAATAGCTGCACCAGATGAAACACTCGCAATTGTTCTTTGATAGTTATTTACCCAAATTGTTTTACCAATATCCTTAGTTTTAAAGGCATATTGTGCATGAGTTACAGTTAAGAAGTCTCCAGCTACGTTTCCACGTAAAAGTGAAATACCATCACCTTTTGCACCATAATCATGTGGGTCAATATAAGCAGATTCTGGTTTAGCCCAAGTTCCATCACCTCTCCAGAAAGTAAGAGAGCCAGCGTTTGTTCCGCTACCTAAATTACTAACTGGTAAATTTCCTGTTACATCATTTGCAAGACGTACAGTAAGAGTGTTATTTGCACCACTAATTGTTTTATTTGAGAAAGTTACTGCACCACTGGAAAGGTCAGTTAAGGCAGCAATACTATGTTTATGACCTGGGTTTATACTATTAACATTTTTTAATAAATAATCAAGAGAAGTTACAACACCGCTGTTATTAGCACCTACTTTAGCTTGAAGAGCTTCAATAGCATCATTAGCATTAGCATGTTGAGCAGCATGAGATACTGTGCTCATGCTATCTGTACCTAACGGATTAAGAAGGTCATCAAGTGATGTAGGAAAATTAATTGCCATTTAGTTACCCTATAGTAAATATGCCGTTAGTGTCAAAAACAATTTTAAATTCAGTAGAGGCACCTGCTGTTTCTGTCGTACCAAAATCAATATAACAAACTAATCTATCATCAGTTGGAGAAGTAACAGTATCATTATAAATAATAGCACCAGTGCATGGTCCTATTGTACCGCCTACATCAACTAACCAAGAAACATCATCAGCATCAAATCTTGTTAATCCAGAGTTAAAAAGCCAGCTTTGTGTTAATGTAGCACCACCTGCTGTATATCCATTACCAGTTCCTAATTCGTTTAAAATGGAAGCTTTAGAAGCATGAGCAGCATTAAATACATACCCATTAACTAACATAATTTTAAAAGTATCTGTGGCCAAATTCATTCTTTGAAGGCCAATATCTTCAATAAAATTATTATAAAAATTTACACTTACAGCCATTTATTCCCTCACGGTATTTCAATTAGTTCAATTGAAAACTCTTTTACCACTCCGTATCCACCATCAATAACATCTTCTTCTTTTAGTGGTTTATTAAATTTTACTTCTATTAAACCATGTACTGGATGTTGATACTTAAAACTCTTATACAGTTTATGTCTTTGATAAAATTTAATCAAGTTAAACATATTACGTTGTGGATTTATTGTTTCATCTAATATACCAGACGTATTAGTAAAGAACTGCATTCCTCTAAAAGTCAACGTAATTTTTCTTTGGTCTGGGTCTGTAGGTGGAACAGAGAAAATATACGATTGACCAAATTGAAGTCTAAAGCCAGAGTCTGGATTTTCTGTACTAAAAGAATGATATGGAAAATCAAAGGTTTCTAAAGCCATAAGTTCCTAGTTTACAATAAAGAATCCAATAGAGGTTTCAGCAGTAGCAGCAGCATTTAAGTTAATAGTAAATGAACCAGACCCTGGTACAACGTTTTTAATTATTGCTGTTGAATCATTTGTACGAATTTCACAGAAAACTAAACTTGATGTTGTACATAAAGAATTAGTAACTGTCAAGGATGTTGCAGCAGCTGCCATATTAACAGTACCTGATGGCTTATTAATAGTCTGGTTTCCTGTTGTTCCAGAAGCAGTATTTGTCGCAAGTAATGATACTTTACCATCAGTACGTAAGTTTAAAATTTCACCAGCACTACCAGCGAATCTACAAGCATAGTTATTTGTAGCTCCTGTATTTGCTGTTATATTTAAACCATAACTATTTGTAACTCCAGAGCCTACGTTTACACCAGCACTACGTATTGTACTTGAGTTTGTAATAAGTGCATTAGTACCAGCAACTGGTGCACCATCTATATCAAATGTTGCACTATCAGTAATTGTACTAGAGGCTGAGAAAGCATGAGTAGTATTACTAATTCTAAAATCACGTTGTGTAGTAATATTACCAGTTGAATGTGTTTGTGTAGCTGTAAGATTATAATAAACAGCACCAACTTCTGTAGAAGCTGTTTGTCCAGAACCAGCAATTAGTATATATCTAAACCCATAATTACTTGTAAATGAACGAGTGTTATTTGTAAATTCAACTGAAGTAGAAGTTCCTGTAAATACTGCACCAACTGCGTAAATTTGGAATTGACCGCTACCACCAATAACAAATGTACCATTTCCTTTTGTTCTAAAATCAACCCCTTCATTAGTGCCAGAGCCTGTCGCTCTTAAAACAATATTATTACCTGTAGTTTGGCAACCTGAAAGTACCAAGCCAGCCCCGACCAGTGTTGAAATTACTAATGCACGCATTGCGTAGCTCCTGTCTATGTATTTTGTTGTCTGAACAAATAATGAATGAGAAAATCAAGCTAGACCATTGATATTTTGTTAATAATAAACAGTTTATTTGTATTTTTGTAATATTTTGATGCACTTTTCTTGAATATATCCACACATTTCCTTCAATGTTTATATTTCGCAGAATATAAACAAGATGAGATAAAAATCACATTAACGGAAATTACGCAAACATATGCTATCTTTGATTTGAAAAATTCGGCTGATTTAGAGTTTGTATCTAAAAGTGCTGAAAATATATAAAAAATGTGAACATTATTAAATATACAGTTGTATTTAAATATCTGTTGTTTATAGTTGAAAGACCTCTTTTCTTCAAAAATCTGCACTCAAGGTTTGATTTATGTCTACCACAAATAAAAAAGCATCCTTACTGCAAAAGGTTGGTAAAGGACTTACGGTTGGTTCAGTGATTACTGGAAGCACTTTTTTTCATGGGCCTCCTCTTCTGACATTAGGTATCACCAAGCTATTCAAAAAATCAAAAAAAATAGATGAAACCAATATTCAATTGGCCAATAGTTGGATTGGTATTAACAACCAGTTGATTGAAAAAGTTCTTCCCAATCTAAAATGGGATATAAGCATTGATAAAGCACTTGACCTCAATTTAGAAGGTCGTTATATGATGATTTGTAATCATCAAAGTTGGGTGGATACAACCGTCAATCAATATTTTGGATTGACTCGCATGCCGCTCACTCGTTTCTTTACCAAATGGGAACTCATCTTTATTCCTTTTGTTGGGCAAGCCTTTAAGATTTTGGGTTTCCCAATGATGAAACGTCACTCAAAGGAACAAGTGGCTAAGAACCCAGAACTGAAACATCGCGATATGTTAGAAGCACGTAAGGCCTGCGAACAACTTTTAAGTCAGCCTTTTACACTACTCAATTATCGTGAAGGCACTCGCT
>ERZ650309.23-NODE-23-length-84623-cov-20.498735_pt1 | contig 84623 bp, 69 predicted proteins | sample MGYA00376245_ERZ650309 | MGnify/ENA primary metagenome ERZ650309 (study PRJEB26733, sample SAMN07839294) | wastewater metagenome | biome: urban; feature: wastewater treatment plant; material: waste water | place: USA: North Carolina | collected 2016-04-26 ... | reverse complement strand
TAGCGAAATTCCTTGTCGGGTAAGTTCCGACCTGCACGAATGGCGTAACGATGGCGGCACTGTCTCCATCCGAGACTCAGTGAAATTGAAATCGCTGTGAAGATGCAGTGTACCCGCGGCTAGACGGAAAGACCCCGTGCACCTTTACTATAGCTTTGCACTGAACTTTGAACCTGCTTGTGTAGGATAGGTGGGAGGCTTTGAAGCGGAGACGCTAGTCTTCGTGGAGCCAACCTTGAAATACCACCCTGGTATGTTTGGAGTTCTAACCTCGATGTAACAGCATCAGGGACAGTGTATGGTGGGTAGTTTGACTGGGGCGGTCTCCTCCCAAAGAGTAACGGAGGAGCGCGAAGGTTCGCTAATCCCGGTCGGAAATCGGGAGGTTTGTGCAAAGGCATAAGCGAGCTTGACTGCGAGACAGACAAGTCGAGCAGGTACGAAAGTAGGTCTTAGTGATCCGGTGGCTCTGCATGGAAGGGCCATCGCTCAACGGATAAAAGGTACGCCGGGGATAACAGGCTGATTCCTCCCAAGAGTCCATATCGACGGGGGAGTTTGGCACCTCGATGTCGGCTCATCACATCCTGGGGCTGAAGCAGGTCCCAAGGGTATGGCTGTTCGCCATTTAAAGTGGTACGCGAGCTGGGTTCAGAACGTCGTGAGACAGTTCGGTCCCTATCTACCGTGGGCGTTAGAATTTTGAGGGAAGCTGCTCCTAGTACGAGAGGACCGGAGTGGACGAACCTCTGGTGTACCAGTTGTCACGCCAGTGGCACCGCTGGGTAGCTATGTTCGGACAGGATAACCGCTGAAAGCATCTAAGCGGGAAGCCCCTCCCAAGATGAGAATTCTCTGAGAGCTAGACTCTCCTAAAGGGCCGTTGGAGACGACGACGTTGATAGGCGGGATGTGGAAGTGCAGTAATGTATGTAGCTAACCCGTACTAATTGCCCGTGAGGCTTGATCCTATAACCCGGAATGGTCTGTTAGAGAATATAAAGCCTACACAACAAAGTGTAGATTCATTGATCGCTAACTCGAACCGAAGATTACCTAAGGATTGTCCAAAAGACAGTCTGCTTTTCCAGAATTGGGTGAGCGAGTTCATACCGTAACTCCTCGATACCCGTCCAGTTTGCTTGGCATCCATAGAGACATGGAACCACCTGATCCCATCTCGAACTCAGAAGTGAAACGTGTCATCGCCGATGGTAGTGTGGGGCCTCCCCATGTGAGAGTAGGTCAATGCCAAGCTCCCATTCAAAGCCTTCCACTAAACGTGGAAGGCTTTTTTATTTGTCGATTCTAAAACGAACTGGCTAATTTCCGCTCGTCAGATATACGTCTAAAAATGGTGAATAAACTTGTTCATCAAACATTTTTTAGTCATAATTCGTTCCTCTTCGCAATGGTGGCCTGTATTGGTTCTCTCGCGACGATAGATTGTGAACCCCGTCAGGTCCGGAAGGAAGCAGCGGTAGCAGTTGATTCGGGTGCCGGGATGTGGCTGGTACAGGTTGCCTCCAATCTAATAAACTAGAAAACTCCATGAGCTATCAGGTACTAGCGCGAAAATGGCGGCCGCAAAACTTCCAGCAGATGGTTGGCCAAACTCACGTCCTACGTGCCTTGCTTACTGCACTTGAAGCCAATCGCTTACATCATGCCTATTTATTTACTGGCACTCGAGGTGTTGGTAAAACTACGATTGCGCGAATTTTTGCTAAGTGCCTGAATTGTCAAGTTGGTGTCAGTGCTACGCCCTGTGGCGTTTGCAATAGTTGTATCGAAATAGCCGAAGGTCGTCATGTCGATTTATTAGAAGTAGATGCGGCTTCTCGTACTAAAGTCGAAGATACCCGCGATCTACTCGATAACGTCCAATATGCACCTACACGCGGTCGCTATAAAATCTATTTGATTGATGAAGTACATATGCTTTCTGGGCATAGCTTTAATGCTTTATTAAAGACCCTTGAAGAGCCACCACCTCACGTTAAATTCTTATTAGCAACCACAGATCCACAAAAGCTACCTGTTACAGTCTTGTCACGCTGTCTGCAATTTAATCTCAAGCGTATGCCTTTAGAGATGATTAGCTCGCATCTAGCGCATGTGCTAACTGAGGAGCAGATTGCTTTTACACCATCCTCACTAAAGATCTTAGCTAAAGCAGCAGATGGTTCGATGCGCGATGCCTTGAGCTTAACTGATCAGGCGATTGTCAGCGGCGGTGGGCAAATCAGTGATACCTCAGTACAAGATATGTTGGGTCTTTTGCCTAGCGAGCATCTGCATAAATTATTAGAGGCTTTGGCAACTAATGATGCAGTAGCTTTATTAGCTGCTATTGAGCAGATGGCACAGGTCACCACTGATTTTAATACCGCAACTGATAGCCTAATTGCTTTATTACATCAGTTAGCAGTCGCTCAACTAGTGCCGCAATCGATAGAAAATCCAGCAGAGTTGCCTACAGACCTCTTTTCATCTGCTGACTTACAGCTTTTTTACCAAATGGCTTTATATGGCAAACGGGATTTACCTTTAAATCCTGATCCACGCATGGGCTTTGAAATGATGCTCTTGCGTATGCTAGCCTTTCGTTTGGATGATGGTAAAACATCACCAACAGCAAAAAAAAAACTAATTTCTTCAGCACCTGAGTCACAGAGTAATATTCAACAAGCTACAGTCCCAGTCAGCCTATCTGTAGAAGTGCCTAAAGCAATTCCTGAACCAAAAGTACCCGTTCACACACCTTCAGTCAGTTTAGTTGTACCATCGGTAACCCCTAGCCTAAAGTCAGAGCCTAAAGCTTCTGACAATGACACTTTGCTGAGGGTAATTGAGCTGGCTCAGCCAGAGTCACAGGCTATTCCTAATGATTGGCATACTCTCTTACCAGGTTTGAGTTTGACTGGTATGGCTCAACAATTAGCAGAGCACTGTTTGATTAAAGAAATCGAAGGTAACCAGGTGCGCTTATGGCTGGATAGTAGTGCGAGTAATTTGCAAACCAGCCGTGCAGAAGAACAAATTGCTGTAGCTTTAGCCACTGCTTTAGGTCAAGAAATTAATTTGAGTTTAGAGTTAGTGCCTGAGTTGGCAGATACGCCCGAAAAGCGGCGTTTGCGCGTCACACAAGAGCGGCAGGCAGAAGCTGAACAAGCGATTGAGCAAGATCCAATTGTTATGCAGTTAAAAGAGCGTTTTGGCGCAAGTATTGTGACGGGTTCTATTCGTCCACATACGCCTGAGCAAAAATAGGGTAAAATACCATCCAATTAATGAAAGAAATGAGGATAAAATTATGATGAAAGGTGGCATTGGCAATCTGATGAAGCAAGCGCAGAAAATGCAGGAAAATATGCAGCGCGCCCAGCAAGAGATTGCTCAACTGGAGGTAACGGGTCAAGCAGGTGGCGGTTTAGTCGCTGTAGTGATTACGGGTAGCCATGCGTGCAAGCGGATTACAATTGACCCGTCTTTGTTGGCTGATGATAAAGATATGCTTGAAGATTTAATCACAGCAGCTTTCAATGATGCAATACAACGTTTGGAAGTAGCTACCCGCGAACGCATGACTGATGCTACGGCAGGAATGCAATTACCTGCTGGTTTTAAACTGCCTTTCTAACTGGCTGATGGCCTAGGATGTTGAATGTCCGAATCTTCCTTGCTCAAAGAATTGGTTGATGCCTTGCGATGTTTACCTGGTGTAGGCTCGCGCACTGCGCAGCGTATGGCCTTCCATTTATTAGAACATGATCGTCAGGGTGGTGAACGTTTAGCCAGTGTGATGTCAGCGGCTATGCAACATATTCAGCATTGCCAACGTTGTCGGACTTTAACTGAGCAAGCTGTTTGTCGCCTTTGTAGCAATACTGCAAGGGATAACCGCTTATTATGTGTAGTTGAACATCCTTCTGATGTAGTGGCGATTGAGCAAGCAACGGCTTATCGTGGCTACTATTTTGTCTTGGGCGGCAGATTGTCGCCTTTAGATGGAGTCGGCCCTGAGGATATTGGCTTAGATATTTTAGAGCAACGTATGGATGAGGGTAGTGTACAAGAGCTGATTCTAGCGACTAATCCTACAGTTGAAGGTGAGGTCACTGCACACTACATTAGCGAGCTAGCAGCTAAACGTCAGATTGCGACCAGTCGTATCGCTCATGGGGTACCGATGGGTAGTGAGTTGGAATATGTGGATAGTGGCACCTTGTCACATGCGTTTGAAGGACGGAGAAAATACTAATGACAGCTTGTTTATTTTGTCGGATTCGTGACGGTGAAATCCCTTCAAAAAAAGTCTATGAAGATGAGCAGGTCATTGCTTTCCACGATCTTTACCCGAAAGCACCGCTCCATGTACTAATCGTCCCGCGCAAACATATCGCTACCATCAATGAGCTGGAAGAAAGCGATGCTGAATTAGTTGGGCGTTTGTTTTTAGCAGCAAAAAAGATTGCTGCTGATGCAGGTTATGGCGATGGCTATCGTGTGCTGATGAACTGTGGGGAAAAAGGCGGCCAAGTTATTTTCCATATGCATTTGCATTTAACGGCTGGTTTCAATGACAGCTCACGTGATCACGCTTAGGTCAATCTGTTAGTTTATTAAGCTCTGCCTAGTCGATATAATCCGCTCCAGATAATAAAGGGGCTATTATGAGTTTTTTGACTAGGGGGCTAGTCACTCTGTTGCTAGGTTTAAGCTTAGCGGCTTGTGATGATCAAGCAAAAATACTGAAATTACCTACCTCAACCGATACACATCAAGGTTCAGCGCAACTCGCGCACGCCTCGGAAGTCGCTGTCCCTTTAGCAGCCTTGCAAGCTTATCAGCAGAGCGTTGCAGCAGCCTTACAAGCCAATCCTCCAGTGCTTTTATTGACGGATAAAGAGCTGAGCGATACGGTTAAACAGCAAGCCCAACAGCTAGCAGTGAGTCATTCAGAGGTGCAAAAATATTTGCGTGATCCACAATCGGGAGCTGCATTGCGCAATGAAGTCATGTCAGTGCGTCCGGCGTTACCTGCCGATTTCAACGGTAATGCAGGTACTTGTGCGCAAGGCCAATGCTATCGGGTCGAGATTTATAGTCATTTTGATAATAGCTCCACTTTGGCCTTTGTAGATCCACAGCAGCACAAGGTGCTTGCGGTCAGTCGTCAACATTATGCGCAACCGGATTTGCCACCACGTTTGGTAGAGCTAGCTAAGGCTATTGCTGATGCTGCGCCAGAAGTGAAAGCTGTGCTTGCTGAACAAGCTGGTAAAGTGCAAGCAGGCAAGGCTGAATTTAAAACTGCTTTGAATGATTCACTGTGTGAGCGCTCGCATCATTTATGTGTCGCTCCTACTTATGTATTTGAGCAAGATGCGCTTTGGGCAATTGTCGATTTGACCGAAGGTAAACTCATTGGTACGCGTTGGACGGATTTAGGTGCAAGCGGCCCACGAACCGTTGTCACTGAGCGTAGCTTAGAAAATGAGGCAACTTTTCATAAATACTGCGAGCAAGTAAATCAACTTAAGCAAGATGCTTGGAGTATGGATTATGTGATGACAGGCTCGGATGGTTTGCAACTGGCGAATGTGCGCTATCAAGACAAGCTCGTGCTGAAAAATGTCAAATTGCTAGACTGGCATGTGAGTTATTCCTCGCGAGAAGGCTTTGGCTATAGTGATGCGATTGGTTGCCCTTTATTTAGCTCCGCAGTAGTGATTGCTTATGATGGCCCAAAAACAGAACCTATTGTGCAAGCAGGTGAAACTGTTGGGTTTGCCGTGGTACAAGATTTTCGCCAGCCGCCGTGGCCAACACCCTGTAATTATCGTTATGTACAGCGCTTTGAATTCTACAAAGATGGTCGTTTTCGGGTAGCACAAGCTGATTTTGGGCGTGGTTGTGGTACTGATGGTACTTATCGCCCTGTGGTAAGAATTGACTTGGAGGCGGGTAATGATGGTTTAGATACCGTAGCGGAGTGGAAGAATAATACTTGGTCAGGTATACAAACAGAACAATGGCGTTTACAAGATCAAGCTGAGTTGACTACAGACGGTTATCAATATCGCTTTACCAGTAAAGACGGACAAGGCTATTACCTAGAGCCGGGGCGTGGGCAATTTAAGGATGGCGGACGTGGTGATCATGCGTTTAGTTATCTGAGTGTGTATAAACCAGAGGAAGGTGAACAAGATACGGTGACTTTAGGTTCTTGTTGCAACACTGATTATAAGCAAGGGCCTGAACAGTTTATTGAGCCAGCTGAGTCTTTAGCTAATAAGGATTTAGTGTTGTGGTATGTGCCGCAAATTAAAAATGATGGTAATCCGGGGAGTGAGTATTGTTGGGCAGATACACGGGTTAAAGAAGGCATTCAAAATATTGAGGTCTGGCCCTGTTGGTCAGGCCCCATGTTTGTACCTATCAAGAGGCCGTAGCATGAAGAGATTAATGCTATTGAATTGCTGTGTCTTGATGACTGCTTGCTCTGAACCCGATATGGGGAACTTTACTCCGGGTATGGTTGATACCTGTCGAGCTATGCCGGCCTTTATTAAAAATACCGGTTTGGGAACTCAGGTTGCCATTGATACTCAGCAGCAGGGTTATGTGGGCTTACGTTTAGTGCAGCCGCAAACAGGGCAAACTTGGCAACATCCGACTTGGGATGATGCGGGGCATGTAGGAGCTACCACGCGTGACCAGCAAGGTAATATTTATCTTGCGCCTACACCTGAAGTGAGTTTGGCTGAGAATCCACCCGCGTTACAAAACCGTATTTATCGAGTGGATAGTCAAACAGGCGAAATGCAGGTTTGGTTGGAGCTACCACAGGCTGCTCAGCCTTCAGCAGTTAATCCATTTGGAGTGATGGGCTTATTCTATGACTGTGATACACATAGCCTTTATGCTAGTTCTTTAGCAGGTTCTACACCACAGCAAGCTCAAGGACGTTTGTATCAAATTGATATGGCTACTAAGCAAGTCATTGACCAAATTGAACAAGTGGATGCGATTGGGGTCGGCGTATTCAATGGTGTTCCCCATAAGCGTCTTTACTTTGGTTCCGCGCGTTCGTCAGATGTTTACTCGTTACCCTTAGATGCACAAGGTCACTTTATCAATCAGCCTCGCCACGAATTCGCACTAGCTACTCTACCGAATGGTAATACTACTAGTGCCCGCCGATTTGTCTTTACCAAAGCGGGTAGCTCGTATGCCTTACAGGTTAAGGAGTTGGAGTTTGGTTTTCGGTTGTTGGCGGAAAATAATTTAAGGCGCCGCTCTTATACGTTTAATTATCAAGCAGATAGAGACGAGTGGTTGTTTCAAGGGAGTCAACCTGAAATGGCTCAAGCTAGATAAGTGGTATTTATTGTAATAACTTTGTTCACAAAGTTAATATGATATTAATTGTTTGTGAATTAAATTAACTTAGTCTTGCATCAAGGCTGCTGTGGCAATCTCGACTTTTATTGGTTTAGTCATTTATAAAAATAATAATTAGGGGCTTATAAGGTTTTCTATGTTTAAGGTTTCTAAGCTCAAGCAGCTATCTTGTTTTTTATTTTTGATGCCTAGTCCGCTCTCGGTAGCGTGCGGTTCCAATAACCTAGATGGCACTGCGTGATAAGTTTGTAGGGGCGAGCAAGACTTTAACGATGACTGTGCTGGTTAATAAATAAGTTTTCTAAGCATTCTAGAAAACAAAAATACTTAAAATAAAGGTTTAAGCATGCGCTGGGGTTTGTTATCTACATTCTATGCGATATTGGCAGCCTACCTAATACTGGTTACAGAGGTGCAGGCTGATATTAGTGGCACGGTATTTCGTGATTTTAATGGGAATGGTAGTTTCGATAGTAGTGCTGGCTTTAACGAAGTGGGTGTCGCTGGGGTTGCTATCAAAGCTTTTGATGCTAATGGCACCCAAGCAGGCTCTACTACTTCCACGCTAAATGGGGCTTATAATCTTACTGGCCTAACGGGTGGGCAGGAGTATCGGCTTGAGTTTTCGTGGGCTGAACCTTGGCTATATCCACAAGGTGTCAATCATAGCTCCTTGCAGTTTGTACAAGAGGGTGCTAGCAACACAAATTTGGCTTTAATGAATGCCGAAGACTATACCTCATCGGCTGATCCCTATCTGTTAATACCGCAATATATGGGTGGGGCTTATGATGCTGCCAGCTTTAGTAGTCAACAAAGTGTATTAAGTTTTCGTCATTCCTCTACTTCACAAACCACTATCCCTACTATCAAGGCTAGTTTTGGGCAAACAGGCGCAACTTGGGGAGTGGCTTATCAGCGTAGCAAAAAAACCGCCTATGTTTCTGCAGTGATTCGTCGGCATACAGGGTTAGGACCTTTAGGCACAGGCGGTATCTATAAAATCGATATGAGTGATCCTATTGCTCCTACTACAGGTTCTCTCGATTACATTGATGTAAAAACGATTGGTATTCCTACAGGTGATGATCCGCGGGATGGCACTAGTTGTAATAGTGTAGCGAACGCTTCTGGGCAACCTGCACATGATATTCAGGCCGCGCTCAAGGTAGGTGAAAGCGGCATCGGTGGTATTAGTATGGACAATGACCACGAGCGGTTATGGCTTGTGAATATGTCTGATCGTAAGCTGTATGCTATTCAAAATATTAATCCTAATACAACACCTACCGCTACTGATGTCTTAGGTGGTTATCCGATTAGTTTGCCTGCCGGTTTAACCTGCAATGGGGAACTCAGACCTTGGGCAGTGAAATACCATCACGGCATGGTTTATGTTGGGGCAGTTTGTGATGCGATTTATGGAACAGAGGCTGATTTATTAGGCTTTGTGTTGCGCTTAGACCCTCAAAACCCCACTGCGGGTTTTGCTTTAGAGCATACCTTTGACTTTAAAACTGAACGAGGGCGTTTTAGTGGCAATTGGACTTTTCCCTGGGTACGTGCGCGGCCTAATAGTGCGGAAGTGACGCCTTTGGTCGGGAGTCTTGAGTTTGATCTCGATGGCTCTTTGATGGTGGGGATTATTGATCGTGCTAGTATGCAAATGAGTCCGGAAAATTATAATAGTTTAGATTGTGCGAATACTGATCTCTCTCACTATACGGCCGTAGGTGATGTCATGCGCTTCTGTAGCTCAGCTACAAGTTACATCCAAGATGCGACAGCTGGGTGTAGCACGAATATTCCGAGCAGTGTTTATACACATAATGAATATTACTGGGGGGATAGTTCATCACCCAATAATAAAGATGGTTTTAATGAAACAGCCTTGGGCGGTTTAGCCTTTTTGGCAGGCTCTGGGCGCTTGGTTTCTAATGGTATAGATCCAACTAGTTCAGAAGAGGGTGGGGTTTACTGGTTTGATAATCAAACCGGCGGCGATGTACAACGCTATTATATCTATCAATCAGCTTTCCCACCTTCCGGCCCGCCCGATACAATGGCAAAAACCAATGGTTTGGGGGATATCGAACTCATTTCCGATCCAGCACCTATCGAAGTTGGTAATCGAGTTTGGAAAGATATAGATGCTGATGGTATTCAAGATGCTGGTGAAGCTGGCTTAGATAAGGTTGATGTAGTTCTAACCTGTGGTACCAAGACGGCAACGACCACCACCGCCAATGGTGGCGTGTATGGATTCTCTACGGCTACGAATGCCAGTTTTATGCATACAGGCGATAGCTGTACTCTAAGTGTGGCAGCCAACCAGACAGCTTTAAATGGCTTGAGTATTACGGCAGCAAACAAAGACGGTATTAATGATAACAATCCACTCACTGATCTTCGTGATTCTGATGCAAGCACGGCTGGAGTGATTAGTTTTACAGTTGGAACTGCCGGCGCTAATAATCATAGTTTGGATTTCGGCTATCTACCGGTCATTACTTATAACGCAGTGGCAGGGCCTAATGCACTAAGTTGTGCGAGTGATGTGCGCTTAGCAACTTCAGTGAGTATTAATGGGGATAGTCAAGCAGTTGGGAGTACAGGTGCTAACTATAACAGTTTAGTGACCTTTGATTATGCTAGCTCAGGTATCTTAACTAGTCCATTTAGTAGCGGCAAAGCTGGAGAGGTGGGCGCTGTTTGGGGTCTAGCTTATGATTCAGTGCGCAAGAAAATTTACTCCTCAGCCTTTTTAAAGCGCCATGCTAGCTTTGGCCCCAATGGGCCAGGTGCGATTTATCAAATGGATACACAGTCGCCCACTGCTACACCTAGTTTATTAATTGATTTAAGTGCTAATGGGGTGGATGTCGGCCTTGATCCACGAGTAGCTAGCAGTGGATCAGTTGATGATCCGAATGAATTACCGATTGATGGTACTAAACCTTCTTGGGATCAAGCCGCTTTTGCAGAGGTTGCTAAGGTTTCCATCGGTGACATCGATATGAGCGCTGATGGTAATACGCTGTGGGCAATCAATCTTAAGCAGCGTGAATTGGTTGCAGTCAATCTCACTAATAATACGGTGGTTGCGAAGATAAGCATTCCTAATCCAGGTTGTAGCCAAGGGGATTATCGTCCTTGGGCACTCAAGCTGCATTTAGGTAAGGCTTGGATTGGCACGGTATGCTCTGCTGAGCAATCGCAAGCTGCTGCTGATTTAAAAGCTTATGTACAAGTCTTTGATGGTAGCAGTTTTAGTAATGCCTTCGACTTACCTTTAGATTATGCCAAAGGCAATGTAGGTAATGGCCCAGGGGCAGAAAAATGGCATCCTTGGTTAAACAGCTATCAAACTTTAGCGACTAATCCTAGCTTTGCTATTTACCCTCAACCCATCTTATCCGACATTGAGTTTGATATGGATGGCTCAATGATTCTAGGTTTTATGGATCGAATGGGGCATCAAGTAGCTGGGGGGAATTACACGCCTAATTATCCTGATACCAGTATGGTTATGGGGCAAACGAGTGGGGATATTCTGCGAGTTTGTAATAATAATGGGGTCTATGCTTTAGAAAATAATGCTAGTTGTGTCAGTGGTAGTACTAAAGGCAAGGATAATGGTCAGGGGCCTAATGGGGGTGAGTACTATTGGGGAGAGATGTTTGATTATAACCAATGGAATACTCAGGGTGGTTATCATCAAGAAACTAGTTTTGGTGGTTTAGCCTTTAAAGCGGGTTCAGGTGAGATTGCACTCACGGCAATGAATCCGAGTGCTGACTCTGTGTCTGGAGGGGTTATTTGGTTAGACAATAGCACGGGAGGGCAATCCACTCAGCATACAGGCGGAGTGCAGCTTTATAAGCAAGCCGCTGACAATCCATATTTTGGCAAGGCTGCAGGTATGGGCGATCTTGAAGTCTTTTGTGCCGACCCTTTACCTGACTTAAAGCTAATGAAAACAGTTGATACCACCACTAAAAAGCGGGGTGATACCGTGATATACACTTTAAGTTTGACGAATGAATCCACCGCTGCAGCTACGAATGTGAATGTTAAGGATAGCTTGCCAGCACAATTACAGTATGTGAGCCAAACTGGCGATGGAACTTATGATTCAACAACAGGTGTGTGGACTTTAGGCGACGTGGCAGGGGCTAGCACGAAGCAATTACTAATTAAGGTCACTATTAAATAAACCTTAAGTGACTAGGAAGCTAATAACAACAAGGGTATGAGAATTATGAAAACAATAAAACCATCTAAACGCTTATTACTGACTTTTTGCGCAGTTGGAGTTTTAGCAGCAGCTGATTCTGCTTGGGCTGCTGGTACTTCGATCGTTAACTGTGCGCAAGTCAGTGCGATGACCGAGAGTGATAGTGATTCGACGGTTAATAATGCGGTATGGAGTAACCCCATGTTGGTGGGGGATGCCAAAGAGGATGACGAGGCTTGCGTGGCTTTGACTGTACAGTCTGTCTATGACTTAGGTGATGCCCCAGATACTTATGGTACTTTAGCGGCTAGTGGGGGTGCTCAACATGAAATCATCCCGGGCTTAAAGTTAGGTGCCAATATCGACGAGGAAACCGATGGTCAACCCGATCCTAATGCTGCTTTAGATAGTACGGATGAGGATGGTGTGAATATTCCAGCTTTAACCGATGGTCAAGCCCTGACTTTAAGTGTAAATGCAACCAATACGACGGCTAAAGCTGCGACTTTAGTGTGCTGGATTGACTACAACGGTGATGGTCAGTTTGCAACGGATGGTTCAGAGTCAGGTGCAGTGGCTGTACCGGTTGGTACGAGTGCGGCCGCTTTAGATGTGGTTATGCCACAAGTACCAGCAACTGCGACTGCTAAAACTAAAGGTAGCAGTTATGCTCGTTGCCGTTTAAGTACCGACACCTTGACTGCTTCTACTCCAAAAGGTGTAGCAACCGATGGTGAGGTTGAAGACTATAAAGTTAGTTTTGTGGCTAAACCACAGTTCGACTTAGCCTTAACTAAGAAACCGAAAGTAGGTCAAGCAACTACGGTTAAAGCAGGGGATACAGTCACTTACACAATTGAGATTCTCAATCAAGGAACTGTAGATGCTAAGGGTATTACTATTATTGATTACATCCCTGCCGGTATGACCTTAGATCCAACAGATAAGAATTGGACCGCAGGTGCTGGTAATACAGCTACCTCAACAGTGGCTTTATTAGTTGCTGGTGGAACTACAACTGTCGATATCAAGCTGATTGTTGATAGTAAAGTAGCAGCGGGTACTTTAGAAAATGCTGCAGAGATTAGTTCAGCCCAAGATGATACAGGTGCTGTTGCGACAGATATTGACTCAACACCAGATACTAATCCTGCAAACGAAAAGGGTATCAAGGATGATGTGACTGACAATACCTTTGGTGATGAAGACGATCATGATATTGCTGCAATCACGGTTGCTCCAACGGTTGACCTTGAGTTGACAAAAACTCTAGATAAATCAACAGCACGTCATGGTGACACTGTTAAGTACACCTTAACTGTTTCCAATAAAGGCCCAGATAATGCAACTAACGTAAAAGTTGCAGACGTATTACCAAGCACTTTAACGTATGTGAGTGATGACTCAGCAGGTGCTTTCGATACGGCAACAGGTGTTTGGACTGTGGGTACTCTGAATAATGGTGCGAATAAAGCCCTAGTCATTAATGCTACGGTAAAGTAAGGACTCTTTAACTAAAACTAGGCCGAAGTAGCAAGCTGCTTCGGCTTTTAGGTGAATTTTATTTTGATTTAATTTTTTTGTTTTACTCAGTTTAACGAACATCAATTACAACAAGTGCCAGGGCATTAATGATGAAAATAACAAAGTTCCCTTTAAGCATATCCATACTCAGCTTGCTGGCTGTGCTTTCCAGTGTACAAGCGAGTGAGACTATTACCAACTGTACGCAAGTCATTAAAGCAGATGGTACTGATATTGACTCTACTCCCGGTAATCGCCTTACAGGTACTCCAGTCGAAGATGATGAAGCTTGTATTAAATTATTGATTCCCTTCGACTATGGGGATGCACCTGATCCACTATATCCATCTTTGAATGCAAATAATGGTGCACGCCACCAGTTGGGCACGGGTGTATTTTTAGGGAGCTGTGTGGATAGTGACACGGGTGTTGCGGCTGGTGGTGGCGCTTTGGGTGGCATGGCAACCCAAGATGATCTTAGTGTGGATAGCCCCGCGTATGGTGCTTGTACAGCAGGTGATGATGAAGATGGGGTTACGATTGGGGCTTTGGATGTTGGTGTGACGGGTGTTGCGGTCGATGTAACCGCTAGTGCAACTTGTAAGTTGAATGCATGGATTGACTGGAATGGCGATGGTAATTGGACAGGGCCTGCTGAGAAGGTCTTTACGAATGTACAGTTAAATGCGGGTGCTAATAAACTGAGTGTCGATGTACCTTCCTTTGCTGTAATCGGAGACAGCTATGCACGTTTCCGTTGTTCAACGGCTGGCGATGATGGAATTACAGGAGAGGCTGCTGATGGTGAGGTTGAGGATTACAAAGTTACTATTGGTAAAACCGTTAAAACTCCAGTCAGCTTAGGTAACTATATTTGGTTAGATGGTAATCAGGATGGCCAGCAAACCAAAGGTGAATTTGGTCTAGTGGGTGCAGTGGTCACCTTGATGAAAGCTGATGGTACTGTAGCACGTGACTTGGATGGTTTAGTGGTGGCTGCTCAAACGATTGCAGCAGCAGGTGATTATCGATTCACTAATCTGCCAGAAGGCGATTATATTGTTAAGGTTACTCCACCTGCAGGCTATGTCGTCACTTCTGGTGGTGCTGATGTAGATACGGATACAAGTGATACGGATAATAACTGCGTAGCTAATAATAGTGGCGCACAAACGCTGCCCATTACTTTGGCGGCTGGTACAGAGCCAACGACTGATGGCGATGATGCCAATGGCAATATGACCGCTGATTGTGGTTTCTATCAGTCAAAAACGCCGCTTTACAGTATCGGTAACCAAGTGTGGGTGGATGACGGTGCCGGTGTTTCAACGAATGCGAATAACGGTAAGCGTGACACTGGTGAAGCAGCGGTCATGGATGGCGTGCAAATTGAGTTGCGTGATAGTAAAGGTGCTGTTGTCCAAACGGCTACCACTGCCAATGGCTTCTATTTATTTAGTGGTTTAGCGGCTGGCGATTACCAAGTCTGTTTAACAGCTGCCAATTTTACGGCTAAGTCCTTGTTGTTAGGCTATACCGCAAGCACAGGTGGTAATGAGGCCGATGCTAATCTGAATATCGATAATAATGATAATGGCTCTGATACTACTACAGCTGGTTTATGTTCGAATTTAGTTTCCTTAGGCGACAATGAACCAACGGCTGAATCTCCTACTGCTAGCGGTACGGCGGGTGCTGATGGTGCGGGTACTGATGATAATCGTTCGAACTTAACCGTCGACTTTGGGGTAGTACCACCAAAAGCTGCTCCTTCTTCAGTCAGTGTAGGTGATCTGATTTGGATGGATGGTGATGCGGATGGCGTTCGTGATACGGATGAATTAGGCTTAGCAGGGGCTACGGTCAATCTCTTAACGGCAACAGGGACGATTGCTAAAGACTTAGACGGCAAAGACGTTGTGGCACAAATCACGGGCGCGGATGGTAAATACTTATTTACCCATCTACCGGCGGGTGATTACCAAGTGACCGTCAAGCAACCTACTGGTTATTTCTTAAGTCTAGGTGGGTTGGATGTAGATGACGATACGAACAACTCTGATAGTAACTGTGTCTTGGATAAGACAGGCCTTGCGAAAACGCCAATCTTCAGTTTAGCGGAAGGGACTGAGCCTGATCTATTAATTGATGGTGATGGTACTAACGGTAACTTAACCGCTGATTGCGGCTTCTATCCGAACATGAGTATCGGTGACACCGTTTGGGAAGATAAGAATGCTAATGGAGTCCAAGATGCAGGTGAACCCGGCTTAACTGGTGCGGTTGTTACCCTCACAGGGGCAGATGGTATTTCTGCGGTTTCTGATGTGAATGGTAAGCCAGTTAGCAGTATTACCACGGGAGCGGATGGTAAGTATCAATTTACTAATCTAGTTCCAGGTACTTATAGCGTTAATGTGAAACCTACTGCGGGTTACCATCTCTCACCCGGTGGGGCTGATCCTGATACCAATACCTCGAATGTAGATAGTAACTGTAAAGCGGTCGAAGGTGGTTTCCAAACTTTATCCTTCAAGATTATGAGTTTGGATGGTAAAACGGGCTTAAGTAATAACACGATTGACTGTGGATTCTATCGTTCTGTGGGCTTGGGGAATCGCTTGTGGATCGACTTAAACAATGATGGTAAACAAGATGCAAATGAACCAGGCGTACCGAAAGCTACAGTGAGTTTAGTCGATGTGAATGGTAAGCCAGTCACCGACATCTATGGCAAAGTGGTAGCCCCTCAAATTACGGGCGCTAATGGTGATTACTTCTTCGGTAATTTGCGTGAAGGCGATTATGTACTGCAGGTAACGCCACCTGCTGGTTATAGCTTAACCAAAGGCGGCAGTGATCCTAATGACAATGTGTTAAATGATAGCAATGGTATTACCAAAACAGATGGTACTGTCAGCAGTTTACCGATTAAGTTAACTTGGGGTAGCGAGCCAACGAATGATGGGGATAATGATCCATCGACTAACTTAACCATTGGTTTTGGTTTCGTTGCACCTGAGGGAAGCTTGCAGATTCCTACTTTAAGTCAGTGGGGCTTGGGTATCCTCTCTATGTTACTAACCAGTTTAGCTTTCTGGAGACGCCGCAAGTCTTAAGTCTTAAAGGTTAACTTTAAGCTTCAAAGCCCAGCCTTGTGCTGGGCTTTTGTGTTGGAGCGTGGTTTAGCTAAATTCTAAGTAGTGCCACGCCACTCTTTGCCCGAATCCAGTTTAGAGCCTCTAATACCCCTTTGCGAGTCACTACCCAACGTTCTAATGAATATTTACCCGGAAAATTCATAATAGTCAGGCCAATCAGCATAGTTAAAACGCCTTGACCCGGTAGTACCAACATAGCTACCCCCGCCAACAGCATAAGAAGACCCAATAGATTGCGTACCATAGTGATCGGGCTTAATAACTTGACCTTATGTTTAGTGCCTGTTTGTGTAAAATAATCGACAGGAATTTTGTTAATCAAGATAGGTAGGAGCAACAAAGATAGGACAAACATTAAGAGTGAAATACTGCCGATCCAGTATAAGAGTGTATCGTGTTGTATTAGCCAGTCTGTGATATTGTCTAACATCTATTTTTTCCTTCCCTGTTGTTTAAGGATGCATTGTGACGGATTTTAGTATTGATCAATTAGGCGTGTGTCAGTATCCCAATCCCTTGCATCGTTTACTGAATTTTAGCTATCGGGCTGAACACGAACGCTTATTGTTGCAACCTGAAGTGCACTGCCAAGATAGTGGTTTTGCCTTGCAAACCACAGAGACGCTAGAACTTGCAGGGCCGCGTGAATTACTCTTTTTCGAAGCCAGCAAAACCCGTGCTGCGATTGTCACTTGTGGTGGTTTGTGCCCAGGATTAAATGCAGTGATTCGTGGTCTCGTCATGCAATTATGGCATGTTTATGGCTGTCGAGACATTCTAGGGATTCGCTATGGTTATCATGGCCTTGGTAATCAAGGCAGCGAGCCTTTGGTTTTGAACCCTGATCTTGTCTCCGGTATTAAAGCCAATGGTGGTACCCTGTTAGGCTCTTCGCGTGGTACACCGGCCACACCTGAATTAGTCGATAATCTGCAAAAGCGCAAGATTGATATGCTGTTTGTAATAGGTGGCGATGGTTCTATGCGCGGTGCAGAGGCTTTATGGGACGAAGTGCGGGCGCGTTCTGCCGCTATTTCCATTATTGGTATTCCGAAAACGATTGATAATGATATTCCCTATGTGCGCCGTACCTTTGGCTTTGATACTGCAGTTGCCGAGGCGGTCAAGGCCATCAATGTCGCGAATATCGAAGCTAAGGGAATGCCAAATGGTGTCGGTTTAGTCAAGCTGATGGGGCGGCATGCGGGCTTTATTACGGCGACTGCTTGTGTGGCATCGGGGAATGCAAATTTTTGTTTATTGCCTGAAGTGCCATTTAGTTTAGAAGGCAAAGCAGGTCTATTGGCACTTTTGGAGCAGCGCTTAGCGAATCGTCATCATGCGGTGGTGGTGGTAGCTGAAGGGGCAGGGCAGGATTTAGTCCAAGGTGTCGGTCAAGATGCTTCAGGGAATGCGAAGTTGGGGGATATTGGCTCTTATTTAAAAACACGCATCACTGAGCATTTTAGTAAACTGCCGATGCCATTTGGCTTAAAGTATATCGAGCCGAGTTATCTGATTCGCTCTGCGCCGCCAACCGCATTTGATCAGCTTTATTGTGATCAACTAGCGCGGGCAGCAGTCCATGCAGCGATGGCGGGTAAGGGCGGAATGATGATCGGTGATTGGAATGGGCGACTAACACATGTGCCAATTCGTGCCCTAAGAGGGCAGCGGCGTTGGGTGAATCCCAGTGGTGAGTTGTGGTTTAGTGTGCGCGAGAATACGGGGCAACCACAACTCATGGGCTGAGTTTAAGCGTTAATTAGGGTCAAACAAACAGGGGAGTAGGGGTATGAGTGAAACGATCCAAGGGCATACGCTCGCGTCCGATTATATGCGCCAGCTCAAAAAGGCAAATGAGGATTTAGCTCAGACTGCCAAATATCTCGATCCCCAATCACCGAATTATTTACCCGCCTATATTCAAAATTTAATCACTCTAAAAAACTCTGCTCAGCCCCCCGCTGATATTGAGAAAAAAATCACAACCATGCAGGCGAATTTAGCGGCTTATCAACAACGTGCTGCGAGTGCTCAACAAGTTTTAGCTGACTACCCAGCTAAATTAAAAGCTTTAGCCGCTAGCAATGATTTGTTCCTCGCACCGAGTGATAAGCAAAACGACTATTTATATATGCTCGATGAGGAAAGTAGCCAAGCCAGTTGCATCAATTGGGATGAATTTGCAGCGACTCCACAAAATCTCTTATTCAGTGGGCAATTAGCGGTCTTCAAAGGCAAAGACAATATTGAGCTGACGACTCCTGAACAAACCGATGCGGTGCGTGTTTGGACCAATAATGTAGTGGTGGATGGCTTAATGATTAGCGATCAGCGCAGTTATACCGATGCGCATCGTGATGCGATTCAACTGATTCCACCCGCTTTGGGGCGACGTGAGGGAGATCAATATCTTCGCCTAGCTGATCAAATGGCCGGTACGATCATGGAAAATGTTACCGTACAAAACTGCCAGATCAGTGCTCCCAAGGGGCCTTTACAAGGTATTTTTGCCAGTGACGGGATGCAACGCCAATTGTGCATTCGCGATAATCTGATTGCGACTAAGGGCGCGCATTCAATTTCCTTGGCGGGCGTGCTGGATGGCTGTGAACTGTCCGGCAATGTTTTGCAAGAAGTCGCTGGTGGGGAACTGCCGAAAATCAATCTTTACCCCGCACGGATTGGCGGCAATATCGCAGATGATGGCGTGGTCTGTATTTTAGGCTTTGCCAATGAACCGAAGCAGCGTGCTTTGGATTATGCGCCCATTACCGTGCAAAGCCCGAATCAAGTCAAGCGCGTGGATGGCACGCAAATGGAGGCCTGCATTAATGATATGCGCCGTTCGATTCCTGAAAGCTTTATGCGCTTAGGTGTGGGCTTAACTGAGTTCCGTTACCATGCTTATTTAGCGAGTTATTCGAGCCTGACGCTGGGGCAATACTGCCAATTTGACCCCTTTGGTGCTAAGCAACTCGAAGTCTGGTTACAAACCCGTGTGCAAGAATTCACTCAGGGCCGCCCCGACAATCATCCTTTAGGCGCAGTTGGCGCTGAGCAACAAACGATTGGCGAGAAGTTTTTACAGCCTGCTTTAAAAGTCCTGCAAGCGCGTTCGGCTGAAAATATTCGTTTAGTCGATTTAGATCACTCCCCAATCCGCAGCTTCGCGATGAAACGTTTAGCGATTATGCAGGCTCAAGTGCAACCCTTAGTGCATTTAGGCTTAGCCAATCAACGCCGCGAATTAGTTTTGAAGTTTTTATTAGAAGCGCAGCAACTGAATAATCTAGTGAAAACAGCTTATTTGGATGCAAAGGTCTTGGTTGCTGGTAAAGGGCAAGTCGCTGCTAACTTAGGCTTTAATCTGTTTTTTGACTCTAACAATTACTACACAGCCACGACTAATGCCCAAGGGGAGTTTAGTTTAGGCCAATTGCCGTTAGGCGCTTGTATTGTATTGCCGACTGACCCGAAATGGAGTCTAAGTTTATCGAGCTTGAAGCAGCCTTTAAAACAACCGAACTTAGTTCATGCCTCCAGTGGGTTGGCACAAGGACTGCTGAATGATCTACGTAGAAAAACACCAGTTTTGGATGTTTATCTGAAAAGCTTTCCTGCGCAAGAGCCAAATTTCTCAAAGAAATTAGCCGCTTATTTGTATACTTGGAATATCATAAATAATGCAATGATTTCTGAGACGGTGCGGCGGGATTGCTTAGGTTTGTTGGGTGTTTTAGCGAGTCAGGCAGAAGTGAATCGGCGGGTGTTGACGCTTGCAGTTACAAAGGTTTCAGCTTATTAGCAAAAAAATTTAACCATAGAGCAGTGCCAGCCTTTTCTGATTATATAGGCAAGTACGTTTTGTTGACTTGTTGCACAGTGAGAGCTGTGACACTCCAATGAGTCAATACTTGAACTACGAGTTTTCGTAGAAGTTCGAGTTCGGTACTGTCCTCAATCGTATCAGTGAGAAGCCATCTTGGCCTATAAGATGTTAGCAAAACTTTAAAGTGAAAATGCTTCGGTTCTTCGGTGAAGAGAGCAATTTCCAGCTTGACCAAACCTGCTTTAAACCACACACACCAGCCCCAATCTTCTTGACACGATTGAAGTTTAGCGGCGTAGTGGCCTCGAAGTACGGGTAACAATTGATCTAGTACCACGTCTCCACCGATGCAGCTGTCGTTGATGTATTGCCGAAAGTCTACGATTTCAACCAGCTTTGTGAAAGTCAAAATGTACGGCATATCTGGCCTAAAAGTGTATTAGGTCAGAGTTGTAATTTAGTATTTTCACTACCGCTTAAACCGTAGCCCCTCTGGATAAGGAAACACATCCTCATAAATACCATTGAGGATATTATCTTTCTTCTTCTGCCAATACGCCGCGCTGAGGAGGTCTTTATGATATTTCATAAAGATTTTGCGAATCTTCGGATTGGTTAACAGGAAAGTACCAAACTCTTCAGGGAAGACATCATTCGGTTCAATCGAATACCAAGGTTCAGAGCTAAATTCATCTTCAGGGAAGCGTGGCGGTGGAATTTTACGGAAATTACATTCCGTCATATAACTAATTTCATCGTAATCATAAAAGACTACCCGCCCTAACTGAGTGACACCAAAGTTTTTATATAAGAAATCACCGGGAAAGATATTCGCAGCGGCTAATTGCTTAATCGCATTGCCATAGTCCCGAATAACGCGCTCTAATTGTGATTCGGTAGCGGTTTCTAAATACATATTCAGCGGAATCATCCGACGCTCAATATAGAGATGCTTAAAGATCACTTTGCCGTCAACAATAGCCATACTACTAGCGCAAGTATCTAAAAGCTCCTGTAATAAATCAGGATGAATTCGATCTTGTGGAATAGACACGTCGGAGTATTCCAGCATATCTGCCATGCGCCCAACCCGATCATGACGTTTAACCAGCTGATATTTTTCAGCAACCACTTTACGAGTAAATTCTTTTTGTGGGGCAAATTTATCTTTAATAATTTTGAATACATAGCGGTACGAGGGCAGGGTAAATACCATCATCACCATCCCGCGAATCCCGGGTGCAATCACAAATTTATCACTGGAATGGCGCATGTGATGTAGGTAATGCCGATAGAAATCGGATTTGCCTTGTTTATGTAAGCCAATCGAGGAATACAGTTCTGAACGGGTACGCTCAGGGAGAATCTTTTGTAAAAAATCTACAATTGCTGAGGGTACTTGGTGCTCAATCATGAAATAGGCTTGTGAATAACTAAATACAACCGACAGCTGCTTTTCACCAATCAGCAAAGTATCAATATACAGTTGGCCTTGTTCATTATTTAGAACGGCTAAGGCAAAGCCTTCATCTTCGCGTCCATTGATATAGTGGCCGACCAGATAAGCGGCTTTATTTCGAAAGAAGGGGCTACAAATCACACTGAGCTGAAAGTTTAGATGCGTTTTGCGCGCTAGTTTGCCACGAAAACGTTTCACAATTGCTTTACGAATACTGCGCATATCACGCTCAAGATCTTCAAAAGGTGCGGTGAAGCCCGCTTGTTGAATCACTTGATGAATGGCTGCCATTAAACCACTCTCATTCGGGTAATAGCACTGATAGCTCACCCGCTCCGAATCAGTGGATTCAATATAATCGGTAGAAATCGCATTACGGATAAAAATGAATTCATTGGTGTAATAAATACGATCAAATTGATGGCAGAACACCGAGTTATAGAAAGTTTCTGCGAGTTCAGGTTGCTGATGATAGGACAGCAAATGTATGTAGCAGAGTTTGGTATCTTTCCAAAGCTCTGTATCTAGCTCTGCAATACCATACAGCTCGCGTACTTTAGTAATAGTTTCTCTAATGCGTTGATCATAAAGCGTAATCCGTTCGCGTGAAGAAGCATGTACCGCATGCCAGTCAGCTTGCTCAAAGCGTTCGCGCGCACCAGAGGTAATTTGTTGAAAAATACTAAAGTGGCGATTAAAGCCTTCAAGAATGGTAGTGGCGATATTGCGGCTGAGACCGGTAGATGCTTCCATAATGCCTGCCCTAAATAGATTGCCAGGAATGGTATAGCAGCACCATGTGCGCCGCAACAATTACTCATTAGTAAGCATTTAACAGGAACTTGCTTGGTTTTGGTGCGTTTTGTCGACAAATTCGGGGTAATTAAGCTTGTTTTAGGAGGTAAATGAATCAATTGTCGACAATAGTGGGTTGTATGTATACTATTGCGCAGCAGAAATAACTCATCAATGTCTTCAGTTATTACCACCTAAGGAGGAACTTTAATGAGCAAAAAAATCGAAATTACCGAATTACTAGGCGATGGTATTGGGCCAGAAATCGCCGCATCGATTCATCAAGTAGCTGAAGCTTTACCAGCCGATATTAGTTTCAAGCCAGTGGACTGGTCTGTAGCCACTCGCGAAGCGAAAGGTATGGCAGCGATTGATGAAGCTGAAGAGTCCATGCGTGCGACTAAATTAGCTTTAAAGTATCCGACTGAAACCCGTACTCGTAGCCCGAATGCTTTAATTCGCCGCCGCTTAAATTTCAGCGTTATTTATCGGCCAGTGATTTCCATTAAAGGTATCAATTCCAACTTTAAGGAAAACGTCAATCTGCACATTATTCGTGTGGCAACCGGCGGGACTTATGATGATCCAGGTCAACGCATTGGTTTAGATAGCGCAATCTCTGTACGCATGGTTGAGACCCGTCCTTGTATGCAAGCCGCCCATTTTGCGTTTGAATTAGCCCGTAAGAAAGGCCAAACCTATGGTGGGCGCAACTACAAAGTGACTTCTTCTTCTAAACATACCATCCAGAAAGTGACTGATGGTCTGTTTGAGGAAATTGTGAAAAAAGTCAGTGTTGATTACGCAGATGTGCCCCACAATGTTGAATTGTTTGATGCACTGCTCGCGAAAATCATCATGAAGCCCCAAGACTATGAAGTAATCGTCACTCTGAACGAGTACGGTGATTTCTTATCCGATATGGCCAGTGGTCTAGTGGGTAGCTTAGGTACTGGTGCGAGCGGTAACTACTCTTTCAATGATGACTATAGCGTTGACATTGCCATGTTCGACCCTGCAGGCGGTACTGCGCCCGATATCGCTGGCAAAAATGTTGCGAATCCATCTGCAGTTTTATTAGCCTTCGGTATGTTATTAGATCATGTGGATCGCTATGACTTAGGCCATGCTTTACGTTTAGGTTTATTAAGCGCGATTGAAGCGGGCGAATGTACCCGTGATCTGAAAGGTAAGTTGAATACGGATGAATTCACCCAAGTCGTGATTGATCGGATGAAGTCTTTCTTGTAGTCCTTGGATTTGTCTTAGATACAGAATAAACGCACCCTAGAGGTGCGTTTGTTTTTTATTCACTGTCTAAACTATAAGGCAAAGTTAATAAACGCACCTTTGCGCCTGCTAAATTCAAGGCTTGTTCGGTAGCAGCAATTTTTAGAACTGCCAAAGCTTCAATATGATCACCGCTAGGGCTAAGCACTGAATTTAAAACTTCGCCTGCTTCTTCACCATCCCTGTCTTGGATTTTGGCACCGACGGCTGGTTGATGCACATCCTCAATGGCTACTCGATACATTTGCCGTTTGTTTTTGCCTAAATACTTTAAACGCGCAACGATTTCTTGACCGGGGAAGCAACCTTTCTTAAAGCTAATTCCATCGATCAGATGTAGATTAATCATCTGTGGAACCCAAGCCTCCATGCTGGCGGCAGTCACTTTGGGGATGCCTGCTTCAATATCAAAATAATCCCAAGCTGCGGGGCCAACTGCAGCGGCATGGACACTCAAGCGATTCCACAATTGGCATGCATCCTCTAATTCGCCATAAATCTCAAAGCGAGGCACACTAGCGGCTTGACGCACAATCGTTAGATTACCCAGTTGTACCACCTCTAGATTCTGCTCTGGGAACTTACCCAGTACTGTTTTTAAGCGCTGTTCGCCTTGAGGGTCAGCATAGCCAAAATGCACCACGCTTTCGCTTGCATCTTCTAAAGCTACTTTGGAGCGCATCACAAACATACGTAAACGTTTGAGTACTGCTTCTAAAATATCGCTAGAGAGGGCTAAGTAATAAACTCCTTGGCGCTGCATAATCTGGAAGGTAGTATACGCGCGGCCTTTCGGTGAGCTATAGGAGCTGAGCTGCGCGCGCGACTCAGTGACTTGGTTAATATCATTACTCAGTTGGCCTTGCAGAAAAGAAGTTGCATCAGAGCCGGTAACGCTAATCAAGCCTTGGTGGGAAAGATCACACAGCACAGCACCTTGTGGGGGGATGCGGCGTTCACGTTCGGGATTGCCGAAGTGTAAGAGAGTAGAGCCGTCGAATTCGGCACCTTGTTCAATCAGAAAGCTTTTCCATTCTGGCTTCATGCACGCGTCCTCTCATTATTGTTAATGCTTAAAACGGTAGCGCGGCTAGCAGAAAATGTCGAGAACTCCCTGATCGCACAAGGGATCAGGGAGTGACAACTTAACTCAACTATTGAGTTTTAGCAGGTTCAGCAGCAGCGGCTGGGGCTGCTTCTTTAGTTTCTTCTTTAGGTGCTTCAGCGGCGGCTGGTTTAGCCTCCTCTTTCAATAAAACTTTCACATCGGCTTTAGCACGTAAATCCTTCATATAAGCCATCATCTTTTCTTGCTCAATTTGACGTTTGAGCTGTGGCTTCATATTTTCTAACTCAGGCAGCTTCACATCACGTTTTTCTTCCAATTTGATGACATGCCAACCGAATTGAGTTTCAACTGGCTCAGTGCTAGTTTGACCAGGCTGCATGGCAGCAACTGCTTCAGCAAAAGGTTTTACCATGCTGTCAGTTTTGAACCAGCCTAAATCGCCACCCATTTGCGCGGATGTATCAGTGGATTTCGCTTTAGCTAAATCAGCGAAGTCTTTGCCCGCTTTCAGCTCGTCAATCACAGCTTTCGCTTCGTCTTTAGTTTTTACTAGGATATGACGTGCTTTATATTCGCTTTTAGACATTTGCGAAGTGGCTTTGTCATAGGCAGCTTTCAGCTCATCATCAGTGATGTTTAAAGCAGCCGCTTTTTCTTGCATCCAAGTATTCAGCACTAATTTGTCTTTGAAGTTATTCAATTTTTCTTGAACATCTTCACGCTCAGCTAAACCAGATTTGTTCGCTTCTTGGCGAGCCAGCTCAGTGACGACTAAATCTTCAAGCATCGTTTTTTCGTCAACTTGGTCGCCAGCACCTGAACGCTTGGCCATATCCATTAAGGTGTTGAGCGTATCACGCTTAATATCAACACCATTTACAATCGCAATAATTTCATCTGAACCTGCTGGTTTAGCTTCAGTTGTTGCAGGAGCAGCCGCAGGAGTAGTAGCAGGTGCTGCCGTTGTAGCGGCGGCAGCTGGTTTAGCATCTTCTGCATTGACTGTATTCAGACCCAGCACCAGCCCAATTAAACTACTTGCGATTAATGTGTTAGTTATGATTCGCATCTTTATCAATTTCCTTAAACAATAGGCTCTTATGGTAAAACTTTTTTAAAGGGTTTTACGCTTACCTGTTGGTAAACGCCCGCAGCCACGTAAGGGTCAGTATCGGCCCAAGTTTGGGCTGCGGTTAATGATTCAAATTCAGCAATAATGATACTGCCTGTAAAACCTGCCTCACCCGGATCATTACTATCAATTGCAGGATTAGGGCCTGCAAGGATTAAACGTCCTTGTGCTTGTAAAGCTTGTAGGCGCTCAAGATGGGCAGCGCGTGCGGCTAAACGTTTCGCTAAGCTTTGCGGATAATCTTCGCCAATAATCACATATAACATTTTAGGGTTCCTTACTGGTTTCAATCACATGCCGTTGCAGATAGAAGGCCTGTGCGATCACAAAAACCAAAGTCAGCCCTAGAATTCCAAATAATTTAAAGTCCACCCAAATCGCTTCGCTAAAATTATAGGCAACCACTAGATTCAGCACGCCAATAAAAACAAAAAATCCAGCCCACATCCAATTAACTTTTGTCCATATTTGAGGAGGGACTTGCATAGCGCTAGACATCATCCGCTCTACAAGTGGCTTACGGTTACCCACGTAGGTGCTACCGATGAAGACAAGAGCAAAAATCCAATTAAAAACAGTTACTTTCCATTGAATAAAGACCGAGTCTTTCAGGATTAAAGTGAGGCTGCCAAAGGCAAGCAAGATACCTAAAGAGATTAAATGCATGCGTTCAAAGCGTTTATAAACTAAATAGTGCAGAATATTTTGCGCTAGGGTGGCAAGGATAATCACTAGGGTTGCAAATAAAATTGCATGTTTAGGTTCGGCTTGTGATAGCTCAACAAATGGAATCTGATTCGCTGCTGTAATCAGAGCAGGTGGCATATCACCAAACAGCTTGTAGGCTAAAAAAAATAGCAAAACAGGGAAAAAATCAAAGAAAAACTTCATAATGCTTGAATCTTTACTGGAGGCAGTTCTAAGGTCATAACCATCATTTTATTGAATGCAGACTGGGCTTAAGCCGTAGCTTGCACTGTATTTCTTAGCATTAACCTGTAAAATCCTGCTTTTTTAAACGATAACAACACAGCCCTCATGAGCCAATATTTTCAAATTCACCCGGAAAATCCGCAAAAGCGTCTACTTCGGCAGGCTGTTGATATTGTACGTGATGGTGGGGTCGTAGTTTACCCGACTGATTCTAGTTATGCTATTGGTTGTTTGTTAGATGACAAAGCGGCAATGGAGCGCATTCAGCGGATTCGTCAGTTGAATGACAAGCATAATTTCACTCTGGTCTGTCGCGATTTATCCGAAATTTCCCACTATGCACAAGTGGATAATATTAATTACCGCTTGTTAAAGACCTTAACACCGGGTGCCTATACCTTTATTTTGAAAGCAACTAAGGAAGTACCCCGACGCTTACAAAACCCAAAACGCAAAACTATCGGGATTCGCATTCCAGATCATGTGGTCGCTCAAGCCTTCTTACAAGAACTTAATGAACCTTTAGTTTCTAGTACCTTGATTCTGCCCAATGAAGACTTACCTATGACTGATCCCTATCAAATTCGGGTGTATCTTGAGCACCAAGTCGATTTAGTCATGGATGGTGGATTTTGTGGACATGATCCAACCACAGTGATTGATTTAACCGGTGAGCGTCCAGCTATTCTCCGTCAAGGCAAAGGGGAAATCGATTGGCTAGTGGAGCATTAAATGGAAGGCATGGATGTTGAACGGATCATATTTCTGATTGCAGCGGGTGCGATTCCGGTGTTATTTGCAATTACTTTGCATGAAGTTGCACATGGTTGGATTGCGAATAAATTAGGCGATAGCACCGCAAAAATGCTGGGGCGTTTAACGATGAACCCGCTCAAGCATATTGACCCGATTGGTACGGTCGTCTTGCCAATTGGTATGCTGGTGTTTTCCCTAGCTACTACAGGAACACCATTTGCGTTTGGATGGGCTAAGCCCATTCCGGTGAATACGCGCAATCTCAAACAACCACGCCGGGATATGGCGATTGTGGCGGTGGGTGGGCCTTTGGCGAATTTTCTCATGGCAATTTTCTGGGCCGTCATGTTTACAGTTTTTGCGGCGGTCATTCCCGATGAGGCTATTGCTTCCGGCTTTTTGACGATGGCGCAGATTGGTTTGGTATTTAATTTAATTTTGATGGTGCTGAACTTAGTACCGATTCCACCGTTAGACGGTGGGCGAGTCTTAAGCGGGTTTGTACCTAGAAACATAGCAGATGTTTTGGATCGAGTAGAGCCTTATGGCTTTTTGATTGTGATTGCCTTGTTATACTTTGGTGTGCTGGATAAAGTGATTGGACCTATTATTGGCGCACTGTACTCTTTGATTGCAGGTATTTTTCTTTAAAGGATTGCGGACGTGAACACAACGCCATTGCAGAATCAGCGAATCGTTTCGGGGATGCGCCCCACAGGTAAGTTACACCTTGGACATTATCATGGTGTGCTGAAAAATTGGGTGGATATGCAGCTTAATCACGAGTGCTTTTTCTTCGTGGCGGATTGGCATGCTTTAACTACACATTATGCCTCACCTTACGATGTCGCACGCAATGTTGAGGATATGGCGATTGATTGGCTTGCAGCCGGAATTAGCCCAAGCTCCGCGACTATGTTTGTGCAGTCCCATGTGCCTGAGCATGCTGAATTACATTTAATGCTCTCGATGATTGCGCCTTTGGGCTGGTTAGAACGGGTTCCGACCTATAAAGATCAGCAGGAAAAGCTGCGCGATTTAGACTTAGCTACCTATGGATTTTTAGGTTATCCACTCCTGCAATCAGCGGATATTTTGATTTACAAAGCCGATTTAGTGCCAGTGGGTGAAGATCAAGTAGCACATATTGAATTAACCCGTGAAATTGCGCGCCGCTTTAATCATTTATATGGGCGTGAGCCAGGTTTTGAGGAAAAAGCGGAGCAAGCTGCCGATAAAATGGGTAAGAAAAACGCGAATCTATACCGTGATCTGCGTAAAGCTTATCAAGAGCGTGGTGATGCTGAAGCCTTGGGTAAAGCACGTGCTTTGTTAGAAGGCCAACAAAATATATCCTTAGGTGATCGTGAGCGCTTATTTGGGTATTTAGAAGGCACTGGAAAAATTATTCTGCCCGAGCCCCAAGCCGCTTTAACCAAAGAATCGAAACTGCCCGGCTTAGATGGGCAGAAGATGTCGAAGTCTTATCACAATACGATTTCCCTGCGTGAAGACCCTGCGGATGTAGAAAAGAAAATCCGTACTATGCCAACGGATCCAGCACGGGTGCGGCGTACTGATCCCGGTAATCCTGAGAATTGTCCGGTGTGGCAATTGCATCAGGTGTATTCAGATGAATCCACCCGCCAGTGGGTACAAGAAGGTTGTCGTTCAGCAGGTATCGGCTGTATTGATTGCAAACGTCCGGTGATTACAGGCGTACAGGCAGAGTTGAAGCCAATACAGGAACGTGCTGCTGAATACGAACATGATCGGGAGCGGGTGCGTAAAGTTTTGCGTGAAGGTTCGGAGGCTGCTCGCGAAGTAGCGCGTGAAACCATGCGCGATGTTTTTGAGGCAGTGCATTTCACTCACCATCATTAAGACTGGTCAGCCTGTTTGATTCCCTTACCCCATCAGCTACCTCTCGCCTTAGTGCGAGGGGAGCCAGTGCATCGTTTTCCTGAAGATCTCTATATCCCGCCTGATGCCTTAGAAATCATTTTGGATGCTTTTGAGGGTCCGTTAGATCTACTGCTGTATTTAATTAAACGACAGAATCTAGACATTCGCGATATTCCCATTGCCGAAATCACGCGCCAATACATGGATTATGTAGAGCTGATGAAGGAGTTCCGGCTAGATTTAGCTGCCGAGTATTTAGTAATGGCGGCTTTGCTGGCAGAAATCAAATCACGTTTATTACTGCCTCGTCTCAGTCAAAAACAGGAAGAGGATGATCCGCGTGCTGAGTTAGTTAGGCGTTTGCAAGAATATGAGCAGTGCAAACAAGCGGCAGAGGCCTTGGATCAACTGCCACGTTTAGAGCGCGAACATTGGCAAGTTCAAACGGCTATGGAAGTTCCGAAACAGGATAAACCTCTGCCTGAAGTAGACTTAAAAGAATTATTAGTTGCGTTCCAAGCGGTTCTTAAGCGGGCTGCTCAATTCAAAAGCCATCAAGTACAACGTGAGCCTTTATCGATTCGAGCGCGCATGACCAAAGTGTTGCTGGCGCTACAAGCTAAATCTGAGCTTGCTTTTAGTGAGTTATTTACGCTTGAAGAAGGTCGGCGTGGGGTAGTGGTCAGCCTAATGGCCATTCTTGAGTTATTGAAAGCGCATGTGATCGAAATCAGTCAGGCAGATGAGGTTTACGCACCTCTATATATTCGTTTGGCCACAGCGGAGTCTGCATGAATACTGAGCTAGCCTTAATTCTAGAAGCCATTTTGCTCACCGCTGATAAACCTCTCAGTTTAGAACAGCTCGCAAGTTTCTTTGCTGAAGAACAAGCTATTGATAAAACAGCTCTCAAACAGGGTTTAAAACAATTAGCTGAGCAAACGCAAACACGTAGTTTTGAGCTGATCGAAACCGCTAGTGGTTACCGCTTACAAACTAAGCAAGCTTATAGCCATTGGGTTATTAAGCATCAAGAAGAGAAAGCTCCTAAATATTCGCGGGTATTTTTAGAAACACTAGCGTTAATTGCTTGGCGTCAACCGATTACTCGTGCAGAAATCGAAGAAATTCGTGGGGTAGCAGTGAATGCAAATGTGCTTAGAGCCTTACTGGAGCGCGAATGGATTCGGGTATTAGGGCATAAAGAAGTACCCGGTCGACCTGAGTTATTGGGCACTACTAAGCAGTTTTTGGATTATTTTAAGCTCAAGTCGCTAGAAGACTTGCCTCAACTTGAAGAGCTTAAAGAACTTGTTATGTGAGTTGCGGGTTTTATCTTTAAAACTTGCCCTAAGAGTTGACGTAGCTGTCTAGCTAGACGTTTTTCAAATACAGCATAAATACCATAAGCTAGTATGAGCATTAAGCCTAAAGTGCCCCAAAACAGTAGATGTGGATTGATATTTGAGTAGAGCTGGTTGAATAACATATAACCGATATTTTGGTGAATTAGGTAGAGTGGGTAAGTCAAAGCGCCTAAAACCAGCCAGCGTTTATGTGCAAATAGACCAGTCCAGCGCTGAGCAATGAGAAATAGGATTAGAAAAAAACTACTCACAATGCCAATAATCGTAAGTGGATTGAAGGTGGTTTGATAATGTTGTTCCAGTGCAGGTAATGAGCTGAGCATTTCATATTCCGAGAGTGCCCAAGCACTTAGCAACATTAAACCTTTGCTTATAGAAAGGGATTCTGCCCAAATTAAGAAGCAGGTTGCACCTGCAATAAAAAAAGCTGCGTACTCAGTGATAAAGATTGCACGTAAAGTACCAATCGGTTTGATTTCTAAAGCGAAGCTTACAACTAACCAAGCGATTAAGGCGGTTTGTGCATAGTGAATTTTCTTCAAGGCTAAGAGCAGGGCAATCAAAAAGTAAAAGCGTAGCTCAATGAAGAGGGACCAATAAGAGCCGTCTAGCGAGTTAATGCCGATAAACTCCCCAAGCAGGGTCATATTGCCTAAATATTCCGTAAAGCTAGCCTTAAAGCGGGGTTCTCCTAAATAGAATGTCACTATAAAGGTAAGGGTGCAGGCAATCCAGAAGGCTGGGTAAAGGCGACTCGCACGAGAAATAACAAAACCTCGGACATTAGTGGCTATAGCAGTCATTAGAATGACAAAACCACTAATCATAAAAAATAATTCAACGCCTAAATAGCCATATTTAGCCAAAGGCGCAAGTAGTGGATAGGGTAAAATACTTAAATCATCGGCTGCATAACCCCGAAAGGCATAATGGAAAAAGACCACCGCTAGCGCAGCGATAAATCGCAAGAGATCGATTTCATTGACACGCTGTTGCATTCGAGTACCTTCAAGCTAAACCTTACTCAGTTATGTAGTAAGGTTTAGAGAAAAAAAGTAGCTCTTAAGTATTAATGGTCTTAATTAGACTTTAAAGGGTAGAGCTTCATTCCCAGAAAAATTTATTACCTTCTTGTTTAGCCTCAGCTCGACTAATACCAATATCCTTGAGTTGATCATCTGTTAAGTCTAAAAGATGTAAACGTGTTCTTTGACGCTGCTTCAACCAAACGACTCGGACATAGGCTGTATAGGCATAGCTAAGCATTTGCCAAATCTGTACTAGGCTTGCTACGACAAAGCTATGCAAATTAAAGGTTTTATGCTCATCTAGCTCATCAGTAAAAAGCTTGGGTTGGCTTGAGTTTTTCATTCTTCATACTCCAAATTAGTCTGGAGTTAGCATAAGTCTAAAAAACCATTGATTACAGATTTAGGTTATTGCTATTTTATCTACTACAGATTGAGCCAATCTAGTCTGTAAAGGATGGTTCAGACTTAATCTGTGCGAATTTACTAACTGTCATGCTAAATAAAATGAAACTGTACGAAATACTCGCTGAAACCCTCCAGCAAAGGATTGAGCAAGGTTTTTATCTAGTCGGAACCAAGTTGCCTTCAGTACGGCAATTAAGCACTGAGCATCAAGTGAGTATTGCCACTGCTCAGCAAGCGTTGTGGTTATTAGAACAGCAGAATTGGGTAGAAGTACGCCCAAAATCTGGATTTTATGTAAAAGTGCGTAAGCAACCGATACAGATGCCGCAGGTGAGTCGTTTTACCCAATATCCAGTAGAAGTGTCACAGTGGCCTGAGGTTTTACAATTGCTCTCCAATCGTTTTGCGGATGGTATGTTGAATTTGGGGCGTGGCATTTGTGATTTACAGACCAGCACACTGAAGCCAGTACAACGCCTCTTAGCTGACATGGCGAAAGATGAGCGGATTCTGGCCTATGATACTTTGCCGGGCTGCTTAGAGGTGCGTAAACAGATTGCACATTTGAGCTTAAGTTCGGGTACTAGCGTGCATCCTGAGGATGTGATTACCACGACCGGTTGCCAGGAGGCTTTATCGATTAGTTTAAAGGCAATTACTAAACCGGGTGATGTGGTGGCGATAGAATCACCTAGTTTTTATGGCTTAATGCAGATGCTCAATGCGCTGGGTCTAAAAGCTTTAGAGATTCCCACCCATCCTACCGAGGGCATAAGCTTAGATGCTTTAGAGTTAGCTTTAGATCAATGGCCTGTGCGGGCGATTTTAGTTGTTCCCAGTTTCAGTAATCCGCTCGGTGGTTCTATGTCAGATGAGAATAAGCAGCGCTTACTTAAATTGGCACAAACTTATGATTTACCGATCATTGAAGATGATATTTACGGAGAGTTAGGGTATCGACAACCACGGCCTAAAACCATTTATTCTTTTGATAAAGAAGGGCGCGTGATTCTATGTAGTTCATTTTCCAAAACTTTGGCTGTCGGTTTGCGGGTAGGTTGGGTGCTGCCAGGACGCTATCGAGAGCGGGTTTTGCATATGAAATATATCGGCACGGCCTCAACTGTAATGCTCACGCAAATGGCTATTGCACAGTTTATTGAACAGGGGTATTACGAACGGCATTTACGGAAAATGCGTTTGCAATACCAAGCTGGTCGGGATGCTTTTGTGCGTCAAGTACAGCAGTATTTCCCTGAAGAAACCCGCGCAAGCTTTCCTCAAGGTGGTTTTATGCTTTGGTTAGAGTTGCCTAGCTCAGTTGATAGTATTGTCTTAGCTCAACGAATGGAACAGCATCGCGTTAAAATTGCACCAGGGGGGATTTTCTCTGCCTCAGGTAAATACCGAAATTGTATACGCTTGAATTATGCGCGGGGTACTGAAGCGGCTGCTTTAGAAGCGGTGAAATTGCTTGGAGAAGAGGTCAAACAGATGTTGACCTCCAATGCGAACGGGAAATAATTAGGAGAATATAACTTAGCGATTTGCCACACCGACGCGAGTTGCTACTTTATAAGTACGCACGCGGGTTTGCCAATCTGCAAGCATGCGTGCTTCGTGCCGATCAGCAGGAGCTGCTGCAACACGGTGGGTAATCGAATCACCTGCAGAGCGCATGAATTCGGCTAAAGCATTAGGGCCTGGTTGGACACCTTCCATATTCAACAGTACTTGTAACAAGCCCCAGCCATGCCCGTTATAACGTTCATTACTGCTGGTACCCGCACCTTGGAAAATCATATAGTCTAAAACTGGATACATACCCCCCGGCGTTTTTTCCATAAGTTGGAAATTATTTAACGCCGCTTGACGATATTGGGGCGGTAAGGTTTGTACCATCGCAGGCATATTTCTGCGTAATTGATCAGTCATAAAAGCAGCTTGCAAGCCTACCGTTTTTTCTAAGAATTTAGCCAGCTCGCGCATTTGCTTATCATCTTTAGCTCGCTCAAATGCTGCTTTATTTGCCCAAGGTCCACCATCACTGGGGCGATTCGCTAGCCAAGTGGGTAAGGGGACATTTTTGCTTTGTACATATTTCAAATAGCTAGGGAAGGTTTCAATGTAGCTACCGCGTTGATTGGCTGGGTACCAAACCATATGGCCAATGCCTAAGTCAGCGAAATTACCTTGGGAATTCCAGCGCAATAATTTAGTGGCATCTCCATTGGTTTCATTCCGAAAAATGCGCTCGCCAATCGCTGTCATATCTTGTGCAGAGGCGGCTACATTCGTGGTAATTAGCGGTAAGTTGCTGGTGGTATTTGGGAGTGGTGTTGTCACGGTTGCTGCTGGTGTTGTGCTGTCCATACTCGCCGTCGGGCTGAGTGGTGGTGGCACAATTGTAGTTCTAGCATCAGGATCGGGTAAAACGGGCAGGCCTACTTCAGTTTGTAAGGCGCGATGGGTAGGGGGCGACTGAGGCACTAAACCAGGTAATAAAGCAGTATTGAGGGGAATAGGCACGACTGTGCAACCAGTTAGTACGAACAGCGCACCTAGCACACTTAGATTTTTCATTTTCTTAGCCCATATTTTATTGTGATCAGTATTTTCTATGATAATACAGTTCTAGTTTTAGCTCTTATAGCAAATAATTTTTATACTAAATTAATTTATATAATAAATAATCGAGACTAGGTTAATCCCTAAAAATAAGAAAGCTCAAGCGTTTAGAGTGTTGTTCTGGCTAGTGCTACACTTTAAAACTCATGGTTTAAGGTAAAGCTACTCAAGTATGTTGGTAAATTTTCACAAATCACCCGGGGTGATAGCAGCGTTAACAGCAGCTGTGTTATTTGGGGCAAGTACCCCCTTAGCTAAGTTCTTACTGGGTGAGATTCATCCTTGGTTATTGGCTGGACTATTATATTTGGGTTCAGGCTTAGGTTTATTTATTTATCGGCGAGTACGCGGCTTGCCTAAATTGTCTTTACCGAAAGCGGAGTTGGCTTGGTTATTAGCTGCCATTTTAGCTGGTGGGGTATTGGCTCCAGTGTTGTTATTGCTAGGCTTGAAAGCCATGCCAGCCTCGGGTGCTTCGTTATTATTGAATGCTGAGGCGGTATTTACTGCAGTTCTAGCGTGGGTAGTGTTTCGCGAAAATGTAGATCGGCGTATTTTATTGGGTATGCTCGTGATTGTGGCGGGTGCCTTGCTTTTGAGTGGGTCGAATGATTTAAGTTTCGGCAGTATCTGGCCTGCTTTAGCGGTATTGGTAGCTTGTTTGCTCTGGGGCTTAGATAATAATTTAACGCGTAAAGTTTCGCTTAATGACGCAACCGCTCTGACTTGTGTGAAAGGCTTAGTGGCAGGCACTGTCAATTTAAGCTTAGCTTTATTTATGGGGGCACAACTCCCTTCAACTACGATTCTATTGAGTGCTTTGAGCCTTGGCTTGTTGGCTTATGGTGTGAGCTTAAGTTTATTTATTGTAGGCCTGCGGCATTTAGGTACTGCTCGTACTGGTGCTTATTTTGCAGTTGCCCCCTTTTTTGGGGCAATTCTGTCGATTGTTCTGCTCAATGAACCGATTACTTGGAGTTTGATTTTGGCAGGTGGGCTTATGGCTTTAGGTGTCTGGCTACATCTCACTGAATACCACAGCCATGAGCATTATCACCCCAGCTTAGAGCATGAACATAGCCACATCCACGATGAGCATCATCAGCATGTTCATGATTTTCCAGTAAACTTAGGCGAGAAACACACACATTGGCATCAACATCAGCCGCTTAGTCATACCCACGCACATTATCCAGATGCTCATCATCAGCATTGAAGGGAATTTAGTGATGAATAGCAGTTACTCAAGGTAAGATTTAAAGACTAGAGCGGCTTAAAATAGCTCGTTGCGCACCACAGATAAAATTAGTGCAATTACAAGTTTATCCGGCGGATAGGGTTCGTTCTATTTCAGTTTACGCCGTTGATAAGAGTGTAGGCCAAACCTAAAAACGCCGAAACACCGATGACTTTCATCACATCTTGTTTATATCTCCACAGTGCTAAGAAAGCTGCGATTGCTACCACTAAGGAAAACCAGTCAAATCTACCTGCAAAAGGGGTTGTGACAGTTCCTTGAGGCCAAAAAGTATGCCAAGCAAAGAAGACGGCTAAATTTAGAATAACACCGACCACCGCAGCGGTAATACCGGTCAAGGGCGCGATATATTTCAAATTATTTCGGGTGCTTTCTACTAAGGGGCCACCTGCTAGGATAAATAGAAATGAGGGCAGGAAAGTGAAAAAAGTAGCAACTGCTGCGCCCATAAAGCCCGCAACTATAGGATTTATAGCTACTTGTTTGGCTACACCTCCCAAATAACCTATCCAAGTGACAATCATAATCAAGGGCCCAGGGGTTGTTTCACCTAAAGCTAATCCATCCATCATTTGTGCGCCTGTCAACCAAGTATAATGTTCAACTCCACCTTGATACACATAAGGCAGAACCGCATAGGCTCCACCAATGGTCAGGAAGGCAGCCTTGGTGAAGAAAATCCCCATATCACTGAGGGTTGGTTGGCCAGCGATGAACCATATGGCTAAACCCCAGATGGCAATGAATATAGCCACTGTGGCAGTTAGTTTCATCCAAGAGAATTTAGCATGGTCTGGGGTCGGGGTATGATCATCAATAACAGCGGCTCCATAGGTTTTGTGGGATGCGCCATGTCCAGCACCACCCTTGAATTTATTGGGCGCTAATTTTCCACCTATTGCGCCTAGGATACCCGCTGCGAGTACAATCCACGGAAAACTAATACCAAATACGAAAACACCAAGAAAGGCAAGAGCAGCAATCCCCCAAAGCAGTTCATTCTTGAGGGCTTTAGAGCCAATTCGCCAGGCTGCAAATAAGACCACTGCCACTACAGCTGGCTTAATGCCATAAAAAATACCGGCGACTAAAGGCACATCACCCCAAGCTAAATAAACCCCTGCCAACACGGAAAGCAACAAAAACGCTGGTAAGAAGAATAAAACGCCGGCAAGAATAGCGCCTAAAACGCCATGCATGAGCCAACTCATGTAGATCGCTAACTGAATAGCTTCTGGCCCTGGCAATAGCATGCAGTAGTTGAGCGCATGTAGAAAGCGTTGCTCGGAAATCCAACGTTTCTTTTCCACTAAATCCGTATGCATGATAGCAATTTGCCCTGCAGGGCCACCGAAACTAATAAAACCTAACTTGAACCAATACATGAAGGCCTGTTTTAAGTTTGGTGTGGGTGGAGTCTGTAGGGGATTGTTCAAGACCGGTTCTCCTTGGTGGAGAAGGCATAATAGAGCTTATTCAATGAGTAGTGGTAGCTAAAAACAGTTATTAAAAATATGCACCCATGATCATCGGCGTAGAAAGCCAAGATTAGGCTCTGAAGGCTATGTACTAAAGTTTTAAAGGTGATTAGCAATCTCTTTGGTTAGTCACATAATGAATCTGAGCGGGTGATGTTGAGCTAAAATAAGCGAAATTTACTTAGTTTATTGTTAAGAGTAACTTGCTAAGGCTCATCTTGTTTCTATATTTCAGCTTTGGTCTTCAAATATAAGGTTTTGAATTTATGGAAAAAGTTAGTGTTCTTTTTGTGTGCATGGGAAATATCTGTCGCTCACCCACTGCGCAGGGTGTATTTGAAAACCTGGTACAGCGTTCTGGCCTAAAGCAGGTCATTCGCATAGATTCAGCAGGTACGCATGCTTATCATATTGGCAATCAGCCGGACAATCGGTCCCAGCAGGCTGCTTTAGGACGAGGTGTTGACTTGTCCAAACAACGTGCTCGTCAGGTGCAAGCCGCTGATTTCAGCGATTTCGATTATATCTTAGCGATGGATTTGAATAATCTACACACACTACAACGTTTTACCCAAGCTCGGAATGCAAAAAATCTCCAGCTTTTTATGGAGTTCGCTAGTCGCTGGCGGGAGCGTGAAGTGCCTGACCCTTATTATGGCGGTTCACAAGGGTTTGAACGTGTGCTAGATATGATTGAGGATGCCTCAGAAGGGTTGCTAGCACACTTAATTCGTATCCATCACATAGAGCGGCTAGTTTAACTAACCGCTCTATGCGTTTTTAACTAATCAGCATGCATCCAAATGGGGCGCTTTTTGACGGGTACAGTGGCCTCAGGTGCAGGCTCTGTTTCAGGTGAAGTGCTTGAGGCAAGCTCATTCGAGTCTGCTTGAGGCTCAGCTGATCCATTGACACTTGAATTAACAGTTGCATCACTACTTGTTTCAGCTACCTGAGCAGTAGTCACGATTGTCACAGGCTCAGTTTGAATACTTTGTTGAGTCGTCATTTCAGGAAGCTGATGCGCAAAGCTATTTTGAGCCTCCCCTGAAGCTGCTGGATTCACATAGTCCTGAATAGATGAAGTCACCTCTACTCTATTTTCTGTTGCTACCTGAGCAGGTTGCACACTAGCCGCCTCAACCGATTCTGTATAAATGGCAGTGCTGCTAGGCACAGCTATAGGTTCAGACACAGGCTGCTGCATGGTAGGTTCAGGCACATCATGGGTAGCTGCAGCTTCAGGCGTATTGCTTGAAGCCTCAGAACTTATACCAGGTTTTATCTCCACTTCTTGAGATATAGCTAGAGTAGTAGCATTTTCTGGAATGTCTGCTGCAACCTGTTCTGATCTGCGCTGCGAGCCTTGTCCGTGTTGGCGTGGGCGGCGATCTTGACGCGACTGTTTTTTCGGAATCAGATCAATAATTAGCGGCTCGAGCGTTTCTGGTGGCGGGACGCGCCGTTCCATTTGCCCATGCCGAGTTGTTGTTTCTACCGTTGCATTAGCAACTGGCTCCACAGGAAGGTTGCTAGCTTGGTTAATATCAGCCTTCAATTGCTCAAAGCAGATTTCAGTCGTTTGCAGCTCATAGCTGCTTACCGTTTCAGTGCGATTACTACGTTCGCGCCGCCCGCGATTGCGTTGACGACGATTGTCACGATTATCCCGGCGTTGTGAGCTATCGCTTGTATTCTGAGCAGTGTTATCCACAATCACCTCTTCTACTGTGATACTTTCAGTCGTAGTAGTGAGGATAGTTGCTTCAATTTCTGGTTCAGCAGAAGGTGTTTCAGGCGCTGTTACTTCAGCCCGTTCACGATTACGCCGGTTTTGTTGGCGGTTATCGCGGTCACGTTCTTGACGATTGCGATTACGCTCACGCCGTTCATTGCGATTTTGATTTGCAGTTTCATTATCGGAACTAACAAGTGCGTCTTGTGTATGAACTTCAGTTGAAACCTGCTCAATCTGGGTTTGCTGCTCAGGTTGACGGCGTTCATGGCGTTGTTGACGACGTTCCTGACGCTCAGTACGCGTTGGCGCTTGATTGTCATTCGCCTCGTTAGGTTCGTTCGGCGACTCTTCATTTGCTGGCTGATTTTGCCGACGACGATCATCACCACGTCTACGCTCTTCAGTGTTACGGCGATTTTGCTGATGATTGTTGTTATTGCGCCGATTTTGATTAGAACGACGTTCTTCTCCAGTGGCGTTTTCAATCCGTGCTTGCTGGGCACTGGCTGCGGTGGCGGCTTGAGCAGCGGCTTGTTCCGCAGCTTTAGCTTTGACTTGTGCCATTGTTGGATCAACTTTAGCACTACTGCCAAATAAGCCATTGAGAATGCGCCGAATTAAGCCCGGATTCTTCTGCACATCCAAAACTTCGGATTCTACTACAGGAGCAGGGCGACGCTCAGTGCGATCAATTTGTGGTGCTGGCTGACTTGGAATGACATTACCTACCACTGCTTCTGGCTGGATTTGCACTGGATTCGCCAAACGCTCAGCCATTAAATCAGCATCAGTGTCTTCTGGTTCACTGATTTGAGTGTAACTAGCGCCCACCGTTTCCATATCATCAGTACGTATCCGCGTAATTTCAAAATGTGGTGTGTCGATATGCGGATTAGGAATAACGGTTAGCTCGATATTACGACGCTTTTGAATATTAACAATCGAATCGCGCTTCTCGTTTAAAAGATAAGCGGCAACGGGTACTGGCACTTGCGCAATCACACGACCCGTTAGCTCTTTCATGGATTCTTCTTCCATCAAACGCAAGATGGAAAGTGCTAAAGAGTCGGTGTTACGAATATGGCCTTGACCTTCACAGCGGGGACAAACTAGCTGGCTAGATTCACCCAAAGAAGGACGTAGGCGCTGGCGAGACATTTCTAATAAGCCAAAGCGCGAAATCCGCCCAACTTGAACGCGAGCTCGGTCAACTTTTAAAGCTTCTTTCAAGCGGCGCTCAACATCCCGTTGGTGCTTGCTTGGGAGCATATCGATGAAATCGATAACGATTAGACCACCTAAATCGCGTAAGCGTAATTGGCGGGCAATTTCATCGGCAGCCTCAAGGTTGGTATTGAGTGCGGTTTCTTCAATATCTTGGCCTTTAGTAGCACGTGCAGAGTTGATGTCGATGGACACTAAAGCTTCAGTATGGTCGATGACTATCGCACCGCCAGAAGGCAGATTCACAGTGCGCTGGAAGGCAGTTTCAATCTGATATTCAACCTGATAACGGCTGAACAATGGGGTATTGTCTTGATAAAGCTTCAGCTTGCGCAAATTATGCGGCATTACCGCTTGCATAAAGTCTTGTGCTTGTCGAAAGACTTTCGGGTCGTCAATAACAATTTCACCAATATCACGCCGGAAATAATCACGCAGGGCGCGAATGATGACATTGCTTTCTTGGTATAAGAGCACAGGTGCTTTGTGTTGATTGGCTGCGGAGGTAATCGCTTCCCACAGGGTCTTGAGATAGTCTAAATCCCAACTAAGTTCTTCTAGTTCACGGTCGACCCCAGCAGTACGCACAATAGCCCCCATACCCTCGGGAATTTCTAGGTCACTTAAAGTTTGTTTAATTTGCTGGCGATCTTCGCCTTCAATTCGCCGTGACACACCACCTGCTTTAGGGTTGTTCGGCATCAAGACTAAATAGCGACCCGCTAAGCTAATATAAGTGGTGAGGGCAGCACCTTTATTACCACGCTCTTCTTTATCGACTTGAATAAGGATTTCTTGGCCTTCGCGCAACATGTCTTTAACATTGACTTTGCTGCCATTGCCATATTTTTTTACTGCCTCAGGATGATAGCATTCCGGTGCAATTTCGCGGAAAGATAAAAAACCATGACGCTGTGCGCCGTAGTTAACGAAGGCTGCTTCAAGGCTTGGCTCGATCCGAGTAATGACCCCTTTATAGATATTAGACTTTTTCTGCGCACGAAAAGGATGCTCGATATCCAAATCGTAGAGACGCTGTCCGTCTACCATTGCGACCCGAATTTCTTCGGCCTGTGTCGCATTAATTAAAATTCTTTTCATGTACTACACCACAAACGTGCAGTACCTGCTCAGCTTTTCCTATTCATGAAGAAGTAGCCGGCAACAATAAGCCTGAAGGTAAAAGCCATTAGCACCCATCCAAAAGCGTTAAGTTTGGACTTTTTAGGTGTAAACATGGGGAAAGTAAGATTTAGATCATCCCAGTGTGCTTTTATTACCTCTTAGTTGAATGCATCCTGTTGCTTGGTTGTCCAGTCAATGCCCCGTCCCGCTGGCAGTTGCCCTAATCTGAGATAAGTTCAGATGAGACTAGGTTATCGTTAGTTAGGTCTATCAAAGCGACGATCTAACTCAGTGTTAGTTTCCTTCTCTAAAAACAGGCAGCGATGATAACAGGTAACTGCTAGGTTAATTTACTTTCAGTAAACCCTACTGAAGGCGCTGCGCTCAGGTAAAGTCGTCTTTAGTTGCGACTTAACCTACTCAAATTCCGCTTGGAATTTGATTGAATCATCCGGTTTTGAGTCCTATCATGCGTACCAGCATTTGCTTATAAATAAACCCGTCTGTCGGTAGGCAGAAACCACTAGGCTCAACGGTCAGACTTTTAAATCCATCTGTCCAGTAACCTAACCTGAATATAGCAAGTTGGCTAATTGCATTCAATCGGATTCCCGACAATTAGCATACTGAATAAGGCTTTTCTCACATGTCAGTTGAATACTATACCGTGACGGCTAATGAAGCAGGTCAGCGGATTGATAATTTTCTGTTAAAATATTTTAAAAAAGTTCCAAAAAGTGTCATCTATCGTATTGTTCGTAAAGGAGAAGTGCGCGTTGACAAAAAACGCGTTAAACCCGAATACAAACTCGCTGAAGGTGAACAAATCCGTATCCCGCCAGTTCGTACTGAACTAGAGCAACCACGTGCTAGTGAAGCGTCAGAACAGTTGCTTGAACGGATTGATCAAGCCATCCTGCACGAAGATACCCATATTATTGTGGTTAATAAGCCAGCAGGTCTACCCGTACATGGCGGGAGTGGTGTTCCATTTGGCTTAATTGAAGCTTTTCGCCAGTTGCGGCCAAATTTGCCCTTCGTGGAGTTAGTGCATCGCTTAGATAAAGATACCAGTGGTTTAGTGATGTTAGCTAAATCACGTCCTGCTTTAACTTCTTTACATCAGATGCTCAAAGAGGGCGCAATCGAAAAGCATTATAAAGCTTTAGTGCATGGTCGCTGGCAGGGTGGCAAGCGCCATATCACCTTAGATTTAAAACGCGAAAACAATTCTTACCAAAAGATGCAAGTGGCTGAAGAGGATGAGGAGGGGCAGACCGCAGAAAGTATTTTTAAGCCCATTTCTGTTTATGGCGATTGTACATTGATGGATGTACAAATTCTTACGGGGCGTATGCATCAGATTCGGGTACAGCTGGCACATTTAGGCTATCCAATTTTAGGCGATGAGCGTTATGGCGATTTCAAATTGAATCGTGAATATCGCGATGCGGGCGTAAAACGTTTATGTTTACATGCAGCTAGCTTAGCCTGTTATTTTGAATTGAGTGGCCAGAAGCTGCAGTTTGAAGCACCGCTGCCTGAGGATATTAATCAGGTATTGAAAGCCTTAAAGGGGCAAAAATGAAAACCAAACCTTATGAGTTGCTGATTTTTGATTGGGATGGAACGCTGATTGATTCGGCAGCCCATATCGTGAGTTGTATTCACTTGGTGCATAGCAAGGTTGGTTTAGATGCACGGAGTAATGAAGCAATCCGTAATATTATTGGCCTTGGTTTAGAGGAAGCTTTTCAAGCCTTGCATCCGCAAGCTGCATCTTCGCAGATTCAAGCGGCAGCACACGAATATAAGCAACAGTTCTTTTTGCATAATCGCAAAGCCAGTGCGCTGTTTGCGGGCGCTCGAGAGACTGTGGAGGCACTCGATCGTCAAGGTTACTTATTAGCAATTGCCACTAGTAAATCGCGGCAGGGCTTAAATCAAGTATTAGCTGAAACTGCCTTAAAACCTTTATTTCCGATTACGCGCTGTGCGGATGAAACCTCTTCTAAGCCGCATCCTTTAATGCTGGAAGAAATTTTAGCTGAATATGATCTACCAGCTTCAGCGGCTTTAATGATTGGCGATACGGAATATGATCTACAGATGGCACATACGATTCAAATGCATGCTGCTGGTGTCAGTTATGGTGTACACGGGCGCGAGCGTTTAGTGGCTTTGAATCCACGGGTTTGTCTAGAGGATATTCGTGAGTTGCCTGTTTGGTTAGAATCTCTATAAGGTTAGGGCGTGTGATTTAGGCCTCTGGCTCCCAACGCGATAAGTCGATCTTGGGATCAACTTGCCAAGTAGCAGTAAAAGGCGTGTAAGGATGATTTTCTAAGGTGCGTACAAACTGAGCGCGGCTGATGGTTTCTGCACCCATACTCATTAGATAGGGATTAGCCATTTGGCAATCAATCAAGGCAAAACCCCAAGCATTTAAATGATAGGCGAGGGCGACTAAAGCCATTTTAGAGGTATCGGGGGCGCGACTAAACATTGATTCTCCACAAAACACCCCACCGCTAGCTACACCATATAAGCCGCCTAGTAATTCTGTGCCGCTGGCATCATAGATTTCTACGGAATGCGCCCAACCCGCTAAATGCAAACGGCAATAAGCAGCATGCATATCATCGGTGATCCAAGTGCTATTGGTATAATTGCGCGGAGCAGAACAGGCGCGGACTACGGTTGAAAAGTTTTGGTCAAAACGGACGTGATAGCCTTTATTCCGTATGGATTTGCGTAGGCTACGGGTAATGCGGATTTTGTGTGGATAAAGTACTGCCCGTGGGTCAGGACTCCACCAATAGATCGGTTCGCGCGGGCCAAACCAAGGGAAAATTCCGTGCTGATAGGCATTGACCAAGCGCTTTAAACTTAAATCACCGCCGACTGCCAACAAGCCATTCGGTTCATCCCAAGCTTGCTCAACCGGAGGAAAGGCTTCGTCCGGTCGATTAGGATTCAAAAGATGTAAGCGCAGCTGACGCGTCATGCTTATTCGTTAATTTGGTGCTTAGGCTTTAGGTGTTTTGGCCAGCATATCAAGATAACGTTCGGCATCCAAAGCAGCCATACAGCCGGTACCCGCAGACGTAATCGCTTGGCGATAGATATGATCCATTACATCCCCTGCCGCGAATACACCCTCAACACTCGTTGCTGTAGCATTGCCTTCTAAACCACTGTTTACTTTGATATACCCGCCATTCATTTCAAGTTGGCCTTCGAAAATATCCGTATTCGGCTTATGTCCAATCGCTACAAACACGCCCATTAAATCAATAGTTTCGGTTTCGCCCGTTTGCGTGCTTTTCACCCGAATCCCAGTCACGCCGCTTTTATCCCCTAAGACTTCATCTAAAGTGTGATTCCATAAAATCCGTACATTGCCATTTTTAGCTTTAGCAAACAGATGATCTTGCATGATCTTTTCTGCACGCAAGCTATCACGACGGTGAATAAGCACCACTTCAGAGGCAATATTGGAGAGATACAGTGCTTCTTCAACCGCAGTATTTCCGCCACCAATCACCGCGACACGCTTTTTACGATAAAAGAAACCATCACAGGTCGCACAAGCTGAAACACCTTTACCCTTGAAGTTTTCTTCAGACTCTAAACCTAAATACATGGCAGAGGCGCCCGTCGCAATAATCAAAGCATCACAGGTATAGCTAGCTGAATCGCCTTTTAAACTAAAAGGGCGCTGTTTTAAATCGACAGTATGGATATGATCAAAGATAATCTCGGTATTGAAGCGCTCAGCATGTTGTTGCATGCGTGCCATTAAGTCCGGCCCCATAACGCCTGCATTGTCGCCCGGCCAATTATCGACCTCGGTGGTGGTCATTAGTTGACCGCCTTGTGCCATACCCGTGACCAAAACAGGGTTTAGATTAGCGCGTGCTGCATAAACTGCCGCTGTGTAGCCAGCTGGACCTGACCCTAAGATCAATAGTCGGCAATGTTTGGTGTTCATGTATAATCCTCATTTTTTATAGGCTAGCCAGGTGCTGCCAGAATAATTGGCCTAATCCTAAGGCAGGTCGCTTATAGGGTAAAGTAGTAAACCAATTTGTACCTTTCAAGCCAGATAGAACGGGCTATACTTTTAGCTGGCTAAGCTGTTGAAAAGAATTAAGGAAGCAGGTGACTTGAGCAAGGATAAAATTAAACTCAACCAGCGCAAGCGTGTCAGCTTGCAGCAGGCCTCAATGATCGTCTTTATGGGGATCGCAGCGGTATTGCTGCTGGCCTTGGTTTCATATGATGCTAAAGATCCCGGACCTTTTGTCCACAATAATAGCGGGATTAGTGTCGGTGTATGCAAAAACCTCGCTGGCTGTAAGGGTGCCTGGTTAGCCAATTTCCTTTATGGTTTATTGGGTTATTTCGCTTATGCAGTCCCTGTGGTTTTGGTGGCATTAGGTTTAACCGCTTTTCGTTACCCTAAACATTTACGCACCCCAGCCAATCCGATTGGTGGCTTAAACGATGTGATTACAGTCGTTGGTGCGGTACTGACTTTAGTAGCAGGTAGCGGTTTAGCACATATGCTATTCACGCCTTATCCTTATGGGATTGGTGGCGGGATTCTCGGCTCAGTGATCGCGAGCGGTTTGCTAGGAACCTTTCTTGGTTTCTTTGGTACTTTATTAGTGCTCTTATCCCTGTTCTTGGGTGGTTTGACAGTAGTCGCGGATATTTCTTGGGGCGAAGTCACTGAAAAAGTCGGCGAGTTCATGCTGAATATCTTTGAAAAAGCCCAAGGGATTAAAGATAAGCATGGCCCGACAATGGTCACTGCTTCTGGTGCAACTTTAAGTGTCGGCAAGGATTTATTAAAATCGAGCGGTGAGTCAGTGAGTAAAATAGGTGGCTTGCTGGGTAAGGTGTCTGCGCTACAAGGCTTAAAAGAGCAAGTGACTGGGAAGCGTACTCCACTAGAGAATGATCTATATACGCATGATCCGTTGTTCGATGAAGAAAAAGACGCTAAATCTGCTTCTGTTTCTGAGGGTGCTGAGAAGCCTGCCAAACCATTAGAAATACCTGCTATTACCACAGCCACCGAGGTCGTTGAGGACAAAGCGCCACGCGTGCGCACGACCACAGCTGAGACTGTAGTCCGTGATAATGTGCTAGCAGATGCTGCTTATACCCTTAATCCTGATAGCTCAGTGACCTTGCCACGGTTGTCTTTATTAAATCCACCGCCTGCATCGAAAGATCGGGTGCGCCAATCTAAAGAGGCGTTGGATTTATTATCTTCCCGCTTAGTAGAGTCTTTAGGCCATTATGGTGTCAAAGACACCACCGTAGTAGCTTGTGAACCAGGGCCTGTGATTACTCGCTTTGAGTTGCAGTTACCAGATGGCACTAAGGCTAGCAAGATTTCAGGTTTAGCGAATGACCTAGCGCGCAATATGTGTGTATCGAGTGTGCGTGTGGTGGAGGTTATTCCGGGGCGGCCTACCATCGGTGTGGAAGTACCGAATGACAAACGCGATGTAGTCACCATTAGCGAATTGATTGAGTCGCGGGTTTATCAAAAAAGTGTTTCACCACTCACGTTGGCCTTGGGTAAGGATATTGCGGGCAATCCAGTAGTGGCAGATTTAGCACGGATGCCGCACTTATTGGTAGCTGGTACAACCGGCTCGGGTAAATCGGTAGCAGTGAATGCGATGCTGTTGAGCTTGTTGTATAAGGCAACGCCAGAGCAGGTGCGCTTAATCCTGATTGACCCGAAAATGCTGGAGTTAAGTAGTTACGAAAATATTCCGCATTTGTTAGCACCCGTCGTGACCGACATGAAAGATGCAGCGAATGCGCTGCGTTGGTGTGTAGCGGAAATGGAGCGCCGCTATTTGCTCATGTCTAAGCTCAAAGTGCGGAATATCACTGGCTTCAATACTAAAATCGAAGAAGCTCAAGCACGGGGTGAACAGATTGCTGATCCGCTGTTTGATCCTTCCAAATCCCTAGACATGCAGCCAGAACCTTTGCAACCCCTACCTTATATTGTCATTGTCATCGACGAATTCGCTGACATGATGATGGTGGTGGGTAAAAAGGTAGAGGAGTTAATTGCCCGCTTAGCGCAAAAGGCACGTGCTGCAGGTGTGCACTTGATTCTAGCGACCCAACGACCATCGGTGGATGTGATTACTGGCTTGATTAAAGCAAATATTCCTTCACGGATTGCCTTCCAAGTGTCTACCAAGATTGATTCGCGGACGATTTTGGATCAAGGGGGGGCGGATCAATTGCTTGGCTATGGTGATATGTTGTATATGCCGCCGGGTACTTCGATTCCACAGCGGGTGCATGGCGCTTTGGTGACGGACCAAGAAGTAGAAGATGTGGCCACTTATCTCAAACAGCAGCGGGAACCTGATTATATTGTTGGTGTCTTAGCTGATACAGAGGGTGGGATGGATGCAGCGATTCCCGGTTTAGAACCTTTAGATAGTGGTGAAGAAGCTGATCCTTTATATGATGAAGCGGTAAAAGTAGTGACTGAATCGCGGCGGGCTTCGATTTCTTATCTACAACGACGTTTAAAAGTGGGCTATAACCGTGCGGCACGCATGATTGAAGATATGGAAATCGCTGGTGTGGTAAGCGCTGTGCTACCCAATGGAACGCGTGATGTCTTAGCTCCACCACCTATAGACGATTATTAAATTAAAATTAGGATTTTGTTGGATTTTATGATGAAAAAATTAGTAGCGACCGTATTTTTGGTAGCTGGTTTAATGCAAGTTGTACAAGCTGAGTCTGATACAGCTCCCGCCACTACTGGCCAAGCGGCAGTACCTGCTACGGCTACAGGTGCAACCACAGACGGGCGTGCACGTTTAAACCAATTTTTTACCACGGTTAATTCTATGCAGTCCGGTTTTGTGCAAGAGGTTTACGATGACAAAGGTAAACTCAAGCAAAACTCGAAAGGAACAGTCTATCTCTCCCGCCCTGGTAAATTCCGTTGGGAATATGCCGCACCTGAATCGCATCAGATTGTTGCCGATGGGAAAAATGTCTGGGTTTATGATGTAGAGCTGGATCAAGTTACTGTAAAGCCCATGACGCAAGCTTTGTCCGCAGCACCGGTAGGTATGCTATTAAACAAGCAACCGGTTGAACAGCAGTTTGCAGTAGAACCAATGGAAGCTGAAAATAGCAAGCTCTCATGGTTTCGCTTAAAACCGCATAAGAAAGATTCTGATTTCACCACGATGGATTTGGGTATGAGTGATCAAGGTATCCAAGAAATGGTGTTAGGCGATAAGTTTGGCCAACAAACCTATATCCATTTCCAAGGTATGAAATTAGATATTAATGTGGATGCTTCACGTTTTAAATTCACACCACCAGAAGGTGTGGATGTGATTGGCAAGCCTTCCTAAGCTTTGATGACGACTGCTTTCACACCCTTAGCGGAGCGGATGCGCCCGCAAACGCTGGAAACTTATGTGGGGCAGTCGCATTTACTGGCTAAGGGCAAGCCACTGCGCCGTGCCCTTGAAGAGGGTTATCTGCATTCTATGCTGTTCTGGGGGCCACCCGGAACTGGCAAAACCACTTTAGCACGCTTAATAGCCCATTATTGGCAGGCAGAGTTTTTAACTTTGTCCGCTGTGCTTGCGGGTGTAAAGGAGATTCGTGCAGCGGTTGAAGTTGCACAAAATAATCGTGAGCAATTCGGCAAGGCGACTGTGCTATTTGTTGATGAGGTACATCGCTTCAATAAAGCTCAACAAGACGCTTTTTTGCCACATATTGAATCAGGTGTGCTGATTTTTATTGGCGCCACCACTGAAAACCCTTCCTTTGAACTCAATAATGCGCTGCTTTCGCGGGTGCGTACTTATGTGTTACGCAGTTTAAGTACAGATGATATTCGCGCTATTTTGCAACAAGCTTTGCAGGATCAGGAGCAAGGTTTAGGGGCGCGTGGTTTAAATTTAAGTCCGACTGCGTTAGAGCAATTAGTTTTAATGGCAGATGGCGATGCTCGTCGTGCTCTAGGCTGGCTAGAAATGGCTGCGGACTTGGCAGAAGAAACCGAGCAGGGTTTAGTTATTAGCGATGCCACGGTGCAAGAGGTCGCGAGTGGTTCGTTGCGGCGCTTCGATAAAGGTGGCGATTTATTTTACGAGCAGATTTCAGCTTTACACAAATCAGTACGTGGCACTGATCCTGATGCGGCTTTGTATTGGTTTTGTCGGATGCTGGATGGTGGTTGTGACCCTGTGTATATAGCGCGGCGGATGGTGCGCATGGCTGCAGAAGATATTGGCAATGCCGACCCGCGTGGTTTGCAGCTAGCACTGAATGCTTGGGATGCGTATGAGCGTTTAGGTAGCCCCGAGGGTGAATTGATGCTGGCACAAGCGGTGGTTTATTTAGCCTGTGCGCCGAAAAGTAATGCCACTTATACCGCTTTTAAGCAAGCCATGCAGGATGCCAAGCAGTCAGGGTCTTTGGAAGTGCCGATGCATCTGCGCAATGCTCCTACTAAGCTGATGAAATCACTGGATTATGGCAAAGACTATCGTTATGCCCATGATGAAAAAAACGCTTATGCCACAGGGGAAAACTATTTTCCTGAAGCTCTCAAAGGTCGGCGTTATTACCAACCTGTTGAGCGTGGCTTAGAATTGAAGATTCGCGAAAAGTTAGCGAAATTACGTGGTGAGGCTTAAGCCGTTTGGTAGTTTAAGCTCTGTAATAACTGTTGATGCAACTCCTGACTTGCGGCTGCCAAGACTGTAGTACTGTTTAAATTCAATGGCTTACCCATCAAATCGGTAAACACACCTCCCGCTTCATTCACAATCACTGATAAAGCCGCAACATCTAGTACATTTACATCGGATTCGATGATCATATCCACTTTGCCACTGGCTAATAGGTGGTAATGCAGGAAATCACCATAACCCCGAATGCGCTGGACTTGAGTAATAATTTTACCTAAGCTGTCCCAGCTTGAACTAGCGGCTAAGGAAGCGATATTGCCCAAGGACAAGGCAGCTTGCTTCAACTCAGTATAACCACTGACTTTAATCGCTTGCTGATTGAGATAAGCGCCTTGGCCTTGTTCAGCATAAGCCATTTCACCAAAGGCGGGGGCGTTCGATACGCCTAAAATCAGTTCTGAGCCTTTCATTAAAGCAATTTGCGTGGAAAACATTGGATAGCGGCGCACAAAGCTTTTGGTGCCATCAATCGGGTCAATGAGCCAAGTATATTCCGCATCGGGATTAGTTTTGCCGGTTTCCTCACCAAAGAAGCCATGTTCTGGGAAGCGTTCTAAGATAATCTTCTTAATGGTTTTTTCTGCTTCAACATCAGCAATGGTGACAGGGGATTGGTCAGCTTTGATCTCGACTGCAAATTTGCCGTGATAATAGTGCAGAATAATTTCTTGAGCGGCTTGGGCAGCTTCTAAAGCTGTTTGGAGAAAGGGACTCATAGTTAATTCGTTTTCGTTGAAATTTAGTCAAAAGAGGGCGCCATTCAGCAGGATTCACAGGCGCGAGTCAAGTTTCAATTTAAGAGCTTTTGAATATGTTCATGCATACATTGAGCCGTTTCTGCCCAATTTTGTTCGAGCATAATGGCATGACCCGCATTGACCCAGCTTAAGGGGCAACAATAAGTGCCTGCCGTCCAATGCACTACACTCGCTGGTACTAAGCGATCATGGCGTGCGCCAATCACGGCCAGAGGGGTTTGTTTAATCCGCGACACAAACGGCAAGTTCACATTCATATCCCAAAGCAGGCGCATGGATTCGGGGTTGGTTTGGGTAAACCAAGTTTGTAGATTTTCATCGCTAACCGGATGATAAAACAACACATCACGGGTAAATTGCAGATCAGTTTGCTCCGGTTGGCTGTAAATTCGCGCCATTTTCATTGCTAACAGCGGATTCGTCCATGTGCTAATCATGGAAACGGGCATCATGCCTTGTGGGGGCACGCTACAGGCCAATATAGCGGCAGGGGCGCGATATTCAGATAAATAACGCTGTACCACCATCCCACCCATAGAATGTCCCACCAAGACAGGTTCTTTGCCGGTTTGCGTTTGAATCTGTAGGACAGCTTGGCGTAAATCCTCAACAAAATCAGCTAAACCAATGCGATTAATCGGTTTATCGCTGGGTGAATTGCCATGCCCGCGTAAACTCAAGGCATAAGCTTGATAACCTTGTTCAGCGAACCAGTTCAAGAAATACACATCCCAAATCCAAGCAGCACTTAAAATGCCGTGTACAAATAAAATCGGCTGACCTTGAGGTTGGGTTGAGCGTTGAATGATTTCTAAGTCCATCTTAAATCGTCCGCTGGCTACAAAAGTAGGCTGCAATTCAACAGGAATACCTGTGAGTGTCAAGGGTTTCCCAGCGAGTTGGTAGAATTGAGTTATACTCACGGGCTGAAATAACCAGCACACAGGAGCTATGGATGGAGTATCGCCCATTAGGAAAGACTGATATTAAAGTCAGCAAAATTTGCTTAGGCACTATGACCTTTGGTGAGCAAAACACCGAAGCAGAAGCACATGAACAGCTTGATTATGCCGTCGCACAGGGGATTAACTTTATTGATGCGGCTGAGATGTATCCCGTGCCGATTAATGCCGCTACCCAAGGGCGTACTGAGCAATACCTTGGCACTTGGCTAAAAAAGCGCTCGGATCGTGAGCAAATCATTCTTGCGAGTAAAGTCGCAGGCCCTGGTCGTAAAGAAGCGCTCGGGCATTTACGCGATGGCCCACGTTTAAGCAGAGATCATGTATTACAAGCCTGTGATGCTAGCCTGCAACGTTTACAAACCGATTATATTGACCTCTATCAAGTGCATTGGCCGAGTCGCAGTACCAATTATTTTGGGCAACTAGGTTATCGCTATGGTAAAGATCATCATCCTGAAACGATTGCGGAAACTTTGGGCGCGCTGGGTGAGTTAGTGGCTGCCGGCAAAGTGCGCCAGATTGGCTTATCCAATGAAACCCCTTGGGGCTTAGCGGAGTACTTGAGCTTAGCGAAAGAATTGAATCTGCCCAGAATTGTGACCGTGCAGAACCCTTATAGCCTATTGAATCGTAGCTATGAAGTGGGCTTAGCCGAATTCGCGCATCGTAGTTCAGTTGGTTTATTAGCCTATTCACCATTGGCCTTTGGGGTTTTGAGTGGCAAATATGTGCATGGACAGCGTCCTGAAGGCACACGCCTGACGCGTTGGGGGCAATATTTCACTCGCTATACTTCTGAAAATGCACAAAAAGTCACACAAGCCTATGTCGAATTAGCTCAACAGCATGGCTTAGATCCTGCGCAAATGGCCTTGGCTTATGTGAATTCTCGCCCGTTCTTAACCGCGAATATTATTGGTGCGACCAGCATGGATCAATTGCGCAGTAATATTGCGAGTGCTGAGTTAGTATTATCTGATGAGGTGCTGAAAGGGATTGAAGCGATTCATGACGTGACTCCAAATCCTTGCCCTTAAACGGAGCTGGTAGTGATTCTGTATATTCACGGTTTTCGTTCTTCTTCGTTATCCGCTAAGGCACAAGAAACTAGGCGTTGGTTAGAGGCACAAGGGCGCGGTCAGGAGTGGATTTGTCCTGACTTGCCACCTTATCCGCTCGTGGCTATGCACATGCTAGAAACGATTATTCGCGAATCTAAAGAGCCACCAACACTGATTGGTAGCTCTTTAGGCGGCTTCTATGCAACGGTATTGGTCGCCCGTTATGGCTTAAAAGCGGTGGTGGTAAATCCAGCAGTGCATCCGGGCTTGGTATTGCGTCCTGCTGTGGGCTTAATCACTAGCTTCTATGGCGATGAGCAATACCCGTTTACTGAGCAACATTTGCAAGAACTGCATACGCTGGATTTACCTGCCCCACTCCATCCAGAAAATATTTTATTCATGCAAGAGCGTGGTGATGAGGTATTAGCTTGGCAGGAAGGCTTAGCTTATTATCGCGACTGTCACCAACTGGTATTTGCGGGTGGTGATCATGGCTTCACCCGCTATCGAGCTGTATTGAGTTTAATTGACCATTTTTTAAATAATTAACTTATGACACTTGAACAACTTTTAGAAAAACTACAAACCCAACAAGCACTTAATTTCGCAGATGTCATCGCGACGATTGAAGCGCATTACACTTACACCCCACAAAGCTTCACGAATGGTTTGGGAGAAAGTCGCGTACAGAATCCTGCGGGTACGAATGAAGGCTCCTGTAAAGTATTCGCCTTTGGGAAACTGCAGCAGCTTTCCCCTGAGCAGACTTTGGCTTGTTTCGGTGAGCATTATCGAAACGTGCTAGCCACGCCTGAAGGCACTGATCATGGGAATATTCGTAGTTTCATGCACTATGGTTGGGCGGGGATTGAGTTTTTGGGTACTGAGCCAGCGTTGAGGCTTAAGGCTGAATGAGCTAAAGGCCATGAGAAGATGGCCTTAGTTAAAATTAACTCGCTGTAATCGCCAAACTCTCACTCGGTGCATCTAGTGGCGTGATATTCGTTGCATCAACTTGCATTCGAATCATAGTCGCTTTGCCCACAATTGTTGCAAACGAGGCATCCGCAGCATCTCGTGCGGTAATAATACGCACGAAACTACTCGGTGGCGCCATGCGGGTGGCATCAAAGAAATACCATTTACCACCTAAATAGGCTTCAAAGACTCCGTGAAAATCAGCAGGTGGCTCTAAACCAGGCGCATAGGCGGACACATAGCGTGCTGGAATCCCCAAGGCACGGCATAAAGTGATGCTTAAATGCGCAAAATCACGGCAAACACCAGCGCGTTGCAAGAGGACTTCACTCGCACCGCTAGACGCATTGGTTGTGCCGGGTACATACTCAATATTCTTATACACCCAATCAACTACTGCAGCGACGCGTGCATAACCTGTTGGGATACCTTCGAAGGTCTTATAAGCAAAACGGCCAATACGATCCGATTCACAATAGCGGCTTGGGTTCAAATAAGGTAAAACTTCAGGCGGTAATTGTGTGTAAGGTGTTTCTGGTACTTGACTAGAATCAACCGCAGCCACTTGTAAAGCTACTGTAGCAGCATAATCAAGACTAAATAAACCGGGTTGTGCAGTGACACGAATACTCCGTCCACCTTCTGGACCATAATTAAACGCCTCATAAGGCTGATAAGGATTTAAAATTAAATTCTCTTGCTGGAGGCTTTGATGGGCATTTAAAGCAGGCATGACACTGAAAATAAAAGTCGTGGCTGATTCCAGTTTGTACTCTAACTTGGTGGCAATTTGAATCAGACTCATATGCATTCCTCAGGCTCAATTAACTATGAAATAACAAAACACGAAAGCAATTCATGCGCCAATTAATTGCTGTATAGCCCCTTAGGCTAGTCTATTTCTCCAAAAAATGTGAATGCCGCTATAGAAATTGAGTGATCTCAGTTTGCACAATGTGAGGCTTGGCTTATGATAAGCGCTTCTGTTAGTAAATAAGAAAAATCATATGAAATTCAAATTTGTTCTGTTTGGGGCTATAAGTTTATTGTCTGGTTGCGCAGCAGTGCCCAATGTGGTCGCCCCGCCGAAGATTTCAGTGCAAGATGTGAGCTTGCAAAATCTCTCGTTGACTCAAGGAACTGCGCTGGTAGGTTTGCAAGTGACTAATCCAAATGCTTTCCCGATTCCGTTGGAAGGTATTCAATACAATCTGCGTTTAAATGGAACGCCAGTCGCCAGCGGTGATCAGCGTCAAGCCACTTATCTACAACCGAATCAACCCACGGCGGTGCAAATTCCAGTGCAATTACAACTTGCTACCATCATGCAACTCGCGCCAGTGCTGTGGCAAAGTCGTTCGGTACAATATCAATTGGATGGTGCAGTGCGCCTGCCGTTTATTAGCGTTCCGTTTCAACGACAGGGTGGGATTGGGGTTAACTAGCCAAATCATTGGAGATCCTAGAGGTCTTGACTGCTTTTAGCCTTAGTGCTAAGCCTATCTACTCAAGCTGCCTCAGTGCTTAAACCTGTGGATACGGCTGCTAAAGATTCGAGTTTTTTAGCTTTCCGTATTCAACTTTTGAAAACTATTGAGCGTAAGGATGCCAAAGCTTTATTGGCAGTCATAAAAGCCCAGCACTAGCTCTGTTGAAAAAATTAAGTTATGAAATTCTGCCCATTGAATTCAGTGAAAATGAGCAGTGGGTCACGGTGAAGCTAGATAATGGTAAGAAAGGCTATGTGGCGAGCCAATATATTCGTAGCTCGTTCGATTACCGCGCCTTTTTTGAAAAAAGTAATGGGCGCTGGCAAATGACAGTATTTATCGCCGGTGACTAGATCATCAAGCTGACCCAGAAGCTCACGCTAAGCATCGAGATTAAGGTTGAGAAGACCACAATCTGCGAGCTAGCTTGTTCAAATAAGTCATAACGCATGGCTACGACATGCACTAAAGCGCCTGTCGGCAAGGCGGTCAGGAGCACGGTGGCCACTAGCCACGCAGGATCAGTCACCCCTAAGGCATAAAAAGCGCAATAAGTTAGTGCGGGATGTACCAGCAGCTTAATCGCAATTAACCAGCTCAGCTCACCGAAGCTAGTTTGAATCTGCCGAAACTGGAGACTTGCACCTAAGCAAAACAACGCTACTGGAATCGCAGCAGGCGCGAGCATATCCAAAGTCGTATTAATCACTTTAGGCAGTGTTAAATTAAAGCCCGAAGCCAATAAACCCAAGACAGTTGATAGAAAAATCGGGCTGCGTAGTAAGGATCGATCTAAAGTCGTCCAGATTTGCCTTAAGCTCATGCTGTGTTGGCGTAAAGCTTCAATACACAGTTGCGCACCCCCGATAATTAATAAATTCCCTGCCAGAATAATGCTAATCGTTGCTGCGGATTCCCCTAATAAACTAAAAGTCAGCGGAAGGCCCATGTAGGCATAATTCGCAAATACGCTGTTCAAACCACGCATGACTAACTCAGTTGGCGACTTGCAGTTGAAAAGATAGCGACTCCCTAATACCGCAATAAGAGCAGTTAAAATAATCCCAAGCACGAAAGCAGTTAGTGCAGGCCAATTGAATAAGTTATCTAAAGTTTGCCGACGAGCTGCATTGAACAAAAGTGCGGGCACTGCAAAGTAATACACAAACAGATTCAAGGCTGGCAGCATTTTGACATCAAGAATCGTTCTACGGGCGAGATAGCCTAAGCCAATTAAGGTAAATAAAGGAATAATGGCGAGCAGGCTTTCAGTCACAGTAATACCCGAGGTAGATTTAAAACTCGGCCATTATAGTGAAAGTGGCTTGAAATGCAGTCTTTATCCTAAAACCACAAGCTCTCTTGCCAAGCCAAATTCGGCTTACTGACTTCAGTGGCTACTTGAGTGGCCGTCGTGGGTGGGTTATTTTCAATCCAATAGAGTGGGTTTTCTTGGCTCGTATTTTTTAGAAGATTTTGCAAGATATTGAGGAATTGCTCATTCGGATCAATCAAAAGTGCACTGCTATTTTCAGTCAGTAACTGAATGTCTAAACTACTGGGTTTGTCATTTAAAGCTAAAGGTTTGTGTGGGTGTAGCGCACTGGCAGGGTTGTTAGTGCTTTGCTTTAAGGCTAAGGGTTTATGCTGGTGCAACTGCAAATCAGAATTGAGTGGAGCATCAAGATCCAGTAGCTCAATCAGAGGCTCTGCTTTAGGGTGGTTAAGTGCTAAAGGCTGTTGAGGCTTAATCTCAGTAGGATGGTCTGTGACCTGATTGATTTGTTGCTCAAGCACTTGCCCGATATGCTGATTAAGTACTTGCTGTTCAGCATTGCTATCAGTGTTGGACTGGGGTAGAGATGGCTGCTTACTAGACTTCCCAAAGTCTATGCTAGCAGCATCACTCAAAGGCACACTGCGCGCCGTTTTTAGGTCAATAGCTTTACTAGGAGCTAAAGTGCTAGAGGAAATCATAGAGGACTATCCCAGTTTTTATAATTTGAGTTATTTATTAACTAAATTAATGATTGATGAAAGCTTGCTGGGGATAACTGGATGAATTGTCAAAATGAATGGTGATAAAACTTCTTTTTAGACCCTGCTCAGTTCAATGGCTGAGCAGGATTATAAGTTTTACTTAAGCTAAACGTTTTACTTGAGCTTCAATAATATCGCCATACACAGTGTTATCGTCACCAAAGTACACCATTGAAGAGGCTAATTTACTCGCAAGAATCGCGTATTTGACCTTTTCCGGTAAGCGATCAATCCGCTCTTTAAAAGCTTCGGTTTGAATCAAGGCTGGCATATGCGTAAGCATCGCTTGCTTATAAGCTGACTCGTGTACCAAGTTGGGATTGGCTTGGAAGTAAGCAAACATACGGGCGTAATGAGCATTAATTTCTTGGCTGACCTGCGTGGAAATATCGGTATAGGTGATTTTTCCACCCGCTTCCCGATGCCGCTTAATGACCACCCGTGCTTCTTGCTCGGCCATCCGATTTAAAATCGCGATGACATCACTCACATATTGCTGCTTATGCGCAAGGAACTCTGCTTCACTTAAAGTCAGATTGGCGATAATTTCGTAAGAAGAGGAGATCACCCCGCATTTATTTGCGGAGGCATCGCGCATAATCACCACGCCGCGTTGTTGCAGTACTCGACGTGCATCAGGAGTGATGAAAGAGTTAGCACCTTCCACAATCACACGAGCGCTGGGTTCGCCATTTTCTTTGAAGAACTGATCCACATTATGCATGGCAATCGTTTCAGGGCGGCCACCCGCGGGAATAAATAGATCGGTTTCTACCGTAAAGGCTAGTTGATTGAAAATCTTGTTAAATTCATCGGTGGAAATCCAATCTTCTTCCAAACCTAAGGCGGTTTTCTTCAACTGCTTATACAGGTCGCGCATGCCATCATGCTTTTTCTGGCTGCGATAGATAATGAAAGCACCTTCATGCAAAGCATTAGCATCGAAAGCATCTAAATCAGATTTGAGGATGACTTTACGCAAAGCATCATGATCTAAACCTTCAGGGTCAAAAGCAGCCGCAGTACCATCCACAATCATGCGGATTTGTACCTGCTCACAGCGTTCAAGTAAAAGGCGCATACTATTGCCTGCCACATCACCGTTTGGCCCACCAGTAATTTTGATACTGAACGGGTCTTTATGCATATCAATGCTGAGCGTTTCTTGCATGGTGACTTCAGCGAAACGAATCACCCCGATGGACGTGACTCCGTATTCTTTATGATTAATCCCCACTTGTTTGCTGGACATGATACCCGCACCGAGTAAATAACCACGTTGCACGGCTAATTGAGCGATTAACTCAATCATGACATCATGCATATTTTCATCGGGGCCAAGTTCAATCGGTTCGTCCTCACCGTAGTAATCCACCACACGCGGGTCTTTGGTTTTACCGTTCTCAGTTACATATAAGTCTAGGAAGGCATTGGTGAAACCGTATTGCAGTTTATATAAGTATTGCAGGACAGTGGCTTGTGGTGTACCGGGGCGAGTATTGAGGATAGAAACCATCTTCGAGCCACCCTCATAAATATCCTTATTCTTCAGATGCTGCGTGTGGGCGAGCACATAGTTTTCGCGGAAGAGGGTGTTAGCGCTATTGGTATAGTCGTCATGGCCTTGAGTCATCAAGGTACGCCAGCCACCACGCGCAATATCGAAGAAGCCAATATGATAACCCGAACCACTGCGACCGGCGAAGAAGGTAATCCGGAACGGACGTTCTTTAGGTAAATCAGAAGTAAAATCTTCCCCTAGCTCTTCTAAATAAGCAGGGTCAAGGCGGAAAGCGAGCGCGTGCTTTTCATCCACGAAGAAATTGGTTTTTAAGCAGTGGGTAATAAAACTCATTGCACAGCGGAAAATAACGCGGCGCGTTTCATCTAAGAAGCGGCGACCCGTATTGAAGTTATCAATTTTATTCTTGGTTGCTTGCAATAGCTCTGCATAGACCTGCTCACGATTTGCGAGATTCGGTTTGAAGCGTACATGGAAAAGCTGCACTAATTGCTGGCTGAGTTCCGGTTGGGCAATGAAAGCGCGCTGCACAACTTCCGGATCGAATTGATCGGGTTTATTGTGCGCGAGATTGGTATGGCAGAAGGTAATCAGCGCTTTAATTAAAGTTGCATCCGTACCGCTCATAATGCCGGTCGCGACTAGCTCATTAAAGCTGGTGGAGTCTGAAGAAATGATCTGTGTGTTATACAGCTCATCCTGTAAGGCTTGGAAAAGCTCATTACCATTTTCCAGTACTGCACCATTGCGTGGTTGGACATAAAAAGTGGCTAAGAAGGTAGGGAAAGTGCCATTACTTAAAGTAATGGTATAAGTCCGTTTTACCCCAATTTTTAAGCGCTTAAAGACTTCAAACACTTGTAATAAGAAATCGCGCTGTGGCGGGTTACTGACCCCAAACAGTACGCGATTGGTTTCACCATTGACGGCATTATCAATCGGGTCAATATCTAAGTGGATACCACCATGAGCTTGGGTTTTTTGATAGAGATCCAGTACCCGTGCTAAGCGTTCAGGATGGGAGACATTCACATAATCGGGATTGTTAATCCATAACAGTTTAACCAGTCGATCAGTTTGGCTGGTATCAAAATCGGGCGCGTGAACTCGTAGATTATCTTCAATATTTTCTTTAATACCGGCGGGCGGCTGTTGATCATCCGCAGCTAAAGCAGCGGCTACTTCCGCATCAGACATAGCACTATAGTCAAAGCGCAAAACTTCTAAGAAATAATCACTATTCGGTAAGCGTAATAAGGACGTATTGATTTCAGAATAGGATAAATTGTCGCGTTTGGGCAGAGAGCTGAGCGTATTATAAATCGAGTTAGGCACACCATTTTGGGCGATTAACATGCGTTCAGGACGATCAGCGAGCCGAATATAAGGTAGGCGGTGAATACGATAGAGTGATTCGACTAAAACGGCTAAAGCGTCGGGTTCGGCACGGTTGAAGCTGAAAAAGAATGGATGCATGGCTTGTTGTAGCCACCCCAAATTACTATCCATCCGACTGCAACTTTCTTGAATGGTTGCCTGAACTTGGTCAATAACTTGCTGTCCCGGATCTTTGTCCATGGTGACTCCTCCTGTGTGTTGTGATGCTTTGTTTTTTTCTAAACATACGCCTATTTAGTGCCTAATGGCAGGCTTATACTGATTTAATTCTGCTTAAAGTTGATTCTTTATTGTTTGTTTAATTGGCGAGGACTCCCATGAAGTCACCGATTTACCGAGCTTTTCGTGCTGCGCTGCTACATTTTTTAGATGACCCTGCGAATGAGCTTGAGCCTTTACATACGCAATATTTTCCTGACGGAATCTTATTAATTAAGGATGGCTATGTAGAAAACATTGGGGCGGCGACTGAATTAGTAAATAGCCTCCCTGCAGATTGTGAGCTGATTCATTATCCTGAGCAGTTAATTATTCCCGGTTTAATCGACACGCATATTCACTATCCGCAAACCGATATGATTGCCGCTTATGGTGAGCAACTCCTGCAATGGCTAGAAACTTATACTTTTCCCACTGAGCGCCAATTTGCAGATAAACAGCATGCCCGTGAAGTTGCTGAGTTCTTTTTAGATGAGTTACTCCGCAATGGTACAACCACTGCTTTAGTGTTCGGCACAGTACACCCTGAATCAGTAGATGCCTTCTTTGAAGCGGCTGAAGCGCGGAATATGCGGATGATTGCAGGCAAGGTGTTAATGGATCGGAATTGTCCTGCTTATCTACAAGACACCCCCGACACTGCTTATACCGAGAGCAAAGCTTTAATCGAAAAATGGCATGGACGCGGGCGTTTATCTTATGCGGTCACACCACGTTTTGCGCCCACTTCAAGTCGGGAACAATTAGGCAAAGCGGGCGAGCTGCTAGCAGAATATCCAGATGTGTATCTACACACGCATGTGGCGGAAAATCGTGACGAAGTGGCTTGGGTCGCGGATTTATTTCCAGAAAGCCGCAGTTATCTAGAGGTGTATCAACAGTATGGTTTACTACGCCCACGAGCTGTTTTAGCTCATTGCATTCATTTAGATGCTGAGGATCGGGCGTGTATGGCTAGCACTGGATCGGCCGCAGCTTTTTGCCCCTCTTCTAATTTATTTATTGGCAGCGGTTTATTCGATCTACATTTAACCAAAGCAAGCGGTGTACGGGTCGGCTTGGGTTCGGATGTAGGCGGCGGAAATTATTTCAGCTTACTGCGTGGGATTAATGATGCTTACAAAGTTACCCAGCTACTCAGTAAAAAACTCTCAGCTTTTCAAGCCTTGTATTTAGCCACCTTAGGTGGAGCCAAGGCACTTTATCTGGACGATAAAATAGGTAATTTTGCAGTGGGAAAAGAGGCTGATTTTGTGGTCTTAAATTTTAAAGCGACTCCTTTACTAGAGCGGCGCTTACAACATTGCCAAAGTTTGCACGATACGTTGTTTGCGCTTTTAATGCTGAGTGATGACCGTTCAGTGACTGCAAGTTATGTGATGGGACAAGCTGCTTTATAATTGACTTCACCCCAATGTGAAAAGGATTTGAACTCATGCGTGCCCTGCGTATTTGTTTGCTGAGTTTATTATTGATCAGTGTCTCTAGTTTTGCTGAATCCCCTAAGTCCACTGAGTTGACTTGGGAGCAGGTCAGTGATGCCATGCCCGAACAGTTGCCTACTCGTTTTGGCCAACTTAGCTTAAAAAGTAGCGGCGATAGTATCGGTAAGAATGAGCTGCTATTGGATGGAAAAATCTTATATAAGGGGGATGAATATACCTACACTCGTCTGTATAAAGTTTTTCAGCGCAGTGACTCAGATGTGGTGCTGATCGGAAGTAACTGTGGGGGGAGTGGTTGCAGTTCTGATGCTTTGATTTTGGCCATTTTGAAAAAAGACACCCCTCCTAAACTCATTGAGGATCCTTTTCTAGATTCCTATCCGCATGAAATTAAATTTCACCAAGCGGGTGATGTACTCAGTTTTAGCCTCGGTTATGCCGAAGCGAAATTAAAAATTGCCGTGTTAAATGCAGATAATAATTTGCAAACCCGCTTAGAAGTTCAGCCTCCGCAAGCTTTGAGTGAAGAAAATTGCAAATGGCTGTATGAAGATGTGTTAGAAGCTTGTGTAGATTCTCGCCGAGAGGATGCAAATTGTGCTAATCCGATAGCGACGTTCACCGGTGTTTTTATGCGCGGTGTGAATGCGATTGCGGACTATCCAGGTTACGATGCTCAAGGCTTTGCTAATCAATGCCGCCAAGCTTGTTTGACAGGTAAATCGCCTAAGTATGCAAGTTTTGGAGTCGCTGCTTGTTCTAAACCCAAAACTGCCGATACGCCTGATACACCTAGTTCTCCTATTGAACCCACTGCTCCCAAAAATACTCAAGTACCTGTCAGCAGTGCTTTAACTAAAGGCTGCGAAGCGGTTTTAAATCGAGGTGAAGCCGTTTGGCCTTGCTTACAAGCCAATTTACTGATTGAACGCAAGCGTTTGAATAAAGCCTATAAAACTTTATTCGATAGCATGCTGCCTCCTGCCCAAACTGAGTTTGAGGCTAAGCAAAAAGCGTGGCTGACGGAGCGGGATAATGCTTGTGGAAAATTACTCAGTGATACTTCTGTCGCCGATTCGGTACAGCGCGCCCCTTGTGTTTATCACTTTATCGTCAAGCGTGCGGATGAATTAGAGTCACTTGTTAAAAAACTCCCAGCCTCCCAAACCTCAAGCACTAAACCTGAAAAAGAACTTTGGTATCAAGCCACAGCTAAACCGTTTCTGCTTGTGCGGGATCAACCTGAAGTGACGGCTAAGAAGCTCGGCACTGTCCCTGAAGGTGGCAAAGTCAAAGTGCTAGAAGCTAATGTGAAAGAGGATTTTATTAGCGGACGCAAAGGTGCTTGGGTGAAGATTGAATGGTTGGATAAGACGGGCTATGTGTTTGATGGGTTTTTGGAGAGGTTATAGTTGTAAAGTAAAGTTGATTTTTGATAAAAATAAAAGAAATTCAATTGTTTAGTTAAACTGTAAAAAATGGTATATTCAAAAAGCTTAAGTAAAAAAGTGAGGATAAACTTAACATTATACAGACTAGGCTTACACTTGAAAAAACTATTTTTGACTTCTATAGGATTACCTATCAATGAAGTAAAAAAACTCTTCCAACTGAGATTTACTTCCACTGAGTTAGAAAATAAGTTTCTCGAGTATGAGGGGGGCAATCGCCTGATTGGTATTCGTGCAGCTATTACAATTCTTATCGTACTAATCATGCTCTTCTCTAGATTTGATTTTGAATATGGTGGCAGTCGGTGGTATATCACCTTCTTGATCCGTTTGCTTGGCCCAGTTACGATTCTAATTATTTGGTTTGCGATAAGCTATTCATCACTTTATCAGCGTAATGCAAGACTCTATGATTTTTTGTTTGCTACAGCTGCGATGAGCCTAACTGTTTTTCTATCTTTTTCTTTAGGGTATTTATTTGAAGTACCCTTTGTTGATTGGAGTTTTCCTTTTCTAGCAAACAGTATGCTTATCGTGTTTTATACAGGTTTACTGCTAATTATTTCATTTTTTTACTTTGCTTTATTTTTATTGCTGATCTCACTAACCTTTGAATTTTGCCTTTTACAATTAACTGCTGATCAAGCAGCAATTACAGAAATAAATCAGAACTTTGGAGCCACTATTGTGATGGCCTTAGTAGCAAACCGCGGTTTGGAAAAATTACGACGGGTAGTTTTTCAACGCAATTTTATGATTATGGCGGAAAGGGAACGTGCGAATGCTCTACTTTATGATTTAGTTCCTGAATCGGTAGCACATCGTTTAAAAAATGGTGAGGTGGTGGCGGATGAGCATCATAATCTCGTTGTTATTTTTATAGATATTGTTGGCTTTACCCAGTTTTCTGCCCATGCACGTACTGATCTTATGTTGGATACCTTGAAAGCAATTTTTACCTCCATAGATAACTGTGCGTCTAAACATAAGATTGAGAAAGTTAAAACTATTGGTGATGGTTATATGGCTGTTTCACACCACACATCCTTAGCAACTGAAGAGTTTGAGAATGTCTATGCCGCTGCGGATTTTTGCTTGGAGGTCATTGATCTGAGCAAGAAAATATTCGCTGAAATGGATTCACCACTTAGCCTAAGAGTTGGCTTGCATATGGGGTCAGCCTTTGGCGGTGTTTTGGGTACTAACCGCCCTTTTTACGACTATTGGGGGACTACGATCAATATTGCAGCCCATTTAGAGAAGCAAAGTGAGCCGAATAAAATCTCCGTTTCAACGGTAGTGAGGGATTTACTCATCGATCGATGCAAGTTTATTGATCGTGGACAAGTTGCTTGCAAAGGGATTGGTTTCACTCAAGTATGGTTTCTTGAAAGAAAACGTCAATAAAAGCAAGGCATACTTAATCATTAAGTGTCTAGAGAGTTATCTCCCCCATCAACTTCACCACCCATTCTTCCCGTTCTTCCACCGTCGCCAATTCCACTTCAAAGCGCAACTTATCCTGCCCATCCAGTTTAAACATCCAAGGCCGCTTTTGAATCAGTTGAATAACTTTCATTGGATCGATATTCGGCTTGGTATCGAAAATAATCCGCCCACCCTTAGCGGTCATATCGAGTTTGCGCACGCCTAAATCTTGAGCGATTAGTTTGACATGGGTTACGCTAAAGAGTGTTTTAACAGGTTCGGGTAATAAGCCAAAGCGGTCAATCATTTCCACTCTTAATTCATCTAAGGCTGCTTGATTGGCGGCGCTCGCGATACGTTTGTAGAGAATCAAGCGGCTATGCACATCGGGCAAATAGTCATCTGGAATTAAAGCTGGAGCGCCCAATTCAACCGTCGTGCGGCTTTGGGAGCGTGGATCAAGAGCTGGGGTTTTGCCAGATTTTAAGGCCTTAACCGCACGCTCTAATAAATCATTGTAAAGATTAAAACCAATTTCCTGAATTTGCCCGCTTTGATCTTCCCCAAGTAATTCACCCGCCCCGCGAATTTCTAAATCATGCGTGGCAAGGGTAAAGCCCACACCTAATTCCTCTAAAGATTCAATCGCTTCCAAACGCTTGACTGCATCTTGAGTGAGAAGTTTTTTCGGTGGGGTGATCAAATACGCATAAGCACGATGATGCGAGCGTCCAACGCGACCACGTAGTTGATGCAGTTGCGCTAAACCTAACTTATCGGCGCGATTGATAATAATGGTATTGGCGCTAGGAACGTCGATCCCGCTTTCAATAATGGTGGTCGCGACTAGAATCTGGAAGCGCTGGTGATAGAAGTCACTCATAATGCTTTCGAGTTCACGTTCACGCATTTGCCCATGCGCAAAACGTACTTCTACATTAGGTAACAATTCGCTGAGTTCTTCAGTGATGCGCCCGATGGTTTTGACTTCATTATGCAGAACATAAGCTTGACCACCCCGCGCTAACTCACGCGCACAGGCTTCTTGGATGGTTGTTTTGTTCCATTCGGTGACAAAAGTCTTGATGGCATGACGTTGAGTCGGTGGGGTCGCAATAATGGATAAATCACGCAAATTGGACAGTGACATATTTAAAGTACGTGGAATTGGCGTCGCAGTCATCGTGAGCATATCGACATTGGCCCGCAGCTTTTTCATCTGCTCTTTATCACGTACCCCGAAACGATGCTCCTCATCAATGATGACTAAGCCTAAGTTTTTAAAAACCACATCATCTTGTAAGAGCTTGTGTGTGCCAATCACAATATCAATCGTACCAGCCGCTAAGGCCTCTAAAGCTTTAGAGCTTTCCTTGCCCGTTTTAAAGCGCGATAAAGATTCAATCCGAAATGGCCAGTCGGCGAAGCGATCACGGAAATTGTTTAAATGTTGTTCTACGAGCAAAGTAGTCGGCGCGATCATTGCGACCTGCTTGCCTGCATTAGCAGCCACAAAAGCAGCACGCATCGCGACTTCAGTTTTACCGAAGCCGACGTCGCCACAAACCACTCGATCCATCGGTTGCGCTGAGCGCATATCCTTGATGACGTTTTCAATCGCCAGGGCTTGATCGGGGGTTTCTTCAAAGGGAAAAGCACCCGCAAAAAGCCGGTAGTCATTTTCATCAAAGGGGAAGCTATGGCCTTGTTGGGCAGCACGACGGGCGTGAATATCTAAAAGTTCAGCAGCGACATCGCGCGCCTTTTCCGCTGCTTTGCTACGCGCTTTTTCCCATTGGTCGGTGCCTAGTTTATGCAAAGGCGCATGATCAGGGTCAGAGCCTGTATAGCGACTCACCAAATGCAAGGAGGCTACGGGTACATACAGTCGATCTTTATTCGCATATTCGATCAACAAGTACTCAGCTTCCACTCCACCGGTCGTGACCATCTGTAAGCCTAGATAGCGTCCCACCCCATGCTCTTCATGGACAACGGGGGAGCCTTCACTTAGGTCGGTAAGGTTACGAATAATCGCATCAGCATCGCGTGTGGCCTTTTTGCGGCGGCGTTGCTGTTGAATCTGTACGCCATGTAATAAGTTTTCTGGAATAACGGCAAGACGCGCATCCGGTAGCCAAAAACCTTGCTCCAGCGGTGCTACCGTAACCGCCATTTCCGCTTTGCTAGTGACAAAAGCCTGCCAAGTTTCTAAGGTTTGTACGGAAATAGTCTGGTCACGTAATAGCTCAATTAAAGCTTCACGCCTGCCTGCGGATTCCGCGGTAAATAATACGCGTCCTTTTAAATCTTTCAGAAATTGCAGCAACAGAAATAAAGGTTGCTCATGGCGTGGATGAATTAATAAGGAGGGCAGGGTAGCCGTATTATAATTTTGCCCTTCACCTTCTAATTTAAAGCTCTGCACTTCAATGCTGCGATATTCACGCAGAAAGCTTTTGAGTATTTCAGCATTGAGAAATAATTTATCTGGGGCTAATAACGGGCGTTCAATATCATGGCGACGCTGTTCATAACGGTTTTGGAGTGATTGCCAAAATTGGTCAACCGCGGTGGGAATGCCATCTTCAAGAATCAGCAGCGTTTTAGCTGGTAAATAGTCAAATAAAGTTGCCGTGCTTTCGAAAAATAGGGGTAGATAATATTCAATGCCAGCAGGTGGTTTGCCGTGGCTCACTGCTTCATAAATTCGACTACGCTGTAATTCACCGTCTACTTGTTGACGATAATTCGTGCGGAATAATTTAATGCCCGCTTCGTCTAATGGAAATTCGCGAGCAGGTAGTAATTCAACTGCTTTAAAATTATCTTCAGTGCGCTGGGTTTCCGTGGAGAAGCTACGGATTGAATCAATTTCATCATCAAATAAATCAATCCGATAAGGAATCGTGCTACCCATTGGAAAGAGGTCAACCAAAGCGCCACGGGTTGCATATTCACCATGCTGCATGACTTGACTAACATTTTGATAGCCGGCTTTATCTAAATGCTTACGGAAGCTAGCGATTTCTAATTTCATGCCTGCTGTTAATAACAGGCTATGGCCTTGCACATAGTTAAGCGGTGCTAGGCGCTGCATTAAGGTTGCGACCGGTACAATTAAAATGCCTTGCTGCAAGGTGGGCAGGCGCGCCAGAATTTTTAAGCGTTCAGAAATAATATCTTCATGTGGCGAGAAAATGTCGTAGGGCAGGGTTTCCCAGTCCGGAAAAATATGCACAGGTAAGTCGGGGGCGAAAAAGCGTAGGGCTTCTTCCATCCGATAAGCATGATGTGTATCACTCGTGACCAGCAGGACTAAACCTTTAAATTCACTCGCAGTTTGTGCAATAAGTGCTTCGGCGGCATTTCCATAGAGTTGTCCCCAACGAATACTACCTTGCTTAGGTGGAGGATAAACTGCTTGTAAACTTTGTAGAGACGAGGCTGTGCTTGCTACGGCCATAATACGCTTGTGGGGTAATCGAAAACGCGGGTATTGTACCTGAAACTAGCAATAGCTTGCATATCAGCAGCTATTGCTAGTGAGATTGAAGCGAAAGTAAGGTTTTAATTAACGAGTAACAATTTTCTGTGGAACGCTACTAAAAGTATTGATTCGTTGTTTTAAGGTATCAAGTTGTTCACGTGTTAATAGTTCCATGACGGAGTCGCGTGACTCAATCGCATGTTTCTGCCCTTGTGCTGCAGCGAGTGAAAGCCAATAAGCGGCTTCCATCAAGTTTTTCTCCACCCCTACCCCGTTTGCTAGATAAGCACCAAGGCCATATTGGGCTAAGGGATGATTCGATTGGGCTGCTTTCTTAATCCATTGCACGGATTTCTCATGGCTCATTTCTACACCTTGCCCTTTAGCGAACATCAAGGACAATTGGTATTGAGCTTCAGGGTAGCCATTTTCGGCTGCATCTAAATACAACTGATAGGCTTTGGCGTAGTCAATCCCTAAAAATTTACCCGTGGTAAGCATATTGCCCAACATGGTTTGGGCCGCCGGATTCCCACTTTTAGCCGAGTTTTTAATTAACTCAATTCCTTTAGCGGTATCTTGTGCTGTGCCTGAGCCAAATAAGTATTTATTGCCTAAATTGAACTGTGCACCCGCTTCACCTTGGGTCGCAGCCTTTTGATACCATTCAATGGCTAGCTTCATGTCTTGATCAACACCAGTGCCTTGCTCATACATTAGGCCAGTATTGAATTGTGCTGCAGCATCACCCTGTTGAGCAGCTTTTTGGAACCAATTGAAAGCTTGCTGATAATCAGGTTTGACCCCTTCACCTTGTAGGTAACGCACACCTAAAATGTATTCAGAACCACGATGCCCATTGTTGGCGGCTTTAGTTAACCAAGAAAGGCTAGATGTGGCTAGGTCTGGATTAGTTTTTGCTTCTTTTTCTAGGAGCATCGCAAGGCTGTATTGAGCTTCACCATCCTCTTGTTTAGCGGCTTGCTCTAGCCAGAAAAGGCCTTTTTTAGGGTTATAAGTAGGAGTATTTTCACGCAGGAGTAAGGCACTCAGATTAAATTGTGATTCTAAATGCCCCTGTTTAGCGGCCTTCTCGTAGAAGTCAGCTGCCTTAAAATAATCACGTTCAACCTCATCAATCCCATATTCATAATAAAACCCTAGTTGATAGAGTGCTTGGGGGTATTGTTGTGCTGCTGCTAGTTTCAACCATTTTAGCCCAGTGGAGAAATCAGCTTTGGTATTTTGTCCTTCAATAAGGTCAATGGCGGTTTTAAATTGCTCGACTGGGTTGTATAGTGACCCTAGTTCTGGTGTGTTGTTAGCTTTGGCAGAGTGCATAGCCAAGGCACTCATGCAGGCAAAGCCTATAGTAATAAATAGTTTTTGAGGTTTTTTATTGTACATGGTTAAGCCCTGAGTTGAGGATCCGAGTGTCAATGCACTGGGCATAGAAGTATCTAGAAAATAAAGCAAATACCCTGTCAAACGAACTCATGTAAAGCATACCATAAGTTTATTCGATAAATGTACAAAATAAGGCGACTAATTAGTAAGTTACCGTTCAGTTTTGCAGGAAGGAGATAGAGCAGCGTGATGGAGTCGATAATTGATTTAAAAGGAGAAATGTCCCTTTTAACTGTGCTTGTTCTACACTCAACTGATATGCACGCAATTAGTGCGGCCTTGGAGGCTAAACGTCAACAAGCGAGCCATTTTCTGGAGCGCAGCCCGATTATCATTGATTGTCAGCTTTTGGGTGAGACAGGGCTTGAGCTTGATTTCCTTCAGCTTAAACTCCAAGTCAGCAAGTTTGGGTTGGTGCCAGTTGGTTTACGCAATTTATGGGAAGAAGCTGAGGCTAAAGCAATCGCAGCGGATTGGGCACTATTACGCCCTAGCAAGCAACAGACTATTCCTAATACACCACCTGTTACGGAAGTTAATTTAACACCAGAGCAACCGGAAGCTATACAGCGCCTGTTAGTCTTAGATCGACCAGTGCGTTCGGGGCAGCAAGTCTATTGTCCCTATGGAGATATTGTGGTGCTTCAACACACTAGCGCAGGTTCAGAATTACTTGCAGGTGGCTCGGTGCATGTGTATGGAGCTTTACGTGGGCGGGTATTAGCGGGGGTACAAGGGGATACACAGGCAAGGATCTTTTGTGAGCGCTTAGAAGCAGAATTAATTGCAATTGCAGGACGCTACCGTTTACTAGACGAGATTGAGTCTAATCTTAAAGGGCAGTCCGTGATGATCTATTTAGATCAAGAGAAGTTGAAAATAGTGCCGATTTGATTGGCATTGCTTGGGTTTAGCTTTATAGTCCGGCTGTGCCGCGAGGCTGTTGAATCAAGGAGTAAGAAATTGAGCAGGATTGTTGTCGTAACTTCTGGCAAAGGTGGAGTCGGCAAGACGACTACTAGCGCCGCATTCGCAACGGGACTTGCATTGAAGGGTTACAAAACAGCGGTAATCGATTTCGACGTGGGTTTACGTAATCTTGATTTGATTATGGGCTGTGAACGGCGTGTAGTCTATGACTTTATTAATGTGATTAGCGGCGAAGCTAATATCAAGCAAGCTCTGATTAAAGATAAGCGTAGTGATAATTTATTCATTCTGCCAGCTTCCCAGACCCGCGATAAAGACGCTCTGACTCAAGAGGGTGTCGAGAAAGTTTTAAAAGATTTAGCTGAAGATGGCTTTGATTTTATTATCTGTGACTCACCGGCTGGGATTGAACGCGGTGCTGCTTTAGCCATGCATTTTGCGGACGATGCGATTATTGTTACTAACCCTGAAGTTTCTTCAGTCCGTGACTCTGATCGGATTTTGGGTCTCTTGCAAAGCCGCACCTTAAAAGCAGAGCGTGGTGAAAGTATTCGTGAGCATTTACTGATTACCCGTTATTCACCTACCCGTGTAGCGAGTGGCGATATGCTGGCGATGGAGGATATTTTAGAGATTTTGGCAGTGCCTTTGATTGGGGTTATTCCAGAGTCCGGTTCTGTTTTACAAGCCTCGAATAGTGGTGTGCCAGTGATTTTGGACAAAGAGAGTACTGCGGGTCAGGCTTATGACGATTTCGTTAGACGTTTTTTAGGCGAAACTGTGCCACATCGTTTCCTCGAAGTTGAGAAAAAAGGACTTTTCAGACGACTGTTCGGAGGCTAAGCACTTATGGGTATCTTTGATTATTTTCGCACCCCCAAGCCTAAAACGGCTCAAGTGGCCAAAGAGCGTTTGCAGATTTTAATTGCACATGAGCGCATTGATCGCAATGGCCCTGATTTTTTGCCACAGCTACGCAATGATATTATGAATGTTATTCGCAAGTATGTGCCCATTGACGAAAAGGATGTGAATGTACGTCTTGAGCACGTCAATGATTGTGAAGTTCTAGAGTTAAATATCGCTTTACCTGATCGCAGCTCTCAATAGCTGCGATTGACTCACTTGTCGGCTAGTGGTTTTTAGCCTGTTCACCTTGAATAAAATCAATGACATCTTGAGCGATAATTGCCCCAGATTCCACGCCTTTCAGTTCTCCTTTAGGATTATAGATAATTAAAGCAGGTGTCCCCATTAAAGCTTGCTCACCTTGTTCAATTAAGAAATTATCTAATTCAAGCGTACTGCTCATTAAGGTCGGAAAGTTAATCTTGTGTTTCTTAATAAAGCCTTGAGCTAGCTGCCGCCCTGCGATTTGCCCACTATCTCCATCAAGTGAAATCCCGTACAAATCAGCTTGAGGATAGCGCGCTTTAAAATCTTTCATATAAAACACGCCATCGGGACAATAGGGGCAATCAGATGCCCAGACTTCAAACACTGTCCATTTGCCTTTACCCACCTGTTCGGCAAGCTGTACCGATTGGCCTTGTAAATCAGTAAAAGCCTGTAGGTTGGCGCTTAGGCTCAATAGTCCGATGCAACTGAGAGCAGTAATCTGTTTAGTTAAAGCCTTAAGCATGATTGCTCTCAAGATCTCTGTTCTTTCTTAATAAATGCCACTAACTCATCCGCTGTCACAGGGCCAGGTTGCACTGCAATCAATTTACCTTGTGGATTAAAAACCAACATAGTGGGGGTTCCGTATAAGCTTTCTCCAGCCGCTTTGTTTAAATAAGCATTCATCTCGCTTAAATCACTGAGCAAATTAGGAAAATCTAAGTTGTACTGCTTTACAAAAGCTTGTGCTTCGGCTTTGCCGTCTTGACCATCAATAGAAATTCCATAAACAGCGGCGTCTGGGAAGCTGACTTCAAAATCACTCAAATAATGAATAGTTTGGCGGCAGACATGACAATCAGAAGCCCAGATTTTCATCACTGTCCATTTGCCTTTGCCGACAATATTTTCTAGCTTGACAAGTTGACCTTGCAGATCAGTCATGGCAGTGGCGGGCGTGGTGATTAGCAGCCAAGTACCCAGAAGTGTGATAATACTTAGCATTTGAGTGGCGAGCCGTTTGTTCATGCACAATACCTATCTTAAAGTTCACAAATCACTAATACGTAGCCAGTTGCTGACTGGATGCATGCGTTTAGTCCTTAGGGTGAGTTTATGACCAGTTCTGCGTCCAGCCTAGGACAGTTAGTGGATGCCAATATACTCTTGATCGTAGCGCTGTGCATGTTTCTACTGGGGATCGGCGTGGCTTTTCTGATTTATAATCGTCCCTTGCAGCAAGCGCGCCAAGAAGTTGAGCGCCTCAAACTTCAGTTGCAATCAGAAGAGCAACTGCACGAAGAACGTTTACGCATGCTCGAAGATGCTCAAGATAAGCTCCACAATACTTTTGCAGCGGCATCACAACGTGCTTTGCGGGAAAATAATCAACAATTCTTGCAACTCGCGCAAGAAAGTATGCGCCGTTTTCAATCGGAATCCCAAGCAGATTTAGAGCAGCGTAAACAGTCGATTCACTATTTGCTTGAACCGATTCGTTCTGCTTTAGAAAAAACCGAGCAGCAAATCCAAACTATTGAAAAAGAACGCCATGCTTCCTTTGGTGCTTTGGGGGAGCAACTGCGTAATTTGAGCTTAGATCAACTAGCCTTGCGTCAGGAGGCCAATAAATTATCCTCAGCCCTGCGCAATCCGGGGATGCGGGGGGAATGGGGTGAGTTAACCTTAAAGCGTATCGTTGAAATGGCAGGGATGGTGGAGTATTGCGATTTTATGGAACAAGTGCAGCGCAGTAACGAAGAGCGCACCATTCGCCCTGATATGATTATTCGTATGCCAGATAAGCGTGAGCTGGTGATTGATGCGAAAACCCCGATGGATGCTTATATGGATGCGGCGCAAACTGAGAGTGATCAAGATCGTGTGCAACATTTACAACGCTATGCGCGGCATGTGCGTGATCATGTGCGGCTGTTATCGGCTAAGCGCTATTGGGAGCAATTTGATGGCGCACCTGATTTTGTGGTGCTATTTATGCCCGGTGAACAATTCTTAGGCGCCGCGCTTGAACATGACAAAACCTTAATGAACGATGCGTTGGAAGCTAAAGTTATACTCTCTACACCTGCTACACTCATGGCTTTGCTGCGAGCAGTAGCGTTTGGCTGGCAACAAGCAGTATTAACCGAAAATGCTACACGAATTCGTGATGTGGGGATGGAACTCCACAAGCGTTTATCGATTCTAAGCAGCCATGCTGAACGTTTAGGCAAAAACTTAGAGGCTAGTGTCGATAGTTATAATCGCTTCTTAGGGTCGATGGAGCGGAGCGTCATGCCGAGTGCAAAGCGCTTATCGGAATTGGGAATTGAATCAGGACGAACTTTGCCTGAGCTTGTCCCTTTAGAAACCAGTCCTCGCACCCCGATGCAAGCAGCCTTAGAGTTAACTGAGGACTTACTAGACCAGCATTAAAGCCTTATGTACTAATAAAGACGGTCAGCAGTGCTTAGTTATTTGAATTTGAGTGATCTATTATCTTTTAACCTCAGTAGGAAACTACCTTGAAACCCGTAAAAGCACGTGCTTATACCTCCTTATTTTTGATTGTTGGCTTACTCCTGCTGACGAGTCTGTTGATTTTGCTATTCAAAGAGGTGCTCACCCCCTTTTTCTACTCTAAGCAACTAGGGACTTTGGGTATTATTCTGAATTTAGCCATTGTAGCGCTGTTCCTAATGGGCTTAACGAGAATGATGGTGCTCTTTGTCAGCTATGCGCATGAGGAAGAGGAGTTAGAGCGTTTCATTGCTCGGGTCAAAGACAATGCCGCGAATCCACTGCATAAATTAGATAGTAAAACCTTGATCGTCCAACGGGTGAATGCACTTCAAGTCCTCTATGATCAAGATGCAGAAATTAATCAAGGTTCTTTAGCGGCGATTGTGGCAGCGGGTGAGTCAGCCCGCTTTACCTTAGTTCGGTTTGTGCACAATATTTTAATTATTTCTGGGGTATTTGGAACCGTAGTTTCGCTCTCAGTGGCACTGTTCAATGCCGAAGGTTTGCTGAATACGCCGGATGACTTACAGAAAATGGGTGCGATTTTAGGTGGGATGTCGACTGCCTTAAAAACCACCATTACAGCCATTTTGTGCTATGCCGCTTTCTCTTATTTTCATTTACGTTTACAGGATATTCGCACTCAATTGCTGGCCAATTTGGAACAAACTACGACTTTATATGTGATGCCGCATTTCCGTACCACGGAAGTTAGTATCCTGAATGATGTGTCTGTTTTAACCACTGAATTACGCCAAGCGGCTGAGGCAGTGACTAAAATTCAAGATCGCTTTTTACAGGCAGGTGATCGTTTGCAATTAGCGGTGGATGATTTACAAGGGCAAATCAGTACGATTGGGCAGGCTTTAGCGCGCACGGTGGAAACAAATAGTGAAGATTTGCGCGTGATCCGTGAATCAATTCGCGAGGGTTTCCGCTTGGATGAGCGCCCCAGTACACCAAGTCTGCCCAAAACTTCTTTGATTAGTCGTTAGGTGAGTTATGCATCAGCAGAATAATACGCTCTTGCAAATTCAGGATGCCCACGAGGAGAACTTCTGGCCCTCGTTTAGCGATGTGATGATGGTCATATTAATGACTTTTTTGCTGGTGACGGTGGCAGTGCTGTTGTCGAATACGCGCTTATTGCAAGATTTGCGCTCGAATATCGCGGCTAAAGATCAGGCACGCCAAGAGGTCGTTAGTACTTTAAGAGAAAACGCTACTTTAGAGGAACAGCTGGATTATTATCGCCGCCAACTGAGTTCAACCGAAACTGAACTCATGCGTAGCGAAGCTTTGGTAGAAAAAACCCGTACTGAGCTAAAAGAGGTAAAAACTTTAGCAGCGACTCAAGCCAGCAATTTGGCCGCACGCACCACTGAATTGCAAGCGGTGCAAACCAATTTAACCACCGCTAATGCTACTAGTGAGCGCCTACAAACTGAGTTGACGCAGACTAAACAGGCGCAAGAAACTGAAACAACTCAACTACGCAATGAGCTCAAACAAGTTCAAGATAATTTGTCTAAGTCACAAGCTGAGAATGTCGAAAAAGAAAGCACTTTAACCAACTTACGCACGCAGATGGAAGAAAACCGCAAAGAACTAGAGAGTTTAGAGGGTGAGTATTCGCAACTGGATCAAAAATACCAAAAACTGCTTAAGCCTTCGCGCTCTAGCAAAGGTAAAAAAGTAGTAGAAGTGATGTATACCAGTGCAGGCTACAGTATTCGTAAGCCGGGTGACGCAAACTATCAAACGGTTGGCTTAAGCCAGTTGAATAGCGCTTTAAGTGATTTAAAGCTCAATCATGGCAATGATTTGTATGTGAAAATCGTGATTCCGTCGAATAGTGGCTTGTCCTATAACCAAGCTTGGGCATTCACCCGCGATACGTTGGCGAAATACGATTATTACTATCAGGAAGATAAAAGCGTACCTGCACCCGCCGCTGAGGAAGAATAGTTAGTGGTAGGATTTACAGGATGCAGCCTCACAATCGGAGGCTGCAACACTTAGGAAGGACTTAGAGATCAGGGTTCGCTTTGATTTTGTGAATCGACAAGTCAGCACCGTTATATTCTTCTTCCTGGGTCAAACGTAAGCCGACGGTTTTCTTCAACACTCCATAAACTGCAAAGCCTGCAGCAGTGGCAATCACAATGCCTAATAAAGTTCCTGCGAGTTGGCTCATAAAACTGACACCACCTATACCGCCGAAGGTTTCTAAGCCAAAAATACCAGCAGCAATACCGCCCCAAGCCCCACATAAACCGTGTAAAGGCCAAACCCCTAGTACATCATCAATCCGCCATTTATTTTGTGCTGCGGTAAAAGCAAAAACGAAGATGGCTGCAGCCACTACCCCAACGAAGAGTGCGCCTAAAGGATGCATAATATCGGAGCCAGCACAGACAGCCACTAAGCCTGCTAAGGGGCCATTGTGGACGAAACCAGGGTCATTTTTACCTAAGACAATGGCTGCTAAAATTCCACCGACCATGGCCATTAAGGAGTTGATAGCCACTAAACCACTAATCCCTTGCACAGCTTGCGCTGACATCACATTAAAACCAAACCAGCCCACGGTTAAAGTCCAAGCACCTAAGGCTAAAAAAGGAATATTAGACGGTGGATGAGCTGACATGGGCTTGCCTTGTTTATTATACCGGCCATAACGTGCGCCTAATAACACCACAGCCCCTAACGCAATCCATCCACCCATTGCATGTACCACGACGGAGCCTGCAAAATCATGGAATTTAGCGCCAAACATGGACTCAAACGCTGCTTGGATTCCAAAGTTACCGTTCCACGCAATGCCTTCAAAGAAGGGATAAACCAAAGCCACTAAGATGAAAGTTGCAGCCAGTTGTGGATGGAATTTGGCGCGTTCAGCAATCCCTCCTGAAATAATTGCGGGAATTGCCGCTGCAAATGTTAATAAGAAGAAGAACTTAACTAAGCCAAAACCATTATTGGTAGCCAGTTCATGCGCACTATGAAAAAAGCCAGTCTGGTAGGCGACAAAATAACCAATGAAGAAGTAAGCAATCGTTGACATGGCAAAGTCAGCGATAATCTTGACTAAGGCATTGACTTGGTTTTTATGCCGAACCGTACCAACTTCCAAAAATGCAAAGCCTGCATGCATGGCTAAGACCATGACAGCACCAATTAATACAAAGAGCGTATCTAGAGCGGGAACTAACTGCTCCATGCGAAATAACCTCTTAAGCTAGATGCGGAAATTGCCCTCATCTTATGCAGCGTAGTGGTCTTGACTAGTAGCCTAACGCACAAAGATAGGGATTTTTCGAAAAAAATTAAATTTTCCGTCAAGGCTAGAGAAATATTGAATTATTTTGGTGCTTAAATATTGAAATGCACTTTTTTAGAATTGTTTTCGCATTGTTTAAGTGCTTCGTTAAAAGGTGGCATTTATCTGAGTAAAGGGACGCATTTTTAGGTATAAAGTGCCTATAATGTACAGGTTGAGTGTCACCTCCGCATAGGTATGAAATATGGATATAGCTACTCCCACTGCGCGTCGCTCGCTACGCGAACCTATTGCTGCGTTAGCGCTATTTATTGGCGGCCTAGCATGGATTGCAGCTTTTTGGTTTCCGAGCTTTTACACCAGTCAAGGCCCAGTTGAGGGCTATTGGGTTTTTGCTACCGGTTGGATGGGGTTTGCGATTTTTCAATTCGCTTGGTATGCAAACTTACTCATGTTGCTGGGTATTATTCTCATGTATAGCTCACCTTTATGGGGTTCCAGCTTGGCTGGTTTTGCTGTCTTAGTAGCGACACAGGCATTTTGGTTTAATTCTATTCCTACTGGCGAAGTTGATTTACCGATTTTGCAATTGGGGCAGGGGTTTTGGTGTTGGTATGGCAGCATTGTACTGCTTGGCCTTGGGGTATTTTTAGGTTCAGAGCAAACTGAAGCTGAAAAGAATCAAACGACTAAAAGTAACCATCTAACTGCTACTGAACCACAGTTTAAAAAAACTCTGCCGCAAACTACTGCTAGTACCACTACTGTGTTAACTCCAGTGTTAGCTAGTAAGCCTATTCAACTGACAGCGAGTGAGGAAGTTTATGATGCAGTAATTAAGCAGCCTGAATTAATCGTCGATCCCGTGGTTGCTAGTGTAGTAGAGCAGGAGTTAACTCCTGTGAGTGCAGTTGTAACTGAGTCTGAACCAGAACCTATTCCAGCTCCGCCTTTTGCGGTAGTGCCTGAGCCAGAATTACCCAATTTTGCAGAGCTTACTGCAGCGAATGAGCAAGAGTACTTCCAGTTAGCAGATGAGGTGGCGCTCAAGCCAGTTTATACCGAGCGTTTAGCCGAAGATTGGCCGCCAAAAATGAGTTTAGTAGTCAGTCCAGATCCTTTTACTACTGAGCGTTATTTGGATACAGAGTTATTAGATGCGGTAGAGCAAGCTAATGCGACGGTTAAGCCCAAGCTTGAAGAAGCATCAATGCCTGCACCTATTACTGTTCCCCCTCAACAAGCAGCGGCAGGATTTTTCGATCCTTGGCGAACTTAATCACTAACTGATCCTGCCTGAGTTTAAAGACAGGATCAGTTTCTAAAGCAAGCTTAAACAGTACAAGATTTAGCTTGTGCTTCCTTACGTAAATCAGCAGCTACTTTAAATAGCTCTTGTGCTTTACCTTGTTGCTGATTACGTGCCTGACTCGTGGCTTGACTCTCTAACACTTTAATTTTCAACGCTAAAGTATTGCAGGACTGATTGCTTGTAGTTGAAGGGGCGGTCACTCGCACAGGCGTTTGTACCAGTGGTGTGCTAATGCGAGTACTCGTAGTAGACGAGGCTGGTGTACGGCGCAGAGCCGCGAGGCGTTGTTGATCAGCTAAACTTTGTGCCCGTTGTTGTTCAATCAGACGCTGATTAACCCCAGCCTGAGCAGGTGCAGGTATGGCTGGACGAGCAATCACTGTTGGAACTGGGGTTTGTGGGCGAGTCACAACAGGTGCTGGTGTAGCAACAGGGCGCGGTTGTTGTAGATTAGTAGGACGGGTGCTGCCTGCAGGTACTGGGCGAGTAGTAGCGACCGGTGCTACGGGTGCAGGTCCTGGTGTCATACTGCGATAGCAATAATAAGAAATGCTGCAGTTTTCTGCATAAACAGGGCTAGCTAACAAAGCGCTGACTAAAGCAGTCAGGCCAAGCGAGGTTTGGAAACGCATGTCAGATTCCTTGCGGTTGGGGTTCGTAGGGTTTTTGACGCTATAAATTGGCAGAAGTTTAACAGATAGAGCGGCATTATGCCTGCTCGAACAAGCTACAGAGTAGATTTTATGCAGGTTATAGGCTGCTAGGCCTGAAGCAAGCCTTGATAGCAGCCAATTTAATTAATGGTGGTGATGACCGCCTGGTCCATGAGCATGGCCGTGACTGAGTTCATCTTTAGTCGCAGCTCGTACATCTAACACAGTGACTTTGAAGTTCAAAGTTTCGCCTGCTAAAGGATGATTGCCATCAATGGTAATGGTATCGCCTTCAACGGCAGTGATCACAATTGTTTGCATACCGGCATTAGTCTGCGCATGAAATTGTGCGCCGGGAACAATATGTTCTTCATCGGCACCCGCAAACATAGAACGTGGCACTTGTTGCTTTAAGGCTTCATCTTTTAGGCCATAGGCATCTTCAGGTGGAATAGTAACATCCAACTGATCGCCTTTTTGTTTGCCTGCTAAGGCATTTTCTAAGCCCGGAATAATGCTATGAGCGCCATGCAGATACACAAAAGGATGTTGTGCATCGGCTTGGTCAAGGGTTTCCCCTTGAGTATTGGTTAACACATAAGCCAAGCTGGCCACGGTATTCGGAGCAATTTGCATGCAAGTTTCCTTTAGGGTTAGCAGCGACTGTCAGGGTGGTCGCGGCGATGATTCAGGTAGCGATTACTACCATCCGGGCTAGTTTTAAAGCGCCGGTGTGTCCACAGATACTGTTCAGGGAACTCGCGTACCTGTTGCTCGATCATCTGATTGATACGAGCGGTGTCAGTATGAACGGATTCACTCGGAAAGTCTTCTAAAGCGGGCAAAAAACGTAGTAGGTAACCATCTTCTTTGCGTACTGTAAAGAAAGGTACTACTTTAGCGCGGCCTAAGGATGCCAGACGATTGGTTGCCGTATTGGTAGCTGCCTCCACCCCAAAAAATGGAATAAATAAGCTACTTTTCTGGTCAAAATGTTGATCTTGTGCATACCAAACCGGAAAGCCCAGTTTCAAACTTTGGATCATAGTCCGGATTTGATCACGGGAAATGGCTTGACCGTAGCGTTTAGAGCGAATTTTAGCAACTTGCTGTTCAATAACCGGATTTTGATGCGGGCGATAGACCACGTGCAATGGTAAATAGGGTGCAAGTAAGCGCCCACCAAGTTCTAAACTGGTGAAATGCGCACTTAAGAGAATCACTCCACCTTGTTGATGCGCATTTTTTAGATGCTCCAAGCCTTCTAAAAAGGCCAATTTGGATAGGCGTTGTTCATTCCCCCACCAGCTCATGGCGGTTTCAAATAAACCTTGTCCTATTGAAATGAAATGCTGCCGACTTAACTCAGTGCGTTCCTCAAAACTTAATTCAGGAAACGCTAACTCTAAATTCACACAGCAAATATAACGGCGGCGCTTTAGAATCTTAAAGAGAAGTAAACCCAGATGCTTACCTAGCCACATTTGCAGCCGCCACGGTAGTTGTACGAGCAGCCATAAACAACCTAAGCCTAACCAAGTTGGCCAGTATCGAGGAGATAGAAGTTTGTATTGATTTACTTTGTTTTGCGCCATACCAGAAATAAGGTCGGTTAGATTTTTGGCTATCTTAAAGAGATTAGGCAAATTTGCCAGAGTCTAAATTAAGGCTGAGTAGTTGGCGCTTTCCCTAAAACGACCATGATCATACTTAAAAGGGTATTTTAGACTCAGGTTTAATGGTTTCTTATAGTCAACTAAGCTGCTATAATAACTGCCTTTTTACCAACCTTAACTACTCTGGAGCTTTGGACGATGTCTCTGAATGCAGAACAGAAAGCGGCAATCGTAGCTGATTATCGCCAGTCAGACACTGACACCGGGTCGCCGGAAGTGCAAGTTGCGCTGTTAACAGCCAACATTAAGCATTTAACCGAGCACTTTGCGACCCACAAGAAAGACCACCACTCACGTCGTGGTATGTTGAAAATGGTTAATCAACGTCGCAAATTGCTGGATTACCTCAAAGGTAAAGACCTAGCGCGCTATCAAACACTGATTGAACGCTTAGGCTTGCGTCGCTAAGCAGATGCACCGAAAACACCGCAGGATTGCGGTGTTTTTGTTTGCGCCACTCTGAACTTGTACTCTCGTTGTCGTCATGCAGGAAGGTTGTTTAAAGCTGTTTTGCCGCAGAATAACTTTAAACAGCCTGCCCGTGACAGTTCGTAATACCTTAATTTAAAAACAATAGGCTGAATAATATTTATGGCAAAAGTGACTAAAACTTTCCAATATGGTCAACACACCGTTCGTATCGAAACTGGCGAAATAGCTCGCCAAGCTAGCACTGCAGTCATCATCAGTATGGATGAAACTGTGTTGTTGGTGACTGCTGTAGCAGAAAGACAAGCTCGTGAAGGCCGCGATTTCTTCCCACTTACCGTTAATTACCAAGAAAAATTCTACGCCGCAGGCCGTATTCCCGGTGGTTTCTTCAAGCGTGAGGCTCGTCCAACTGAAGAAGAAACGTTAATCGCACGTTTAATCGACCGTCCGATTCGCCCACTGTTCCCTGAAGGCTTCACTAATGAAGTCCAAGTGGTTGCCACGGTTATTTCTTTAAATCCAAATGTTTCTCCTGATATTCCTGCCATGTTAGGTGCATCAGCCGCCTTAAAAATCTGTGGTATTCCTTTCCAAGGGCCAATCGGTGCGGCGCGAGTTGGTTATGTAAATAATCAGTATGTACTGAATCCATCACCGGCTGAATTAGAAAATTCGGCTTTAGATTTGGTGGTTGCTGGTACAAATGATGCTGTACTTATGGTTGAGTCTGAAGCCAAGTTGCTCAGCGAAGAGGTTATGCTTGGTGCAGTGGTTTATGGCCACGAGCAAATGCAAGTCGCGATTAATGCGATTAATGAAATGGCTGCGGAAGTTGGTAATCCGGCTTGGGTTTGGTCAGCTCCAGCAGCCAATCAAGCTTTGGTACAAGGTTTAGCGGCTAATGCCGAAGCAGCCTTAGTTGATGCCTTCCAAATTGCGGATAAACAAGAACGTTATGCACGTGTTGATGCAATCCTCACCGCAGCTAAAGAAAGCTTACTTCCCAAAGAAGAGGGTGCAACTGGCCCAAGCGAAGAAGAGCTGCGTGTTGAGTTCAAGAACCTAGAAAAGAAAGTAGTCCGTGGGCGAATTTTAGAAGGCAAGCCACGGATTGATGGACGTGATCTACAAACTGTGCGTCCAATTACTGTACGAGTTGGTGTTTTACCACGTACTCACGGTTCTGCTTTATTTACGCGTGGCGAAACTCAAGCCCTAGTTGTGGCTACCTTAGGCACTGAACGTGATGCACAAGTGATTGATGCGATTGCGGGTGAATACAAAGATTCTTTCATGTTCCACTACAATTTCCCTCCGTACAGCGTGGGTGAAGTAGGCATGATTGGTTCACCGAAGCGCCGGGAAATTGGTCATGGTCGTTTAGCCAAACGGGGTGTGAAAGCGACAATTCCAGCAATGGAAGATTTTCCTTATGTGATTCGCTGCGTCTCTGAAATTACCGAATCGAATGGTTCAAGCTCAATGGCGAGCGTTTGTGGTAGCTCTTTAGCGCTGATGGATGCGGGTGTGCCTGTTTCTGAACCAGTCGCAGGTATTGCGATGGGTTTGATTAAAGAAGGTGATCGCTTCGCAGTTCTGACCGACATCCTGGGTGATGAAGATCATTTAGGCGATATGGATTTCAAAGTAGCGGGTTCACGCAACGGAATTACTGCGCTACAAATGGATATCAAAATCAATGGTATCACCCGTGAAATCATGGAGCGTGCTTTAGAGCAAGCCAAAGCAGGGCGCTTATTCATCCTTGGCGAAATGGAAAAAGTCATTTCTGAGCCGCGTGGTGAATTGTCTGATTATGCGCCTCGCTATGTCACTTTAAAGATCAATCCCGAAAAGATTCGTGAAGTCATCGGCAAAGGTGGTGAAACAATTCGTGGCATTACTGAAGCTTCGGGTGCGACGATTGATATTAGCGATGATGGCTTTATTAAAATTGCTGCTGTCGATGCTGCTGCTGCCCATAAAGCTAAAGGTATGATCGAAGCCATCACGGCTGAGGTTGAGTTGAATAAAGTTTATGAAGGTAAAGTTGCGCGCATTATGGACTTCGGTGCTTTCGTGACTATTCTGCCAGGCAAAGATGGCTTATTGCATATTTCACAAATCAGCCAAGAGCGCGTAGAAAAGGTTACAGACTTCGTCAATGTGGGCGATGTGGTGAAAGTCAAAGTGATTGAGATCGATCGTCAAGGTCGTATGCGTTTGAGCATGAAAGACGCGGTCTAAATCTTAGCCAGCATAAAAAATAAAAGCCCCAATTTGGGGCTTTTATCATGGTTGGGCTTAAATACTTAAGTATTGCGAGTCACTTGGTCAGTTGCATCTTTGGCTTTATCCGCTAAATCACTAGCAGCTTCTTTGGTCGCATCAACTGCGTCCGCAGCCAGGTCTTTGGCGCTTTCGGTAGCAGCAGCGGCAGAGTCGGCTAAATCACTAGCAGCTTCTTTGGTCGCATCAACTGCGTCCGCAGCCAGGTCTT
>ERZ650309.22-NODE-22-length-87420-cov-12.800538_pt1 | contig 87420 bp, 81 predicted proteins | sample MGYA00376245_ERZ650309 | MGnify/ENA primary metagenome ERZ650309 (study PRJEB26733, sample SAMN07839294) | wastewater metagenome | biome: urban; feature: wastewater treatment plant; material: waste water | place: USA: North Carolina | collected 2016-04-26 ... | reverse complement strand
GCTTTTCAACTTTACAGCTTCCTGTAGAGTCATATTGCTTTAACCAATAGCGTAGGGTTCTATAACCAATCGATAACAATTCTGATAGTGATTTTTTATTGTAATTGCCAGTTAAATATAATTTGATGGCGCGATCTCTTAAATCTTGTGAGTATGCCCGCATTTATCTCAGCCCAATGTAAATACAGTATTATAAACTAGGCAATGTATTTATGAGTTAACTATAATGGTAATTTGGTTCTTTACACTTCATCTGGCAATGTTGTGTGGTCAAGTGGAACAACAGTTGCTGGCAACGAGATATCAGGTTATTATTTGTCTATACAGGATGATGGTAATCTTGTTATGTATAATCAAGCAGACCAAGCTGTTTGGGCTACTGGTACGAGTATCGCCAATTAACTATCTGAGACCAAATAAATCGATTTTATAGTTGTTGAATTATGGTATTTAGTGTTTGGTGTGAGTTTTATTAAATCACATATTTTAAAAAGATCCAGCCATACATAGTTGGATCTTTTTTGACAGTTTGAATATAAATACATTTACCAAATAAGTTTATGAAACATAGAGCTTATTAAGTCAAATAGAGTTCAATCCTTGAGTCATTTTTGTAACTATTTTTATGCATGACATAGATATAAGAATTATTTTAGATAACTAGACGAACCAATTAATTGGCGTAATCTTATTCTCTTGTAAATATTGATTGGTCAATTTAAAATGGTTACAGCCAAAAAAACCTCGATTTGCTGATAACGGAGATGGATGTACTGATTCGAGAATTAAGTGTTTCTCTGGATTAATTAGTGCTTTTTTACTTCGTGCAAAATTTCCCCATAAAATAAATACAAGATGCTCATTTTGTTCACTTAAATAGTGAATGATTTGATCGGTTACTGCTTGCCATCCGATATGTGAGAGTGAGTTCGCCTGATCTTTTAAAACAGTGAGGGTTGAGTTTAGCAGTAGGACACCTTGTTCAAACCACTTCTCTAGTGAAATGGTATTAGTGTGGTTAATTTCTAGGTTGTATTCTAACGCTAATTCTTTAAAAATATTGCGTAAGGTTGGTGGAGTTTTGATGTCTGCGTTAACTGCAAAAGATAACCCAATCGCCTCATCTTCACCATGATAGGGGTCCTGTCCTAAAATTATTACTTTAACTTGTTGCGGTGCTAGGCTTAAAGCTCGCAAAATGTTGCTTTGGGTTGGATAGATGATTCTTCCATCTTGTGAAAGTGTTTGCAATTGTTTATCTAGATTAACGAGTTGTCCACTACACTTGGTTTTCAAGAATGTTTGCCAATTGGGGTCAATTTGATTCCAGCTTGGCGTTAAATAATCTAATTGCATAGTTTACTCTATTGAACGGGTTTGGTGGTTTTTACAGTAGATTCGCTTGATGCTAGTGAGCTAATGTTCTCATTAAATTGAACATCTAAGCGGTTAACTACGTCATCACCTAATTGCGTATAAACGGTCTGAATTAATGATGTAGTATCGTTCGGTGTTTGTGGTGTATCATTGTATTGTAGTGTGGCAACTCCAGCATGTCCAGCAGAAATGAACGTAGCCATAACTGTTTGGTCACTGGTTTTTATTAAAGTATAATTAATTGCCAAATCAAGGCTGTAAATATTTGAATATTGTTTGGTGCCAGAAATTGGGTTTATTTGATTACCAGCATTTACTGCGTATAATTCGCTTAAAAGCATATAGTCTGGGTAAATAATTTGACTCTCAGCAACGTTATTATTTGTGCTCAAAGGATTAAGTTGATTAGCTTTCTGAGATATTTTTTGTAAAATACTTGGCTCTGATTCAAGTGAAACCTCAGTATGCGCTGCATTTAAATTAACACTAGTGATAGTTTTTTTGTCTATTTCTTGGGTGACTATCATTGATTCTTGTGTATTAATTTGATTTTTGATTTGAGTGGCTAGAATATTTAATTTCTGAACCATCGCTTGTTGAGTTGCTCCATCTGGGATATTGTTACTGTCAGTACCCAAAAAGCTTGGCAAGTATGTGTCTGCAGTAGTTTCAGCTACGCCAATGGTTGGTAAAGACCAGCTAGTACTGATAAAGCTTAGTGCAATCAATAAATATTTGGCTGGAACATGACGTAGCAGAGTTTTCATATTAGCGCTGACTTAATTCATGAACAGAATCGATTAACGCGCTGACATTATCAATTTTGGCACTTGGCAAGATTCCGTGTCCAAGGTTAAAGATTAGTCCATCCAACCCGCCAGCATTAGCATCACGATAATTGTGAATAATTCGCGCTACTTCATTTTTAATTATGCTTGGAGTTGCAACCGATAACATTACTGGGTCAAGATTACCTTGTAGAACTTTACTGGTTTGTGGGCGAATTTTGCCAAGTTCAGCGGTCCAATCAATCCCCAACGCACTACATTGTAGTTTATCTAAATGCTCCAGCCAGATTGCACCACCCTTAGTAAACACAATTGTTGGTATTTTATGCGTTGGCAAACTTAGTTGAATTCGTTGTAATACTTTAGCCAAATATTGCTGTGAGAACTCTACGAATTTGCTTTCACTGAGGACTCCGCCCCAAGAATCGAAGAGCATAACTGTATCAACACCGGCTTTAATTTGAGCGATCAGGTAATCAGCGACTGCAATGCTAACTTTTTCTAGCAAACTGTGGAGTTGTTGCGGATGGCTGTAAACCCAATTTTTAATTTTCTCGTAATTCTTGCTACTGCCACCCTCAACCATATAACAAGCCAAGGTCCAAGGTGAACCGCTAAAACCAATTAATGGTGTGTTGCTTGGTAATTCTTGTTTTAAATTACGAATTAATTGCATAACGTAAGCCAAATCAATTTCAGGTTCAACTACTTTTAACGTATCAACATCTAGACTTGATTGTAATGGATTGGTGAATTTAGGCCCTTCGCCATCGCTAAAATACAAATGCATTCCCATTGCTTCGGGAATTACTAAAATATCACAAAACATGATTGAAGCATCTAGAGCAAATCTACGTAATGGTTGTAGAGTAACTTCAGTCGCTAAATCAGGGTTTTTGCATAAATTTAAGAAGCTACCAGCTTGTTCGCGGGTTTTACGATATTCAGGCAAGTAGCGTCCAGCTTGGCGCATTAACCAAATTGGTGTGTAGCTAGCATCTTGTTGATTTAGCACTTTAAGAAAATTACTATTCATTATTTAGTTTCCCACGTAGCGTGATAAAAAATTTAAGGCTTTGCGATAGACATCTTGTTTAAATTTAACCACTTGGTCAATTGGTTCCCAAAATGAAATCCAGCGCCATGCGTCAAATTCTTGTTCAATAAAGCTTCTCACATTGATATGGTGATCATGACCAACAAATCTGAGCAAATACCAGACTTGCTTTTGTCCACGATAATGTGAATTTTGCTTATTCCAATTACCTGGTACATTATAATAGAGCCAGTCGTTGGTTTTAGCAATAATTTCTACATGCTCAGGTAACAGCCCAAGTTCTTCATTTAATTCACGAAACATACACTCATCTAAGGTCTCATTTTTAGCTAAACCGCCTTGTGGAAATTGCCACGAGTGCTCACCCTTACGTCGTCCCCAAAACACTTGTTTATCTTTGTTTAACAGGACTATTCCTACGTTAAGGCGGTATCCATCTTGATCTATCATTTTATTACCCCCGCCATTTTTATCTTAATGATGTTTATTATAACGATATTTTAACACATGCCTTTTGGGCTTAAATATTATTTGCCGTAGGGTTTAGTTAAAATAGTGTAAAATTATGCGGTTATTTATGTATATTTTCTTATAAGTAGTATTGGTGTTATTTTTATTGTCAATGATTCGGTTAATTCTTCAAATTGCATCGATGTGTAGCAAGATTAAAGTTTAGGTTTCAAGGTTAAGGTTTTAAATATGTCAACGTTAACAAATAATAGTTTATTAATTGAGTTTTTAAGTGAAGAGTTGCCGCCAATCAATTTGGAAAGCAATATTGGAAATGTGTTTAGTCAAGCAGTTTTTGCTGGGTTAGATGGATTTGTTTCGGCTGAAAGTAAGTTGCGCGGATTTATTGCACCACGCCGTTTTGGCTGTGTGATTGATGGCATTAAGTTTGAGCAATCTAGTCAACAAATGTTGCGTAAAGGTCCTGCTTTGGTAACTGGTCTCAAAGATGGTCAAGCAACGCCAGCTTTGTTGGGGTTTGCTAAGTCTTGTGGTTGCGCTTGGCAAGATTTAGAGCAGCGTGAGGATGGATATTTTTATTTTGCAGCAACGGTGCCAGGTAAAAGTTTAGACAATGTTATTGAAACAGTTGTGAATGGTGCGCTTAAAAAAATTTATATTGCTAAAGCTATGCGTTGGGGCAGCAGTGAGTATCAATTTGTACGGCCAGTACATAATTTAATTGTGATGTTTAATCAGCAAGTATTAAATTGTAGTGCTTTGGGTTTGACTGCTAATGATACTACGCTTGGTCATCGTTTTATGAGTCATGCACCAGTTAAAATTACACACGCTTCAGATTACTTAACTCAACTTCATAATGAGGGTAAGGTGTTGGCCGAATTTACTGAGCGTAAAAGCATAATTGAACAACAGCTTAATTTGCGTGCGTCAGAACTGGGTTTACAAATTAGTGTGATGCCTGGTTTATTAGACGAAGTTACGGCTTTGGTTGAGTGGCCTGAGGTTTTGGTGGGTGAGTTTGCTGAGAAATTTTTGGCAGTGCCACAAGAGTGTTTAATTTTATCTATGGCAAAAAATCAAAAGTACTTTGCACTGTTAGATTCCTCCGGTAAGCTAAGTAATAAATTTTTGTTTGTGGCGAATTTAATTTCAAAGAATCCACAAGTTATTATTGAAGGTAATCAAAAAGTCTTAACCGCCCGTTTGGCCGATGCTGAATTTTTTTATGAGTTTGATAAACGTACACCACTGAGAGATTTTACCGCTAAGATGAGTAATGTGGTTTACCACAATAAACTAGGTAGTCAATTGGAACGAGTTCAACGCCTACAGCAAATTGCGGCTGGGATTGCGCCGTTATTAAATGTTGATGCAACTTTAGCAGCAAGTACAGCGTACTTGTTAAAAGCTGATTTGGCAAGTGAAATGGTCGGTGAATTTCCTGAGTTACAGGGAACAATGGGTAAATATTATGCTCTAGCTAGTGGCGAATCTGCTGAGGTTGCCAATGCAATTGAGCAGCATTATTATCCACGTTTCAGTGGTGATGAACTACCAAATAGTGCTCTTGCAACAGTAATGTCATTGGCGGATAAATTAGAAAGCTTAGTTGGAATTTGGGGTATTGGCTTGATTCCAACTGGCGATAAAGATCCATATGCTTTACGTCGTGCTGCACTTGGGGTTGTACGAATTTTATTGGAATATAAATTAGATTTGGCACAACTATTGGATGCTAGCGTCAGCGCATTTGCTGGGAAAAATTTATCAGTTAATACTGCTGTTGAGATTTATGAGTTTATTAAGCAGCGTTTGGCAAATTACTTTATTAGTATTGAAAATTATTCGACTAAAGTTGTGAATGCAGTGCTTGCCAATACTCAAGTAAATTTTGCGCAAGTGGTTGAAACTTGTCAAGCGTTTAGTTCATGGGTTAGTGCCGAGGGTAATCAAGAATTATTTGAAGCGAATAAGCGTATTGAAAATATTTTGAAGAAAAATGTTCAAGAAGTCGATGCTAATGCTAAGTTAGATACTCATTTATTTAATGCTTACGAAACTGAATTATTTGCGGCTGTAGAAAAAGTTAACCCAAGCGTGACAGTACACAATTATCTGGAGCAATTAAGCGCATTGGCAACACCATTAGCCAGTTTCTTCGCTAATGTGATGGTAATGGATGAAGATTTAGCAGTACGTAAAAATCGTTTGAAATTATTGGCTGAAATTTATGCTAAATTTAATTTATATGGAAAAATCTCTGAACTAGCCTAAAAAGGTCTTTTATGAAAATAATTATTCTTGATCGTGATGGTGTAATTAACCAAGATAGTGATAAATTTGTTAAAAGCATTGATGAATTTATTTTTATTCCAGGTAGTGTTGATGCAATTGCTAATTTGAGCCAGGCTGGGTTTAAAGTTGTGGTATGTACTAATCAATCTGGACTTGGGCGTGGTTTATTTACCATGGAGGCATTAAATGAGATGCATGAGAAATTGCATCAATCAGTTGAGCAAGCTGGCGGCGAAATTGATGTAATTATGTTTTGCCCGCACACTGCGGAAGAGAATTGTTCATGTCGTAAACCGAAGCCAGGGATGATTTTAGATATTTGTGAGCGCTTTAATGTTGAGGATATTTCGCGAGTGGCGATGATTGGCGATAGTATCCGTGACTTGCAAGCAATCCATAACGTGGGAGGCATTCCGATTTTGGTTAAAACTGGTAATGGTAAAAAAACTATGGCTAAAGAAACATTGCCAGTAGGAACTTTAGTTTTTGATGATTTGCTAACTGCAAGCGAGTATATTATTGCCTACGTTCAGAAAGTTGAATCTAGTGAAGCATAAATTGAGTTTAAGTATTATTATTCGCTCATTGTTATTCTGGTTTTTTTCAGTATTAGCCTTACCAGTATATGTGATTGTGGCTGCTTTAATAATTCCATTGCCACCAAAATTGCGTCATAAAATAATTATGACAGCACCCATATATTTCACATTTTTATTGAAGTATATTGGTGGAATTAAATACACCGTTCGTGGGCTTGAAAATATTCCTAAGACCCCTGCTATTTTTGCGGGCAATCACCAGTCTGCTTGGGAAACTGTAGTTCTAAATTGCTTTTTGCCGCCATGTGTGTGGATTATGAAAAAGGAAGTTTTTAACATTCCTTTTTATGGTTGGGCGGTACGTGCGTTATCAACAATTGCGATTGATCGTAAAAATGGTGAAAACTCAATGGCGCAGGTCATTCGTCAAGGTAAACAGCGGTTTGGTTTAGGTTTTTGGATCATTATGTTTCCTGAAGGAACGCGCTTAAAGCCTAAGGTGCGCAAACCATTTAAGCACGGTGTGGCTAAGTTAGCATTAAGTTTGGATGTACCAGTAGTACCGTTTGCGCATAATGCAGGTTATTTTTTACCGCGTAATAGTTTGTGGTTATATCCAGGTACGGTCTCAGTGGTGGTTGGTGCGCCAATTTATCCAGATGATAAAGAATCAGTTCCATTTACCAAGAAAATTGAACATTGGATTCACTCCGAGTTAGATGCAATGGGATCTTAAATGCCACGGTTTTATGTTGATTTACCATTTGTTGTCGATAGTGAAATTAATTTACCTGATGAAGTAGTACGGCATATCAATGTGTTACGCCTTCGTCTCAGTGATCAAATCAGTTTATTTAATGGTGATGGACATGATTATATTGCTGAGTTTATAGTTCTTGAACGACGTAAAATTAGTCTTAGAATTATTAGCATTAAGTTAGTGCAAAATGAATCTAAATTGGATATAATCTTATTGATGAGTATTATTGCCAGTGATAAGTTTGATTTAGTGGTTCAAAAAGCGGTAGAGCTTGGTGTGACGAAACTGATCCCGGTGTATGCACAAAATACGCAACGGTTTAAAAGTGATAAATTAGCTTCACGAATGGAGCATTGGCGCAGAATAATTATTTCAGCAAGTGAGCAATCTGGGCGGGCAATCCTGATGGAACTGCTTGAACCGCTAGAGTTTGATCAGGCGATAAAAAATAATTCATCTCCGGTTAAATTAATTCTTTCGCCACATCATGCAGGTAATTTGGTTGTTTCTGATGTTTTAGATAGCGCAACTTTATTAGTTGGCCCAGAGGGTGGCTTTAGCCCCGCCGAAGTTGAATTAGCTAATCAATATGGATTTGAATCATGGCAATTAGGTTTTCGGATTCTACGTGCGGAAACTGCCGCAGTGGCTGGCGTAACCTTGCTACAGGCATATTTTGGAGATTTTGCTTAAATATTAATTATGTCTTTTAGGTGTTTTTTGTATATTCCTTAATCTTGTTAGTTGATTAGAAAGTTGTGTAATTATGAAAAATTTAATTTTAAGCTTGATGATTAGTGTATGTGGAATAAGTTTAGTGGCATGTAACTCTGGTGGTTCAAGTAGTGATGCACAAAATATGCCAGTTGGTGGCACTCCGTTTAGCGGTACCTTCACTCCAGGGATTGGTAATGTTACATCTTTGGGGAATAGTTGTAATTTTACGATGACTAACGAGAATTTAACGTTTACGGTTGCGGAATCTACGCCAACTAACTTTGTTGATATTACAAACTTTTCGAATCAAACAATTTTTTCAGGTTATTTTAGTAATCCAGTTAATCAGAATCAGACGTGCTTTACTGGAACAGTACAATACTCATTGTGTGGAAATGCACAATCAGGTACAATTAAATTCGTTGGTTGTAGTTTGTACTTGTCGGGTGCACAATATATTTTCTCTTCACAATATTATTTATATTCGGTACAGGGCACTTTATTAACTACAGGAACTGTTAATGCGACAAAATGATTTTGATTCTTCATTTAAACGTAATCCTTTTAAGTGGGCAAAAGATGCTTGGTACTTAGCTCGCCCATACTGGACTAGTGAAGAAAAGTGGATGGCAATTGGTTTAGTAGTTAGTGTAATTACTCTAAATTTACTTACTGTATATATCTCCGTGCAGGTTAATAAATGGTATAACGGCATGTATGATTCTTTGCAACAATTTGACAAAGTTGCGTTTTATAAGAGCATTATCAAATTTTGTTATTTAGCTTTTTCTTCAATTTTGTTTCAAATTATTGCATTCTATTGTCAAAGCTCCTTAGATATTCGTTGGCGGCGCTGGATGACCAAAGAGTATTTAAATAATTGGTTGAAAGATCACGCTTATTATAAAACTCGCTTTATTAAAAATTTTGTAGATAACCCAGATCAACGTATTTCGGAAGATATTAATAGTTTTATTAGTAATACACTGGGTTTTACTCTTGGCCTAATCAGTAATGTAGTTAGCTTGTGCTCGTTTGTGGTGATTTTATGGGGATTGTCTGGTCCGCTATCATTTGTGTGGTCAGGACACCATATTACAATTGAGGGTTATATGGTGTGGGTTGCTTTGCTGTACGCAATTGTTGGTACCTACATCACTTTCAAAATCGGTCGTCCATTAGTACGCTTAAACTTTATGCAAGAAAATTTGGAGGCAAATTTCCGGTACGGTTTAATGCGTGTACGTGAATATGGTGAGAATATTGCTTTTTATAAAGGTGAGAGTCAAGAACGTCAAGCTCTAATGTCACGTTTTACTAATGTAGTTAATAATTATATGGCAATTATTTATCGTCAAATGAAGTTGACTATTTTTGGTTCAGCATATGGTCAAACTGCGAATATTTTTCCACTTGTCGTTGCTGCACCACGTTATTTTGCTAAAGCGATTAAACTTGGCGATGTCATCCAGATTTCGAATGCTTTTGGGCATGTGCAGGGATCATTGTCGTTCTTTATTAATAGTTATGGTGATCTAGCTAGTTGGCGGGCGGTGATGGATCGTTTATATGGATTTAAACTGGCAACTAATCAGGCACAAAGTTTGCCTGGTCTTAAAAAGCGTCAGTCAACCACACAAGATTACCTGCGTGTACAAAATTTGGCAATTAGCTTACCAGATGTAGTTCAACCAATTTTAAGAAATATTAATTTTAGTTTGGCTAGTGGGCAACGGTTATTAATTAAAGGTGCTTCAGGTAGTGGTAAAACAACTTTATTACGAAGTTTAGTTGGTGTTTGGCCATTTGCCAGTGGTGAGGTTTTTCAAGACACATCAAGGCGTGAATTATTTGTGGCGCAGCGTACATATTTACCTGATGTAAGCTTGCGTGCAGCTATTTGTTATCCGCTACAAGATAATTTACCCGATGATGCAAAATTGGAATCAATTTTGCATGCTTGCGGTATTGGTGCATTGGCTATTTATTTGAATGAAGAGGCTGAGTGGGGCAAAATTTTATCTTTAGGTGAGCAGCAACGAATCGCATTTGCTAGAGTCTTGGTGAATCAACCTGATATTATTTACCTTGATGAAGCTACTTCTGCGGTAGACGAAGAAATGGAAGCGCAGCTATATCAATTATTAATTGAACGTTTACCGCATAGTGTAATTCTTAGTGTTGGACATCGCAGTACATTGACTAAATGGCATAATCAGGAACTTAATTTTAAACATAACAGAGAATTTAATGGATCAATTTAATCAACTAATTAAACATGAAATGAAGCTTTTGGATCAAGTGATTCGTCAAGATTTAGGTTCGCAAGTACCGTTGGTAAACACCGTGGGTGAATATATTATTGCTGGTGGCGGTAAGCGTATTCGCCCATTATTGACGATTTTATGCGCCAAAGTCCTAGGTAATTCTAGTGAGTTAGTTTATAAAATGGCCGCAATGGTCGAGTATATTCATACCGCAACGTTATTACATGATGATGTAGTTGATGAGTCTGGACTACGCCGTGGACGTGCGACCTCAAATGCAATTTTTGGTAATGCAGCAAGTGTGTTAGTTGGTGATTTTATTTATACTCGTGCTTTTCAAATGATGGTACAAAGTAATTCATTACGTGTTTTGAAAATTATGGCAGATAGTACCAATGTTATTTCTGAAGGTGAAGTTTTACAATTACTTAATATCGGGCGCAGTGATTTAACTGAAGCTGAGTATTTTAAGGTAATTGAGAGTAAAACCGCTAAATTATTTGAAGCTGGTGCGCGTACCGCGGCAATTATTAGTGATGCCGATACAGCACAAGAAGAACATTTGGCGAATTATGCTATTTATCTTGGCACAGCGTTTCAGATCGTTGATGATATTTTAGATTACAATAGTACCGCTGAAGTAATGGGTAAAAATGTTGGTGATGACTTACTTGAGGGCAAGGTTACTTTACCATTAATTTATTTATTAGCACATGGTAGTCAAAGTGTTAAGGATGTTATCATTGCAGCAGTTGATGATCCTAAACACGCGGATATTGCTCAAGTAGTTGACTTGGTTAAAAATTGTGCTGCTTTGGAGTACTGCTCACAATTGGCACGTGATTATGTTGCCAAAGCTCAAGCTGAATTAGAGCATTTCCCCGTAAACAATTATCGCGATGCACTTTGCACTATTGCGAAAATGAGTATTGAACGGATTAGTTAATTTTGCCAAAGCATTGAACAGAGATGGAGTTTGAATATATGTATGATTTTGATACACCGATTGATCGTTATGTAGGTTATAGTAAAAAATGGCATAAATACCCCGAGCGTGATATTTTGCCGTTATGGGTAGCGGATATGGATTTTCCAGCAGCCCCAGAAATTATGGCGAGCCTTGAGCATAGCTTGCGGCATGGTGTTTTTGGTTATAGTATTCAACCAGACGTAGTTAAAAACGATGTGGTTACCTACCTTAAGCACGAATATAATTGGGAAATTACTTCTGCTGATATTCTTTGGTTGCCAGGTACAGTTGCAGGGATTAATTTATCTTGCAGGGCTTTAACTGGAGACAATGAGGCTGTAATTACCGCTACTCCGATTTATCCACCCTTTTTAAGTGCACCCAAATTATCTGATCGAGGTCTAATTACTACTGAATTAGTCAAGACAGATGGAGTTTGGCAGTGGAATCTGGCAGATTTAGAACAAAAGATTTTGCAAAGTCCAAAGAAAGCTCGATTACTTTTGTTGTGTAACCCACATAATCCAGTTGGGCGTGTCTGGACACGTGATGAATTAGAACAATTGTTGGAATTAGCCATCCGCCATGATTTGTTAATTTGTTCAGATGAAATTCACTGTGGATTGGTGTTAGATTTAAATAGCAAGCATATTCCGTTTGCTAGTTTAAATGCTGAAGCTGCTAAGCGTACTGTAACCTTGATGGCACCTTCTAAAACTTATAATTTAGCTGGCTTGAATTGTGCTTTTGTGGTTGCTAGTAATTTAACATTACGTACTAAATTCATGAATGCGATGCGAGGATTATTTTCTGAAGTTAATACTTTTGGAATTACTGCTTGTCAAGCGGCATTCACTAAATGCAGTGCGTGGCGTGAGGAATTATTAGATTATTTGCGCACTAATCGTGATTTAGTTGTGCGTGAATTGGCTAATTTACCTGATTTAGAAGTTACTGTACCAGAAGCAACCTACCTCGCTTGGATTGATGGGCGTAAACTATGTGCTAAATATCAAATCACAAATTTAGAGAAATTCTTTGAAGCTGCCGGTGTTGGTTTATCAAATGGTGCTGATTTTGGCGGTGAGGGTTTTGTACGTCTTAATTTTGCTACCAATCGAGCTATCTTAAATGAGGCTTTGCAACGGATGAAATTAGCAACCAAAGAGCTTAGTTCATAATTTATAAATTAGCTATTAAATTAAAGTAGCTGATGTTTTGCCACCTTTTATTGCAATGTTAGGTGGTTTTTTGTATTTATAGGATATTTGATTACCTATAAATATTTATATGGAACGAGATTGTAATTCTATATTCGTGACGAGTTAGTTACTCTGTGTCAAAGTGCCAAATATAGTTGCTTCCAAATTATGAGGGTGTGGTTATATTCACTGTCTTGTTGTTTGTTAATAGTGTTAATATGGTTTTTATGGATAAATTATAAATACTGCCAATTTATGGTTTTCCAACTTTTTTATACTGAATTGATGATGAAGTTATTTACTAAATTAATGTTGTGTTGTGTTGTAGCAGTTTGCTTAATTAGCTGTGATAGTAATTCTGAGCAGGTTAAACAATTACAAGCTGAAAATCAGCATTTGTTGATTCAATCTCAGCAAAGCATAGCACTTAAAGATGCTCAGATTAAAAATCTTCAAACTAAAAATTTTGAATTAATGAAATTAGTAGATGGTAAGTACATGCTTAAATTTGATTTTAGCCCAATGAGTTATACTGGGTTAGCTGCAAGTTTCACCGCAAACAAATTTTTACCAACTTGGTTTGAGTCAAATCTGAGAGTTAGCCTTGCGGCTAAGTTACAAAGTAACGTGTTTTCTCAGTCTGAGTTTAAATTAAGTGCGAAACAATTAGTTTTGCTATTTTTAAGTTATCATGCCGCACCGATTTTACTTTTATTCGTCTTAATTATTGGTTTAATTTGGGGAATTTATTATGTCGGGTTTAAATTTATTGTGCGTAAGATTCGTCAGCGAATTAGTCAATTAAGAAGAACAAGAGCTTTAATTCGTTTGAGTGATGAGTTATTGACCAAGCATTTGCAAGATAAACAGAGGTTACAAAATGAGCTGCATGAATTAATGCTTCAGAAAGAGCAGCTGGGGCGTTTAATGGATGTAGATGTTTTGGAAGAAAAGAGAAAGATTCTTATTGAATGTGAAGAGATGCTAACCCATGCAAAAAATCAGGGTTATAGCATGATTAAGCAGGCGCAGCGTGATGCTCGGCAAATTCGTGAACAAGCTGAAGATGAAGTTACAGAACAAAATTAAGGCAACTGGTATTACCTAACAATAGGATTGGCATTATTTGAATATGGAATCATTAGTTAAAAGAATTATTCTAATTGGGAGCTTGGTCGTATTAAGTCAAAGCGTAGTCGCGGTGGGGATTGATCAATCTGAAAGTCAAGTGATTACGGATGATGCAGATAAAATAAATGCTGATTATAGTCAAAATGATATAGATGAACTAATTCGTGATGAAGAAATAAAATTGCTGCGTGCTTCATTCATTTCGCCTTATAATAATCTTCAAGACCCAATTTCATTAAACATGGGGTATAGTCAGAAAGCCGATGAATCAGGTGCGATTTATCGTGGAGGTCTTAGTGGAATTATTAATTTAAATAGCCCAACTCAAGGTCAAAATAGAGCGTATAACACCGAAATATTCCAACTTTGGGGGCAAACTGATCGCTATGCAGGGTTTGCTTTTGGGGCATCTGGTACTGCAATGGCTAATACTAATCAAGTCGGGCAGCCAAATACTTTTGCGGAAACTTCAGTGTTTTCATTGGGGCAAGCTTATGTTGATTATCAGTATAGCAATAAATTAGATGTGACTGCGGGAAATATTTTGATTGTAACACCGTGGGTTAATGCTTCTAGTTCTAACAACCCAGGTGGTAATTATGCAATGGGCAACAATACGTTTCAAGGTGCAGTAGTTAATGTTCAAGCTTTGCCCAGCTTACTTGTAACAGGGTTTACTGCGTGGAGTTATTTGCAGTATCCAAACAATTGGTTTACCCAGCAAACTTATTATAATACTATGAGTGGTCCACTATCTGGAATTGGTCAAGCAACTACTGGTGGTCCAAGTGGACTTGGTGTAGTCTGGAATCCTGTCGACAGTTATTCAGGACAAGCGTGGTTGTATAACTTTTCTGATTATGCAAATATGGCGTATGTAGATAATAGTTATCATGTACAAATGAATAAAACTTTTAGTTGGGACTTTGCTGGGCAAGGTTTTATGGAGCGATCCTCTGGATTAACACTTACTAATCAGACTAGCTTACCAGGCCAAACTACTCCAGCTGGAGATGTTTCAAGTAATGGTGTTGGTGCAAAAATCGCATTAAATATTGCGAATAATACTTCAAGTATTTCATACAATAATGTTTTTGGAGCTAGCGGTTCTTATTTGAATGGCGGTGTCGTATCACCGTATACGTATGGCATGGAAGCTGATCCACTGTATACAACGCCAGCTTTGACTTCTTTAGCTGAGTTAGGGTCGGGTCAAGCTTACACCGTACGTAATAGTACGCGCTTTCTAGACAATAGTTTAAAGGTCAACTTTTCATTCTCACAATTTTTTGTTAATCAAATCTATGCGAGTCAAGCGAGTGAAGTAACTGAATATGATGCCGCAGTTTTATATCAAATTCCACAAACTGCACTAAATGTGTGGGCGCGTGTGGTTTATGTTGAGCAAGCAAATTCATCTGGTGGTAATATGTGGCAACCACGGATAATTGTTAACTGGACGTTCTGATATTTTACGAATGGTTTGTGTGTCTTGGTAATCAATTATTAATAAAGTAGCTATAGCCGCCAGTGTAATTATTGCTCCAATAAGGTAGACTTAGATTTTCAATTCGGACTTTGCCTTTGGTACTTGGCGCATGGATAAATTGCCCACCACCGATATAAATACCTATATGTTGGAAATGATTAAAAACTACTAAATCTCCGACAACTAAGTCGTCAAAATCTTTACCCTTATAACCAGCTGCATTGGCTTGGTCATGTGCTGTGCGGGGTAATTTTACACCCAACGCTTGTTTGTAACTATATAGCACTAATCCACTACAGTCAAAACCTGTGCTTGGTGAGTTGCCGCCATAGCGATAATTACTCCCAAGTAGTGATTTACTAAATGAGGTTACTCGATCTCCCGCGGCACCATTTTGATTATTGATTTGAATTTGCGCTGGTGTTGCTGGTGGTGATTTTTTGGTTGAACAGCTAGTAACAAATAACAACATAGTTAGTAAAATTAACCAGTAAGCTGAAATTATGAAACTACGTGATTTTTGGTGTCCTATGAGTGTTAGAGTTTGGCTAGTGCTCACGTAATTGTCCATAGAAATGTATAATTTGAATGCTACTTTCGCGCGACATTGCACCTGGATTTGTGCCTAATTGACCTTGAGGAACATGAATTTGCAAATTTTGGTAATAATTTTGCCATAGTGGCAGAATTTTATTGGATTTACCATTGGTAAAATTCATTGGTAATCGGTGAAATAGTGTATAGCTATGATTAGACTCTTGGAATGAATAATCAATTAATTCCGAGCAGTAGAATGCTTGTCCGTTGGCAGCAACAAAGCTTTCGTTATATGGTTTACCAACTTGAAGCTCTGCAATCTGAATTGCGGTGGGTATTAATTTCTGATAAATTGGTTTTAAGCGTCCAACCATAACCCGTGGTTGATGCTTTTCATCAAGGCTACGCTCTAGAAACTTCTCTAATGGCGTTATGCTGACACCTTGTGAAATAGCTTCAATTACTTGTGGATTTGATTCGCTCGCATTAATGACTAATGCAACGTGTGATACATAGCTATTATTATACCCGTAAGTTACACTATCTACATTATCACAAAATTGTCCACAATTTAGATCTTGAAAAAGTAAATCACCTACTTGTAATTTGAAATTATCCGTAATTGTCGCGGCAGATGATAACTGTGCAAAAGCTGCTACAATGCTGAATACGATTAAGGATTTTTTTAGCACTTTAGTTGTATACCGTTATATTGGTTGCCATATTTTGAAAGTTAATTTTGAAGTTAACTGCACGATCTGATGGAAAAGTACAAGTTTCAGGCATAGCTTGCTCAGGATGAATCGTTGCTTGAACAAAGCGAGTTGGTTCACCAACCACAAAGCCATTGGCATCAAAGAAATCACATCTCCAGAAAACTTGTTCGGATTTATCGCTAACGGTATTAAAATTCCAGCGAACAATTGTGTTGCCAGTTTTCAAATCCTTAGTTTTACTTAAGTTAGTTATCTCAATATCACCTGGTTTACCAATTGTTGTTACTTGGTTGGCGATTTTATTATTTGATGCACATGCGGTTAGTAAAGTAATTAAACTAAGAGTAAACAATTTTTTCATAAATTTTCTTTCATGGAGTTAATAACAGCACAATTATTTTATTGTAGATATAGCGTTACGATGTTAACAAATAGATTGATATTATAACCACTAATTATATTATAAATACTTACAGCATTAAGTTGGTGATTCTTTTTTCTTTATTTCCGCTGCAGTAAGTAAGCATGATTTTTGACTGGGCTACTTTGTAGTGGATAAGTTTGTTGCTCATCCAATGTTTCCAGATGTTGAATTGTAAAGTTGTCTGCAAATAAATTTTTGACCTCTGTAGTATTAATTGAAAATGGCGGTGCAACTTTATTTGGATCATCATAGCTTAAAGTAATTAATAAATATAAGCTACCACTTGGTAATAAATTTGCGATTTGTTTTGCATATAGCCTACGTAATTCGTCTGGCAAAGCAACGAGTGCTGCTCGATCATAACAAAAATCTAGTTGACCAGTTATTGATTGATTTAACGCAAAGAAGTCTCCACATGCAAGTGTAATTGAATTATGCGTGAAGTATTGAAAGTTTTGATCTTGTGTGTGTATTTTGGTTAATTGATTATCAGTAAAAAATTGCTGACATGCATCTGAACTTAATTCACAGCCTAAAATACTAGCCCCTTGTGTTGCTAGCCATAGCATGTCTTTACTTTTTCCGCACAGTGGAACCAAGGTTCGTGGGTTTTGCGGTAGTTGCTTGATTGGATAGTAGCGTTGCAATAATTCATTAATTTGTTCACGATGAAAGCCGATTTGCTTATCTTGCCAGCGCTTTAGCCAAAATTCATGTTGTTGATTAATTATTTCTGACATTACTTCTCACTAATTACAAATAATATTGAATTGATTCTGTAGCCTGTTAAATCTATAGATTAGAGCTTTTTGTTAGGGATATTATACTCTGTTTATTCGGATTTGAGCAGATTTTTGTGCTAAATTAATTTTTATATGGTGTGAGTTTTATAAAATTATGTCACCTTAATTTTAATGTTGCCATAGTTTTATAGTTTGTCATCAAATACTGGTTGATACAAATGTTAATTAATTAGCAATTAATGGCAAAAATTGAATATCTGATTAGAGTTATGCTACAATTTAAAAGAGTAGTGGCCTATCTTAGATGGATTATTTTTAATAAATTTATAGATATATTACATAATTGACTCAATTTAATTGGGTGCAAGGTATCAAGGAATGATAATATGGAAAAAATTAAAGTTGGATTATTTGGTTTTGGTAAAACTGGTAAATTAGTTGCACAAGAACTAATTAACCATGATGGTATTGAATTAAGCTGGGTAGTTAAACGTGCATTGGTTCCTGGTGCCGAGTTCGCTTCACGGGTGTTGGGTTTAGACAGTGATGATGGTAGAATTGTTACTCAGAATGACTTGAGTTTAGATTTTTATCGTGATAATTTTGTTGATGTGATCGTTGACTTTTCTGATAGTGTTGGAGTTTATAATTATATGAATGCGGCCACCACTCTTGGAATTAAAGTAGTCTCAGCAATTTCTAAGTACCAGCCAGATGATTTGGAAGCATTGCGTTCTATTAGCAACTCATCAGCAGTTGTATATTCACCAAATATTACTTTAGGCATTAATATTTTAATGGTAGCTGCCAAAACTTTTCAAAGTATTATCCCTGAGGCCGATGTTGAAATTATCGAAGAGCATTTCCGCGGTAAGGCAGAAATTTCTGGAACAGCAACACGGATTGCTAATTATTTAGATATCAATGAAGAGCAGAGTATAAAATCAATTCGGGCAGGTGGAATAGTTGGTAAGCATGAAATAATTTTTGGTTTACCCAATCAAACTTTACGAGTAACTCATGAAAGTATTAGCCGTGCATCTTTTGGTCAAGGAGCTATTTTTGCCTGTCAGTGGGTGAGTAATCGTGATATTGGTATGTACACCATGGAAGAAATCATGACTGAACTTTTTCGTGCCAATGTTCCAGAAAATTCAAACAAAAACTTACAACTTAAGCAGGGCTGGTTTGATGTGATTAGTAAGAAATTAAGTAGCTATTTTAACATTGGTCGAAATGATTGATTTGAGGTAATTATAGAGATTGAGTAATTCGTCAAAGTTTTTGCGGATTATGATTTAGTTGCGGATAGATAAAATGTATACGTTTGTAATATTCACGAGTTAATTATTTTGTATTTTAATTCATATAGTGTGTAATATGTTGTCAAATACCACATTTTTGGCTGTGCAATCGTCCATTAGTTCTTATTTACAACTATTGTAGCTATTCTGGTTGAGGTTGTGAGCGATTTAAGCTATAATGCTTGGATTAATTTTAAATGGAATCTAAATATGTTTAAATTTTCTAGATTATGGCTTCTTTCTTCTATTTTATTAACTAACTATTCTTATGCAGAACAAATTACAGTGGATGCAACAAAATTTCCAAATGCAGAAATTTTAGAAGCAGCCAAGCCAGTTTTAGCTAAGCAAGGGTATACTTTAAAAATTAATATTTATGATAGCTATAATGATCCAGCCATTGCAACGCCAGTAACTGGTAGATTTGGACCAAAGAATCCAAATTCGGAGTTAAGTAATAAAAAATGTGATGCTAATTTCTTTCAGCATGGACCATACTTAGATCAGTATAATAAAATGTTTGAAAATGACTTGGTGAATGTTGCTAGTATATTTTATGTTCCATTTGCGATCTACTTAAGTAAAAGTAAATCAGAAGTATTTAATAAAACGCATGATTTATCTAAGGTGTTAAGTGGTGCTCGAGTTGCTATTCCCGATAATGCAATTAGTGAAACTAGGTCTATCAAGCTTTTATCGGCGAACAATGTATTAAAGTTTAAGCAAAGTAATTCAGCACCTGGGTTGGATGATGTCGAATCTAATCCATATGCTGTGGTTATTTATAAAGTTGATGGCAGTGTGATTCCACAAATGTTAAGTAATGATAATGTTGATGTTGCGGTGATGAATGCTGGCAGTGCTAATCTTTTAGGTTTCAAGCTAAATCAAGCTACTTTTGTTGAGAATAATAGTGCAACTTATGCCAATATTTTAGTCTCACGTAAAGATAATGCTAATTCGGCAAAAATTAAAGCGTTGAAAAATGCTTTGCAGTCACCAGAAGTAAAGCAATATATTCAGCATAAATATGGTAATTTAGTTGTACCAGCTTTTTAATGGTTAATTTAGATTAATTATTAAAGACGTATCATCCGTTATTTTTTGTAGATGTGGTTATGCCAAAGCCCTAAGAGTTAAATTTTCTTGGGGCTTCTTTATTTATTTGAGCACTTTTAAATTAATGACATGATTTTGATTCAGTGCTTATTTTGCGGAGTAAGGTATAATATTGGGAGTAAATGATAAGAGAAAGAATATTCGGTGAAATTTAATATAAAGCAAAAGCTTAAAGATATGATGGTTGAGTCAAGTCCGACAACCAAGAAAAATAACAACCCACAGCGTAAAACTACAGAAAGTAAGCCAAGAAATGTTGTTGGGGTCGCAAGTTCAGAGAAACCGCGTCCACAGAATTCAAATGATAGATTTAATAAGAATGAGCCCAGATCTGCCAAACGTGTTAAGTTACTTCGTCAAAATCAACAGGAAAGAATTACCGCACAACGAATTCGTGAAGAACGTGTTGACCCTAAAGATGGGCATAGTGAACGTATTTCTAAAGCATTAGCAATGTCTGGTGTAGGTTCACGTCGTGAATGTGATAATTTAATTAGTCAAGGTAAAGTTCTAGTAAATGGTCGTTTAGCTGAGCTTGGTCAACAATTGGGTGAGCATGATCGTGTAGAAGTTTTGGGACGTCCAATTCGGATTAAGTGGCAAGATCGTTTGGCTCGGATCATTATTTATCATAAACCAGAGGGTGAATTGGTTTCACGGAGTGATCCACAGGGTCGTGCGACAGTTTATGATAAAATTCCTTTGCTAGCGAATAAGCGTTTTACAGCAATTGGGCGCTTGGATTATAACACGTGTGGTTTATTGATTTTTACCACTTCAGGTGAGTTAGCAAATCATTTTACGCATCCACGTTACGAAGTTGAGCGTGAATATGCGGTACGTATTTATGGTGATCCACTGACTGTAGAGCAAGTTCGCGAAGTTAAAACGGGGATTAATCTAGAAGACGGCGTGGCCAAATTTAAAGATATTTACAAACTTGAATTACAAGATAGTGATTCTAAAAACCATTGGTATAAGGTGCTTTTAATGGAAGGGCGTAATCGTGAAGTGCGTCGTATGTTTGAGCATTTTGGTATTACGGTAAGTCGTTTGATGCGTACACGTTTTGGCCCAATTGATTTACCACCTCGTCTAAAACGTGGTAATTATTATGAGTTAGACGAAATTGAGGTAGCGAGAGTTATGCAAAGCTTTGGTTTAACAGTAGCTGGTACGGAACGTTAATTAGGTTTATATGTTAAAGAAATTAATTTTGATTTTAAGTTTACCGTTGTTAGTCTTAGCGGAAAGTTTACCAAATGGTTCGTGGCAGCAATCTTGTAGTGTTAGCAATGCTAGTTATTTAAAGGGTGTTTTAATCTCAGCATGTACAAAAAATGGCGGAGATATACAGACGATAAGTAAATTAAATTATGCTGAAAGTTGCCAAACCAACTCATTGGTTAAAAATGATAACGGTAATTTAGCTTGTGTTACGCCTAGAGTTATTATGAGTAATTCTGAACATATTCAAGCTCAATTTCCTGGTGGTAACTGGGTTACGAGTTGTCGAACTAATTCTGCGAGCATCAACAGTGGTATGTTAATTACTCAATGTCGTAATAATCAAGGTCAATTTATTCCAGCGGCGATTGATTTAAGTACTTGTAAAAATGATCAATTAGTGGATAATGATAACGGTAGCTTAAGTTGTAAACGGCGCAGCACGAATAGAAAATTTAATGATGGCTTGCCAGCTGGTCAATGGCGTGAAAATTGTGATGTTAAGAGAGCCACGCTTTCGATGAATGTACTACATACAAAATGTAAGTTGTCATCAGGAAATTATTTCCCGCAGATGTTATTTTATGATAATTGTCAGGTAGGTAGTTCGGTTAGTTCAGATAATCGTACTGGTGATTTGAGTTGTGATCAAAGTAAATAGCATTTAGTTGTGCTATAATTTTGCTTAGTTAATCTAGCTTAAAGCTTATTTTAGAGAAGTTAAGATGTCGAAGAAAATTTATTGTATTGCCGAATTTGAGCCTGTAGTGGGGCATGAGCAAGAGTTATTTGAAAAATTATTGAGTTTGGAGCCTTTAGCGTTGCGTGAAGATGGATGTTTACGTTACCGAGTAACGCGACAATTAGATCATCCGCAGGCGCCCCTGCATGCCAAATTCTCGATTATGTTTAATGAAGAATGGGCTTCGCTTGAAGCTTTTGATGCACATTCTGCGCAGCCTTATTTAATTGAGTTTTTTAATAAATATATACAGGATCCAGCGACTTCAATTACCGCTGATTGTCGTGTCCGTATTTTTAGTGATGAAGTTTAATTTAATAACTTAGATTAGGAATAGATATGCAAAATTTTGATGTAGTAGTAATTGGTGGTGGACCTGGTGGTTATGTAGCTGCGATTCGTGCAGCACAATTAGGTTTTAGCACTGCCTGTATTGATGGTTATGTTCGTAATGACAAATATTCATTGGGCGGAACTTGTTTAAATGTTGGTTGTATTCCATCAAAGGCATTGTTACAATCTTCCGAAAATTATGCTGAATTAACGCATAGTTTTGCTGATCATGGTATTACTTGTGAGAATCCACAAATTGATATTAATAAAATGATTGCACGTAAAGAAGATATTGTTAGTAAAAATGCGAATGGAATTTCTTTCTTATTTAAGAAAAATAAAATTACTGAGATTCATGGTTGGGCAAGTTTTAAAACAGCCGAAGGTGGTAAGTATATTCTGACTGTGGATGATAAAGGTACGCAGCAAGAAGTTAGTGCCACTCACGTGATTGTGGCAACTGGCTCTAATTCACGTCATTTACCACAAATTCCAACGGATAATGTGAATATTTTGGATAATGAAGGTGCTTTGGATTTGACGTCTACGCCAAAAGAATTTTGTGTGATTGGTGCTGGTGTAATTGGTTTGGAAATGGGGAGTGTTTGGAAACGAGTTGGTGCCAATGTAACGGTGCTTGAAGTTGCCGACAAGTTTTTGCCTGTTGCTGATGAACAAGCCTCTAAAGAATTACACAAGCATTTAGTTAAACAAGGTTTGCTAATTAAGAATAGCGTGAAAATTGGTGAAATTACTAATGGCAGCGATAATGTTACAATTAATTATGAGCATAACGGTGAACAATTTAGCTTGGTAGCGGATAAGTTATTAGTTTCAATCGGTCGTGTGCCAAATACTAATGGTTTAAATGTTGATGCGGTTGGTCTTAAATTAGATGATCGCGGCTTCATTGTTGTTGATGCAGATTGTCGTACCAATTTGCCAAATGTTTGGGCGATTGGTGATGTGGTGCGTGGACCGATGTTGGCACATAAAGCCTCAGAAGAAGGTGTAATTGTTGCTGAGCGTCTTGCTGGACAACATCCACATTTTGATTTTAATACTGTACCGTGGGTAATTTATACGAATCCTGAATTGGCTTGGGTTGGTAAAACTGAGCAACAACTAGTTGCTGAGGGTGTGAAATTTAAAAAAGGCGTTTCATCATTTATGGCAAATGGGCGAGCATTAGGGCTTGGTCATAGTGCAGGATTTGTTAAAGTTTTAGCCGATGAAGAAACCGACCGAATTTTGGGTGTACATATGGTTGGTCCATTTGTGTCTGAATTAATTAGTGAAGCTGTGGTTGCTATGGAGTTTATGGCAAGTAGTGAAGATTTAGCGCGAATTATTCATGCGCACCCATCATTATCTGAAGTAACTCATGAAGCAGCTCTTGCTTGCGATAAACGTCAATTACATGGTTAATTAGATATTGATCGAATCAAAATTGCTAGAAACGCTACCTTATGGTGGCGTTTTTATGTGCCTAAAGATTAATTAATCAGAGTTGTTAAATTGGTGAGGTATATTAATGGGCTAGTTTGATCTTGATTCCGTGTATTTGGGGAAATAATATGGTTTATTATTACATATTATTGGAATAGTGTAGAATATTGCTTATAGTAATTGTTTTTCTTATCGGTTCAATTGACAATTTAAATACCTGTATACTTGTTTAGTCCTTTGATTTTATTGATTTAGAGTTTTAAACTATAGTTCGAGTGATTTGCCATATAAATAAGGAAGTTTCAAATGGGAATTAATTATCCAGTAAATAATTTTTATCAAATTATTCAGAAAAATGCTGAGAAATCATTTAATCGCATTGCTATTTTTGAAGATGAGATGAAAATTGGTAATGGTGAATTGGTTAAGAGGGTTGATAAGGTTGCCGCATATTTGTGTGATCTAGGAATTAAAAAGAATGATAAGGTTGCTTTGGTTATGAGTAACTCATGGCAATTTGTCGTTAATTTATTTGCAATTAGTAAAATTGGTGCCGTTGCGGTGCCAGTGAATAATTTTCTTAAACACGATGAACTTGTGTATATTTTAAATGATTCGCAAAGTAAATTATTGTTTGCGTCGGCGAAATATTCTGACGAAGTTCGTGATTTAATGATTAAAACAAATGCTGAAAAAATTATTTGGGTCGATGGTTTACCACTGGAAAATGAAACGAATTTAAGTTATGACAAAATATTCACAAGTTATTCGGCAAATCGTGATTTTAATGCTAATGCTCTATTGGATGATTTGGCGGTTTTAATTTATACTTCTGGAACTACTGGGCGACCAAAAGGTGCAATGCTCAGTTATCGTAATTTATTATCAATTGTCTATGGGGCATTTGATCATTTTGCAATTAAGAATGGACAAGCGCGACTAATTTGTTATTTACCAATGTTTCACGCATTTACATTGGCGGTAACTTTATTACTACCGTTGGCATCAAATAGTGGTGTAGTGATTGTGCGTTCAATTAGTAGTAAAAAAGATTTTAAAAATTTATTGCGATTAGTTTTAGTGCATCGTTGTCGTTACTTTGCTGGTGTACCAGATATATTTAGTGCAATGGCACGAGCTAAGCTGCCGTGGTATTTCCATTGGTTTCATAATGTACGCGGATGGGTATCAGGTGCTGCACCATTATCAGAAGATGTTATTCGTCGGTTTAGTGCTAATTTTAAACGTGGGCAGCTTTTACAAGGTTATGGTTTGAGTGAGTGCGCATCGGGAGTATCCTTGAATCAGCCATGGGCCAACAAATTTGGTTCAGTTGGGCGACCACTACCAACTTTCGTGTTAGAGGCTTTTGACGATGACGGCGCTCAATTGGCTCGTGATGAAATTGGAGAGCTTTATGTGAAAGGTGACTGTGTCATGCAAGGTTACTATAATCGTCCAGAAGATAGTGCCGAGGTCTTGGTTGGTGATTGGTTTAAAACTGGCGATATTGGTTACGTTGATAGCGCTGGATTTGTATATATAGTAGATCGCAAGAAGGATTTAATCATTAATAAAGGTATGAATATTTATCCACGTGAAATTGAGGAGTTTATTTATACTTATGAGAAAGTTAATGCTTGTGCGGTTGTAGGCTTGAAAGATATTGAGGAAAATGAAACTCCAATTGCTTACATTGAACTTAAAGAAGGTGAAGTTGCGACTGAGCGTGAATTTAAAGAGTTTTTGAAGCCATTACTTGCGCCATTTAAACAACCTCGTAAAATCTATTTTCTAGATAAATTACCACGTAATGCTACAGGTAAAATTTTGAAACGTGAATTGCGTAATCTACAAAATAATTGAAATAATTTTAGGAGTCAAGTATAATTATGGTTCGGCGATGGAGTTCGCCATAAACCGCATTTGCTGATGACTCCTACTCTAATTATTATTTGCTAACATTTTATAAAAATTGTGTACCTAGTTTGTTGGGTCGATAATTTATGATCATGTGTAAATAATACAGTTATTAAAAGTAGGAAATTATGAGTTCAATTTATACTAAATACCCACATCCTAAACTACACAAGCGTGTTCGTCATTTAAATAATCGTGATTTAGCTATTTTATTCGGTGTTTTTATCGGTGCTGTGGTTGCTATTTATGGTCTAACCTATGGACATTTTTCTAGTATAGCTGTGTTAGGTACAGCTCTTGGTGATCATCATTGGAGTTTCAAATTTCTTGCTGTGTTATTAAGTGCTGGTACATTTGGTAATTTGCTTAGCTATGTTGGTTCCTGTATTGATATAATCACTAATCATAGAACTATTTTTGATTTATTTTCTCGCAACCGAGCTAATGTTCATTTAAATACTATGCCAGAACGTGGTGAGTAAACAATTTTGTCAGGAACATCTTATTATAATCGCTAATAGCTGAAGTTTTATAAGTATTAAGTATCAAGTTCTATTGTTGGGAATAAAATTAATTGATTATTTGTGATGAGTGATTTTGGTATAACCCTATCTAAACCCATAGTATGAGCCCTTTTTATTAGGCTGGATTTATTTCCGACATTTAGCTTTGTATATAACTGCTGTTTGATTATGTTTGCAACTGTATGTTGTGAAAGATCTTTATTGTAAATTGTGCTTAATATATCACTAATTTCTAGATTGGTTTTACCCATAACTTTTAGTGTAAGAATTTCACGTTCTCTTTCAGTTAAATTAATTATTTCAACATTATGGTGAGGTCTATCTTCTAATAAAGTTACGATTGGTAGCCCATCCATATCTATTGCAATTAATTCTATTCCAACCAAATTTTCTTCTGGGTCTAAAATTGGTGATAAGTTGATGCAGTCAACTTCATACTCTTTATCTTCGGATACATTTTGTGCAACAAAATATCCCAATACTTTTTTTGTTTTTATTAAATTATCATATATCTGCTGCTTTAATTCAAAGCATGGCAAATGACTAAGGCATTCTAATATATCTACGTTTTCCTTGAAGTTGCTACTATACTTGCCAAAGAAGTCATGATTACTAATATAAACTATCTTAAATTTATCATTTATGATGGTAACATTTTGTTTTGATTTAAAATCATGCGCGTATTTGCAGTATTCAAGAAGGTATTTATTCATATTTCTGGTTATATTATTTTGAAAGAAAAAGTTTGTTTATTGAGGTGTAATTTTAACACTTATTTTCATTATAGCACAGTTATCTGGGCATGATTTGATTTTAACATAGCGATTTTTAGCTATTGACGAATTGTATTTATAAAGGCTATAATGACCAGCTATTTAATTTAGTTGCAATACTTGCAATATTTTCATTATTTGAAAACGTAAAAATATAATCATAATAGAATATTGTAACTAAATTTTAAATTATTTGTAAGGTACTATGCCTCAACAGATATTAAGTTTGAATAGATGAGGTGATAAATCGTCTAGCCACTCGTCTAAAATAAATATAATTGAAATTTAAACTAAGTTTTCTAAAATTATTTATAACCATGGTTATGTATATAAAAAGAAGGAAAAAGAAATGAGTAGCTCTAAATTAAATTGTTCACAAGCAATAGTTAAAATACTTGAAAATTTGGGAGTTACCCATGTATTTGGTGTTCCTGGTGCTAAGATTGATAGTTTATTTATTGCATTAAAACATTCTAAGATCAAATTAGTTTTAGTAAGACATGAGCAAAATGCAGCTTTTATGGCTGCAGCATTTGGACGTATGACTGGTCGTGTTGGGGTATGTATTGCAACTTCAGGTCCTGGGCTTACAAATTTAATTACTGGTTTGGCTACTGCAACTAGTGAAGGAGATCCAGTTCTAGCAATTGGTGGAGAGGTTCCTTTAAATGAACGCCTTAAGAAAACTCATCAATCACTTGATGCGGTAACTTTAATGAAATCAGTTACTAAGTATAGTGCAGAAGTAGTTACAACAGATCAAATTACAGAGGTTATGGGTAATGCTATTCGTGCAGCAGAAAGTGGTCGTGCTGGGGCAGCATTTATTTCTTTACCAAAAGATATTGGTTTAGCACCATTTGTAGGTGATCTTAATCAGGAATGGGGCAAACCTATTCCACAGGGGTGTGGTTCAATAAGTGAACTTGAGGCTGCGGCACAGATTATTAATGCAAGTACACGTCCTATGATTATTTTTGGGATGCAAGCATCTAAACCAGATGTTGCAACTGCGGTACAGAACTTCTTGGCTAAAACTAAAATTCCTTATACTGCGACTTTTCAAGGTCCAGGTAAATGGGCTCAACCTAATGATTGTGAAACATTTGTTGGTCGTATCGGTTTATTTCGTAATCAGCCCGCAGATCATTTGTTAGATCAGTCTGATTGTGTGATTACGATTGGTTATGACCCAATTGAATATGACCCTAATATCTGGAATCATAATAATCGTCGTAAATTAATTACAATTGATGTGATTCGTTCGGATCAGGATAATGACTTTATACCAGCTGTAGAAGTGGTGGGAGATCTTAGTAGTTCGCTTGAATTATTAGCTAGTAAATTAGTTCCAAATATTGATGCGTCATTTATGCAGTCTGCCACTGATGCATTAACACAAAATAAATTAACGGTATCTGAAGGTGCACTATTAAATGGTAGCCCTATTCATCCATTACGTGTTATTCATGAATTACAAAAAATAATTACACCTGATACGCACATTACATTAGATGTTGGTTCTAATTATATCTGGATGAATCGTTATTATGGTGCTGAATATGCTAGGCAAGTATTAGTTAGTAATGGACAGCAAACTTTAGGTGTTTCAGTACCATGGGCGATTGCTGCGAGTTTGATTCATCCTGATAAACGTGTAATATCAGTATCTGGTGATGGTGGATTCTTATTTAGTGCGATGGAAATGGAAACCGCGAAAAGACTTGGTGTTAAGTTTATCCATCTAATTTGGGATAGTGCATCTTATGATATGGTATCATTTCAAGAGGCTGCTCATTATGAAGGTGATACTGCTGGTGTTGAACTTGGACATTATGATGTTGTTGCTTATGCAAATTCATTTGGTTGTAAAGGCTACAGTATTAAATCAGCAGATGAGCTTGCTGGAGTTTTACAAGAAGCTACCACCTCAGATGTTCCCGTTTTAATTCATATTCCAATTGATTATTCGCAAAATATGCGTTTAATGCAAGATGTAGTTCAAAGTTTTGTAAACTAAGGGGATATAATTATGAAGAAACATCATCATTATGGACATATGGTTCATACACGTATTTCATCTGCAATATGGCATGCTTTAATGGATCGCTGTCAACGTACAGGTGAAACTCTTGACCATGTAATTCAGTCAGCACTTGCATCTGAGTTGGATGTAAGTCATCATACCTTATTCCAGGTCTCTACTTCAACTGCTTTGGTCCAAGGGATTTATAATGGGGCTATGTCTGTGGCGGAGATTAAAAAGCATGGTGACTTTGGATTAGGAACATTTGATGAATTAGATGGCGAAGGTATCATGCTTGATGGCGAAGTTTGGCATGCAAAAAGTGATGGTTCATTAGCATTAGCTTCAGATGATGAATTAGCTCCTTTTTGGGCAACCACAACTTTTGTACCACAAATTACTCATCAGTTAGGTGCTGTTTTTAGTTGGGATAACTTATGTCAGCAGATTGATCAGGTGAGAACGTCACAAAATATTTTTACTGCTATTTGTATCAAAGGTGTTTTTAAGCATATTCAATATCGTGTCGCTTGTAAAGCTGAACAGGGTACTGACCTAGTGAGTGCAACCAACAGCCAAGCTGTGTTTGATTTGCATGATTGTAATGGAACTTTAGTTGGTTTTTGGACACCTGGGTATGCTAAAACATTAAATGTACCAGGGTATCATTTACATTTATTAAGTGATGATAGGAAATTTGGTGGTCATGTCCTTAATGTAGTAGCTGATGGACTACAATTAATGTTAGCTGAAGAGACTGATTTTAAGGTTGCATTACCAGAGTCTGCGGAGTTTTTGCAGGCAGATTTAAGTATTGATCCCGCAGAGGCATTAGCCAAGGCAGAAGGTGCCAAAAAGTGCTAACTTATTCTACTATAATATTATTTAGTGAATATATTAGGACACATAGCTTTATTTTGAATAGCTCCAATATCTAATTGGAGCTATTCAATTGCTTTATGATGGTTTACGTTAAATTGGTTTACGTTAAATAGCGATTTTCTGCTATTGATGAATTATATTTATAGAGGTTATAATCTATACAATTTGTATTACCTTAGGAGTCTTACGTGATTAATTATAAAGATAGTGATAAGTATAAGACTGGCATTAAAATGATGGAAGAGAAGTACGAGCAAACAGTTATTGATTCTGTTGACAAGGTATTGTATGAGTTTTCCCCTGAGTTTGCTGATTTGGTCGTTAGTCATGGCATGGCTGAAGTTTGGGGTGAGAAAACTTCATCTATCGCATTAAAGGATAAAGAAATGTTAATTGCTGCTACTTTGATTGGCCAAGGTGGTTGTGATGAAGAATTTGAAGGTCATATTTATAATTCTTTAAACGTAGGCAATAGTAAGCAGCAAGTTAAAGATTTATTAATTTTATTAACTCTTTATGTTGGCGTGCCTAAAGTTCTTGAAAAACTGCCATACGTGATGAAGGCATTTAAAAAATTTGATGAAGATAAAATTAATAAATAAAAAGGAAATATAATGAAAGCAAAAAGATATGTAATTGAAGCGTTAAAGGCTGAAGGAATTAAACATGTATTTATGGTTCCTGGTGGCGAATTAGATCCAATTGTATTTGATATGGTTGAAGAAGGTAGTATCCAGCCAATTTGTTCGGCTATTGAAGGTGGTGCCGCATTTATGGCGGATGGCTATTCAAGAAGCTCGAATAGATTTGGTGTATGTGCTGCTATTGGCGGTCCTGGAATTTTAAATATGGCAACTGCTATTGCGACTGCTGCAGCAGATCATTCACCAATGTTAGTAATATCTGGTGATGTTCCTCTGGATGAGGAGGGAAAAGGATTTATTCAAGATAGTAGTTCTTTGGGTATTAATACCTCTGCGGTAATGGCTCCATTAATGTCAGGCCAAGTTGAAGCTCATTCCGCACATCAAGTGCCGTTTGGTTTAAAAAATTTGATGACAAAGATGCTAACTCCTAGCACAAAAGGGCCAGTGCATTTATCGATGACACTTGATGTACAAGATAACGATGTGCAAGATGATGCAACTTATAAGCCAGTGTCAGAATCAATGTTACATCCTAAATATTTGAATGAGTCTGCATTTGAAGAAGCATTTACTGCGTTATCAGAAGGTAAAAAAGTAGTTATTTATGCTGGTAGCGAAGTAAGAAAATCATCTTCATGGGAGTTGTTAACTCAATTTGCTGAAAAATATAGTCTACCAGTTGCAACAACTATTAGTGCAAAAGGTGTGATCTCAGAAGAGCATGAGCTATCATTGGGTATTATTGGCTGGGTTATGCATCCGTATGCTAATAAATTAGTAATGGAAGATGATGTTGATGTAATGTTGTGTTTAGGTGTTCAGCTTAATTCTGCTGAAACAATGGCAGGCAGTAAAGAATTCAAGGCTAAAACCACTATTGTTAGCTACCCTAATTTCCATAATGTCTTCCAAAATATTGATTATCAATATGAAGTTCTTGGTGATAGTTATTCATTCTTATCTCATGCTTTACAAGTTAATGATGAGCGCAGTACTAAATTATTGGCAGGTAAACAATTACGCGAAGAATGGTTAGCTGAAGCAAAAGCATCATGTAACAATGTTAATGCCTATGACGTCGAAAATACAGCTAGTGGCAGTAAACCGATTCATCCTGCAAGACTGGTAAAAGCACTGCGTAATGTATTGCCGCAAGACACTGTTATGGCTATTGATTCTGGTGCACACATGATGTTTGCATTCCATTATTGGACAGTGACAGATCCAACTCAAGTAATTACTGCCCTAGACTACATGGGGTCTATGGGCTGGGCATGGGGTGCAGTTATTGGTAGTAAAGTAGCTTTACCAAATCGTCCACATGTATTATTTACTGGTGATGCTTGTACCCTTATGCACGGAATGGAAATTAAAACTGCAGTAGAATATGATATACCAGTTGTGTTTGTGATTTCAAATAATCGCGCTTATGGTAATCCCAAGTTACGTGCAATGAAATTTAGTCAAAAAGTAAATGACTTCATGAATATACCTGCTTTTGACTTTGCTGCTCTTGGTCGTTCTTTGGGTGCTGAAGGGTTTACGGTAACTGATCCAAGTGATTTAGAGGCTACGATAGAAAAGGCTTATAAACTTAATAAACCAGTGGTAATTGATGTTATTGTGGATAACGTACCTACGCCAACAAAAGTTTATGATAAGTATTTTGCTGCCAGCTTCTTTCATGGTGGCAAATTATGATTTAATGATAATCCATTTATCGTTTAAAGGCACTAGCCTTGAAATTAAGATATGCATCTCTATTAAGAGATGCATATTTGTGTATGCTACAATTTAAGTGTTTGTGTTAATATTTAGGATAGATATGATGCCTGATCGTTACTATAATGTAATTGCCAAATTTTGTAGTTTACTATTGGTTTTAAATGCTGTATTAATTTTTATGTCAGATGTTTTACCTGTTTTGATTAATCATCCAGCTAGCGATTTAATTTACACTTCAAAATTCGGGCTTCAGATCTTTCTTCAAATAATCAACTCATACTTAATGCTATTTTTTGGCTTACTCATGTCTAGCCGTTCTAGAAAGATCTGGCAAATTACTTTAGTGTTAATGTTTCTTGTATGTTTGTGCAATATATTTTTATGGGCCAATTTTCTTGTTGCCTTATTAACCCTATTATTATTCTGTATAATTGTTGCTACATATAAAGTTTATGATCAAGATTTATTTATTTCTTATGGATTTATATTTTTTGCTGGTTTACTTATTTTTGCTTTGCTTTATGGGGTAATCGGGGTATATTTATTAAGAACAGATTTTAATAGTATAAAATCTTTACATGACGCGTTATATTTTTGTATAGTCACTTATAGTACAGTTGGATATGGTGATATTTATCCTATTACTCATGTTGCAAAGTATTTTGTTCTAAGTATGATTCTGGTTGGTATAGTGATTTTTACATCAAGTATTACTTTAATTGTTTATAGTATGAATGTAATTTTGAGAAAGTTATTGAACAACATTAATAAAGGGAAAGTAGGAATGAGTAATCACATCATTTTAATTGGTTATGGTATTTTGGCAAAGATTTTAATTCAGCAGTATAGGAGAGATAAAAAAGAGTTTCTTGTGCTCGATACTGAGACAAACTTTGATTATGACCGTCAAGTGCTATTTGATGAGAAAAAACTATTGGTATCTCCATATATGGGACATGTAGAGACATTATTAAGATCACAAGCAGAGCTTGCTGAAAAGATTATCATTGCTTTTGATACAGATGAAGCTACTATATTTGCAACAATGAATATTCGTGAGTATTTGGAGTCGAAGAATCTAAGCAAGATGCCCAAAATAATCTCACGCATTCTTTATCAGGAAAATATTGGTAAGGCAAAACGTTCTGGAGCAGACAGCGTAGTGTCTCCACATCTTTTAACAGCAGAAAAAATAATGGAGACTGAGTAAAGCAAGTAATTTAATATTTATACAATTATACGGGTCTTGCATATAAATCATAATCTTTGCTGGCAATTATTTCAACGTCAATAATTTCACCAACTTGAATTTGATCATATTGTCCCATATTTTTAATATAAATTAGACCATCAATTTCAGGTGCATCATATTTGCTACGCCCGATAATGACCTTGCGTGTTACCTCATCCACTATCATTGGCATAATCTTACCAATTTTAGTTTGTAGTTTAGCTATGCTAATTGCTTGCTGATGTTGCATAAAACGGTGGTAGCGATCTTCTTTAATTTCTTCTGAGACATGGCCATCAAGTTGATTTGCACCAGCTCCTTCAACGTCTGAATATTTGAAGCAACCAACTTTTTCCAATTGAGCCGTTGTCAAGAAGTCCAACATCATTTGGAAATCTTCTTCGGTTTCACCAGGAAAGCCAACAATAAAGGTACTACGGATCGCTAGGTCTGGACAGGTTTTTCGCCAATTAGCAATTCTTTCTAAGAGACCATTAACATTTCCTGGACGTTTCATGGCTTTTAAGATTCGTGGGCTGGCATGTTGAAATGGTATATCTAGGTACGGTAAAATTTTACCAGCAGCCATCAATGGAATAATATCATCGATATGTGGGTAAGGGTAAACATAATGTAGCCGCACCCAAACATCTAGTTTAGCCAATTCTTGGCATAGATTTAAAAATTTAGTTTTAACTGGTCGACCATTATAAAATCCAGTTACGTATTTCTGATCGCTACCATAAGCTGCGGTATCTTGTGATACGACTAATAATTCTTTTACCCCAGCCTTGACTAATTTTTCAGCTTGATTTAGAACTTCGCCAATTGGATATGAATCAAGTTTCCCACGCATACTTGGAATAATACAAAATGAACAAGTATTATTACAACCTTCAGATATTTTTAGATAAGCATAATGTTTTGGAGTTAATTTAATTCCCTGTGGCGGAACCAAGTCAACAAATGGATCATGTGGTTGTGGAACATGTAGATGAATTAAATTTAAAACTTCTTGGGTTGCATGTGGACCAGTCACACCAAGTACATTAGGGTATTTAGTTTCGACTACACCTTCTTTAGCACCAAGGCAGCCTGTTACAATTACTTTGCCATTTTCACTGAGAGCCTCACCAATTGTTGCTAAGGACTCTTCAACTGCTGTATCAATAAAGCCACATGTATTAACCACGACAAGATCAGCATCATTATAGGTGTTGACAACATCGTAGCCTTCGGCTTTTAAATGCGTTAAAATGTTTTCAGAATCAACTAGTGCTTTTGGACATCCCAGAGAAATAAAACCGATTTTGGCCATAAATTATTTTTATCCTTTTGTTGAGCTAAATGGGAATTTGATCATACTCATTAAGCTTTCAGCGTGTGTATGAAATTGATCCTGAACTTGTTCTTGTACTTGCAAGAAATTAGTTGTGCTTGCAGTTAAGTATTCAAAGATATTTTGTTGTACATTTGGTCCGCGCTCACTCCAAAATTCTTTCCACAGTTCAAGACTAGACGGAATTGACTCCTTTGGGTGAGTAGCTTTGAGTTGTGAATAAAAACGTTTTTGGGTTTGGCGCAATAAATCCATACCTTGCTCCAAAAATGGGCTTACTGCTGGTTGGAAAGCTTTGCCATAAAAACGAATAATTTGAAATAAGAAATCATTCGAAAAAATTGGTGTTGCATTCACTTCTTCATCCAGAATAATTTGAAGTAACACGCTACGCGTTACATCAAGTTCTGATTTTACATCGAGAACTTGAATTATGTCACCATCCATAACCATTTGTTTAATATCTTCTAAAATGATATAGGTGCTAGTCGCCGTATCATATAGTCGGCGATTTTGATATTTCTTTATAAGTCTTAGTTCTGCTGGTTTCTTCATAGGTACCTAATCGGAAAAATTATAAGGATTATGAAACTAAAAATTGCTTGACAACTCATGGTGCGATGCACCATAATTATGCATGTAAAAAATTGCATGGTAGTGAAACCACGTATAATATTATAGCATAACGTGGCACTACTATCTGATTTAATATTTTATTTAGGAGAATAAATAATGTTAAAATCCAACGATCAAATTAAAGCTGAATCGCAAAAGTCGATTGATATTGCTTTGGACTTAGTGACTACTTCAATTCATAGTGTTGAAAAATTAACTCATATACAGCTAGAATTATCACGTCAAATATTAATGGAAACTACGTATGTGTTTAAAGATCTGTCAGTCGGATCTGATTCCAAAGAAATTTCTGCACGATTAAATACAGTTGTGACTAAAGCAGTTGAGAAAAATATAGCTTCAGTACGTGACGTGTTGGATGTTGTAAGTGAAACTCAAACTAAAATTAGTCAAATTACTGAGGGTAATTTACAGCATATTCAACAATCAGCCTTAAATTCAGTTGAAGGTTTAGCCAAATATAATCCAAATGGTGCTGAGGCCGTTGGTGAATCGGTAAAATCTTGGATTCAAAATTCAAATCAAATGTTGGCTGCGTTAAATAAAGTTTCTGCGCAAGTAAGTGAGTTTGCAAATAATAATATTAATACTGCCACTGATGTCGCGTTAAAAGCAGCTAAAAAAGCCAATGCTAAATAGTAATGCCAATTAAAGTTAGTGACCCGCAAGATTTTGTTTCTTGCGGGTTTTTTTATGCTCTGGAATAATCATATCGACTAAGGTTTTTTCTGGTAAAATAACGCGATAATACTATCAAAAAATTTCAGCTTAGGAATAAATAAACTACTATGACCGAACTCGAAATAGTCTGGCAACAATGTCTTATGTTGGTAAAAGAACAGGGTATTGTTAGCGACACCGAATTTAATACTTGGCTGAAGACTTTGCAGCCACAAATTAATGATGGTAAATTGGAAATTGTAGCGAGTAATCGTTTGATTCACGACTTTGTAAATAAAAAATACTGGTCAAAAGTTAGTGGCGTGCTCAGTGAGTTAACTGGTGGCGTTGCAGTTAGCTTAGTGGTATCAAATGTTGCCTCAACTTTAAATTTACAGCGTGATAGTGCTCAAGTTACCGCTCCGTCTTCGAATGATTCGGTAACGCCGCTAAGTCAGGCTGCACCAAATCCTTCGCGTAGCAACAAACCAATAAGTAAAGCTAAACAAGATAAAGAAGTTTTAGCTCAATTACACCAATCAACGAAATTAAATAAAGATTTTACCTTTGATACTTTAGTGAGAGGTAATTCCAATCAAATTGCGTATGCAATTGGTATGCATATTACACAAGAGCCAGGCAATCGTAATCATAACCCACTATTTATTTATGGCGGCGTTGGGCTTGGTAAAACTCATTTGATGCAAGCAATTGGGAATGAAGTTCATAAGAAAAATCCAAATGCGAAAATTCGTTATTTGCACGCCAATGATTATATTCAGGATGTGGTGCGAGCTTCAATGAGCAATGGTTTTGATGCGTTGAAAAAATATTATAATAATCTAGATCTTCTATTGATGGATGACATTCAATTTATCGCGGGTGATAAAACTAAAACTCAAGAGGAGTTTTTTTACACCTTTAATAATTTATTGGAAAAAGGCAAGCAGGTTATTATGACTTGCGATACTTATCCGAAGAATATTGGTAAATTGAACGATCGCTTAATTTCGCGGTTTGCATCTGGCTTAACTGTAGAGATTCAACCACCAGAGCTAGAAATGCGTGTAGCAATCTTGAAAAACAAGGCTCTTCGGAATAAAGTTACCTTGGATGATGATGTTGCTTTTTTTATTGCGCAAAATATTAAATCCAATGTGCGTGAATTGGAGGGTGCTTTAAACAAAGTAATTTATCAAGCTAAATTTTCTTCGAAAGGGCTTAGCATTGCTTTGGCCAAAGAAGCTTTAATGGATATCATTGCTGGTGAATCACGCACTGTTTCCGTAGAAGATATTCAAAAAACTGTTTGTGATTTTTACAAATTAAAAATTTCTGAATTGTTGTCAACTAAAAGAACTCAGTTAATCGCACGTCCACGCCAAATTGCGATGACTATTTGCAAAGAATTGACCGATTATAGCCTGCCTGCTATTGGTGCTGCGTTTGGTGGACGTGATCACACCACGGTTTTGCATGCACAACGGACAATTACTGAGATGCGCACTAAAGATGAAAAAATGGAACGGGATTACAAGCTTTTAATTCAAATGTTACAAAATTAGTTATTGAGGTAAATTATGTTAATTAAATTTCAGCGTGACACGCTTTTAAAGCCATTGACGCAAACGACTGGGTTTGTTGAAAAGAAACAAACTATGCCAATTTTATCGAATGTTTATTTGAAAAAATCTGCCGATGTGGTAACGGTTATTGCTAATGATATGGAGATTCAAGCAACTTTGCAAATCCATGGTGGTATTGAGGGTGATGATTTTGCAATAACTTTGCCAGCTAAGAAATTTCAAGATGTTTTGAAAGCTGTTCCAGATGGTGAAATTAGCTTAGATGTTAGTGATAGCAAAGTTACGGTTAAATCTGGACGTGCAAAATTTACTTTGCAATCTTTGCCAGCTGAGCATTATCCATTATTGACCTTAAGTGATGCTTCAATTGGTGAATTCAAATTGACTCAAAGTAAATTACGTGAGTTAGTGGGTAAAGTACAATATTCAATGGCTGCTAATGATACTCGAGTTTTTCTAAATGGAATGCTGCTTGAGATTAAAAGTAATCAATTACGTTTGGTGGCAACTGATGCGCATCGCTTGAGTTACGTAAATATTTCTTTGGATACAGAAGTTGCAGATACTAGCGTAATTTTGCCGCGTAAAACTATGTTAGAAATTCATCGATTATTGGAAGATAGTGATGAGTTGGTAACAATTAAATTGTATCCAAATCAAGTTTGTTTTGAAACTTTAAATAAGCAATTTATTACCAAAGTTATCGATGGCAAATATCCAGATTACGAACGTGTGATTCCTTTAACTAATGATAAGTTATGTTTAATTAGCCGTGAAGAGTTTTTACGTGCGGTACAACGTGTTGCGGTTATAGGAATTGATAAATTAAAAACTTTGATGTTGGAACTCAAGCCTAATTTATTGACAATTAGTTGTCGTAATGAAGAGCAAGAAGATTCACGTGATGAATTAGTTATTCAATATGGTCAAGATGCTGAATTACGCCTGAATTTTAATATCAGTTATATTTTAGATGTATTAAATAATAGCAGCGATGAAAATTTACAATGGGCATTTTTTGATAATCAACGTAGTGTTTTGGTTACAGTGCCTGGTGAAGTTGATTTTAAATATGTAATTATGCCATTGCGTGCATAATTAACTGTGCAAGTACACAAAATTATTGGATAATAAATAAGCCAACCGCTTAAAGAATAGGATTATATATGACAGATACAAATCTCCAGAATTATGATAGTAATAGTATTAAGGTTTTAAAAGGTCTTGATGCTGTACGTAAACGTCCAGGGATGTATATCGGTGATACCCAAGATGGTACTGGATTGCATCATATGGTGTTCGAAGTTTTAGATAATGCTATTGATGAGGCTTTGGCTGGGCATTGTAATTCAATTCGAGTTGCGATTCATGAAGATAATTCTATTTCAATTGAAGATAATGGTCGTGGAATTCCAACTGATATTCATCAAGAAGAAGGTCGCTCTGCCGCTGAAGTTATTATGACTATTTTGCATGCTGGTGGTAAATTTGATAGTAATACATATAAAATTTCTGGTGGTTTGCATGGGGTTGGCGTTTCAGTAGTAAATGCTCTATCGGATTGGTTACGTTTAACTATTTGGCGTGATGGTAAAGAACATTGGATGGAGTTTAGACATGGTGATGCAGTTGCACCGCTAAAAGTACTTGGTGATGCACCAAAAGGTCGCAAAGGTACACGAGTACACTTTTTAGCTAGTGCTGAGACCTTTGGTTTAGTTGAATATCATTATGATATTTTAGCTAAGCGGATTCGTGAATTATCATTCTTGAACAATGGCGTAAACATTGTAATGACAGATTTACGTAGTGGGCGTGAAGAAAACTTTGCTTATTCAGGTGGTGTGGCAGGGTTTGTGGCCTATATGAATCGAAGTAAGACAGTTTTACATCAGAAAATTTTTCATTGCAGCAGTGAAAAAAATGACATGGGTGTTGAAGTTGCAATGCAATGGAATGACTCATATTCAGAAACAATTCAGTGCTTTACCAATAATATTCCTCAACGTGATGGTGGTTCACATTTATCTGCTTTACGTGCGGTAATGACACGGACTTTGAATCAATATATTGAAGAACATGAGTTAGCTAAAAAAGCTAAAGTTACCACAACTGGTGATGATATGCGTGAGGGTTTAGCTTGCGTTTTATCAGTTAAATTACCTGACCCTAAATTCTCATCACAAACCAAAGATAAATTAGTTTCTTCGGAAATTTCGCCAGTTGTCCAAGAGCTGGTAAATGAAGGTCTGAAAAGTTACTTACTGGAAAATCCAATTGATGCAAAAATAATTTGTGGCAAAATTGTGGAGGCTGCACGAGCGCGTGAAGCTGCACGTAAAGCACGCGAGTTTACGCGCCGTAAAGGTGTCTTGGATGGTTTAGGCCTACCTGGAAAATTGGCGGACTGTCAGGAAAAAGATCCTGCTAACAGCGAACTCTATTTAGTCGAAGGGGACTCGGCTGGCGGTTCTGCTAAGCAAGGTCGCGATCGTAAGAATCAAGCTATTTTACCACTTAAAGGTAAGATTTTAAACGTGGAAAAAGCGCGTTTCGATAAAATGCTTTCGTCGCAAGAAGTGGTGACTTTAATTACGGCGCTTGGTACTGGAATTGGTAAAGATGAATATAATGTGGATAAATTACGTTACCATCGAATTATTATTATGACTGATGCCGATGTCGATGGTGCGCATATTCGTACCTTATTGTTGACTTTCTTCTACCGTCAAATGCCAGATTTAGTTGAGCGTGGACATATTTACATTGCACAACCACCATTGTTTAAAATTAAGCAAGGTAAAAATGAGCGTTATGTTAAAGATCAAGAAGAAATGGATCAATACTTATTGGAATTAGCCTTGGGCAATGCCAAATTTAGCGCTGATGGTGTAACGTTAATTGAAAAAGATCAATTAATGAATTTAGCTAAAGTTTTCTTGAAGGCTAAACAAGTAATTGACTCGCATAGTCGCTTTATGGATCGACAAATTTTGGAAGCTTTATTACGTGTAAAACGTTTAAATTTAGCTACTCAAGAATCTGCAGATGAAGCCGTTACAATTTTGAGCGCGGCTTTAGTTGGACTGAATGTTAAATTTGAAGTCTTGTTCGACGATATTAAACAAAGTTATCGTCTAAAAATTGTTCGGGTTGAACACGGTAATTATATTGTGACTAATTTGGATAGTTATTTCCTCGAAAGTGGTGATTATTCAAGAATTTCTAAAGCTGGTGAGATGGTTGAAACCATTAGTGGTGCGAATATGCTAGCTTGCCGTGGTGAAACTAGTAAACAGGTTGCGACCTTCAGTGAAGGTCTTGAATGGATGATGGCAGAAGTTAAAAAGGGCATGAATGTTCAGCGCTACAAAGGTCTTGGAGAGATGAATGCTTCACAATTATGGGAAACTACTATGGACCCTGAAGTACGCCGTTTAATGCGCGTAACGATTGAGGATGCGATTGCAGCCGATCATATATTTAGCACCTTGATGGGTGATGAAGTTGAACCACGCCGTAATTTCATTGAAAGTAATGCTCTTCGTGCACGGAATGTAGATATTTAATTACAATTGATTTTTACTTGGGGAAATTTATGCAAAAATCTATTCAATTTAGTTATGAAGAATATAATTCTAAAGAAGAGCTTAACCAAGCTGATCGTGCCGTGCTTGAGGCTGCACTAGTAGCTGTAACACATGCTTCTGCACAGTTCTCGCATTTTCATGTTGGCACTGCCGCTCGTTTAGCTAGTGGTGAAATTGTAACCAGTAGTAATTATGAAAATACTTCGATTATGAATTGCGCTGAACAAAGTTTGTTATTGCATTTACATTCAGTTTATCGTGAATTTACAGTTGAAACCATTGCGGTTACTTTTCACAACATGAATGCTGGAACCAGTAGTGATTTTCCGATTACACCATGCGGTAAATGTCGTCAATTATTATTAGAAGCTGAAGAGAAATCTGGTACACCAATGCGAGTAATTATGGCAGGTCAAGCTGGTAAGATTCACATTGTTAATGGGATTCATACTATGTTACCATTATCTTTTGGTGCTAGTGCATTGCAACATTAAGACTTGTATTTATGAAAGCCTTGCTCTGTTTTGAGTAAGGTTTTTTATTATAAGATTTAAATTACTTAAGAGTTTTGTGTAATTATATTTATATAGTTTAATTTAATGCCAAAATAAATTATGTACTAATATGGTGTTTCGCCTTAATTTTCAGTATGTTATAAATTATTTGTCTTCATATAGTGTTCATTAGATTTTTTAAAATATTAATCAAATAAATTAGAATTATTATTTAGTCACAGATATAAATAAATGAGGTAGATAGATGAAGTTCGCTAATAGTATTCTTGGGTTAATTGTGCTAAGCTTAACAGCTTGTGCAAATAATCCATTTAGCTCATATAGTAAAACCAGCAATTCAACGTTGGAGCATATTTATAGTGGTAACTTGGCTTTGGCAATGAAAGCTGAGAGTACTGGTGATCCATTATATAATATGGAGTATGGTGAATTAATGAGACTGAATCAAAATTATACGCAAAGTAATTATAATTTCAGTCTTGCACAGCAAAGTATTGATTTGTGGGCTAGTAGTTGGATGGTAAGTACTGGTGGGCAATTGAGTACTATGATGACTTCAATGTTGATTAATGATAATGCAGTTGAATACCAACCTAAAGGTTATGAGCGAACATTTTTAACTACCGAACATGCTTTAAATCACATCGATCTAAATAATTGGGAGAATGCGCGGGTTGAAATTAAGAAAATGTATCAAATTGAGCAAGCTACTGAGAATTATAATCAAGCACTTTATGCTGAGGAAGCAAAGGAAGCTAAAAATATTGATCAAGATAAAGAGCAAAGTTATATCTCTCGTCAAATTTTACAAAAATATAATTTTAGTGATATAAATGACCCACAAGTTCTGGCTTTGAAAAATAGTTATCAGAATGCATTTAGCCATTATTTGGCTGGGTTTGTTTTTGAAGCTTTAAATGAGCCAAGTTTGGCGCGTCCTGGTTATGTTAAAGCTGGTCAACTTAATCCAAGTAACTCATTAATTCAACAAAGTATTGATAATATTGATAAAAATGTGCACCCGAAAGCTGGTTATAGCGATGTTTTGATTGTTGAGGAAGTTGGGCATGCTCCACAAATTAAATCTGAAGAGCTGCATATACCAATTAACTTTAACTTATCGAATAATCAAAATTCCTGTTTGAATATGATTAATATTTTTTATCCGCGGTTAGTTCCTGATCTTTATAATACGGTAGCATATCCATTTAACATTGATCAAATTAACGTCGAGCCTTTACCTATGGTTAATGTGAATTTGATGGCTGCTCGCGCGTTAAGAGATGAAACTCCGCATATTATTGCGCGTAATGTTGCCGCAGCGGTAAGAAATATTGCTGCATCTCAGGCTTCATGTTCTGGTGGTACTGATTTAGGCTCTTTATTAAGCATTGGAGCGAGCCTTGGCGGTTTTATGCTTGATCGTGCTGATGAACGTACTTGGACACTGTTGCCGAGCAAAATTTATATTAACAGAATGAATTTAGCTTATGGCAAGCATACAATTACGGTCAACGTGAACGGATTACCTTATACTCAAGTTATCAATTTGAATCAACCGTATCAGATTTTAACTTTTCGAGTTATTGGTAATCAGGTTTTGTTTAATGTACAACATTAAAGGAGGTCTTGCATGAAGAATAGATTAATTGTACTTATGATGAGTATAGTTTTATTAAATGCATGTAGTTCTAATAAAGCTAAAAATCAGGTATTGGGTAAAAATGTAGATAATGTTAAGGTGGTTGGTCTAACTTCAATGCGGGTTAATAATCTATTGAATGCGAAAGGCTATTTACACAATATTGGTAATTCAACTGCACAGGTTTACTACCGCTGTTTATTTTTTGATGTAAATCAAGTACCGCTTGGCGAGCCTTCTGCTTGGAAATTTGCAACCGTTTATTCACCTGATTATATTTACGAGGATGTATCAATTAAATGTCAAGCAACTGATGTGAATGCGATGGACTTTAAGATAGAGCTTTCCAATAGTTCTTCAGCGATTACGGTATATAAGTAATTAAATATTTCATAAATAAAATAATAAAAATGCATCTTATAAGATGCATTTTTATTATTTTAAATTTACTATGCTGCAAATGGTTCTAAAGATTCCCGCATTTTTTGTAAAGCTTTGACTTCAATTTGGCGAACTCTTTCGGCAGAAATATTAAATTCTGCGGCTAAGTCGTGTAGAGTAAGTTGATCTTCGCTATCCATTAGCCAACGAGTTTGTATAATCCTGCGACTGCGTTCATCTAATTGATTTAGTGCATGAGTGATTCCGACTGTTTGTAATCTGTCTTGAGCCTTACGTTCAATGATCATTTCAGGGGTTTGGTTACTATCGCTAAGCCAGTCGCTTGGCGATGATTCAGAGTCACTATCATTGATTAAAGCGACATCACTTCCAGTTAAACGAGTGTTCATTTCAATTACATCTGATTTTTGCACATTTAAGTTTAGTGCAATTTTATTTGCTTCGCTATCTGACATATTTCCGATGTCTTCACGTTGTGATCGTAAATTAAAGAATAGCTTGCGTTGTGCCTTAGTCGTGACAGTGCGTACAATCCGCCAATTTTTTATAACAAAATCATTTATTTCAGCCTTAATCCAATGCATCGCGAAAGTAACCAAACGTGCTTTATGGCTCGTATCAAAGCGTTTCACAGCTTTCATAAGACCTATTGTACCCTCTTGGATGATGTCAGCAAATGGTAGCCCGTAACCTAAGTAATTACGTGAAATTGATACAACGAGACGTAAATGAGATAATATTAACTGTTTTGCTGCGTCAACATCTTCATGCTTACGCCACTTTTCTGCATAATCAAATTCTTCTTTTTCAGTCAGTAATGGTAGGCTATTTACATAATTAATGTAAGCATCAATACTACCATTAGAAACTACTGGTAAATTATTCAGTGCTAAACCTGTCATTTTTGACTCCTCCATCATATATCTGAGAATTACATTATAGCAAATTGTATAGATACAAGTCAAGCTATATTAGAAATTACTAAAGTACATTAATGTTTAGTTGGAATAGTTGTAGAATTAAATTATGTCTGGGTGATATTAAAAACCCCACTATTTTTATAGTAGGGCTTGTTTTGAATCTTATTTACGCACCATTGCGGTCAAGTAAATGAAGTTTTTCTTTGACTTCAGCCCATTCATCTGCATCATCTGGAGCTGGCTTTTTCGCTGTGATTGTTTTCCATTTAGAGCTTTTTGCGAGCAATGCATTTAATTCAATAAATTGCTGTTGATCTTCTGGTACTTCATCTTCAGCAAAAATTGCATCAACTGGACACTCTGCAACACAAAGAGTACAGTCGATACATTCTTCTGGATCAATTACCAAGAAATTTGGACCTTCACGAAAGCAGTCAACTGGGCAAACATCAACACAGTCAGTGTGCTTACATTTAATACAAGATTCAGTAATTACATATGCCATTGATTTTCCTTAGTTCCGTTCTACAGCCAAGGCAACACCCATGCCACCACCGATACAAAGTGCTGCTAAACCTTTTTTAGCATCACGACGTTTCATTTCATGTAACAAGTCAACAAAAATACGACAACCTGAAGCACCTAATGGATGTCCAATTGCAATCGCGCCACCATTTACGTTTACTTTGCTTGTATCCCAGCCTAACATTTTGTTTACACCGATAGCTTGTGCGGCAAATGCTTCATTTGCTTCAACTAAATCTAAATCTTGGTGAGTCCAACCAGCACGATCTAAGACTTTTTGTGCAGCATAAACAGGACCCAATCCCATTACTTTTGGATCTAAACCAGCTGATGATCCAGCTGTAATATATGCTAATGGAGTTAAGCCTAATTCTTTAGCTTTAGCTTCTGACATTAACATAACTGCAGCAGCTCCATCATTTAACCCAGATGCATTTCCTGCCGTAACTGTACCATTTTCTTTAAGGAAAGCAGGACGTAATTTAGCCAATGATTCAACCGTTACGCCGTGTTTAATAAATTCATCTTTATTAAATACAACTGGGTCACCTTTACGTTGTGGGATAGTGATAGCTACGATTTGTGCATCAAATTTACCAGCTTTTTGAGCTGCTTCAGCTTTATTTTGTGATGCTGCTGCAAATGCATCTTGTTCTTCTTTAGTAATTTCCAATTTTGCCGCAATATTTTCTGCTGTAACACCCATGTGAATTTTGCTATATGCATCAGTTAATGCATCAGCAATCATTGAATCAACTAGGCTTGCGTTACCCATTTTGAAACCATCACGCATACCTGAGACAAAGTGTGGTGATAATGACATATTTTCTTGTCCACCAGCAATAACGATTTCAGCGTCACCAGTTAAAATAGCTTGTGCACCTAAATGTACTGCTTTTAAGCCAGAACCACAAACTTGATTAATTGTAATCGCTGGAACACCTTCAGGCAATCCACCTTTAATTACAGCTTGACGAGCTGGATTTTGTCCAGCACCAGCTTGAAGAACTTGTCCCAAAATTACTTCTGAAACTTGTTCTGGTTTAACGCCAGTTTCTTCAAGTAAAGCTTTAATTACTGCTGCGCCTAAATCTGCTGCAGGAATCTTAGCTAAAGTACCATTGAAATTACCAACGGCAGTACGTCTTGCGGCTACAACTACAACTTTAGTCATTATGATATTTCCTTATAAAGTTAAAATATTTTTAAAGAATATAAATTTATAAAAATAAGCGAACCATTTATTTGGTTCGCCGAAAACTTAGGCCATTGATGCTTCCATTACAGTTAGAGCTTTAGCCTTAACGTATTCACCTGGCGCAACACATAATTCAGGGAAGTCTTTGTTACCTAATTTAGGCGCTTTAACTTGTTTGCCTGATTTATCTGCATACCATTTATTCATATCTTTCCACCAGCTACCAGGCATTTCTGTTGCTTCTTTTAACCATTGATCTGAATCGGCAACTAGATTTTCATTTACCCAGTAGTTGCGTTTATCAGTTGTAACTGGATTAACTACCCCAGCGGTATGTCCTGATGCACCTAGAACAAAGCGGATTTGTGCATTTTTTAGATATTCTGTAGATTTATATGCAGAAACCCATGGCACGATATGATCTTTTTCAGCAGCAAATAAGTATACTGGGTAATCAATTAAGCTTAAATCCATCTTATTGCCATCAACAACTAATTCGCCCTTAACCAGTGCATTATCAAGATATAAGCGTTCCATTAAGAATGAGTGCATTGGTAACGATAAATCAACAGTGTCATTATTCCAATACAATAAATCAAATTTTTGTGGTACTTTACCTAATAAATAATTATTTACCCAGTAGTTCCAGATTAAATCATTTGCACGTAATGCAGAGAATGTCTGTGATATTGTGCGTCCTGACATTACGCCGCCAGCTTTACTTTTAGCTTCGCGTAATTTCATTAAATCGCGATCTAGGAAAGCTTTGATATCACCTGGTTCGCTGTGATCCAGCATAGTAGTCATTTGCCCCATGCTATTAATCCAATCTAAACCACGTTGTTTTAGTAGAATTGCCGCAGTCGTTAAAATTACACCACCAACACAATAACCTAGAGTATTAATTTTGTCTTTACCACTAATTTTGCGGACATTTTCTAGAGCTGCAATGACACCGTGGTTTGCATATTCTTCCCAACGGTAAGTCTTAATTGAGCTGTCTGCTGATTTCCATGAAACTAGAAATACATTGTATCCTTGGTCAACCAAATACTTAACCATTGAATTGCTTTCTTGCATATCCAAAATATAGTACTTGTTGATGCATGGTGGAACAATTAGAAGTGGAGTTTCATAAACCTTGTCACAGGTTGGCGTGTATTGAATTAATTCAATCAATTCATTACGGAAAACTACAGCTCCAGCAGTCGTTGCTAAGTTTTCACCAACGCTAAATTGTGTTTCATCAGTCATGGTAATATAGCCGTTTTGTACATCTTCCATCATATTACGCATACCATCAGCCATTGATTGACCTTTGCTGTCAATCATAGCTTTTATCACTTCTGGATTCGTTAATGCAAAATTACTAGGAGAAATTGCATCGATATATTGGCGCATGAAAAATTCCATCCGGAACTTGGTTTCATCGTCCGCATCCGATTTGCTAATAAATTCGAAGAGTTGCTTAGATACTCCAAGGTAGCTTTCTTTTAAGTATGAGAAGAACGGATTCTTTTCCCATTCTGCATCTTTAAAGCGACGATCTGCAGGTTTCTTGTTCTCTTCAGCTAGTGAAGATTGATGTTGTGGATTAAAAGTTGACCACATTTTTAATTGATCTTGGTAAAATTTATTGTGTGTTTCCAAATAACTTTTACTATTATCAAAAAAATGCTGGAACATACTTAGTAATGGATTTTCTGCTGGATCTGATTTTCCACTAGATACCGCAACTAAATTATCAAACCAAGCTTTATTAGAGTTAGCTAAGTTAGCAAAGAATTCATCAAATTTTGGAGGTTGATTAAACATGCTTTATATTCTCCTAAGTGTTATATACAACTCCACTATTTTAGCACTTATCGTATTGTCTGGGACAATATTTTTGGTGCATGTGCGTAAGAGAAGATTAGAATTAGTATAAAATATAGTATTAGCGTACCGAATATGATTTTAATGGATTATTTTGGGACTATTTGTTAATTTGTATACAGAGCAAAATTGTTCTGTAAAGGTAATTTATGTCTGTTAAAGTTTTTGTTTGGATTTTTTTGAGTGCTATTCCTCGTTTGGTATTTGCGAAATCTGGGGAGCCACAACAGGAAACGTGGATCTTACTTGTTTTGGCCATTATTATTGGGGGTGCTGGTTTAAGCTGGATCGTGCGTAAATTAAGTTTACCAAGTGTGCTTGGTGAGCTTGGTTTAGGAATGCTGTTGGCGATACTTGCCCATTATCATTTTGGTTTTTGGAATCAGGTGGTGAGTAATCCTACACTTGGTTTATTAGCTGAATTAGGCAGCATTTTATTATTATTTGAAATTGGGCTTGAATCTAGCTTTGGTGATTTATTGGCTGTTGGTCGGCATGGTTTGGTTACTGCCTTAGTCGGTGTAATTGCGCCTTTTTTAATTGGGTTTTTTGTAGTTGGAGTATGGGTCTTTGCTAGTCATGATATTCAGTTAAATTTATTTTTAGGTGCAACCTTGGCTGCCACTTCAACTGGAATTTCTGTTCGTGTATTCAAAGATCTAGGTATTTTACGCAATCCAGCTTGTCAAATTGTTTTAACTGCTTCGATTATTGATGATATTTTGGGCCTAATTATTTTGGCATTTGTTTCTGGATTAGTTATTGCAGGAACTTTAAATTTTGTTACGATTGGACATATTTTAATAAATGTTGTAATTTTCTTTGCTTTGGCATTGCTTGTAGCGCGTAAATTGACACCGTTATTAATCAAGTGGGTTTTAAAAATCAGCAATGAAGAGTCAATGGTTATTGCAATATTGGTGAGCATTTGTTTATTTTGGGCATGGTTTGCCCACGCCATTGGATTAGCTTCGATTATTGGGGCGTTTGTTGCTGGTTTAATTGTCGATGAGGTGGTTTTTCGCCAAGCACAGCAACCACAGTGGTACAGTAAATTAATTGAATTGTCAAATAGTCATGCCAATCAAGAAACTCAGCAGATGATTCAAGATCAAATTATTGTTCACCATCATCATGGGCGACTGGTAGATTTAATTAAGCCATTAAATTATATGTTGGTACCAATTTTCTTCGTTTATGCAGGAATGCAGGTTGATTTAATTGCCGTTGCAAATTGGAGTACTCTGTTTTATGGTTTATGTTTAAGCATTGCAGCAATTAGTGGGAAATTAATTAGTGGGGTTTTCCTACCTAAGTCAATTAATCGTTGGATAGTGGGTTTTGGTATGGTTCCGCGTGGCGAGATTGGTTTGATTTTTGCGCTAACAGGTCGTCAGCTTGGAGTGTTTTCTTCTGATGTGTTTGCGGCGGTACTTTTGATGGTGGTAGTAACTTCATTGGTTACACCATTGGCGTTACAATTTATTGTTAAACGAGGGTTAAAATGAAGATAGCTTTTAGTAAAATGCAGGGCTTGGGTAATGATTTTATTATTATTAATAATTTGGAATTAAAACACGAGTTTAGTAGTGACGAGATTTGTTATTTAGCCGATCGTAAATTTGGAATTGGTTGTGATCAATTATTGTTAATTGATCCTGCTACTGATGGCGTAAGTGATTTTTTTTATCGTATTTATAATAGTGATGGTAGTGTTGCTGGGCAATGCGGTAATGGTGCACGGTGTTTTATTCGTTATGTTCTAGATCATAATCTTAGTCAGAAATCTATAATTAAATTACAGACGTTGGGTCGTGTGATTACAGGAAAGGCTTTGGAGAATGGTCAAATTGAAGTTGATATGGGTAGTCCAGATTTTGCGCCTAGTTCATTACCGCTTAAGTTAGAAGAGCAAACACATTATGAATTAAATTTTAATGGTAAGGTTCTGCACTTTGCTGCGCTATCGATGGGAAATCCACATGTTGTTATTGTTCTTGATGATCTTGAATTTATGGCAGATGAAGAATATTTGGCAGAAATTGGAGAATATTTACAATCTTCAGAATTATTTCCAGAGAGTGTGAATGTAAATTTTGTTTATAAAATTGCGGATTCGCAATTGGGCTTACGCACCTATGAACGAGGGTGTGGCTTTACTTTAGCTTGTGGCAGTGGTGCTTGTGCAAGTGCTGCTGTAGCAATTCGAGATGGCTTAGTTTGCAGTCCAGTGGAAGTATTTATGCCTGGCGGTGAATTAATTTTAAGTTACAGGAATGCAAATCTATTCATGCGTGGTGATGCAACGCATGTTTTTGATGGTGAAATTGAATTATGTCGGAATTAAATTTAGTCTTACCAGGATTAATTTGGCCTAATTCTGCAGACTACGAATACCTGTCGTCACGAATTCAGCTGTCCAACTTCAGTAATTTATGTGCAAAGGGTAAGTTAAATAAATTGGCATTGCGGTTGAGTGATTTTATTTATGCCAAGCACAATAATTCTGAACTTAGTTTGGCTAGTAATTATGCCGCTAAGTTGGGTATAACTAAATATGTCGCTTATATGCTAATGGAGCCAACTCATCTGCGTTTAGATCGTGATCGATTATTGATTAGTGAGTCTGAATTATTGCAACTTAATACTGATGATGTTAAACAAATCATAGATTTAATTAATGAGCATTTTGCTGGTGAATTAGAGATCTTTTCAATTAGTGATGAGTTGTGGCTAATTGGGCTTAATTTTGCTTTGGACGATACGATAAGTTATCCATTAATTGATATTATAGGTGAAAATATTGATGAGTTTTTACCAACAGGTCCTCAGCGGCTCCGTTTACATAAACTAATGAATGAAATTCAAATGCTGCTGTTTAATTTGCCATTGAATAAGCAGCGAGAAGAGGATGGGTTGTTAAGTGTTAATAGCGTTTGGATCTGGGATAAAGTTCCTGAGCAAGCTCCGCGCCAATTAGGCAATTTTTTAGTGGATAATTTTATATTAGATGAGCATAGTTTTAACTTGCTTGGAACTAATACTATAATGGTTGACAAAGCCTATTTTCCTGCATGCTATCGTGATAGCATATCGTGGTTAGAAGTTATCAATGAGTTAGATATTTCGCTGGGAGAAAAGGTCTTAAAGTTATTGAAATTAGGCAAAGTTAAGCAATTGAATCTTTATTTTCCGACACTAAACGGTTGTGATCATGTGTGTATCAATCAATTTGATTTATGGAAATTTTGGCGTGGAACTACCTTCAATTGGCATACATTAGCTGAGGCATAGGATCGTAATAATTATAGATGTTTTATTTGCTATGCCATTGAGCGTGCGGGTTTAAAAATAATTAAATCAGTTATGAATATTTGACGATAGTGTAGTTTGATTTGAATTTTTCGTAAATTTGGTTATTGACATAAGTATATAAGGTTAGTGATGTATGAGTTATTATTTGCCATTAATGATGTTTTGTTTTTCTACAAGTATTACACCGGGGCCGAACAATTTAATGATTATGATGTCAGGTGCTAAGTTTGGTATTCGGCGTTCATTTCCACATTATCTAGGCATTTGTCTTGGGTTTGCTATTATGGTAACTTTAGTTGGAATTGGTCTTGGTGAAGTTTTTACGCATTTTCCAATTTTACATTTGATTATTAAATATGTTGGCGCACTGTATATGCTCTATTTAGCGTGGAAAACTATTCGCTCGACAAGTGAGCTAGATACTGTGACAGCTAAGTCGCGTCCAGTAAATTTTATGCAGGCAATTTTATTTCAATGGATTAACCCTAAAGCATGGATTATGGCAGTTGGTGTTATTTCAGCTTATAGCGTGGTAAATGCTAATATGTTCACACAGGCCTTAGTTATTGCAGCAATTTATTTTATTATTGGCTTGCCTTGCACCGGAATGTGGTTTGTTGGTGGGGTAGCCGTTAGTAAATATTTAAAAACACCACGTCATTTACAGTATTTTAATTTGACTATGGGGCTGTTACTAATTCTGTCAATATTACTAATGTTTTTGGAAGGACATTAACTATGTATATTGAGGAAAACTACGGTGTTTAATACTCCAATTGTGATGTTAGATTTCGAAACTACTGGTTTAAATCCTGCTTATGGTGATCGTCTTACAGAGGTGGCTGCATTACGGATTGTTGGTGATAAGGTTGTCGAGCGTTATGTTTCATTGGTAAATTGCAATGTTCGGATCCCAACTTTCATTAGTGACTTAACTGGAATTACCCAGAAAATGGTTAATCAAGCACCACCTGATACGGTAGTGATTCCAGAGTTATTGCGTTTTATTGGTAGCGATATTTTGGCAGCGCATAATGCGAGCTTTGATGTTAAATTTCTTCAGGCAGAAAGCGCACGGTTAGGCCTTGTCTCACAGCATCAAGATTTAATTTGTTCATTAAAATTATCGCGAAGGATTTTCCCTGGATTAGCAAGCTATAAATTAACTAATTTATCTAGTTCATTAGGAATTAATTTTAATAGTCGCGCCCATCGTGCTGAAGCGGATGCAGAAGTTGCTGCAGAATTATTAATTCATATCGGCAAACATCTCCATCGAAATTATTCGTTAGCAGGTTTGAACCCACAAGTTTTTATTGAATTAAACAAATTGACTGCAGCTAAAGTACCTACTTTTTTACAAAGTAAATTTGCAAAGATTTAGTAATTTGGTGACCATGGCGTGATGGATTAATCTAATATTGTTGCAGAATTAAACAACTAAATAAAGTTAATTTTGGTTAAATTAGCTATTCCTAGATTAATTGCTACTTACTGATAATAAAGTGTATTATAATTTGTTTTTGGCAAAACTGTACCAGTTTTGCTTTTTATTTTTGTTTTGTTTGATTAAGAAAGATCAATCAATGGCCAAATTAAATTATCCACGTGGTGTTATAGCACTCTCTTCTGTAGAAATGTGGGAGCGCTTTAGTTTTTATACGATGCAAAGTTTATTGGTGTTATATGCTTCAGCTAAAGTTCTTTCGGGTGGTTTAGGTTGGAGTGATGCCGATGCACTGCGTTTGGTTGGTTATTACGGTGCTTTGGTTTATGTTTCTCCAGTGATTGGTGGGGTAATTGCAGATAAGCTAATCGGACGCAAATGGGCGGTTCTATCTGGCTCGTTCATTATGATGTGTGGGCACGCTGCATTGGCGTTCCCTGGTGAAAAAGCGATGTATCTCGGTTTGGCATTATTAATTACTGGTTGTGGATTAATGAAGCCAGCTATTAGTGCAATGGTCGGTGAATTTTTTAAAAATAGTGAAACTTCACGTAAAGATGCATCGTTTGCAATTTTCTATATGTCAATCAATATCGGTAGTTTTTTTGGTCCAATGATTGGCGGCGTCATTCAGGTTGAATATGGTTTTGATTACGCTTTTGGTATGGCTGCATTTGGCTTACTAATCGGGATTATTAATTTTTTAATGACCAAAAATAAAAGCTTGAAAGATGTTGGTAATTTGACTCATCGTGCCGAACGCAGCAAAGAATCGTGGACGCCACTTGAGAAAAAGAAAGTAGCTGTTTATTTGATGTTGTGTGTTACCAACATATTTTGGAATGTTATTTATGTTTTGCCTTATGGGCTTTTGACACTTTATGCTGAGAAAAATATTGATCGTCACGTTGGTGGATTTTCAATTCCTGCAACTTGGTATTATGCCATGTATGGTTTATTGATCATTATTTATTCACCAATCGTTGCAACAATGTATCAAAGCTTTAGAAATAAAACTGGGAGTGATATGACGCTAAGTTGGAAGTTAGCAATTGGTTATTTGTTGGTGGCGGGTGGTAGTTTAGTACTTTTGCCATTGATACATCAGATCTCGTTAAATCCACATTATATTGGTAGCTCTGGCTATATCATTGGTTTTTATACATTATTTTCTTTTAGTGAATTGTTAACGTTGCCTGTTATGCTGGCAGCTGCCACCACATTTGCGCCAAAAGGTTTTTCAGCTACACTTATTTCATTAAATATGGCTATTTCTTGGGCGATTGGTGCTTGGTTAGGTGGTGAATTTGGTGCGCTAACTCAAGAGATGAATCCTGTGATTTTATTCTGGTGGGTGATCGGTTTGTGTGTCTTATTTGCGATTGGTCATATTCTGAGTGATCGTAAAATTGAGAAAATTATGCAGGCATGAGTTATTTAGGATGCACTGCAGCTGGATAAATTTTCTTAGATCAGGTAAAATCAATGTAGTCATAGTTAGGGTTAAGCTGTTTTTTAGTCTAAGCTAGTGATTAAGATTAATATTTTTAGGATGGTAGCTGTAGTTTTAGTTAGTCACAGTGGCTGCTGTGATGATTAGTTAGTGATAAATTTAATATAATAAGGAATTAATATGAGCATTTTAGAAATTAGAGTTCCAGATATTGGTGGTCATGATAATGTTAATGTTGCCGAAGTTTATGTAAAAGTTGGCGATAAGATTAATATTGACGATAATTTGATTATGCTTGAAACTGATAAAGCAACGATGGAAGTTCCGGCTGACAAAGCTGGTGTTGTAACTGAAGTTTTAGTTCAGGTTGGTTCTAAATTAAATGAAGGTGATCTTGTTGTTAAAGTTCAAGCCGACGGTGCAGCGGTAGCTACGCCAGCTCCAGTGGTTGCACCAGCTGCAGCTCCAACGGCACAAGCTGTGGCTGCTCCTGTTGCGGCGGTAACACCAGCTGCTCAGTCAGGTGAAGTTGAGTGTGATGTAGTGGTGCTTGGTGCAGGACCTGGTGGTTATACCGCTGCTTTCCGTGCGGCTGATTTGGGTTTAAATGTAGTTTTAATTGAGAAACATGCAACTTTGGGCGGCGTTTGTTTAAATGTTGGTTGTATTCCGTCAAAAGCATTATTACACGTTGCCAAAGTAATCAATGAAGCTGATGAAATGAGTCACCATGGTGTGAGCTTTGGTAAGCCAAGTTTAGATATTGATAAAATTCGTGATTTCAAGTCTGGTGTAGTTGGTAAATTAACCAAAGGGTTAGATGGTTTAGCTAAACAACGTAAAGTGCAGAAGATCCAAGGTATGGCTAAATTTACATCACCGTATACAATTGAAATTGATGCAGCTGAAGGTAAAAAAGTAGTTCGTTTTAAAAATGCAATTATTGCTTCAGGTTCACATTCATTTAAAGTTCCAGGCATTCCATTTGATGATCCTCGTGTAATTGATTCAACTGGTGCATTATTATTAGAATCAGTTCCTGAGAGAATGTTAGTTGTTGGTGGTGGAATTATTGGTCTGGAAATGGCTGAAGTCTATGGAACTTTAGGTTCTAAGATCACAGTAGTTGAATTAGGTGATGGTTTGATTCCTGGTGCTGATCGTGACGTAGTTAAAGTTCTTGAAAATCGGATTAAAAAACGTTATGATGCAATTTTAACTAAAACTAAATGTGCCAAGGTTGAGGCTAAAGTTGATGGATTATGGGTTACTTTTGAAGGTCCAAATGCTCCGACTGAACCACAGAAATTTGATAAAGTGTTAGTAGCTGCTGGTCGTCGTCCAAATGGTAAAACTATTGGTGCAGAAGCTGCTGGTGTGATTGTTAACGATCAAGGGTTTATTCCTGCTGATAAACAGCAACGTACTAATGTTGCACATATTTACGCAATTGGTGATGTGATTGGTCAACCAATGTTGGCACATAAGGCTGTACATGAAGGTCGTGTTGCGGCTGAGAATTGTGCTGGAATGAAATCATTCTTTGATGCGCGTGTTATTCCTGGTATTGCGTATACTGATCCTGAAGTTGCTTGGGTTGGTGTAACTGAATTGGAAGCTAAAGCACAAGGTTTACAAATTGAAGTAGGTAAATTCCCATGGGCTGCATCAGGTCGTGCATTAGGTAATGGTCGCGATGATGGATTTACCAAAATTATCACTGATAAGAATACTCACCGCATTATTGGTGCAGCAATTGTTGGTGCTGGTGCTGGTGAATTATTGGCAGAAACCTGTTTAGCAATTGAAATGGATTGTGATATTCATGATGTAGCTTTAACAGTGCATGCTCACCCAACCTTATCTGAATCAGTAGCTTTCGCCTGTGAAATTGTTGATGGCTCAATTACCGATTTATATATGCCAAAAAAGAAAAAATAATTGGTGTTTAATTAAATAATGGTAGGCTTTTGAGCCTGCCATTTTGTTTTTTGATGAGGTGGAGCATGGGTATCAAAATCAAAGCATTTGAACCACAGTACATGGAAGAAGTTATTGCGTTAATTTTAAGTATTCAAGTTGGTGAATTTAGTGTTGTAACTAATCGTGACGAGCAGCCAGATTTATCGCAAATCCCGGAATATTATCAAAAGAGTGGCGGTCAATTTTGGTTAGCTTTTACTGATGATGGTAAACTGGTTGGGAGTATTGCATTAAAGCCGTTTAATGCCTCTCAGGCTGCATTAAGAAAAATGTTTGTCGCTAAAGAGTATCGTGGTGCAGAATATAAAATTGCTCAACAGTTACTAGATAAGCTATATCAATTTGCTTTGCAAAACGGAGTTGAAGAAATCTACTTAGGTACAACTAAAAAATATCATGCAGCTCATCGTTTTTATGAGAAAAATGGTTTTAGTCCAATTATGCAAGCTGATTTGCCAAGTCATTTTCCTTTGTTTTTAGTTGATGATTGTTTTTATAGTCAGAAAATTAGCCAAGATAATTTAATTGAGCGTGCGTTTAAGTTTGCTGAAACAATACATCAGGCAGATTATTCTGGACATGATTTTGAACATATTAAGCGGGTTTGGCAAAATGCGCAACAGATTTTGGTTTATGAAACCGATGCTCAGCGTGAAGTAGTTGAATTGGCCGTGCTTTTACATGATGTGGATGATTATAAGCTAAGTAATCAAACTGGGCGAGCTAAGGCTTGGCTTGAGGCGCAAAATTTAGATAATGATTTAATTGAACGTATACTGGAAATTATTGATAGCATTGGCTTTAGTAAGACTGGTTATGACCCGCAATTTAAGGATATTGAAACTAAGATTGTTTATGATGCAGATAAACTTGATGCAATCGGTGCAATTGGTATTGCTCGTGCCTTTGCTTTTGGTGGCGCAAAAAGTCGTCCATTATTTAAGCCAGAACGGTTACCTAGTGATGAGTTAGATTTAATTGCTTATGCTGCTAATGCAAAATCAGGGGATAATCATACAATTAATCATTTCTTTGAGAAGTTGCTGTATTTAGCCGATTTAATGCAAACTAGCTATGGGCAACAGCTGGCGGCTAAACGCAAATTAACTATGTTGAATTTTTTGGAAGATTTTTTCCAAGAGCAAAACCTCGTTGATTGGCAGAAGAGATTACATTCAATGTAAACTTATATGAATTAGACAAGCCAAACGCCTGTTAAAAACAGGCGTTTGATATTCATGATTATGATTAATTACATTCCAATACCATGGCTGATTAATACATGCTGACCTGTCAAGGCATTGGTTTCAAAGCCAGCCAAGAATAATGCAACATTAGCAACATCATCCAAAGTAGTAAATTCACCATCAACAGTATCACCAAGCATTACATTTTTAATCACTTCTTCTTCGCTAATTCCTAGTGTTTTAGCTTGTTCTGGAATTTGCTTTTCAACCAATGGAGTTCTTACAAAACCAGGGCATAATAGATTAGCAGAGATATTATGTGGTGCACCTTCTTCAGCAATTGAACGCACAAATCCTAGTTGAGCATGCTTAGCTGCAACGTAAGCTGCTTTATTTTTAGATGCTTCAACAGAGTGGATTGATCCTGTAACTAATACACGACCGCCAGTTTTTTGAGCAATCATTTGTTGCATACTAGCTTTTGCTACCAAAAAAGTACCATGTAAATGAATGTCGATTAAACGTTTCCAAGCATTAGTCTCAAAATCAACAATCGGAGCAATAGTTTGAATCCCAGCATTGGAGATAACTACATCTAATTTATTAAATTTGGCTACAGTTGCTTTAACTCCAGCATTAACTTGATCTTCATTAGTTACATCCATTGCAACTGCCAAAGTTTCAACGTTATACTGTGCTTTAATCGCATCAGCAACAGTTTGTGCTGCGTCCAAGTTCAGATCAGCAATGACAATCGCTGAACCAGATTCAGCAAATTTTTCTGCCATGTGTTTACCAATCCCAGATGCTGCACCAGTAATTAATGTTACTTTTCCTTTTACATTTCCTAACATCAAGTTCTCCTTTAAGATATAAAAATTGATGGCTCAAGCTTATCATGAATTACTGAATAGCAGGAAATTTATTTATATTAGAAACATCTACACATAAAAATTAGATTATCTATTATTAACCTTATAATATTAGATATACCTAACAATTAATTTATATTTTACAATATTTTTATTTAAAATAAACTAATGTGCAGAGGTTTCATTAACTTTATTGAGTTGTGTATTCTGCTTTGAGTTAGTATTATAAGGTTTATCTTGTGAGAAACTAACTCTTGTCTTATGTTATTTACCAATAATATAATGCAGATTTACCAAGCTCACGCTCAATTTCTAATAGGCGATTGTATTTGGCAATTCGTTCACTACGACTAGCTGAACCAGTTTTCAGGTGACCTCCGTCCATTGCTACGGCAAAATCGGCAAGAAAATCATCTTCGGTTTCACCAGAGCGATGTGAGATGAAGTAGCGTAAGCCATTATCTCGGCACATTCTAACCGCTTCAATGCTTTCACTTACCGTACCAATTTGATTTAATTTAATTAATGCTGAATTGGCAGTTTTCTCTTGAATGCCACGTGCAATGTATTTCGTATTGGTTACAAATATATCGTCGCCAACAACCTCGATTTGCTGACCTAAGCGTTGGGTAAAGTTTTTAAAGCCTTCCCAATCGCCTTCAGATAACGGGTCTTCCCATAGAATAATTGGATATTTTTTGACCCAGGTTTCGGCTAATTGAATTAAATCTTCACTGGTTTTTTTGCCTGCGCCTGACCATTGTAGATCATAACTTCCTTTTAAATCAGGTGAAAATGAGCTTGCGGCTGAGTCAATTGCAATTGAAATATCTTTACCTGCAACATAGCCAGCTTTTTCAATAGCTTCCAAAATAATCTCAATTGCAGCTTCATTACTTGCAACATTGGGTGCAAAGCCACCTTCATCCCCAACGCTAGTCTCTAATTTGTACTTTTTAAGGATGCTTTTCAGAACATGAAATGTCTCGGCTACATAGCGTAGGCTTTCGCTAAAGCTTGGTGCGCCATGTGGTACGGCCATAAATTCTTGAAAATCAACGTTGTTATCGGAGTGAACACCACCGTTAATGATGTTCATGCATGGTACTGGAATTCTGCGTGCTCCAGCACCTCCCAAGTACTGGTAAAGAGGCATTTTATGTGCTATGGAAGCAGCACGTGCAACCGCCATTGAAACACCTAACATTGCATTAGCACCTAATTTAGCTTTATTGTCGGTTCCATCTAACGAGATCATTAATTGATCAATTTCAACTTGGCGGTGAGCTTGAATTCCTGCTAATGCTGGTAAGATTAATTTGGATACGTTATCAATGGCTTTTAACACACCTTTACCAGCATAACGCTTTTTATCGCCATCACGAAGTTCGAGTGCTTCGTTCTCGCCAGTACTCGCTCCTGATGGAACTGAAGCTGAGGCGGTAGTGCCATCGGCTAACTCTACAAAAACTCGTACGGTTGGGTTGCCACGTGAATCGAGAATTTCCATGGCGTGGAGGTTAGTTATTTTATCATTCATGATGTTTTCCTTATGTAATTGACCAGATCGTTTAATAAAAATTGAATATCTACTTTATTTATTTAAACCTTTATATTTATATACTGATTAGGTAGACGGCACTAAAAAATATGATTGAGTAGGTTAAAGTAAGCATAAACATTGATTGATCAAATATTTTTGCCATAGCGTAACTATCATCATCTAAAAAGCGTAAGGTGCGAACAGTGATTAAGTAGCATAATACAATAATTACTCCACAGAAGAAAGTCATGAGGTCAATTGCTGTAATTGCATTTATTGATTTTGTGGTAGCATTTAATTGAAATACGTTTGCGGCAAGTGAAAATACGGAACTACCAATTACGGCAACACGACCATTTTTGGGACTATTAGTACGTGTATTAATTAGTAATGAAAACACCGCTATACATACCGAAAGTAGGATGTATTGAATGCTTTTAATATATGATAAAATGCTTTTATGTTCAAATAACATGTAGGCACGATTTACACCTAGGTAATTGACGTTTGATTCTAAACTATTCTCAAATTGAGCTAATTCATGTTTGTAGTCAACAACCATATTGACAAAGCCGATCTTATTTAAATCGTAATTAGTTTGGGCTTTTTCAGTGTGATCTTGAAATGCAGTTAGTTTGAAATAGTAATTGCTTGAAACGATTTTGGTTGGTGTTATACGTACTGAAAGTAGTTCTTGATCTAGTGGATACATTTGTAGCATTAACTGCGGTTCAATATCTGCATCAACGCGATATAACTCAACGGTGTTATTGCCATCTTCTCGGTGGTTAATTAATTGCGAGCTGCGTAATTTGCCATTAAAAATATCAAATTCAGGTGCTTTACCATTAAAATCTTTGGATTTAAACACAAAGCGAACATAAAAGTCCACAGGTACGGTCTTTTCTTTCAGGTTGATATCTCCGGTATTCCACATAAAAATTTGAGTATCGACGGCAATTTGATCTTTTACTAAAGCTACTTGAGATTCATTTAGAGGAGGTACATCAATTCGTTCACTGATATAGTCAATTTCATCTTGTTTGATTTGACTTAGTTTGTAGCCAAATAAACTCACACTGCAAAGTAAGAAAACATTTAATAGCAGTATATAAATTAAGATAGTTTTCTTTTGCTGTGGGGTTAATTGTTTGAAATTATGAATGTAATTGGATATGGTAAAACTCATAGCGATCCTCAAAAAGACAATCAAAGACTATACAAGTGCTAATTGTTTGTTATAATAAAGTCGAAGTTATGTGTAATTCATTGTATTCAGGCTATCATTTGCTATTAAATAAGCGGTGATTACAAGGTTGTATTATATTATGAATGGCCATGTTGTATTCATTAATTAGGTTGTTAGTGTTATTTTAAGTCAGCGCAGATGAGTTGTTTTCAAATTATGTTAGGTTTTTTAATTATCAACAATTAGATGTTGTGCTCTATGAGAAAATTTTATTTTTTGTTGGCGTTATTATGCATTGATAAAATTACTATTTTTAAAGGTTTTTAGTGATGAGTTATTTAATTTCAATTACTAAGTTTGATTTCGTTGGAAATGATGAACGTGGTATTACTTCTGCGTTTACATTGCCAAGAGCGCAAAGCGAATTTATGTTTCTAACTCGTAAGGCAGGTAGCCTTTCTGGAAATACTTATCATCATGGTACTTGTGCTGGAACTAATCCAAAAACATTTATTTTGGTGTCTGGTGTAATTAAAATATCTTATCGTAAAGTGGGAAATAAAGAAGTGTTTGTTGATGTAGTCGATGAACCCTCGACGATATTGGTTTATCCAGAAGTTGTTCATAAAATAGAGGTAATTGAAGATGCAATTTTTATGGAATGTAATTCAGTTGCGGATTTACAGTTTGACCGAGTAAAAGAGTTAGTGTAGATTTATTCTGATTATATGATATTAACTCTCGTTAAAATATAAAAATCAGCTCCAAAATTGGAGCTGATTTTATTTAGCATAATTTGTACGGAAAATTATTTAAATTTAAGCATTTCGCTGAATTTAGACCAATTTTCAGGTCTAAACATATCTAAGCTGCCATTACCTTTGAATTTAGCCATTGCTTCTTTCATTGATTCTGGTATATTGAACATATTGTTGTTGGCACTTAGTGCTTTAACTAATTCTTTGAATAACTCATCGCGAGTAGCCGTTAATTGTTTAAAGTCACTAGAGAAAGCTTCTAAATATTTACGATTAAGTTCAATTGCTTCCATTGGATTTTTAAGTGTAAATAATGATTTTACGTGTTCACCATATGATTTGTAACCTTCTTCAACATACGATTTATTTACTTGAATCATTTTTTGGTTAACTTCATTAATTGAATTAACCAAGTTAGTAATTCCAGTTAAATATTTTTGTGATGCTTCAGAATCAAATGGATTATTTGTTGACACAGTGGTTCTCCTTGAAATATTAAAACTTTGTATGCGTCATTGTAGCATAATTTACTGTTTAGTAGTGTTGTAAAGTTTTGATCATGGTTATGCTTGATTTTTAAAGTATTTGAGTATGGCGTTTTCTGTTTTTTTGGTTATGAGTGTAGTATAATAATCTAATTTTAATCTTGGAAGATTGCTCCCATATGAAAACTTTTATGAATGAAAACTTTCTGTTATCAAACCCAACAGCGGTAAGACTTTTTCATAACTATGCTAAAGAGTTGCCAATTATTGATTATCATTGCCATATTCAGCAAGCTGAAATTCGGGAGAATAAGCAATTCATGAATTTGACCCAGTTATGGTTAGCTGGTGATCACTATAAGTGGCGTGCTATGCGTAGTTGTGGCGTAGCTGAGCATTTCATTACGGGAAATGCGGCTGATTATGATAAATTCTTGGCGTGGGCGAAGATTATGCCGCAATTAATTGGTAACCCATTGTACCATTGGACGCACTTGGAGTTGCAACGTTATTTTAATATTCATGACATATTGAATGAAGCTAATGCTGGTAAAATTTGGGTTACTGCGAATAAAATATTGTCTAGCGGAGCTTTAAGTGTTCACGCTATCATGCAGCTATCTAAGGTAGAAACAATTTGTACTACCGATGATCCATTGGATAATTTGGCAGATCATATTGCTTTAAAAGGTAATTGTGAAACTCGAGTTTTACCAAGTTTTCGTCCAGATCGTGCTTTAGCCATTAATTCGCCAGAGTATTTAGTGTGGATCAATAAATTAAGGCAAGTAACTGGATGTGAAATTAATAATTATGGACAATTTTTAGCTGCTTTGGCTCTTAGAATTGATTTTTTTGATTCGGTTGGTTGTAAAGTTTCTGATCATGGCATGAATTATGTGCCGTTTGCTGAAACTGATGATGTTGAAATTGAGCAAATTTTTCAGCAGGTGTTAAGTGGACACACCTCAAGCGAGTTGGATGAAACTAAATTTCGCTGTCACACTTTAATTTGGTTGGCTGGACAATACGCGAGTCGTGGTTGGGCAATGCAATTGCATATGAATGTTACCCGCAATAATAATAAACACATGCTATCTAAATTGGGTCCAGATACTGGATTTGATGCGGTGAATGATGCACCGATGGCGATGCCGCTATCGCGTTTATTAGACGCTATGAATCATGTTGGTTTACCAAAAACAATTTTATATAGCTTAAATCACACGAATAATTATGTTTTGGGAACTCTTATGGGGTGTTTTCAAAGCCACGAAGCGCGAGGTAAGATTCAGTTGGGTTCTGGATGGTGGTTTAATGATCAACGCGATGGGATGGAAGAGCAATTAAAAGCTTTGGCAAATTTAGGTGCCTTGGGAACTTTTATTGGTATGCTGACAGATTCGCGGAGCTTTTTATCTTATACACGCCATGAATATTTCCGTAGAATTTTGTGTAATCTAATTGGTACTTGGGTAGAAAATGGCGAGTATCCTGCTGATGAAGAAGAGTTAAAGCAATTAATTCAGAATATTAGTTATTATAATGCCAAAAATTATTTTGCTTTTTAAGGAATCAGGATGTTAGATTTAATTACACTTGGTGAAGCTTTGGTGGTTTTTAGTCCCGCAACTACTGGTCAATTGCGTTTTGTACATAGCTTTGCCAAATCAATTGGCGGTGCTGAAGCAAATGTGGCAATTGCAATCTCACGTTTGGGATTTAAAGCTGGCTGGATGTCACGTTTGGGTGATGATGAATTTGGACGGTATGTCGAATATGCCTTAAAAGGTGAAGGTGTTGATTTAGCCCAAGTGAAATTTGATTCTGAGTTACCAACTGGTCTATTATTTAAAGAGCAATATCAAAGTAGTAACCCAACCGTTTATTATTACCGTAAGGGTGCCGCGGTAACCAAAATGTGTGCAAGTGATATTGTTGAAGAATATATTGCTAATGCCAAGATTTTGCATGTAACTGGAATTTTACCAGCTTTATCAGCGGAGAATTATGCCGCAAGTTTTCAGGCCTTAAAATATGCCAAGAAACATGGAGTAAATATCTCTTTTGATCCAAACTTACGTTTAAAATTATGGGACCGAGAGACGGCCAAAGCTACTTTGTTGGCAATGGTGCCTTATGCAGACATTATTTTACCAGGTTTAGATGAAGCTGAGTTTTTATTGGGTTTGAGTGAACCAGAAGCAATTTGTCAAAGATTTCATGAATTAGGTTGTAAAGTAGTAGTGTTAAAATTAGGTAAAGATGGTTGTCTAATCAGCGCTGGTGATGAAATAATTAAGGTTGCGGGTTATCTAGTACACAAGTTGGTTGATACTGTAGGTGCTGGTGATGGCTTTGCGGCTGGATTTTTAGCAGGAATTTTGAGCGGTAAATCATTGCGTGAGTGTGGCGAATTGGCTAACGGAGTTGGTGCTATGGCAACATTGGTAGCTGGGGATAGCGAAGGTTATCCGAGCATGCGCCAATTACTAGAATTTACAGGTAAATCCGCTTCTGTAGAGCGTTGATTATAGTATACAGAAATTGTGAATTGAGGTAAGATGGCAACGACAATTAAAGATATTGCGCGCTTGGCTGGCGTATCACATATGACGGTTTCGCGGGCTTTAAATGGTAGTAATTTAGTTACAGGTAAAACTCGCGATAAGATTCTATCCTTAGCTAAGGAATTGGATTACACAACAAATTTGGATGCAAAAGGTTTGGTGCTTAATAAAAAATACTGTATTGCAGTGGTTTTTTCTACTTTATCGAGCAAAACGGCCCCAAGTTTTAAGTTAGCTTGCTTAAACGGTGTTTATCAATCACTAGCTAAAGATTACAATTTAGTAATTAAAGACATTTCACATGGTTTGGGTGAGTTTAATTTATCGCGTGCCGATGGAGTTATTTTTGTTAGTCAGCAGGAAAGTGACGATGAGTTTATTCGCTTTGCTTTAGAGCATGGTGTGAAATTAGTAGTTATTAATCGTAAAATTAATTTGCCGAATGTAGTTAGTATTAGTGTGGATGAGGTTAATGCGGCTAAAAAAGCAGTAAGTTATTTATTAAAACGTAATTATCGTAAGATTGCATTTATTAATGGACCTGAGCATCTTCAATCAAGTATAGATCGTTTATCTGGTTACCGTTTAGCATTACAACAAGCCAATTTATTGAATGATTACATTGTTGATGGTGAATTTTCCTTTATTGGTGGTTTTTCTGCTATGCAAGATTTGATTAATTCAAAAGAAAATTTTGATGCGGTGTTTTGTGCTAATGATGAAATGGCAATCGGTGCATTAAAAGCAGTCAGTGATGCTGGATTACGTGTTCCAGAGGATATTGCGGTTGTTGGGTTTAATGATAGTGAAATTTGTCAATTCACCACACCAAGTTTAACCACTATACGTAAGCCAATTGAGCAAATGGCGAAACTTGGTGGTGAGATTTTGTTCAAGTTAATTGACGATATTTCAGTGACTAACTCAACAGCAGAGCTTGCCACTGAGTTAGTTATACGAGATTCAGTTGGTTAAGGTTTGGACGTTTTAGTTAGGTATTATTTCGATTTTTATGCGGCTACATTGAGTCCCATTTATAGGCTCCAAGTCCATTGAGCAGGCAGTTACAATTATGTATAAATCAATTTCCGCTTTTAGCGTTATTGAGTCTCCAGCTTTAGTTTGAGCTGGTAATGGTGTCATTTTTCCAGCGGTAATTTGAGTGTACTGGAATATATTAACTGGATCTGGTATCACTTCTGGATGCCAGTTGAATTCTGTTGCCGCAATTCGGAAGTTATCGCTGCAACTGTTATGATAGCCATTGACCCCCATTTTTTGATACATCTCTGTGCTACAGGCACAGTATAACATATCGTGTGTTCCAGGAGAGTCATCCCTTTCAATGGTTAATATTTGACGGTACTTATTAGAGAAAAATCCTTCACCAGTCTTGGGAAACAATTTATATAGTGCTGCCCTAGTTGTTCCTACACTTAAGTATTCATCAAAGTTACAACAAGATACGGCAAAGAGATCTGCAACTTGTTCACCATCAAGATCCGTAATTTTAAGTCTTGAACCTTGATTTATTTTTAGCCAACCTCCAGATCGTGGTGCGATAGTTTTTGTATCTAAGTATAGTTTTTCATTCATGTTAAATTTTTCCTTTTTGTTTGAATGTTATGAGATTGCTCTAAGAAACTCTTATTAATAATCAAGTTGTGTTCTATGCTTATAGACAAAAAATTCAATAATTTTATCTACGGGAAGCTTTCCAACCTCTTCTTTATTGGCGTAGTAGCTGGAAAATGCATTTGCTGTAACGGTATTGTTGAAATTTAGTCCTCCAGCTTGAGTTGTTTCTGGACCATAAAACTTGATTAAGGTTTCAAAGCTATAAGTGTCTGATACTACAGGAGTTTTAGGATAATTTTTGCTAAGTTGAAGTTTTGTCGCTAATCCTGTAACATTTGGTATAACTATAGAAATATGTCCATTTTGTTGGTGTAATGGTGATGCTGTACTAACTTTTTTAAATACAGCGATTACAAGCTTGCCTTGATTCGCATTCTTTTGAGCATCAATCGAGTTAACTTGTGTCCAATTAGCTAAATCAAAGTACAACCTGTCCCGTTGTTCTGCGGCGACATGACACCAATCTCCAATTTGCACTGGGTAGATATTAATGCCAAAAATTTTATCTGCAATTAAGGCAGTATAAGCACTACAATGAGATGTGTATGGGCTAAATCTTTGTAGTGTGTAGTTATCGCGATATTCGACACAAGATGGTTGTTTATTTAAAATTTTTTGGTAGCCAGTTTGTTGTACGGCTAAATTGGTAACTGGTTTTCCTATTTTTTCTTTATTGGGATAATCTGGATCATAAGTCATTACATATGGTGCAAATAAAGTTTGTACCTGTGTTATGTCTGGTAGTTTTTTACCTTCTGTGCTTGCAATATAAGTATTATAACTATCATTCAGTGCCATATTTCCTGTATGCAGGTTTTTGATTGATTGACAAACTCTAATTGCCATATCATTGACACAGTCTAATTGGTTGCTGTTTTGATTTCCACAGCGATACTGTTTTAAATTATCACAAGAATATTCGTCGTTATGAGTATAGAGGTAATTTTTATAACTAATGTTACTGGTTGCATAAGAGTTTGCGCAGTTTAGCATGCCGAGTAAAATCAATGTAATTATTGCGGTATAAAATTTTGACATGTTATTGATTCTACCTAATGATTGATTATAGTGCGACATTGGTAACCTTCAGTGTTGTAATCAATGTCACACAACTATATAAATTAAGTTCTGCTGTGGATTAAGGCTTTACTATTTAACTAAACTCCAGAATACGCTGAGAATCCACCATCAACAGGAATTACCACGCCATTGACAAATCCCGATGCAGTTTCATCAGCCAACCACAGTAACGTTCCTAGTAATTCTTCAGCTTCACCAAAACGAGCCATTGGCGTATGGGCGATTATTTTTTCAGCGCGTGGTGTCCAGCTTCCATCTGAGTTTTTGAGTAAATTATGATTTTGTTGGGTCAGGAAAAAGCCAGGTGCAATCGCATTGACACGGATGTTGGTTTTTGCAAAATGTACTGCCAGCCATTGTGTAAAATTATTTACTGCGGCTTTTGCTGCACTATACGATGGGATTTTGGTGAGTGGGGTAAATGCACTCATTGAAGAAATATTAATAATCGTTGCATGCGATTTACTTAACATTTGTTTGCCAAAAACTTGCGAGGGTAGTAATGTACCTAAGAAGTTTAACTTAAATACAAAATCAATTCCGTCAAGTTCTAAATCAAAGAAACTAGTTGCATTTGCTTGTGAACTGAGTTCATCGCTATAATATTCGGCACTACTGGTTCCTTTGGAGTGATTACCCCCAGCGCCATTGATTAACACATCACAGCTACCTAGTTGTTGCTCAACTTGCCGTGCTGCAGCTTCGAGGCTATCGCGATTGGTTACATCTGCATTAACGGCCAAAGCTGTGCCACCAGTTTGATTAATTGTATTTGCTAATTCTTCAGCTTTGGCCAGATCACGCCCAAGAATTGCAACTTTATAACCATGTTGTGCCAAAGCTTGGCAAAATGCTTTACCTAGAACGCCACTTCCACCAGTTACTACTGCAACTTTATTCTGTCTCATCAATGTTTCCTTAAAAATTCTGTTTAAATTATATTTAGTTTGGATTATTTACTGCTGCCAGTTTTCTTTGTGCGAGGTCTTCGACAATTTGATTGCAGCGTTTATCGGTTAATTCATAAAAGAAGCCAATAATTAAAGCTGCAACCAAAATCGTGATAGCTGGATACATCAAAAGTAAGCCTTTAATTCCAGCCAACGCGGAGTTGGTTTGAGTAGAGTTTGGAATATAGCCAATTAAGGATAAACCCAGCCCAGCAGCAAAACCAGAAATAGATTGTGCCAATTTGCGTGAGAAGCTAAATGCGGCATAGGTAACTCCGGCGGCGCGTTTACCAGTTTTCCATTCACCATAGTCGATAATATCGGAAATTAGTGCCCAGACAATTCCATTTGGAATGCTAATTGCGACAAATGCAATTGTGGCAAATATCGTGAAGCTAATTGGGCTTGATGGTATAAAATAATTAATAATATCTGCCACAATGCTAATTGCAAAACCAAGAAGCATGGTTTTTTTCTTACCAAAAATTGTGACTAATTTTGGAATAGCACTAATTGACACTACTGAGCTACCAATAATGACAAAGTTAATGAAAGCCATCAGTTTAATGTCGCCTAAATTATATTGACAAAAATAAATTAACATGGCGATTTTTATATTATAGGCTGAAATAGTAAAAATTGACATTAGAATTAAAATTCCAAGTGGCTTATTCCGCGTCAAGGCGTAACGTAGATCACTGGTTTTAATTTTTTCAGGACTGGCAGGTTCGATCAATTCACGCGTATTACGATAGCAATAAGCATGAGACATTACCCCAATAATTGCCATGGCGGCAGCTGCGACTGGAAATCCCCAGCGTGAGTCGCTAAATAATAGCACAATTGGCATAAAAACTACGCCCGTAATTAGCAATGCAACTAATGAACCAGCTTGGCGATAGGATGCGAGTTGAGTGCGATCATTGACATCTTGGGTCATAGCGGCAGCAAGTGAACCATAGGGTATATTAACCATTGAATAGCAAAATCCCCATAACATATATGAAGCATAGGCATAAACCAACTTACCTTGTACTGAAACATCTGGTGCAATAAATGTAATTACCGTTAAAAATGCTAAAAAGACTGCCGAGGTCATCATAACAGGGCGGTATTTACCATTTTTGGAAGCTTTACGTTTATCGACAAATGATCCTGCAAATACATCCATAAAAGCATCAAATATTTTGCTGAAGAGAAATACGCCACCAGCGGCCACCGCACTAATTCCGCAAATATCGGTGTAGAATTTGAGTAGGTAAGCTTGACCTAAATCAAAAGTAAACCCGTTGCCAAGATCGCCGATACCGTATGCCAATTTTTCTTTGAAACTAAGTTTTTTCTTCATTACATTCCAATCAAATCAAAATGAGCAAAGCTAACGACCACCTGACAATCATGGTGCGGAAACGCAAGCTTAATTTCAACTGAGCATTTACTATTGCTGTAATACCAGCCAGTTGTAGCCGCGGCAAATTTCTCGCGATGTAAGAAATGCGGAATTTTGCTACCATCAACGCTTACCCAAAATGGCCCCTTGTTCGGGTTAATTAATTCAAGAATTAGCTCTTGGGTATCTGGAGTAAATTTACCAATTTGTGCAAAATCAATGGTAGTTTGTTCTTTATTTTTAGATACAGTTACTTTTGTTTCACGATAAATTTCTTGCAAATATTCTTGGCTAATTCCATCATCTTGATAGAGTTTAAATTCTGCATTTTCTCCACCCAAAATTAATTTCAAGTTTTGAAAATTTCCATGTGCGGACATAGGATTATTTTCATCCAGTGCTAGAATTGCAGAGTCACGGATAAAAAGTGGAATAGAACTTAGTTCAACCGGCACATTTATTGTTTGACCACCAGTATAAGCTTGTCGTGTATAGAAATCATACCAGTTGCTACCAGCTGGTAAATACACTTGACGATTTGCGGCATTAGCCTCAACCACATTTGCGACTAACAAGCTACTTCCGAGCATAAAGTCAACGCTTTGGTTATAGGTGGCGGCATCATTTTGAAACTCATAGAAAGTTGGGCGCATGATTGGTGTTCCGCGAACATGAGCTTCACGCATGAGCGCATAGAAATAAGGCATTAATTTATAACGCAGTTTGATTGCATCACGAATTAATGGTGTTTTATCTTGAAACATCCATGGTTCAGTTACAGTGTTATCGGTGTTACATGAGTGGATTGAGAAACGTGGTTGGAAAATACCATTTTGTACCCAGCGTACAAATAGTTCCGCATCTGGGTGTGGACCCCAAAATCCACCAATATCACAGCCATTATTTGCAACGCCTGATAACCCCATGCCTAAAATTGTTGCAATATTAAATTTTAAGCTTTTCCATGAGGTCATATTGTCACCTGCCCAAGTTTGTGAGTAGCGTTGAATACCAGCAAATCCGCCACGATTAACTGAATATGGGCGCAAATTTGGGTTGTGAGCTAAGAGTGCTTGGCGTCCTGTAAAGGCCATTAAATTAGGTTGAATTGCTTTGAGTTGAGCTAATTGTGCAGTCTTACCATCAAAATTACATTGGATACTACGATCAGTTAATGAGTCGTATTCACAATTATCATTCCAGAGCGAAGTAACTCCATGTTGCAAGAGCCTAGTATTTAAGTAATCGCGCCATGTCTGCCGAGCAATTGGGTTAGTAAAATCGACAAATGAACCTAGGCCACCCCACCAATAATCTACATATGGACTCGTATTGGTAATCGATTGCCCGATGAAAATTTGTTTTTCTGTCATCGCTGTATAATTGGGGTTACTCAGCAGCACACCTGGTTTTATATTAGGTGTGGCTGGTGCACCGTGCTTATGCATAGCTTGGAAAAATTGGCTTGGGTTTGGAAAGCGCTGTGAATTCCAAGTGAATAGTTGGCGTTTATTACTTTGATCGACGGTATATCCTGACGATAGATGAAAGTTATCAATGGGAATATCTTCTTGGCGACATTTCTTCACAAAATTAACAATTTCCTGATCGCAATTTTCTGGTAATTCAACATAATACATTGTTGAACCCAAATATCCAAGTGCATATGCAGGTAACATGGCTGATTTACCAGTAATTTCAGTGTAGCGCTCAACCACATTGGAGATATTTGGACCATTCAAGATAAATAAATCTAAATCACCGCCATCAGCGCAAAAAGTGCTATAACGATGATGATAATTACTGTGTTCAACACCCATATCAAAAACAGATTCATAGGTATTGTGGTAGAAAAATCCAACTGCAGCTTTAGTTTGTTGATTTAATTTGATATAAAATGGAATATGTTTATAGAGCGGATCACTAAATTCTGGATCATAGGCTAGGGTGTCTTTGGCATTTTGCACAAGACGGCGGCGAAGTTTATTTATTGCACCAGTCTTTTCACCAAAACCGTAAAATGAGTCATTTTCAACATCAATTTCAGTATAATGCGTAACCCGTCCTAGTTGATCTTGAGTGTATGGCCGTGATTTTAAATCTGAATAAATTAATTGTTGCTGTTGATCGTGAATTTGAATGTAAAATGGATTTTTGTTGACGGTTATTTGTAAAGTAGCGGTCTTTATGCTGAGTTGTTGTTCAGTTTCACGTGTAATTGGTTGTAGTGCAGTAATTCGTTGACGTTCACCAGCCAGTAATTGATCGAAACGATCTTCCCATGCGGTAGTAGTTAAAATATAAGATTCTTCGAGAAATTCCGAATTAAATGCGGTACGCAGGCGAATAATATCATTGGTCATTAAATAAATTTTGGTAGCAGAGTAATCGCAATTGAGTAAAATACTATTGTCAGTGTTTAACTTCCAGTCAAGTAATAACTTAGGAATTTTCATAAATATCCCTTAACGTAATGATAAAAAGAATTGAGCTGTAAGTTATACAGCTCAAGAGTAAATTAAATTTAGTATTCGAAAGTTCGAATTGCTAATTCCATTCCTTTAAGTTCAGCAATGCCTTTCATGCGCCCAATACACGAGTAGCCTGGATTGGTGGCCTTGCGTTGATCATCAAGCATTTGATGACCATGATCTGGGCGAATGATGATTTCGCAACCAAATTGTTTTTCCACATCCAAAACTGCTTTAACGAGTTTAGCTAAATTGGTACTGCCAGAAATATGTTCATCTTCATAAAAACTACCATCTTCTTCACGGCGTACGCTACGTAAATGCACGAATGGAATTCGCGCGCCCCAAGTTCGAATAAATCTTTCTAAATCATTCGCGGCGCTAACGCCAAGTGAACCAGCACAGATATTTAGCCCACAATTTGGAGAAGCAAAGTTATCCATTACTTGCATGATGTCATTTTCGTTACTCAAGATGCGTGGTAAACCAAACATTGGTCGTGGTGGATCATCAGGATGAATTGCTACGCGCACGCCACAAGCATCGGCAACTGGCATAATTTCACGTAAGAAAGCAAACAGATGACTACGTAAGCGCTCAGCATTGATATCACGATATTCTTCGAGTGCAGCATTAAATTCTTCTAAAGTAAAGCTTTCTTCGGCACCAGGTAGTCCAGCAATTATATTTTTTATCAAGCGTTGTTTGGTTTCTTCATTCATCGCATCAAAAACTTTACGCGCTTGAATTTGTTCTTGACTGGTATAATCTAATTCAGCAGCACGACGTTGTAAAATATATAAATCAAAAGCAGCAAATTCAAAATAATCAAAGCGTAGTGCTCGCACACCATTTGGTAGGCGATATGATAAATCGGTACGAGTCCAATCAATAATTGGCATGAAGTTATAAATTACAATTTTAATTCCGCATTCGGCTAAATTACGAATGGTTTGTTGGTAATTCTGAATATATTCGCGATAATTTCCAGTTTGTTTTTTGATATCTTCATGAACAGGAACACTTTCAACTATGCTCCATGTTAAATTAGTCGGTTCATTATTGACACTGTCCCATTCAACTTCATGTTGGCGTTGTTTAATTTCTGCGATACTCCATACAGTTCCGTTAGGAATATGGTGAAGTGCAGAAACAATATCAGTTGCACCAGTTTGACGCACATCTTGAATTGAAACTGGGTCCTTTGGTCCAAACCAGCGCCAGCTATATTTCATGGTGATTACCTTTTTAATTTTAAAATTATATCGCTAATTATAGCAAATTTAAAAGTATTATTTGAGTGTTGTTTTGTATAATAAATATTAGTTAAATTTATTGGTCGTAAACTTAATTTAGAATAATTAAATACCCAAGTTTAAAACCTGAGTATTTAATTATAGTGGTTACCAATTAATTTGTTTTTGCGGAATAAAACGATCTAAAAGTTTGCGATATTTTGCTTCTAATACTTCTTGTGGTGGTAAATCTGGAGTTTTAGAATATAAATCGGCTTTTTGGAACGCTTTTAATAACGGTAACATTAACCAGTCAAAATCTGAAGCTAATTCAGTGTATGCCATAACACCATTTTGTGGGCTATGCCATGGGTAAAATGAATGATAACGTAATAAGTATAAGCCCTCTGGACAAATTTGGCTGCCTTGTTGCATTACTTCGTAAACGTATTCATCATGACCCCAGCTCATATCTACATTATCAAAGCCGCAGTTACGTGGATATTTGCCAAAGTTATTGTTGTTTTGAGTATTGTAATTAGTATAATCTGCACAATCTGTATAGTAGCCATTTGCATAAAAGACGTTTGACGCCGCAAACGGTGCCGCAACTGGATAGGTATCACCGACTACAGCCCATTGTTCTAAGCTACCAAACTTAGGTAACAACATTACTTTGCCAAGATCGTGGATAAAGCCTAGTAATGGAAACCATGACCAATCTTCAATATGACTATAGAGTGTTTTTAATGTATGTTGTTCGTAGAGATCACGCCACTTTTGTGGTAGTGCTGCCCAAACGGTAGGTTTAAATAAAACTTTAATGTCTAAATCAGCACGTAATTCAGTTTCATTTATCATTGCAAATTCGCAAATTGATTCAGCTGATTGATAAGCATGAACAATTTGTGGCAAATCATTATCAGGATCGCTTTCATCATGAACTTCTTCCAGTAATTTAAATACTTGATAAGTATCCATGGTTCCATGGGCTAATTTTGCATATTTGTGTTTATTTGCGGTTACAAAATCTAATGTTTGATTCGTGTGCATTTCACGATAAGTACGCTCAACACGATCTTGAAATTTTGAATCGGTGTAATTACGTAATTCGCCAAAATCATCACGGCGTTCAGTTGCTGTTGTTTGCATAATGCTATTCCTCTAATTGTAAATTAAAAATTCTTTTGGCCAAGTAAGCGGGTCGCAACCCCTTTTTCAATATTTTGTTCGATTAGTTCGAGTGAAACGCCTTTAGTTTCGGGAACTTTCACATAAACGTAAATAAATACAATTAACGCAATTGTACCGTACATGCTGAATGTTGCGGCAATTCCTAATGCATGTAGAATTGTCAAAAAGCTCGCGGCAACCAAGAAATTTGCTCCCCATTGCACGGCAACCACAAAACTCATGCAAGTGCCACGTGCATGGAGTGGGAAAATCTCTGAAATCATTAACCAGAATAATGATCCAACGCTGATACAGTAACCAATGATGTATGTAATTAAACAAAATAATGCTAGGTATGCAGTAATTCCACTAATTGTACTACTTAATAAAAACACCATGGTAAATAAACTTAGTGCCGCAATCATTGAGCCGATTAATAGAAACTTACGGCGACCAAGTTTGTCAATAAACATCAAGGTAATTACGGTAAAGACAAAGTTGGTAATTCCTAAATCAAGTGTACCAAACATTTGGGTTGCAGCGTCGGAGAAGCCAATTTGTTTCATGATGTGCGGGCCATAATACATTACGGTATTGATTCCCATGAATTGTTGAAATATTCCAAGCAATAGACCAATAAATAGCACAGGGCGCAAGGTTTTGCTGAATAATTCGCTAAATTTGGCCTTATTTACATTCAAAGTAGATTTAATCAGATTTAATTCTTGTGATGCAGTAGTTTTGCAACCACGAATGCGTTCCAAAATAGTTAAAGCAATTGATTCTTTGCCTTTAGTCAGTAACCATTTTGGTGACTCTGGCATAAAGAGCATGCCAAGTGTTAAGATTACCGCTGGAATCATACCGCTAAAAATCATTAAGCGCCAATCGCCACTTTCGGTCAATGAGTAATTTACTAAAAATGCTAAAACTTGACCACCAGTTAAAAAAGCGCCATTCCATAAGACTAATTTGCCACGTGATTGAGCTGGTGCAATTTCGGCAATAAACATTGGTGTTGAGAAAGATCCCATCCCAACTGCAAAACCAAGAATGAAACGTCCAATGATTAAATGCTCAATGGTGTGTGCTAAAGCAGCAACTAAGGTGCCAAGAATAAAAGTTAACCCAGTAATAATTAAGACTTTTTTACGCCCAAGATTATCACTTAGTTTTCCGCTAAAGAGTGCACCAAATAATGCTCCTAAGACGCATGAGCTAACGACCATTTCAAGTTGGAAGTTGCTTGCATTGAATTCGGTTTGGATAAATGGCGATGCTCCAGCGATGATTGAGGTATCAAAGCCAAAGAGTAGGCCGCAGGTTGCCGAGACACAGACTGTAATTAATAAGTACGGATTTATTTTATTCATTAGCATAGCTCCAATATGGGATCTGATTGTAGTTGATAACCGCTTAAATTTGTTTGATAAATATTATTGTTAACGATAACATTATCTGATGCGGATTATAACATGCAATTTTATGGGGTATTTAAGATTTGATAGTGCGCTGCAGCTAGAAACAGTAGTTATAACAAGTGGTAATGAAATGTTACAAAGATATTCCCATCTCGTTTTTACTATGTGTATTACACAAGCATATTTATATTTAATTTATCATAGTAGCAGTGTAGCTGCTTTTACTAATTTATTTGATGTGATTACTGATCTTTGTATGATGACTTTAATTAAATTATGGTTATAAATTTTGAAGTCAGTTAATTAATGATTTAATTGTTTTACATATAATGTTAAAATTAGTATTGAAATTTACTTTAAGGAATCAGTCAAGTGAAAAAAATATTGCTATTATTAGGGGTCGTACCGTTATTTGCATATGCAACTCTTGGTGAAAATAATGCATCAGTTATTCAAGATAATCAGGTGTTGGCATCGAAATCTTCGTTGGTAGTTACGAAGCAGTTTAATACTCAAAGTTTGACAAATGGAACGTATACCGTTTCATTAATTAAAGCTAGCGGTGACATCACAGTTAAAGAATTTGTTGCTAATGACAAAGTTTTTGCTGTGGCTTGGAATGGTGTTCGGAATCCAGATTTACAACAATTACTGGGGTCTCATTTTACTTCATTCAAAGCTAGTCAACCAAGTTATAATTCTTTGACTTCTCGTGAAATAAAAAATACAGATTTAGTGGTGCAAACTTACGGGGTTATTGGTGATTTTCATGGTTTAGCATATATTCCATCGTTATTGCCAGCAGATGTTGCCCCTAGTGATTTGATTAAATAGTTGAAAGGTCAAAATGCAAAAGATAAATTTAAAATTAGTAATAGTCTTGGGTTTGAGCGCATCATTTCTTGCTGGATGTAATGGTGGTAGTGCGTCAAGCTCACCTGCTCAGGTAACGGCTTCAAACTCAGTTCAAATAACTGCTGGAAGTGGTTATAATGGGAATGGCTATAATACTCCTTATGTGACAGTTACTGTCTGCCAACCAAATACAACTATTTGTCAAACCGTTGATCATATTCTATTAGACACTGGCTCTGTAGGTTTAAAAATTGATCAATCACAACTTCAAACTACATTGCCTTCAATTACTCAAACTGGTAGTGGTTTACCTATTTCGGTTTGTAATCTATATGGCAGTGGTTATGTTTTTGCAACAGCAAATTATGCGGATGTTTATATCGGCGGTGAGAAAGCTCCTAATATTCCAGTACAAATTATCGATGACAGTACTTCGCAATCAGGCGTTCCAAGCAGTTGTAGTAATCAAGGTGCTTTTGTTGATTTTAGTAACTCTTCAGGTGCCAAAGGAATTATTGGTGTTAATCCAATGATAAATTTGGGGAATAACACAAATTTGGATTACACCTGTGCAGGTGGTGTTTGTACAGAAATTAATAGTGGTATTCCTGTTACCTACTTGAATGTAAACCCAGTTGGTTATTTTGTATCAGGTAATAATAATGGTGAAGTCGTGTCACTTCCAACAGTTAGTGCAAATACGAATAGCAATATCACTGGTACTTTAACCTTTGGAATTAATACAGAATCCAATAATCAGGTGCCAACAAATATAAGTAGTGTACAAGGTGACCCAAATGATTTTATTGGTAGGTTTATTGGACTTAGTTCAGGAGCTTATTTCCCAACGATGTTTGATAGCGGTACAAATCATTTTAGATTTTATAGCACAGAAATTGATTTATGTGGCGAACTTTATTGTCCAAGCTCGCCAACTGCATGGACTTCACAGATTAGCAGTTATAACATGAGTGGCTCAGCGATTTCACTTAGTTCTATTATTACCTCCCAAACAGTCGCATACTCATTAATGCCAAATTTAGGTCTGTCTGCTCAATCTGGTTCTGGCTTATATGGTTTGCCATTTTATTTTGGTAAAAATGTTTATTTGGGCTTTGTTGGTTCTAATTCGAGTATGGGTAGTGGCCCGACTTGGGGATTTGTTAATCAATAGTATATTTATCATGAAATGCTTTAATACATGTAATGACTATTTAATTCAAATTACTTTAAATCTCAATCATGTTCAAGACATAAATGTTGATCATAGTTGATATGAATTGAGAATAATCATTATTGTAGTTTTATTTTAATTCATCGTAGCGTTGTAATTATGAATTATATAATTAAAGCAGTATGTTTTCAAAAAATAGCGTGCTGACTAGCTATATATGCGAAAATAGCTACCCAAATTACTAGGTCTTTAGGTTCTATAATTAATTTTTAGTTGAGGTAAATACTATGGAAACACCAATTTTATTTATTATTCCTGGTGCTTGTTCATTAGGATCACAAATCAGCTTAGAGTGGTTGCGAATTCCGTATCAAATTGGTATTACTACTCCTGAAATTCGGCAAAGTGCAGAATTTCGCCAGATTAACCCAGCTGGAAAAGTTGGTGCATTAAAAGATGGTAACAATTTAGTTGCAGAAAACTTAGCAATTCTACTATACTTAGCTGATAAATCTGGTAATGACGCATTATGTCCAAGCGTGAGCCACCACGGACGTACTAAGGTTTATCAATGGTTATCCTATGTATCTTCAACTTTACATCCCGCGTTCCAGCACTTTAATTATCCAAGTCGTTTTGTGGGCGAAGATTATGCGGAGCAGTTTCAAGCTCTTGCTCTTGAACGCTTAAGAGTAATTTTGCAATATATTAATGATAATTTACTGGCTAGTGGCTATTTTATTAGTGATCATCCAACGATTGTAGATGCTCAAGCTTATGGTTTATTGCGCTGGTGCCGTAAACATAGCCGTGGTGAAAACTTGGTGGATCTGAGTAGCTTTCCGCTAGTGAGTAATTTCTTGGACCAAATGGGTAAATTTGTTGCGGTAAAGAATGCTTTGGCAATTGAGCAACATCATGCTGATTTAGCTCAAGATAGTTTATTTGCGGGTTATTTTCAATTTGATATGGTTTAATTAAACCGTACAATTCCTATTATTTGAGAGGATTTTTATGCAAAAATCAAAAAATTATATTTTTAATTATTTGCTCAATGAGTTAAGACCAATGTTTAAAATCCAGTATTTGCGCGAAGATATCGGTGCTGCGATTGCTGTTGCGTTGGTAGCAATTCCATTGTCATTGGCAGTTGCTTTAGCAACTGGTGTTCCACCTCAAGTAGCATTAATTTCAGCCGTAATTGGTGGAGTACTTGGTGCAATTTTTGGTGGATCAAGGCTAGGTGTGACAGGACCAGCGGTAGCGATGTCAGTATTGTTAGCTGGGGTAATTCAGGATTTTGGTTTTGGTGGTCTTTTGGTTATTGGGGTAATTTGTGGTGGATTGCAAATTGCTTTTGGTGTGTTTAAGCTCGGGAGAATTGCTAAATATATTCCTATTGCCTTAGTTTTGGCTTTTGCCGCCGGTATTGGTTTTTTACTATTTTTTGAACAGCTACCATATGCTTTTCAAATTGCAGGACAGAACAATAATACTATCACTAAAACCTATTCTAACTGGCATTTATATTTACATCATATTAGTAGTGCTGGTCTTGGTCTGACATTGCTGACGGTAGCAATTTTAGCCATTGTGCCACGTTTTTTACCACGAGCATATGCTTTTTTGTTTGCAGTATTAATTCCAGTCGTTATAATTCATTTAACTGGGGTGACTGTAGCAACGGTTGGTGATTTACCTCATGAGATTTTTCACCCAACCATTCCAGATTTTAGTTCAATTCATAATTGGTCAAAGTTATTATTGGCTGGTATTGAAGTATTTATTTTAGCGTCTTTGGAGACACTATTGTCTTTAAGTGCTGTTGACCTAATGGGTAAAGGTGATTTACATGATCCAAATCAAGAATTAATTGGACAAGGAATTGCCAATGTTGGTGCTGCAATATTTGGTGGTATTCCTGTGAGTGGAATTGTTGCGCGCTCATCGGTGAATGTCTTAGCGGGGGCTAAAACACGACGTGCTTCGATTTTACATTCGTTATTAATTTTGATTGTAATTTATTGTGTCCCGCAATTAATTGAAATTATGCCAATTGCAGTTCTTTCTGGTATTTTGATTGCTGCTGCTTTTAAGATGATGAATTTACGTCAAGTTATTGATTTATGGAGAAGTGATCGCTTAGATTTCTTGGTTTACTGTATTACGTTCTTTGCAATTATCATGAGTGATTTAATTGATGGTATTCAAACTGGACTGTTGGCGGCATTTATTATTGTCGGAATGCGGATGTTGCGTACTAAGACCGAAATTAAATTATGGACTAATAATAATGTATTACGTGTTGGTTTGGTTGGTAGCATTACTTTTATGTCATATGAGAAATTAGCAAAAATTAAAGATTACGCCTTAAGTGAGAAGGGTATTCATTTTGTTATTTTTGAGTTTGGTATGTTGCAAAATATTGATAGTAGTGGTGCGAAGCATTTGATTAGTATTGCGCAAGATTTGCTTGATTCAAATGTTAAATCTATTTTTCATGGCATGTCAGATGAACAACATAAGACTATTACGGCAAATACTTTTGAGACGCAGCCATACACTTCAACGATTGCCGAGCATCAAATTAAAGCAATTTTGGAACAATCTGGTTTTTCACATTCAGCAAATGATGTGTTACGTCATGGAATTACTAAATACATCAGTCACTATGCTAAAGACAATCAACATTTATTAACTACTTTGGCACAAGGTCAAAGTCCACATACTTTATTGATTACCTGCTCTGATAGTCGCTTAAATCCGAATGCATTTTTATCGGCTAATGTTGGTGAAATTTTCATTGTACGTAATGTTGGTAACGTTGTGCCACCATACATGCCAGATAATATTTATAGTGAAATTGCTGCAATTGAGTACGCCGTATCAGAATTAGGCGTGCGCAATATCGTGGTGTGTGGACATACTGAATGTGGCGCAGTTAAAGCTTCAATTGCAAGCGGTGATAATTCTTTAGGCTATGTTGGCCTGGATAATTGGTTAAGTTTAATTAAAACTGGTTTTAGGTTAAATAAACCTAAAGACGCTCAAGATGGGGTAACAATTAATTTGTTACATCAAGTTGAGAATCTGAAAACTTATCCTAAGGTTGGCGCGATGATTGCAAGTAAGCAAATTACGGTTAACGCTTGGGTTTATGATGTTCATTCTGGTCATGTCTTGGAGTGGTCAGATAGTGCTGGTAAATTTGCGCAAATTGTTTAATTTTGACATGGTTTACCAGAAATAGGTTTATTTTATATTGAAAAGCGCACTTGTGTTGAAAATACAAGTGCGCTTTTTTAATAAGTATGTAGATTTACATATTCGCTAATATTTTGTAGTGGAATATAAAGCGATATAATTAGTTTCATTTATACCTTTTTGACAAATTCAGATTTAAGCTTCATTGGGCCTATTCCATCAATTTTACAATCAATATTGTGGTCACCTTCAATTAAACGAATGTTTTTAACCTTGGTTCCGACTTTAACTACTAATGAGCTTCCCTTTACCTTCAAGTCTTTAATTACTGAGACGCTATCGCCATCTTGTAAAAGGTTACCACTTGAGTCTTTGACGATTAAACCCTCGTTTATGGTTTCTTCGGTTGTGTTTGCCGCATCCCATTCATGTCCACACTCGGAGCATATTAACATATTACGATCTTCATAGGTATATTCAGAAGTGCATTGTGGGCAATTAACTAGTTTAGTCATAGTAATCCTTTATAAAATATCACGGATTGTAAGTCATTATGCCGAAAGTTGCAATTAATCTGAGTGAATTGAAATTAACTCTTCCTGAGATAGCTTAGTAATTGCAGACAATTACCATGACTTACCAACAATTATGATTTTTACTTGTAAGTTACCGTCAGATAATAATCTTATTATTTTATATGTTGTATTAGGTATGTCGCAATAAGCAATTTTGCTTATTCATGAATTTTAGTTGTGTATTTGATATAAGCAATAGTGATTCAGGTTGTTATAAGGAAGCTATGGAGTGTATCCTTACTTTGCTAGGGGATATTAAATTTTATTAATAGGCGTTGTGCGTTGTATGCTTAATTACAATGTTGTGGTGTTATATATATTTTTATATTTCACTTAATCCAGCTGGTTTAAAACGTTGCATCAGTTAGATTTACATCATTAAGCAAGTCACGATTTAACACAATAATAGAAGGATGCCATAAAGCTTCTGGTAAGCTGAGTGACGCCCCTGTATGAATTGCTCGTTTCATTAGCTCTTTCATATTTGAGTCGATGAGATTAAATTTGTGGTAAAGTTGATTATGGGTAATGACAGAAACTGTTCCTCGAGCAATTTTCAGAATTTTAGCCATATGTTCTTGAGAAGCTCCATTATAGATTAGAAATAATATTTCACATTCGCGAGTGATGAATGGTGCATAAAATTCTTCATCATAGGTACCAATGTTAGGATTATCAATATGTCCTTGAAAGCGTAGAATATAAGTTTCAATCGTAGATGCTTCGATTGCGACTACTTCGCCGTTATGGTGAATTACTGGTGTATAAGTATTGATTATTAATAAGGTAACATATCAATAAATTGAATTATTTTGGCTTTTTCGAAAACCATTTGCTGTAAGTAGACTAATTTCTTAAGATGAAATGCTAACCAGTCTTTTTGATAATGTTCATAGCTTTGTTTGAATAAGCGCTTTAAAAATTCTTCATCTTGATAGTTGATAAAGCACAGCTAGTCTAAATCATTTTCATCTGTTGCACCAAAAGCATTCGCTGCAAACTTGGTAGCACTTCCATATAGAGTACTTGGTAGTTTGGATTTCATTTTAAGTTCCAGAAATTTAGTGCTATTTCATTTTAGTGTATTTAATAACTTTACTCACTGGAAATGGAGTAATTGTTGAGATGAGGTATTATATCCAAGTTATATTTAATAGATTTATTTAGTATTATTTTACATGAGTATAGGTTTTATGACCATTGGCTCTATCATAGAGTTAGGTGTTTTTTATTTAGTTAATATTTTGTTTTGTATATAGATTTTTTAAAATTAATTTATGTCTTAATTTACTTTATATGTAATAATGGTTATTACATATAATATAGGAAGTTTAAGGTTAATAAATTTATAGGAAATTATATGTTAAGAAAACTGATTCGTGCCATTATTCCATCCAAAGGTGAGATTTTCTTTAATTTATTTGTAGCAGGTGCTGAAAATGTTCATCAAACTGCAAATATTTTTGCCAGCATTATCGGTGCGAAAGATAAAGCAACCGAAGTACAGTTATCTAATGAATTACGTCAACAGAAACAAAAAGCGTTAGAAATAGAAAAAAAAGTTATGATTGAACTGAATAATCAGTTTATTACGCCAATTGATCGTGGTGATATTCAAGAGTTATCGGTTTTATTATTGAAGTTAACCAAGCGAATTGTAAAAACTAATACTAAGTTACAAATTTATGGTATTGATATGAAAGTTGATGACTGCCTGATTGGTAGTGCGACTACTTTACAAAATATTACTAAAGTTGTAGTCGATATTATGAAGGCTTTGAAAGATGGTAATTATGACCGAATTAATAATGATGAACAGTTAACGGATGAATTTGAGGAAAATGGCGTAGAAGATTTGCGTCGGGCAATGAAAGAAATGTATTCGGGTAATTATGATACGATGATGATCTTGAAGCTTAAAGAAATTTATAAAAGCATTGAAAATGCAATTGACACTAGCGCATCGATTGCCGATTTAGTAGTGCAAATTTCTGTGAAGGATATGTAAAATGGCGCTCTCGTTTTTTTTGCTAGCATTAATTTCGGTGGCTCTAATTTTTGAATTTATTAATGGTTTTCACGATACGGCTAATGTCGTAGCAACTCCAATTGCAACGCGAGCACTATCTCCTTATCAAGCAATTATTATTGCGGCAATCTTCAATTTTATTGGTGCTTATTTTAGTACTGGGGTTGCTAAAACGATTACCAGCGGATTGTTTGATGCTCATTTTGTGACACATGCTTTATTGGCCACGGCGTTAATTTCGGCTATTGGCTGGAATTTGATTACGTGGTGGTTGGGAATTCCATCCAGCTCATCACACGCACTAATTGGATCATTAATTGGTGGAGTAATGGTTAGCGGCAATGGGTTTTCTGCCATCAAATGGTCAGGTTTGGCCCAAAAAGTAATTTTTCCGATGCTGCTATCACCAATTGTGGCATTTTTTTTGGCATTGACGATCATGGTGGTTGTCTCTTTGTTACTCCGTAAAAATACTAGACCACGTAGAACTAATAACTTTATTCGTGAGATTCAGGTTTTATCTTCTAGCTTATTGGCTTTTAGTCATGGTTCAAATGATTCACAGAAAACTATGGCCGTCATTACTTTAGCCTTATTTAGTTTTGGTTTGGTAAGTTCAACTAGTGCTATCCCAAGCTGGGTCGTAATTATTTGTGCGATTGCGATGGCAGCTGGTACTTTGGCAGGTGGTATGCGTATTATTAAAACCTTGAGTAGTCGTCTGGCTAAATTAAAGCCTGCAAATGGGTTTTCTGCCGAATTGAGTTCTGGGGTGCTAATTTTGGCTGCTTCGCATTTTGGTCTACCAGTAAGCACGACGCAGGCTGCCTCTGGCTCAATTATGGGAGCTGGTTATGATGGTCGTGGAATTAACTGGAATATTGTACGCTCAATGGTAACTGCGTGGTGTTTGACACTTCCAATTACCGCATTACTTTCCGCTGGGATTTATAAAGTGGTAATATTCTTCTTTATGTAGATAAAACTTACACTATTAAATTATGGGGGAAACATGAAGAAATTAGTTTTAAGTTTAGGGTTATGTGGCTTAACTGCATTTAGCTATGCTGTCAATAATACATCGGCGCCAATTATCGCTGGAGTACCACACGTTGCTGGTAGTAATTATGTTGAAAATTATGCACACCGTGGTGCCCGTAGTTTTTCTCCTGAAAATACCTTGCCAGCATATAAAACAGGTTTGGCAGTTGGCACCAATTGGGTAGATATGGACATTGGGATTACTAAAGATGGTGTAATTTTAATTGATCATGATTTATGGTTGAATCCTGACATTTTACGCAAAGATGGTAAATTTTGGGCACCTAGCAAGCAAGATTTTTATGCCAGCCTTGGAAATGCGCCCGATGAAATTAATAAAAATATTCAGCCTTATCTAGTTAAAAATCTTACTTTAAAGCAATTAGAACAATATGATGCAGGTATGCTTAATCCACAAAGCCCATATGCAAAATATTTTCCAGCACAATTTGCCGTAAATGGTACTAAAATGCCAACTTTGCAATCAATTGTAGATTATGTGAATCAAGTGACGAATAAACAGGTCGGTTTTCAAATTGAGATTAAGAATGATCCAACCCATCCAGCTTGGACTGTTTCTTCACAAGAGTTTGCTCATAAAGTTAATGATTTTCTAGTTAAAAATAATTTATCTGGTCGTGCCGAAATTCAATCCTTTGATTGGCAACCATTATTTGATTTGCACAAGTTGAATCCTCAGGTTAAATTAGCATTTTTAGTTGGCGGTGATGATATCGAGCGGATGCATAGCTCTGATGAAAAGCAAGCTGGATTATGGAGCGGTGGTAAATTATTGAAAAACTATAATAATTCAATTCCCCAAATGATCAAGGCTTTGGGTGGGTCGTGCTATGAACCACAAGATACTGCGTTAACTAAAGCAGATTTGGATGAAGCACACAAATTAGGCTTAAAAGTTGTGGTGTGGACATGGCCAGAAAATTCTGGCGCAGCATTTGATCCTGTTTTGGTAGATAAGCTAATTACTTGGGGTGTCGATGGGATTATTACCGATGATCCTGCGCAACTTAATTCGATGCTAGCTGCTCGTGGGATGCCTGTGCCACAAGGTTTCAAAGTAAATCCGTAGCAGGCGTATATTAATACTTTTTAAATTTTATTTGGAATGTATCAGAAGTCCAATGTTTAGACTTAGATTATTGATGTAGAGTTTTTGTTGTTCATCTCTAATCGTAGTTTTTAAAGTTAACACGGTGGTAATTTATGAGCAATTTGGTGGGTTTAAGCCAAATTGCTCATTTTATTTAGCATTAATTAATTACACGATGTTGCTCAACCACAAAGCAACTAGCAATGTAATGTTTTAATAATATATGACCATTATCAAGTAAAAAATCTTGTTTAGGGTGCAAGATTAATAATTCATTAATGGTCCAAAATAAAAATAATGAAACTGAGATATAGGCTTGGGAGGAATCGCAGCGTAAAATAAATTCATTTAAATCAATAATTAATTGTTTTAATGACTTGTGGGCATGAGCGACAGAAATTTTTTCTGTACCATCAAGTTGAGCCGTACTTTGATCTATGTGTTCAATCCAATTTATGGTTGCTTTACACACTGCGGTTAATTGAGTGAGATTCAGAATATCTTCGGCTTGTGGCTGCGTAAGATAAAGACTCCAGAAATCAAGATATTTTACTAAATAGTTTTGGCTCATTTCACGAATTCGGTTGCGTGCCCATTTGCGGCATTCTTCATGATTATCATGATATAAAATTAAATCTAACGGGCCATGTTTGTCAAACAGCATCATATTTTTGATAACTTCGATGAATTCTTCCTTGTTTAAAGTTTCGCCAACACGGCAATTTACCCCCGCATTTTTTAATTTAGTTACGGTTGGTGCGGCCGTTGCCATTTGTTTCCATTTATCTAGCTCTGCTTGGGTTAAGGTACGTTGCGCTGGTTCAATTAATTCAATTCGGTGATTGATGTCTTGTAATATGTTTGCCAATGCATCAATATTTTGCTCAATTCCTGTCATGAATTTTGCTTCATTATCCATGTTATTTTGTGAAAATAATAAATTATATAGTTACCCCATAAACAAACTGCCTATAGATTCAGATATTGCACTATGT
>ERZ650309.21-NODE-21-length-92157-cov-11.044983_pt1 | contig 92157 bp, 89 predicted proteins | sample MGYA00376245_ERZ650309 | MGnify/ENA primary metagenome ERZ650309 (study PRJEB26733, sample SAMN07839294) | wastewater metagenome | biome: urban; feature: wastewater treatment plant; material: waste water | place: USA: North Carolina | collected 2016-04-26 ... | reverse complement strand
TTAGTTTTTACAATAAGTTAAATAGGATGATGGTATAGTCTATGCTTGTAACACTGCTCCCCACTTTGTTACACACGTTTACGTGACCTAGAGATAGGTAGATGTCAAGGATTGCGACGAGATACAGGTGATGGGGATGAGATGAATTTACTGTTAGTACGCGATATGTACACGTATCGTAGACTAGCTAGATTAGAGCCGCATTTATATGCACTCGATTTGAATCGCATACGCTCGATCGCTGGTTACTTAAAGTTACCCGGACCAATTGTGACTACATTATCCAATTGGATGTATAAACGCACCTAAGGGGTTTAAAAATGGCATACCTCGTACACGGTGGTGATGCAGCATTTGATGCAATGATGTTTGGTGAGCACCACACAGGAACAATCGATTATTTAAATGAGCAACGCGGTAAAGTACGCAGCTATTTAAATGAAGCAGGGTTACGGTTTAGAGAACGAGCAGAAACTGTAATCGATCGGTTTAACTATTCGGAAGCTATGCGACTTACGCGTGCAGTTAATCGCGCGTTTAATAATGCATGGAATCTGGATACGATTACACGATTGCCTGACATCGGCGCAATTCAACATGCAAAACCAAACATGCAACGTTGGATTATGGCAGAACCTACTATTCGTACCGCGTATCATAACCAGCAATGCGATGGTTATAGCGATACTTATGTGGATGATGCACCGACTAGTGTAGGTGAGTCGCACTATGAATACCGTCGTGCTACACATGCGGTGTTCTTCCAACATGCGAATCGTCCAAATCTATGTTCAACCACATACTTCGAAACATTACGTCCGGATGAACGGCCGTTAGTATTAGAAGAGCAGGTAGATATTTTACAGACATGGCATACTGCTCGTCAGTTATTAGAGGCAGGTAAAGAAGACCCAACATCAGTCTTTAATGCTATGCTATAATTACCAGTGAGCTATGCAAATAGCTCACTCATTATTTTTTAAACAGAGGTTTAAGATATGTTAGCAGCACTCCCTACTTTGGATACATCAGGTTGGATTACTGATCCGAGTGAAAAAGCGGCACGATTAATGGCCTATTTTTTTGCTTCCGAATTCTCGCAATCTAACTTATACTTAGGCCATGTTAACTCACTGACACACATACTGGCCAATACTGCTTTTGATCACGATGCCATGCGGATTGACATTGAAACTGAAATGGCAAAACTGTTTGAACATTACTTTGATGGCAGTACCATCACTGTTACGATTAAACCGATTGTAGTAAACAGTGTGGAGTCCGAGAGTAAATTCAGTATAGTTATTGACGCGCGTTTATCGGCTGAGGGCACACAACTGTCCTTGGGTAGAGAGCTTGTTATTAACCGATCGAAAATCGAAAATATTATCAATCTCAATGGAGGCTCATAATGAGCAAAGACTTATTGTTCACAGGCGTTTGCAGTTTAGCATTAGTACCGTTTGCAGACGAATTAGATGACGACTTAATTGTTGACATCGTAAAAGATGGCAGTGCATTTGGCGTTAAAGGCCGCACACACAAAAACTTAATGGCTACTCCAGCTGAGTACGGCTTAATCAATTGGATGATTACGCGTTTGCCATTGATTGGCATTACTGTAAAGGGTGGCGATACCTTTTATATTCGCCAGTCGTTAATTACTCCAGAAGTACAGGCCAGTTTCGCACCACCACCAGCAACGTCTAATATAGTACCGACCAACAATATAGTTTCCAGATTGGCATCAATGATCGGTATTGAAGACGATGATGAAACTGTCTGCAAACCTGATTCGGAACCCGTGACCGAACCTACAATGGCTCTCGACCCTAACATGGCGACGGAAGTACCCTCAGAGGAATGTGGTACATCAGGTGATGTAGTAATGGAAGCTGCTGAATATTCAATGTCTCCTTAAGTTAGATGACGAGGTATTCAATGGTATTAGAAGATGAGTTTGCTTTTCTAAAGCAAATAAATAAAATGGCCGCGGCTGAAATAACCGAAGCACAATTCAAACCATTCCTACCACTGTTTGCGTATCGTCCACCTGACTCACCAGCTGCTAATAACCTGCCAGTCTCAGACTGGTGGGATTTAGTTAAGACGCCGTTTGGTGATGTTAATGTATACGAACAGTGTATCGAAGGCGTGTACAAAAACTTACTGTTTACAGTGCCTCCTTTACTGAGTAAGCGTAGTCGATTGGATAGTTTTGATTTTAGTAAAATTAATCTGTCCGATGTAATCACGCAGTCTAAGTTAAAGGGTGAGATTTTTGAAGGACTAGGTGATGCGCATTTACGTGAGCATTTCTTAGACAAGCTACCTGAGTCAGTAAGCATTGATTTATCAATTGCCTTACGTTGGAATGTTATTTTTGAACGGTATGGCATGCCGTTGATTCCAATTGGCGTAAAGTTAGCGAGTCCATCTGCCAGTGCTAATGCACCCAAGCGTCGCCATGAAGAATTCTAGATACATTAGAATTGCTGAAACCTCTGATCAACACGCAGGTCATTCGAAAACACCCACTGAACGAGTACTCGCCGCATTACAAACCGCATTTCCAAATAACGAAACCACCGCAGCGTTAGATTTAATTATCTTTGCGGGAGATTTCTTTGACCATCTGTTAGATTTGGATGACGAAGACGTTTACGAGATACGGTTTTACATTGTTAATTTCCTACGGATGTGTAAACAGTTGAATATCGTGGTGCGTGTGCTTAAGGGTACACCATCGCATGACTGGAATCAATCCAAGTTGTTTATACATTTGAATAAGTTAGCAAATATCAATGCAGATGTTCGATACGTAGATCAACTCAGTATCGAATACATAGAGGCTTTGCAGTTAAACGTACTGTACATACCAGACGAATGGCGTACTACGTGTGAAGAAACTTGGAGCTGCGTCACTACGACATTGGCTGAACATGGTCTAACACAAGTTGACTTTGTTGTCATGCACGGTATGTTCCCACATCAAATGCCAGAGCAGATACATGATCGATTAAACATGCATAATAGCGAACAGTTTTTATCGATTTGTAAATACTTTATTTTTGTAGGACATATACACCTGTTCAGTCAGTATTATCGGATTCTATCATCTGGTTCGATTCAACGATTAGGACATAATGAAGAAGGCCCAAAAGGCCATATCCGTGTCAATGTAGATACCCTACACGGTCAGCACGAGATTAACTTCATTGAGAATAAAGATGCACAGATTTATCGTACCCTAGATTTATCTGACATGTCGCACAACGACGCAATGTCCTTTATTGAATCGAGAGTTAAAACACTCCCTAGCCAGAGTCATGTTAGGATTCGTTGTAAACGTGGTGATGCAGCACTAAGTCTTTTAAGTCAGTTTGCTAGAGCATATCCTTTGTTACATTGGTCTACAGTGGAAAAGAAAACGGCAACCCGTGACTCCCCAATACAGATTGATAGGCAGACCATCAAAACAGGTATACAGCTAACTCCAGATAATTTGAAACCTTTATTAATGAAACGGATTCGTGCTAACTCACCATTAGTAGCCGACCGTTGTGAACAACTATTGAACGAGGTGTTGAATGAGTAATTTATTGGATATTGACGGCCGTACGAAAGGACAATTCCCGATTTCTATCGCCACGAGTATGGCTCTTGAAGGATTATTCGGTATACTGGAAACTGCTCCAACCGATACGCCACCGTGGCCTAACTATACGGACGTAGCCATTAACGTACGGACGTTGTTCCGTAATTTACTAGGCTCGATAGCCGATGAGCACACCAGTACCAATACGGGTTATCACTATGCGATTGCGTTAATCGAAGAGATGACAATCATTCGCAATGTGGTAACTCAGTATAGTAACGGCACAATTAACACGCATTTCTATGCGTGTAGTTATGATAGTCTGACTGGGTTGTTTCCGTTTGCTTTCTTTAAGGATTTAAAGACAGACAAACAAAAGTTCTATGCTAAATTGGAGAATGGCACAATCGATGAGATTATGCAGCAGTTAGGTACACCTAATGAATTTGTGCGACTGTACGATACTAATATACCGCTGCAAGTTAAGCAAGCGCTATTGTTGACCAACTATCCCGTGGATTTACTCACGCTAACTAAGGCAACTAAAGTAGCGTTATTAGAATCACATACAGGACGTGTTAAAGAACGTCAGCACTGGAATACCAAACTGCATAATGCTAAATCTCTACCGCCCATGCCGTTTGATCGAATGACGATTCGTGTGTTTGGCGATAGTGGTAATTTGTTCTCACCCTACCCATTAGATATACGTAAGAAGATAATGGAAATTGCCACGCAGTATAAATGGCATTCACAAACGACACGTGAACGCGTGTTACAAACCATTCGTTTAAGTAAGGATGTCGTGTTTATCCAAACCATAACGAGACTCTACCTATAGTTAATTTTTACCCACCTTAACTATACTTTGAAGTAACCCCGGAGTACCCAATAATGAGCGATTACGTTAACGAACGCGAAAAGAATGTCCTTGATGACCCAAACCTGAAACTCTACGGAATGCCGGTTGGTAACTCACGCCGTTCACCATCTATGCATTTCTACTACGCCAACAACCGCCCGCGAATCGATGTTTACACTAACGTCGAAGACGACAGCGACGACGGTAAAATTCGTGCCGATTTAGAATCCACCAAAGACCTAGATGCCTTCTTTGCAATGGTTCAACGCACGATTGACAATCCAGCTACTGACTTCGCACACGTTATGGAAGTCCATGAATCCTTCTACATCAAAGCAGAAAATCGTTTTGATGAACCTAAGTTACGCTCTAAACTCGTAACTGGCCGTGATAAAGAAGGTCGCATGTTTGTGGCATTGTTGTCTACCAAAGAATCGCGTCCGAAAATCTTGTTCTATTTCAAAGCCGGCCGTAAACACCCGTTCTATAAACGTGGTGAAAAGCCAAATGAAATCGAATCATCGACGATTGCTGCGGAAGGTTGGTTAGCGTCTCTGCGTCGTGCCTACGACTATGTTATTCCTACTGCTTACAAGCACAAAGAAAAACAACCACCTAAAGGTGGCAAAGGTGGCGGCGGCGGGTATAATCGTAACAGTGGCGGCGGTGGTGGTAATAAAGATTACTACGCTGACGACAAAGGTAGTAACGACGATACAGGCGACAATTTACCCTTCTAAGCATAATAGCCAGACACTGCCATTCGGCAGTGTCTGCATATGCCTATCTAAACAAAAAACAAGTATATATTATCTAATAGATACGACAACAAACTAGGAGTAAATCATGCTAATTACTGACGGTGAAGACCAATCAGTCATCATGACATCTGATGACGGCCGTACAATTACATGGGATGTTAGTGCTTACAAGCGCAAACGCCTCAATAAAGGAAACGATAGTTTCCGTGACATTAATGGATACTGGAACGCACTGAGTTATCAGCGTCGCCAACGTATTTTCGATAAATACAAAGAAATTGCCGATCACTTATCCAGCGTCGGTATCGTTAGTGACGTAGCATTTAGTTTAACAGAGTTCTCTGAGGTATTAACAACCTTAGTCACTGAACTATATGCACTCATGCCGTATGCTGAATTAGAACAATGGGTATTCAAACATTCAGTGATTACGTACCCCGACACATTGCGTGTAGCACATGACCCGGATGATCTAGCACCAGACCGTACGTACCTAGTTAGTGATTATCGTGAGTTAGCTGCTTTCACGATTGCATTGCGACCAATGGTTCCCATCTGGGGTAGCTATATCAAGATGACTGATAAAGCATCTGGTACGTTGTTTAAGGAATACAATGCATTCCGTATTGTAGGTCGTACACAAATTGTAGAGTCACCTGCTTACGATCGTCTGTTGCGTTTCATTAGTTGTTTGAATCGTAGCAACGATACGTACTCTGCTATTCTGAAAGGTTTAGCTAGTACTAACATTCCTGAATGGCTGTTATCGATTATCGCTGTGCGTCGTTTAAGCGCTGGTGAAGTAGATGCGTCAGAAGAGAATGGTAGTATCATTACTAACGTGTATCGTTTTGTAGATACTACGCTAAGTGATTTGGGTAAACGATTTGGCAATGTACAACGTAAGAAGCCGGCAGATGATAAACAGGCCGACGATAACAATAACAGTACGTTAGAGTTATATCGCCCACGTCAGACTGCATCAACTGGCGATATCATGAAGTACAATGTGTACGCACGTGATTTAGGTCGCATGGTAAAACACGTTGATTCTACAGTAGACACCGATCTAATCGATCTGTGCTACGAATCATACGCAGCAATCATGAAGAACAACATTGCAAAAGTACAGATTACAATTGTCCAATGGGTAATGGACGAAGTAATCACAGCCCAAGCGATCCCTAACCTTTATAAAGAAGAGTTAGTGAATTGTATTATCGCTACGCAAGCGATTTTAATCCATTGGGGGTTTCCAGTCATCGCCATGTTGATTGGTGCACAGGAACACATTCCTGAAAACATTAATAAAGTCAACACGTTTACGCGTATTAAAGTTGATGATCGGTTAGTGCAGGAACTCAATAAATTTTACCCACATAAAATTAATACTGAGGGAACTCAGAAATATAGCAACGTAGCACAAGCTGCGATTGTTAAGGTAGCTGAGGTTTTCAATAACCACGCATGGCACGCCACTGTAACACCATCACTCGTTACTTGCATGGGCATCAACTTAGAAGCTCAACGTAAGATTCGTCTGATGTATAATGACACTCTGTTAGTGAATCAACTAGCGCAGTTAGTCGTCTTTATTAATAAACGTTTGGAGAAGTAAAATGACATACTTACGGAATCAGGTCGATAATCAAACTAAGATTCGCGTTAAGCGTTTCTTAATCACCCAAACCGGTCAATACCACAATGTGGAATACCGTCCGTATAACACTGATGTTCGTCAAGACATCACTGATATTTTCATGGAGACTATCGAGGAGAATGATTCCGCATTCGTTACTACTGAGCAACTCAGCGGTATTGCAGGCAGTATCATCCGTCCGTCGACTACTCCGATGGGTCAAGTTGAAATTGCAAACGGTTGGGATCAACCGCGTGCCCGTTTCTTCTTGGAATTGGAATTTGACAACGTAGGCCATGTTGTAACCGAAGGTATTTCTGGGTATACTGACCATTTCGGCGTTAACACGATTTCGTTAAATTGCGATCCGATGATGCAGATGTTTTTCAACAGTAACGTGATTGCGCGTAACTCGCATGCACGTCGCCCAGATGGCAGTAACGGTGATATCATTACCAGTATAACCGAGGCATCTCACATCATCACGCCATCAGTGAAGAGCAACTTCCGCAGTGGTTTTAATGCAGAAGCGAATTCGTTATTGCGTCCATCTGATTTGTTTTCTTATCTGCAATTGGAAAACCGCGAGATACCTAGCGTGTCCAGTAATGCCGCTACTAATGACTTCCGCAATATTGCGGGTTCGTTAGGTGTTACTAAATCCCGTCGTGTAAACGGTATCGCAGCAGATTATCTGTCGCGCTCGATTAACGCGGTTAGCGCGGCCGTATTTAAAGCAGCCGAACCAGACTCATTGCAGATTGGCGGTGAAACTACCGGCGTGTTCACGAACGCTAGATCACGTGAACGTGAGCCAGCAATCAATAAGGATTTATTCCTTAAACACTTGACATTATATACGCAGTATAGTGTCAACGGTTGTGTAACATTCCAAGAATTGTGTACACTGTTTCCAGAAATTCCAACGGTCATGGGTATTTCAGTCAGTGATGCACCTCGCCCAATCAACCGTGATAACTGTAGTCACTTATCCGGCTCAGGACAGGAAACTGTTATCGCAACGATTCTGAGTAGCGCCATTCCAGCGGCTATGATTAACTGTGGTTTGAGTAGTGCCAATTTTACCGTGCACAATCAAACCATTAATAATCAAGTGGATATCGAGCTGTTCGACATTCGCTCAATCATGGCGGTTAACCTGCGCGCCCACGGCGAGATGTTCATGGACAAAGTAGTGTCTGAGATTTTCCCAGACGTTAGTTACTTTGGTCAAGTACCCGTGGAAATTGCAATGGAAGCTAACCTTTCAGGCAATAGCTATATCTGCATTAGTTACGACGGCGGTCCAGCGTATGAATTTAACATCCCTACGTTTGCTGACGGTTTGTTCACCCCAGTGATTACACCAGACCGCACCATCATCCAAAACATTGCTAGCGACATTTCCGTGTTAGCTAACACCGTGAATAACTCAAGCCCTGATTTGTTTACGGAGTCCAAGTTAAGACCACAAGCCAATCACCAATCCCACCGGGTAAACACCAGAGGACATATCCATGAGCAGACACGAAAAACTAATTACGGTATATGAAGGCGTACTAAACTCGCTGAATGTAACTGCCGATGCGGATGGCGCATTAAGCCGACACGTGGGGGATCAACAAACTCCCTTAATGTGCGATGGTTTACGCGTAGTCTTGCCCACACGAGCCGTACTGGATCACTTAGATCCTAAAACTCAAATGGGCTTTCATCCATTGTGCGAATCAGCGTTACGCGGTGAGTCACCTATCATCCGTATGTTGCGTACACTGATTAACTATCGTACAACGGTAGTGACATTAGAGTTGATGAATCAGCTGTTGGCGATTGCAATGGATACTTCACGACATTCGTTGTTAAGTCCTGAGCAAAAGGAATTCTTGAAGATTGTGCCGGACATTAGTGCGGACTGTCACAAAGAGTTTACTGACATCTCTAAAATGATTAAGCCTACTGAACGTGAGAAAGCAACTAACATTTACTTAAAGCGTGCACCGACAATTCGTGGTGCTGTATTTAAGCGTGGTGGTATTGTTAACTTCCCACTGTTAGACGAACTCCGTTCAAAAGGCGATCGCGTGTACGGCAAGTACATCAAAGTACGTAATAAGAAAATCCTGTCAGCACTGATGGGTTATATCTTAGACGACGATGGTGAAACCCGATTAGCTGGCGTGCGTATGTCATATGGCAGTAGTAATTTAACTGCACCTAACTTTGACGCATTGATTCATGCCTATGCAAACATTGCTACACGTTTGCAAACCGTAGTTGACTTGTTCTCCAATTTACCGACGTATGATTTAATCACAACGGACTTAAGTTGGGTATCGGCGTTAGATGATCTGTCAGTGTTTAAAGGAGTTATTCCAACATTACCCGGTAATGAAGGTGATATCTCTGAACACGTTAATGCACCGGCAGCGGCAGAACCACAACGCGCATCAGTACTTACACGTGCACCAGCTCAAGAAGAAACAGTTCGTGCAATCGAACCGCGTCGTCCACTGGCTGCTCCGTTACACGGTGATGCTCAACCGGCTCAACCCGCAATGGCTGCTGAACCACCTCGTCGTTTAGCTGTAGAGCCACTCGTTACAAATAGCCGTATCATGAATCCTACGGGTTCTAGTACAGCCGTGAGTGATTGGGTGGGTCGTACGCCGAGTTACGGTGGACAGACATCTGTAGCTATGCGTGGCGTGCAACGTGAACAATATCAAACACCACAAGTCACTCGTGGGTTTGGTTTACGTGGTACACCACCTAACAATGTACAGAGTAGTCGATTCAATGAATCGTTAGCTCAGAACTCACCACGTCAGCATTACAACGATACGTTGGACATGCCGTTATCTAATGGTCGGTCAGTAGCGATGTCTGTACAACAAGAAGCACCACAGCGTCGTAGTGTGCTAGGTGGTGGACGTACAGTGTCAACTGGTAATAGTCGCCGTGATACACCATTTGGTGTTTAGGGCATAAACGATACAGTAGGGTCAATGACCCTACTGTACTTACCTTTTATTTTTTCTATAACACACGGTGTGATGTAGTATACACAGCCCGCAGAGTTTCAATGTAATCCAAATCGGGTATAATAATATTCCCGTATGTTTTAACGTACTCTGTAGGTGACATTAGATTGTTGACTCGCATGGTAATCCAATGGTATTCTGACGGAACGTTTAGATACGTCAGTAAACCGAACAAATCAAACTGATAACGTAAAGCAATGTTATCTTCAACTTGCGATTCGCGTTGCGGTCGCGTGCGTAATATAGCCAGATGTGCCTCTAACTCACGACGAAAACCCTCTGTGTAAAATACACGAGGACCATCATCGCGTAATAGTCGTACGAGTGGTGATGCCATGATAGGAGTCCTGCAACTAAATAAAAAAAGAGTATATATTATCTAACAGCTATAACAACGGAGAACATAAATGTCAACGACCCAACATCGTTCAATGGTAGAACTACTACCCGCTCTTATGGGTGTTAGTGCACTCAATGCGTATGTAAGACACATTTCGTCTGCACGTATTGCAATGTTCTGCTCACACATAGGACAAGCATTAGTAGTAGACGGTGCAACAATTAATCGAACATTAACTGGAGAAGAAGTAGAATACGCTAACGATGATCACAACATTACATTCCCGTGTAATGCAGCTGTGATTAAAGTTATCCATAGATTCCCTAAAACATTAGCTAACGAACCTGTAAATGAAAATCCGCTCACTGCGGTAATCTTCGAACATGCGTCAGAAGACACTCGTGAAGTAGATGTCATGTTACTTGAACGTTACCATTGTCTGCATCAGCACTTCGGGTTTAACTATGTCTATACCGAAGAAGCGTTACGCATCAAGCCAAACGCAACGTTTAAGAAAGGTACAGTGATTGCACACTCACCTATCGTCCGTACAGACGGTCGTGATATAGTAGGTTACGCATACGGTATTGAAGCACAAGTTGCTATGATGTCAGTGCCATCTATTATTGAAGACGGTGTAGTGGTATCTGAATCATTCCGTCATCAGTTACGCACCAAAGGTTATGGTAGTCGCACGGTCAGTTGGGGACCGGGTAACATTCCATTAAACGTTTACGGTGATCCTAACGTACCAGCGGAATATCAATGCATGCCACACATTGGTCAGCGTGTTAACGATAACGGGATTTTGTATGCAACACGTAGTTACGAAGACATGTTATCCGTAGCGAATCTTTCAGACCGCGCGTTACGCAAAGTTAATTTCTTTGACAAAACAATCTACGCACCACCGGGTGCACGAGTGATTGATGTTATCGTTTATAAAGGCAATAAGAATAAAACCTTCTTGTCTGAACGTATGGCTAGTCAGATGCGTTACTACTACGATAAAACCTGTGCATACTATCGTAGCATTGTAGATGAATACTATCGTTTACGGAAACTGTACGGCACAAGTTTAAATCTGTCGCCTCGTTTCAGTAATTTAATCGTCAAAGCCGAAGTGTTTTTACGGATGGATCAGAACACTCATATTACGCCTAGCTATAAAAAGCGTCAGGTCGAAGAATGGGTAGTAGAAGTTATCTTTGAATACGATATTATTCCTAACATCGGTTTCAAGTTAACAGGACAACACGGCGACAAAGGCGTTATCGTAGACATCTGGCCTGATGATGACATGCCTACGGATGCCACAGGCAATCGAGCAGACGTTATTACAGATGACAACACAACGATCAAACGGATGAACCCGTCACGGACGTATGAGCAATACATCAACGCATCATCGCGTATTACAGCGATGCATATCGAAGATGGATTGATGCAAGGCACACCTGTGCAACAGTTGTGGGATTATCTGTACGAGTTCTATCGCTTAGTGAGTCCTAACATGCTGCCGCATTTGGATGCACTCTGTGTGACCGACTTGCAAAAGCGACGACATCTGGAAACAGTATCTCGACAAGGTATGTATCGCGACCAACCTACGGATAACCCCGTGGATTATGTGGACGTGATTTACACACTGAGTCAAAAGTATCCTGCTCCATATGGCCCAGTTAAATACCGTGGTCGTAAAGGTCAAATGGTCACTACAAAACTACCTGTACTAATCGGTGGTATGTACATGATGTTGTTGGAGAAAACAGGTAATACATGGCAAGCCGTAGCATCCGCTAAGACTCAGCATTATGGAATCCCTGCAAAAATCAACAACACTGATAAATACACCTCACCCGGCCGTCAGCAAGCGGTTCGTATATTTGGTGAATCGGAGATTCGTTTGATTGCTGCTATTTGCGGTGGTGATATTGTCGCAGATATTCTAGACCAAACAAACAACCCGATGATACACCGTTGGATTACAGAGGCTGTACTAACCGCAGAAAACCCAATGGCGATTGAACGTGTAGTTGATCGTGATAAAGTGCCTGTGGGTAATGGTCGTACAATAACGTTGTTTAAACACATTATGGAATGTTCAGGCATTCGGTTTGTCAGAGGTAATCATGCAAACGTATAACGCTCGTGATTTAGTTGGTGCTTCAATTGACTATTTAATGTCGTTGCCAATGTGTGATGGTAATACGATACACTTCGATGACGGTGTTTTAACTGGTTCAACCGAAGAACTCGTGTTCAGTGCAATTCTGTGGGACGTACATAAGACATATCCACATGCACCATTGTTAAAGCGTCATTTCATTCAGGAATTATTGACAGGCGCTACGCATAACAAACTGTTGGCACACATTATTTTCGATACCCGCGACGCCTACATTGCAAAAGGGATTGGATTTACTGATGCCGATATGGAAGACATCTCACGTTACGCATTTATTGGGTTTAATAAACTCTTTAACTTCACGAGTACCGAATGTGAAGAGTACGTAGGGTCTACATGTGCGTTAGATTTCGTAGAAGTTGTACGACATCCTACTATTGCTGCTGCTAACCTTGCGTTTCAAACGAAACCTAAGGTAACTAAGCGCGATATGGATGAATGTACGTCTATTATTAGTAATTCGTTAATGCGTGATCCATTGTTAGCGCATAATGGATTAACGAAAGCATTGCGCCATGAGGTAGTTGCACTAAACCAAACCTTACAGTGCGTTGGACCACGTGGTTTTGTAACAGACATTGATTCACAGTTGTTCCCTGATGCGGTACGTGTAGGTTTTGCACATGGTTTAATCACTTTAGCCGACAGCATGATCGATTCCCGTTCAGCCAGTCAATCTACACTGTTCTCTAAAGGTCCTATGCAGGACTCAGAGTACTTTAACCGTTGCGAACAACTAGCAGCATCAACAATCCATTACATCCATAGTAGCGATTGTGGCTCACGTAATTACATGCCGGTAACGATTAGCAATATGTCGTTATTAGCAGACTTAGAAGGTGCGTATTACTTAAATGAATCCACTGGACACGAGGAATACATTACTCGACAGCATACGCATTTAATCGGTACAACGGTTAAGAAGCGTTCAGTACTAACATGCATACATCCAAACCCTTATGAGGTGTGTGCACGATGCTTCGGTGAACTCGCGGTTAACATCCCGCGTAAAACTAACATCGGTTATATCTCAGCAGCGCAGTTACAAGGTCCTGTAGGCCAGTTGATTCTGTCTAATAAACATTATCTAGGCTCAGCCAGTGTAGACCCTATCGTGATTGATGATTACGACGCTAACTTTATTGCATTGGGTGCAGATGAAAACTGCATTTATGTAAATCGTAAGTTAATGGGTACTGACCTATCGATTGCGTTTGAAGAAAAGGAAGCGCCTAACCTCATTGACGTTATCAACACAGAGCATGCTGCTACACTGAGTCCGTTCCGTATCAGTGAAGTACGTTACATGGAATTTACAACCACTAACAAAGCAGGTTCTATTAGTAATCTAGTCGATGTGCATACAGAAACTCGCGTCGGTGCTTTATCACGCGATTTCCTATTGTACATTAAGACACATGGTTACGAAGTTGATGATAAATTTGATAAGGGTAAATCGGGTAACATCTATCGCGTTAATATGGTAGATTGGGACTACAGTAAACCAATCATTCAAATGCCACTCAAGCACTTCAACACAGTTGACTACATGAAATCTATTGAGAGTTTCATTAAAGGCGGGTCTAAACGAAATGCTAAATCACTAACAACGTACGATACACCTTATGGTGCGTTGATTGCGTTGCACGATTTAGTGAGTTTGCGTCTGTCTGTTAATGTGGCTTATTTGGAAATCATTATTTTAGCTACGTTGGTGCGTTCGCGTAAGGAACAGGACTACCGTTTGCCGGTTAACCGTGCGGCTGGTGAATCTGCCCGATACAACATGATCATGGCATTACATTCACTCTCTGCTGCGTTAGCACACGAAGGTCAGGAAGAGGTTATTTTCTCACCTGAGGCGTTCATCTACAAAGTCCGTCCAAGACATCCATTGGATAATTTGGTATTGGGGTAAACTATGTCTATTATGAGAATAGACGTCTATTCTCATAACGCTATGCTCACGTATTTCACACGCGAAGTACGTGACATTATCGTTAAGTACCTTAGCGGGTATGTGGAATACGACGTAAGTAAAAACCATCGCGGTGAGATCGTTAAGCGAGCAGCACGTATTTATAGCGCTGCTACTGCCGACCGTACAGAATATCGTATTCACCGTAATGCGCTCAAGGAATTCTTAAGCTTTATGGATAATTATGGCTATCCACAATCCACAATGGATATCCATTACCATCAGCCGCCAGAGATACAATCAATCGAGGTTAACATCCTCCCCGGTAAAACTCCCCGTCCAGCACAAATCCCACTAATAGAACATTTGACTAAAGACAATCCGTCAAAGTTAGCAGTACTGCAAATGGGTGGTGGTAAAACGTTTAGTTTGTTATATGCCATTGGGTTGCTAAAGCAACGCTTTGTTATCGTGTTTAAGCCTATGTACATTAAGCGGTGGATGAAAGCACTGTTGGATGACAAGGAGCGTATTTTAGATATCGATCCCAAGGACATACTCACGGTACAAGGCACTAAGCAATTAATACAACTGATTAATTATGCCAAAGCGGGATTACTGACATCAAAGATCATCATTATCAGTAACCGCACGATATACGGCATGTACGCGCACTATGAGCGTACGGGAGATACATCGTTCTACGGTATACATCCCAACGATTTCTATCCGCTGCTTAAGGCTAATCGAGCAGTAGACGAAATCCACTCAGATTTCCATTTCAACTTTCGCCAAGACATGTATACCCACACACAAACTGTTATTGGTTTGTCCGGTACAATGACTAGCGATATTCCTTTCATCAACCGTATGTATCGGTACATGTTTCCGGGGGATGCATGGTACGAGGACACGAATTACAATAAGTATACTCAGGTAGTCGCAATCTATTACAACTTGAAAAATGAAAAAGATGTAAGATATTTGCGTAAAGGTCGGGCTAGTTATTCACACGTTGATTTTGAAAAGTCAATCATGAAAGACAAGTCCATGCGAAAGAATTATACGGATATGATTCTATTAGCTGCCGATGAGTATTTTGTTAATGAGTATCAGACCGGACAGCGCATGCTTATCTTTGCGGCAATGGTTGCAACATGCGAGCATTTGGTAGACGCACTACGCGAAAAATATCCGAAGCTCGTGATAAACAAATATACGTCAGGTGACCCGTATGAGAATCTATTGAATAGTGATATCAGTGTCTCTACAGTAGGATCGGCTGGTACAGCAGTTGACATACCTGATTTAATGACGTGTTTATCGTCCACTGCAATCAGCAAGTCTGAAACTAATTTACAAGTAGCAGGTCGTCTACGGGACAACAAACGATGGCCGGGTAGAGCACCCATATTCCTATACTTTGTATGCGATGATATTGCTAAACACGTTAGCTATCACCAAAAGAAAGTTAAACTACTTAAACCTTACGTGCTCAGTCAAAAGACTGTATTCTCTGACGCACGCATCTAGGAGAACCACCATGCATTTAGTTGTTAACGCCCAGTTACGCCAACATGCACATCACCACGACTGCGAGGAATCTGAGGCATTATTAGATGCCTATAATCACGCAGTGAATAATGACGCAGAGTTGTGGTCAGACGAACTACAAGTATTGGCATATGACCTTTGCTTCTATCTCGTTGGACAGCGCGCAATTTACTTAACTGATGTAGACACGTTAGTTAAGCCCGATGAAGTCGATGAACCAGAGGATGATATCGATATTGAAGCGGAGTTTGAAGACTCTGAATTAACAGATGTTTAAATCCCATTAATAAACTGGCCGTAGCCAGTTTATTATGCCACGCCAAACCACGGAGTATCTCAAGTGAACGAACCTAAACTAAACGTTACATTAGAAGCCTGTAATGTAATGGACGATAGTAATCTATTTGCTGACGAGCCTGCACTGTGTAAAATCTGGTCAGCTGAGCATATGCCGTTAGTTATTGAAAGCTATAAAGCATGGCTACACGATATGCATGACACAGGTAGCTTTTATAAAATCAAACTCGACGATGATGTCGTCGGTGTCACTGGTTATTGGATGATAGACAGCGTAGACGCCGGTTTACGGTGGCATGGCGTTATACCCGGTGTAATGCGTCACGGTATCGGTAGAATCGCGTTAGAGTTGCTTATAAAGCGTCTGCCATCACATGTCGTCTATCTGCATGAAATCGCGTTAACTACAAATCCTATTGAGTTCTTTTTACAAGCAGGGTTTAAAGAAAACGTCGATGCTGAAACAGTTGCTGCTGTATTAAAATCATCTGGCATTTATCACTGCCATAAGGTATTAACATACGAGGTGTAACATGCAACGCTGTTATGGCGATATAATGGAGGGGTTTGAAACCCCCGATAAAAGTAAGCTGTTAGTATTTACAGCTAACGGAATATTGACTAAGAGTAGTAAGTTAGTCATGGGTGCGGGTATCGCAAAGGCTGTCCGTGATCGTTACGACGGCATAGACGAATGGTTTGGTCGGTCATTACGACAACGGCCGGAGCTACTAATCCCTACACACACTGACTGTAATGATTTCGTATATGCCTACGAGTTTCATTTATTACGTGGGTTATATCGTCATCAGCCTGTAGCTGCGTTACAGACCAAGTTACATTTCTCCACACCCTCACCCATCGAGTTAGTACACCAATCACTCGAACGCCTCGCGGCTATCACTGACTTATATAGTGAAATACATCTCACTATGCCGGGTGTAGCCAACGGTAAATTACCCCTAGCGTCCGTATTGCCATTAGTAGAGCAGTTACCCAATAACTGTTACGTATGGTCTAAACGCGGACAGTTCTAATATTAAGCTGGAGCATTAACATGTACAACGAGATTGTAGATGAACTTTTAATTACTGTATACCCCGAGCACATCGACCAGTTCTTTACTAAAGACGATGGTTTCTATATCCGTACTAAGCAATGCACCGAAGTACTGCTGTTTGAACTTACTGAGTCATTAACACATGACGAGTTCAAATCTATCTGTACTAAAATTGCCGCTAAGTTGGCTATTAAAGGTGTACACGGCGGTAACTGTAACATGACTAGCTGTCAAAAGCCGCCAGCGATGTATTACAATAAGTCTACTACTATGTATTATTGTAAAGCCTGTGCTGACGAGATTAATTGGCCGGGTGGTCGTGCAGATACACAACGTTTATATGGCACTCCTTTGCTGTGTGAGTTTATACCATTGGATAAACCAATTACTCCGTCATTATGCGAACTCAGTGACGTACCTTTTACAGAGTGACGGCATAGACGAATAGAGTAGAGCGTAATGCCCTACTCTATTTTTTTTTTTGCTATGCGCTATTCATCGTCTGGGTCTAAGTTGTCCCAGTCTTCGTCATCTGAACCTTTCATTTTTGTTTATCCTCTCGTTCCTCTTTTGCTAATGCCTCGAGTCTCGCTTTTAACGCCGGCCGTAGTTTACTCAACATGCGTTCTAAACGATATCTAGGCTGAGCTATGAACTCATTGAAGCTAACATGAAAACTATCCCATACACGATACATGAGATAGTCATCCATCCGTTTAGATTCCAAATCTAATTCAAACAAACCTTCTTTATCATGCAGCTCTACTAACGCCAGCGGACTGGTCAGTGGATTATCTAAATCAACAATACCAAAGTTGTGTAGATATTCCTCTAGTAAATAGATTGATGCCTCAAATCCATTTAACCCATTCCGCTTATTAACTACCTGTAACAGATTGTCCTGTATGTTTATTTTGTTGCCAAACATAGGATACAGGACGTGTCCGGTTTCTGGGTCTGTGTCTAGGCGAGCGGCTGCTTGTCGATCTCCCGCTTGGCCTTGCGGTCCAACAGGGTAAAAAAAAGTTGGTTTACCTCAATTGGGATTAGGTTTGGATGTAGTGGATGCTCACTATGGTTAAACCCTTGACATGATGGACATTTGAACGCAGGTAACGCAACAATACTCACGACTGACATGTTAATGTAATCGTTAATATGTTTCAGAATGATGTCACGTACATAAACATCAGCCGAGACGTCTTCTAAATACGCTTCAATGTCTTCACGGTCTTCAATGAACGACCCGTCTTCATACACCACACGTTTAACCATGTGACTGTACATACGTAATGCAACAGTTAATGCGCGACGTCGGATGTATTCGTTACGCTCATCATCACTGTTAAAGGTTTTACCCACAGTCGAGTTAATCATGAACGTAATACGTGACACCCATTCAGTACCAGTATCCAAATACTCTTGGATGTTACCAGACTTTAATACCACTTTCATTACAGGTGGATTATCGTACTCATCTGTCACAGGCACTTCATACGTTTTGCCATCAGCTAACGTACCTTCTGTCTGATACTTAATAATCTCATCGCGTGTATACGCACGATCACTATTAGACATATGGCGCAGTTGATATGGCGTTAATGCATTAGTATCAGTAAATGCCAACCGTCCGATGTTTAGCAATGACTTAATGACATGTTTACATTTAGTTGGGTCAGCCATACACGGCTGTGCTAAGTTATAACCATCCAAATAGATAGTACAAGCAAAGCCCCAGATAAACGTGTAGTAATCGAATGTACGCAGTAAACCGTAAATCATATCAGGTTCAAAGTTTTCAATGCTAGCATCGACCACATGATCCATTGCAAACTTAAATAGAATCTGGTTAATGAATACGTCTACAGAGCTATATACAACACCCTGTGTCCAGTAACCAATTTTCTTTTTCTGTTCACTGAGTTGGCGGTCTAAGTTAATTAAATCGTTTTCACTCGGTGTACGGAAGGTAACCCAGAAACCACTGTGCCATTGTGGGACTGTAAATATACCACCGAGGCCTACGGCATTACGATGTTTAACTCGTGCTTGCATACCGGTGAGTTTAGCATTCGGTGAGTTTTCATAAAACTCTTGACGAGCAAAGATTTTACGCCCTTCGTGTTCCGGTGCTTGTACCCAACGCGACCCATCACGCTCCACAGCCTTAATAAAGATTTCAGTATTATGACTGGCATTAAACGCACTACGCACCGCGTAATCCCAACTATCAGCTGCATTGTTCTTTGTTAAGTGTGAAAACACCGCTGCACGAGCTGTCAGTATGTTAAAGTTATGAGGCGGTTGAAAAATAGGCTCACGAATAACATCTTTATTTTTGTAGAGTCGCTCTGCCGCAAATGGCCAACGCTGTACTTCAACGTGCTCGTTTACCCACCATTCGGCAGACACTGGCTCAATCATTTTAACACGACGCTCTACCGCAGGTTCTGCATCGTCCACCGCATGTGTGACTACAGTATCAGCCACCACGACCGCATCCACTACTTGTTGTAGTAATACTGCATCATCGGTTGAGTCTACCATGTCAACAACTGGTGCGACGTCATCTTTGTTAATCTCACTCATGGTTCGAATCCTTAGTTAGGGCACCTACTAACTTAGCATGTGCGGTTGATATAATGTCGGATAGATCGGGCATTAAACCTTCTACAATAACCGTCCGGAAGCTATCCAACCATTGGCGGTATTGCTCAGCAATAGCAATAGCCTGACCGATTTCTTCTAATAAGTTGTCGTCTGATACCGTACGGTTAGCATATGACGCACGTAGTGCATCTAGGTCTGTACGGTAGACACTTAACTGTGCTTCGAGTTGTGTGGCCAATGCAGTAAAATCAGCATGTCGGCCGTCAGCAGTAATCTGCTGTATCAATTCAGTGTTGCGAATGGTCTGTACTACAGGATGCGCCACAATAAACATTTGTTCACATTCATTGTGGTAAGCACCTAGTTCAGCCCAACTAAAATTCTTCATGCCTTTGTCCTCTGGTGGCTGGCGTTGTATCAAATGTTGGTTTCTTAAACGTGCGGCTTTAATCTGAGCCTGCGTTTTCTTTTTACGAGCGGGTTGTCTGTCAATGCGCTTACCCATGATTAAGTATCCTATCTAGTAGTGTTACGGTGTTTGTACATACTAAAACCCTGTACGTAATAATTAACTTTTAAAGGAGTCCGATATGGACGGTATGTTTGATAAACTAGAGAACCTTTTAAATACATGGACATACCCTGAACGCAGCGAACTCTATATGCGAGCAGTTACCGTATTGGATCAACACGGTACACATCGGGCATGGTCTGAGATTAGTCAGTTTCTGGAATACACCAATGACTCTGCTGCCGAGTGTCTAGACAGTATCGATAGCATATTGTCTATTGATGTAGACCGCGTACTCACTGAGCATAGTATTGTAACGGAAACTACATTGGCTGTTAAGGTAGCTATCCTCGAAGGGATATTGACTATCCAAGTATTAGAGGACAGTGAAACAATACTGCGTCTATTGGATAGCAGTGATAATGAAATGGATGTGTTCATTGAGTTAATGGCATTTGCTACTAACCGCCCGTGGGAGTATTTCAGTGATGGATTGATATCAGTCTCTCCTGCACTATGTACTAGACTACGTGAGGTCATTGAGAACGCTACAGCTACAATGGAAGCACTATCGGTGCCACCGAGTGAACAAGCCGTTAGACTCAATAAGTTCATTGAGTTATTTCCAAACTCAATGATTACCAACGAAGTCATTAATGAATTTGCATTGGTTGGTACGCCTTTGAATATCCTACAGGATCGCTTTAAGATTGCATTGAATATGTTATCCGAAGGTAGTCCGCGTGCAGTAGCGATTGAGTTAGTAGGGATGGTTATATTAAGCGATACTGACCCTAAAGATATGGATAGCTGTGTTAAACAACAGCCCGATCATTTTTATTCAGACATTCGTTATATAACAGATGTCGCTTTTGAATTAGACAACATTCTGCGCGAGGTGTTACATGGATCGACGTGACTATTTCATAGAGGCATTACAATCTAATGCCTTTAAATATAAAGAGTGGATTCTACAGTTATTTAGCGTCACCATGCGCGATGATGCAGTAAGTCCCAATAACTACCCTTATCAAATTGTGTTTAAGCCAGATGATAAGACAGTTTATTTTAGAGACCCCAATAACAACGGTGAGTTATCTGTAATAGATGGTGCAACAGATGATGAGCCCATCTGTAACTTTAAGGACCGTATTATATTAAATCCGTTTGACTTAGATAACGTCAGTGTATTAACAGAAACTACGTACGGTAATACATTATTGAATGCTATGCTGTTAGCTTATCCATTCAAAAACAAAATACCGTTCCTAACGGGTAAGCTAAGAGCCGCTGCATTTGAAAACGCAGTTAGTCGGTTGTTAGCTGAGTACCCGCCCGAGGGTACTGAACGTGACCCTAAGCGGATTTATATTGACGAGTATTTGGTCTATGCTAATACAGCCGCTAGCTTAGCGGGACTATCGCAGTTATGTACTGCATCAGGCTCAGCGGCTACCTGTACAATATCACCTGATGTTATCAAACTACGGGATGAGTTATTGGTACAGTACAAAGACCAACTACATGATCCTGCTATCGTGGCGATGATTGAAGAGAAGCTAACTCGATTAGACCGCGAGCGTATTAAAGAAGCTGGAGCAGACGCTTTCTTCTTAAAGGATAAATCATATGACGTCGTACGTAAACGCGTGTTCATTATGGTGGGTGCAGAGACTGGCTTTGCCGATACGCGTAAAGGGATTGAACCGATTACTAAGTCCCTAGAGGAAGGGTGGGATTTAGATCAACTACCCGCTATGGTTAATAACCTACGGCATGGTAGTTTCAGTCGCGGTGCAGAAACTGCACTAGGTGGCGAATCCGTAAAGAACTTCTACCGTATTTTCCAGAACACCACGGTAGTAGAACAAGACTGCGGGTCTAATCAAGGACTCCAATGGACTATTACTGAGTCGCAGTATAAATGGTTTATTGGCCTGCATCAAATCCTACCCAATACGGAATTTGGAACGATTCGTAGTGCAGACGAGACTCGATTAACTGAGGAACGTCTAAAAAGTATGATTGGTAAAACCATTCATATCCGTAGTCCACGCGGCTGTAATACTGTCGAACCATCCTATTGCGCACGCTGCGTAGGCGACACAGTAGCACTGAATCCTACAGGCCTGCATACGACAACATCCGATGTTGGCAGTATATTTATGTCTATATTCATGGGTGCTATGCACGGTAAAGCATTACGTACAGCACGCTATGATTTCAAATCTTGCATTACTTAACCCATAGAGGTATTTATGTCTACTAACAAGAAACAACGTCCATCTAATCCGCTGATGCAAACTAAAGCGAGTGATGAAGCAGCAGCCCCAGTAGTTGCGCCTGATCCAATTGTGCCTGAGACACCAGATGTACCTGTGGCCGATGGCGGCGATGTAGAAACTGAAATCACTGATACAACAGATGAGTTAGCTACAGCCCCAGTCGAACCCGAACCGGCACCTGCTCCTGTAAAATCGTTTTTGGATGCCACTGCTGAACAATACGGTATTGACGTAATTCCAACACTCGTATCGTTAATCGATTCTAGAATGCAGGACTATGTCAGTAGCATGACTGGCATTCGACCAATCGATATAGAAACTGGTGCTACACATCAGACCAATTTGTATTACACAATCATTATGGCGTTGGAGCAAGAAGAAGCCAACCATGCAATGTTAGCCATGAGTGTTATTTTGAACTACATGCATGTGTATAGTAATGATAGCTTTAGCGAACGTCTGGTCTATCGCTTCTTCAATGCGTTAAATCTTGACTCCAAAAAGCGTGCCGGTTTTGAGAAGCTGCTATTTGCATTCTTAAATCTTGCTAACCCTGCTAACCGCCGCAAGTTTGCTATGCGTATGGATGTTAACCGGATTGTTGACGTCATGCCTAGTGAGTTATGTAAACGTAACTTGTTGACATTCGTAGCTGCGTAATACATTGAGTGGGGTACGCCCCACTCCCTTATGCCTTAATCCCAAATAAAAACAGATATACATTATTTAATGGAGAGACACGCGATCTCTCTATTATTATTAAATCTCGGAGTATAAGAACATGTCAATTCGTCAACAACTCGCTGCATACAAAAACCAAATCGTCACACAATCCATGCTTGCTCCTACATTCTCTAATGAACGTGTAGCACCCATTCCTCGTCTGGTGACTCGCCATGCCCCACAGCCCGCAGCCGTTGCTGCCCCACGTGTGTTCGTACCGACTGTTGCGTATTGCTTCGGTCGGATGGTTACATACAAGGCAGCCAGCGAGGCGCGCCGACTGGTGCGCGTAGTTATTAAACGCAACGGCCATGTGTACGAAGGTACGCCCGGTGTGAATTTACAAACAATGAAATAAAACACTAGAGTAGCAGGATATCCTGCTACTCTAGCTATGCCGTACTAAAAGAAAAGTGCTGACTCCACTTTTCTTTTTTTAATTTAATCGAGTCGGGAGTAATACCATGTCAATTTGTACTTATTATAATAAGTCTGTTAAGATTTATCAAGTTAGCTGGAAAGGTAAGCGTAAGTCGTTCAGCGTGTCACGGTATGGTGAAGCGGAAGCAAAGCGCTTAGCAGCCACCACCGAGGTAGCCATGATGGGCACTGATGGCTACCTATGTCCATCAGGTGGTGCAGCCCGTGCAGAATCACCACTCAAGCGCTTCAAACTCACCCCATGTGCATATTTACATTGGGAAACACGTACACCAGGCATTGCCTATCCATACCTACGTTTAGCGTTTACCACAACGCGCAGTAAATTAATGTCTCGATCATTATCATTAGTAAAACACGGCGTAGTAAATGCTGCTGAGATCGCTATTGATGTACTGACTGAAAATGGATATAAACCGTGTTCAGTTGATAATTTAGTGACTGCTTTAAAACTAGCATTAAACGTATCTTGCACTGAGTATAGTTTCGATCTGGGTCGTATACCAGATATCATTTAGGCATTACAGAAAGGAGTGGATAGCTACTCCTTTTTTGTTTATCCAATTGTTAAACCGGAGTACTATCATGACCATTGAAAGAAAAGATGCAAAAATGCTCAGGGCATATAGCCGGCTGGGTAAATGGAATCGTGAATTAAGCGCACGGCTAGTGTCGTGGCCATTAATAGAAATACCTGATATGTCTGATGACGTAACATGGCAACGTCATTACCGAAGGCTGCGCTATAAAAACGACCCGATAAAATGCATTGTACCGCGCACTTTGGCTGAGGTGCTAGGTAAATTATCGAGTAGAACAAAGTTTTTGTTTCCTAAATTTGGGTGGGTTAGTAATATAACGGACCTAATATACCAACATCGGTTTAGTGCAGCCTATATCGATGCGTCTAGTCCAACAGGTACAGCAACCGTCTATTTTTACGTGAATGAATCCACATTCGCTAAAATAACAGCTCGCGATTTTAGTCTAACTAAAAATCTAATCATTAGCAATGTTAATAGCACTGTAGTTAACCCCGCTATTAACGCACGAGATTGGACTGCCTTAATTGACAGCTACATTGCTAAATATATCGAGTTATTGATATTTCTGGACTATATCGAATACAGTGATTATTACGCTGTGTCCGTAACACCTGTCACACCTAAAACCCTACCTAAAGTACAAGGGAGCAGTCCTCGCGTAGTGGGTAAGAGTAAGACTACTACCCCAACCCACGCCGGCCCGCGCATTATATACTTAAACCGACTACCAGCCCCCAGTAACGCAGATACTTATGCTTCCTGCGCCGGCAGTCCGCTAACACATGGCCACGATAAACGTGGTCATTACCGCACACTAACGCACCATAGATACAGAAATCACCCTATGTACATGGTGCCTAACGGCGTCTATGTAAAAGCGTGTTGGGTAGGACCAACATCATGTATCTATCAGGGTAACATTTACACGCTGATTAAATCAACGTAATCAACAACACAACTAAACTGGAGTACAAAATGGGTGTAACATGTGTTAACATTACTAACGGCGGGCCCACGTGGATTGCCCGCTACCGTAACCAATCGCGTGCTTTTTGCGTATCAGCACACGGCGAAGCGGAAGCAAAACGTTTAGCAGAAGAGGCGTTCGCCAACTACGGACTAACTAACGCTAACGGCCGTGCCTTTGTTACGAAATACCGTAATAAGAAGTACGACTTAATGACTAACATGGGTTTGTATTGGAGGCCTTCGAGAACGACTGATAAACCGTACCCTTACTTGATAGTCTGCTATAGTCTAACTGCTGGTACACAACGACATAAGACATTTAAGATGTCGTTGACTAAGCACGGGATTAAAAACTCCGTAGTTAAGCTGAGTAAACAATTGCTAGATGCAGGTTATCCCGCTGTATCCGAATCAGAGCTAATTAATGAAATACGTACAGCACTATTGTCGTCGTATGTCGAGTATGGCTTTGATTTGAAAACGATACCTGATTTTTATTAGGGTAAAAGAAAGAGTCTAGCAAACTCTTTCTTTTTTGTCATTTACTGCGATTCCAAAAAATCTCAAGTATATATTACTTTAGTGAGAGAGTTATATTAAAGTCCTACTCGCTCACTACTCCATTAATAGGACTGAGGTTATTGTCATGGGTTTATTTACTAAAGTTGTTGCTGCAATCGCTACTCGTGTTATCGCTGAGATGGAATCCACAGCAGCTGCAAAAGCAGTGTACGCTGAATGTTACGAGTTCTGTAAATCACGTGGCATCCCGTTTGTTAAGGTAATACACCTTAACCCTGCCGATTTTATGGCAGATGTTAAACGGATTGGCTTAGATAAAGTTACGGTTAAAACCCGCAATTGGCCGGTGGAATATACATCACAAGGTTTACAATCCAGCATGCGTTGGTGTAAACAAGGTAATGTAATCACAGTGAACACTAATTACATTTTCGACAAGTAAATCGAAACGGCATAATACAGAGCAGCCATATGGCTGCTCTGTATACTATGTCTTTTTTTTTGCTATGCAGCAGCATCGTAAATATCGAGCCACTCGATAGGCGTTGGTAATCCCATAACCTCCACACAAATCTCAATAGCGTTAACTGGACCTCCACTAACGTTAATACCAACCTCACGGCGTTTATGCTCTGGCAATCCAGCAATGGACGACAACTCACGAGCCGTTGTTTCTTTAGCAATGTTCAACACATCTTCGAGGGTTGGGTACGTGCCTTCTATATCTATATCCGCGCACATGATAAAGCATCGCGATATCGCTTTAGGTAATTCCTTAATTAACCGTAATCCCTCACGACCCATGAGATGCGCAGGTAACGTAGCAATCCAATCGTTTAGCCCGATAACGTACTCATCTTCTTCCTTACGTAAGTCAGCACCAGTAGTTGCAATGACCTTATCAAACTCGCGATAGAAGAAGTGCATGTCATCTACAATCCGTCTAGGGTTAGACGCAAAGTTACCGTAATCAGACACACCACACAGAATCGGAAAGCTACTATTGATATCGCCGTTCTTATCGTCTAGTAACTCAACAGCCACACAGTCGTAGATGTTATATGCCACGTATTGAAATGGAAAGCGACGTTGCATTTCAATGTGCCATTCTAATCCACTTAAATGTGCAACTTCGGCAATGTCTAGTTTACCAGAACCAATGTGCTTGTTTAGAATCGCATCTAGTGAGTAGCTAGGTTCCATACCCTTAGCAATACGAATCCGCTTATACACACACGCAGCATCTAAGAAATAGAACGATGCAGGACATTCCACAGTATGCCATCTATCAGCCCAATGCAAACTAAACTCAGCACCCCCTTGAGTAATCTTTATTTTTTTGCCTTGTCGGTAGTTATAGAAACGATACTCAGTCGGTACAGACGGATCACTAAATACATCGGCGTGTGATACACCGGCTTTAGTTAGTGCCGTATTGATTACGGGTAAGTCGTAATCAATGTTCCAGATAACAATAAAGTCAGGCATCCACTCATGTGCCTTAGCCATGATTAACTTAACACATTCAGCTGGTGAGTCCGCCGTTACTAATTCTACATTGATACCACGTTTACGGACTACATCACCCATGATTTTATCAATCATTATCCGTGAGTTCTCAATCGGACTAGATGACAATGGAATGAACTGCGTGTTGATAGCTGTAATACACCGCGTACCAAAACTTAAGGTAATGAGAATAATATCACTAGTACCATGCACTACATCTGTTTCAATGTCGAGTACCGCTACACCAGCTTTAGGGGATACACAGTTAGGGAATCGACTGCGATAAACATCGTTACGTAATATCGCACCAGAGCTGATATCACAGCCGTATAGATACGGACTCTCTGCTAACTGTCTAAATGATCTACGTGCCTTAGGCATACCGGTGAGTACATTAGATACTTTGTCTAATAACTTAAACTGCGGTACTTCGTATTTGATTAACTTAGATTCCTCTTCGTATTCTTTTTTGTCTTTGTGATTACGGAATCCTTCACGAGTGACCCATAGCGGGCGTTTGAAGTTAGGAAACGCACGGACGTTAGGGATACGTGTACCGTCTTTTAAATGCACGTACTCTTTAACGACATGCAAGTCTGACTGTCCGTCCTCCGCTAAGCAGTAGGTCACATGTCTTGCTTCGTAGCCTAAAATATCATCTTTAGGGATATCTTCTATTTTGATTTTGGACATTACTGACCCCATTTATATCATTGCACTTATAGTATTCATCATGTATATTTTTTATTATGGTAATACCACTTTTATTATGTGACTCACTCCACCTGTCCGAGGCAATCATGACACGTTTTCATAACCCTGACCTAGGGACGCCGTTACTCCCTCCGTTTAAACATAAACTCCAATTGACGCTTGAGTCAATCAGTTTTCAAGACGGTAAATTCTTTGCCGCATTAGTAGCCAAAATCGATGAGCTACGCCAATCCAAAAACTACAGCCCTAAAGCCATTGAAAAGCTAGGCATTGACCAATTGGTCTTTGATGCGACAGGCATGTGTGTTCGGTTTAGTATTGACCCTGCTAAGCATGCTAATGCGTATATTCTGTTACCGCACCTAGATAAGAACCATCCGTTCTTTCCAATGCAATGGCGCGATATGATGCCCACCGAAGCCATCGCAATGATTCGTGCAGGCGGCGGTGAGATTAAAGGTTGGGTTGATTTAGAGCAAGCTCGTGTAGGCGGTATTTACTCCAAGGTAGAAGCAGTGACTAAGGTCACTAAGGGTTTAATGGACGACCCTAAATATACGACACCTGAAATCTGTGGTATTATTAGTCATGAGTTAGGTCATTTATTTACCTACTTTGAAATGTTCGGTCGTATCAACCGTACCGCTAACGTCACCGCAGCGTTATCTCGTGCCGTCTTTAGCATGGAAGACCAGTCTCAACGCGAGACAATCATTAAAGAAGCCGCCCGTGCATTGCAGATTTCCATCGAAGACCCTGCTGAGTTAGCGCGTCTGCCGTCCGGTAAACGTGAGGACACATTAACTACCGTGTTTGTTACTAAAGCCGTACATGCGTCCCGTAGCGAAACGGGTTTTCACGCCTATGAAATGCGCAGTTGTGAACAATTAGCAGATGACTTTGCGATTCGTATGGGTGCAGGTAGTCATTTAGCCACCGGTTTGCATAAACTGTATAGCAGCGGATGGGAATCCAGTACCATAAGTACCACAAAACATGTTATTATGCAGTTATTTGATATGTTTACGGTGTTAGTTGCAGGCCAGGCTTTAGGTTGGGCACTAGGCGGCGTAGCTGCAATGAGTGCAGGTGCTGTTATATTTCCCTTATTAATCCTTATGTTAGCTAACCCTAATGAAAAGGTTTATGATAATGGCGAAGACCGTATTATGCTCATGAAAAGAACATTAGTCACTGCATTGAAGAATAAAGATTTACCCGAGGAATTGCGTAAATCGTATTTATCAGAAATTACGGCAATCGATGAAATTGTGAAAAAGCTCGATTTCAAACGCGGTATTTTTGAATACATCATTACTACATTTGGTGTACGCGGTAGACGCGAGTATCGCCAAGAGCAAATCATGAAAGATGTCGAAAACCTTTTAACGAACGATTTATTCGTTCATGCCCAACAATTACGCGCAGGAGTGTAACCGTGAATTCCATTAAATTAGTACAGTACTTACGTCAGTTAGTACAACGTGCCGAAGTACAAATGTCAGATAGCCAACGCAATGTATTTATCATTGCTAACATTGCTCGCGGTATTGCCCAGACGTTACCTATCTCGCCATCACCTGTAGATGTACTCCATACGTATTTTGCTAACAACTACGATGCGCAGATTAACTCTGTCATTAATGCGTTTAATGAACAGTACCCAATCGATACACGCGAGTGTCGTGATATGGTGTTTAAGTTCTATAAACTGCGCTATGAAATGGTGCATTCGCCGTTCATGTTCAGTCACGTACTCATGCCAATGTGTGCTGCGTTACCTGAGTATTTCCCTAAAGACGTATGTGATTTATTCATGATTGCCGTAAACATGTCTGAATCCGATCGTGTAGTTTACTTTAACGATTGGAACACAGCCGTAGGCGCAGTCATGGCACACGTACGTGATAACGCTGATACCCCTAACGTAGTATAACTGTGGAGTCTACCATGGAATTTGAACGCGAGTTTATAAAGGTGGATGGTGCACTGAGAGCAGTCGCTCTCAGTGACACAATCATCCACGCAGGCGCATGTAGTCATATGCAGATTGCTAGCTTAGAAAGTTTGCTACCCGGTACAGTGACTCAAAATTGTATTGGTCGTGGATTTACTACAGAGGTATCTGTAGAGAACTTTCAGAAAGTAAAAGAAGTTGTGGGCAATGCCATTAATACAGTCATCGCCAAAATCAAAGAATTGATGCGGCGCTTTATGGATTGGTTTAAAGGTAAAGACAATGTATCCGCACCCGAGGCTAAGAAAATTGCTGTTCGTGTAGAGACTATTACCAAAGACATACACAAAGCTAAGCAAGAAGCGCAACAAAAGGCAAAGATACCTATTAAAGAGGCGCGCGAGGCTATGGAGCGCGAGGGTGTGCACGTTTCTGGCGCATCAAAAGCATGGTTGGAAAGCCTACATCCGACGCATAAAGAGAACGAAGCGATTGTTAAGGAATGGCTAACTCAGACTGCGGAGCAAGATGGTAACTTCATGGATGCAATTGTTGGTTCATTTGATGACGATACATTTGAGGCTGCGTTATTCGGTATCATGATGAGTGGTATTGGTGGTAGTGATTATCAAATTATCACTGGAGCTAGTGATATTGGCGACGTAAAATACTACGGGCAGGTAATAGATGCCACAACTATAGTAGGCGACGCTGATAAAGATAATGCGACGGATGAAAATATGTCTAACAAACTATTTGCAGTCAGTCACACAGTTATGGCAATGCATATTGATGCTTGTAAACATAACCACAACACCGCAGAGATATCGTCAGTACTAAGACCGGCCATTTACTTTAGTGATCCAGTTAAGTACAATGCAACCGTGCGTGCATGTATTGCTAACTTATTTAAGCCCGATGCCTTGCTGAGCGAAAAAGATACCGTATTTAAGGATACGGGTCAGGTGAACAAGCTGTTGAGTGCAATGGCTCGTGTAAAAATATCCCTAGCTGAATGCATTCCAAACATGGAAGAGATCATCATTGAAATACAGGATGAGATCAAATCAGCTGATGCAGATGTTCCTACTGAGCAAATAAAGGGTTGTAATATATTACTAGCCGAAATGCGTTACGTGCTAGACTATGCATCGCGGTTAAACATGCTATCCAATCGTATACTCGTCGGCGTGAATAAGTTCTGTGATCAGGTAAAGCGCGGCGTTAAATAGGAGTCTACCATGAACTACCCCACTACGTTTGAAGACGTTGTGGGGGATGACTATAGTCGTTTTCTATCGCTAACTGCGATTAGCGAACGACTAAAACAATCCTCTACGATACAACAATCTGATGTTATCGCCGTTGAGGCGATATGTCCGTCATTACTATTAAAGCATCGTGAACTGCGTGATTTCTCAGTAGCGCCATCCGAGTACAATCGAGATTACGCATTAGAGAAAATCGATTTATCACGCTTAGGTTTCTTGGGTAAAATGATTAAGTCCATTATTGACTGGATTCGTCGTTTATTCAAAGGCCGTAAAAACGATAAAGACCAACCCAAACAAATCAAAGAACAGATCGACAAGGTTACCGAAAAAGCCGTCGACTTTGACCGTGAGGTCGATGAACACAATGTACTGCTAGACCAAATGGATGTTGATTTGTTAACCAAAGGTAATCTGGAAGTCATGCGTCGTCATTTGCAGGACTTACATATCGACTCTAAGTTGGTATCTGAATGGACTAAAGACTGGCCTGCGTTTCGGGATGCGGTGTTTCGTACTAAAGAATTCCGTCGTGCAATCTACGACGCAGGTTTTAAAGGGCTGTTCTTTAACATCATTGTTGATGCAGACTATGCGTTAATACAAGATGAACTCGGGGTACTATTACAGCAGCTAGAACCAGAAGCCCAACGACGCGTAGATTACATCAGTACACTCTTACAAGTACTGACCCGTAGTAACGTACTCTTAACTGGCGATGCAGACTCTATGCGCTCGGACATGGCGTCTCTGCCGTATTACAACACTGACGTAGGGATGATTCGTCAGTACGTAGATATGTCTGATGGCCGTGGTCCTGACATGGAAGTACTCAATCGTTTTGCAGCCTCTATGGTAGATATGTTTACTGCTACCGACCGTGTAAAGGACGATTTCCTAGCGAACATCAAACAGTTACCCAATCGGTATACAGACTCATTAAAGAACGGCTTAATAGCCGTTGCTAAGTACAATGAGTATTACACCAAAGAAGGTAGTCACAAACTCGATTTAATCAGCGCGTTCTTAGATAACGTACAGGGCGCTAATCAATTAACTCCTGAATTACGTTCCGAGTTAATTGTGCTATTGAATGATGTCGTCCGTGTCACTAGCCGTATGGCATCTACCATGACGGTGATCGCTGACCGTGGCGCTGTGCTAGCGAGTAATCTGCAAACAGGTAGTGTCACGTTAGACCGAGCAATGGTGAGTGTGGCTAAAATCACACAAGCTATCTATACGGAGTACGGACATGTAGCAGGTGTAGAGATTGATGGCCGTCGTAAAAAGATGGTTATTAAAACACCGGGGTCTAGAGTTAAAAAGACTAAAAGTTTAGAGTCTATTACATCTAGCCTCGACCGGATACTACGTACAACTACCGTGAGTCGCAGTGATATCTCGGACGTATACGCAGTAGTCGAAGGCTTACCGTCACTGGAGTCTTACACTGTAATTCCTACACGTGTGCATTACACAGTCACAGTGGAAGGATTGCGTGAACAGGCTAAGGTAATACTCAAAGCAATCGTAGATAAAATCGTTGAGTTGTTTGAACGGTTTAAAAAGTGGTTGGTGGGTAGTAATCGTCAGGCTGATGAGATGTTAGCACGTCGTGAACGCCTATTCGGTAAAGATGTGCGTGGTGAATATTTACTGCGGTTAGCTGATGACCAACGTGATTACTTTACTAAGCTCTACGAGTTAGCCGCCGGTGATGCTGCTTTCTTGACATTGTTTAGACGCGCTGCTTATACAGCAGTCATTGCTACTCAGTCATCGCTAGATGCCAACTTAACTAAAGAGTTGGAACGGTATCACGGCGACAACCTGTATGATTTTATTGGTGAGTACGCGACTCGCGGAGCGTATAGCGTTATCGAATATCAGTTATTGTCTAAAGAGTCAGCCCACACCAAAGGTCGGGTATTGGTACAGCAAGAGTTTGAGCGTCGTCGTCAGCGTACGATAGAGTACATTAACGAGTTAACAGACTGCTTCAAAAACGACACTGACCCTAAATCAATAGAGTTGGATGACGAGGCCGATAACGCGTTTATGCGCGAGATTGTTACGACATTAGCAGTACCGTTTGCCCCTAAGAACATTAAAGGGTCAAATCCGGGATTAACTGATGGTAGTGATGAGTCGATATTGCCGCAACGTGAAGCAACCATGCAAATGGTAGCCGAATCGATTCAGGAAGACCGTGCAGATAAACACGCCACAGGTGTAACATTAGCTGTGTTAAAGGCGTGTGATTGGGATGGGTTACTCAAACAAGAAGCCTACGAGCGGACCGTAGTGCCTGCTTACCAAGACTTAAGTCAACTAGTCCGTGAGCTATCCACTAAGTCACAGTCTGCCCGTACACATGCGTCACCCGCTCAATTACATTTGCTAAAAGTAATTGCTAGTGAGTTGACTATTGTTGGTACGTTGTCTGTTTGTGTTACTGCTTACTACACGCAGAGCTTAGCTTTGTTTCTAAAACAAGCAAAGATTAAAGGATTGATGCATAATTGCATTAATGAATACGCCCGTGCAGTATTGAGCATTCCCACTTTAGATGCCGCTCGAGTCGAACAAACCCGTACGTTACTGAGTGAATACGATGAACTACACAAGGCATCCAATCCAATATTGGATAGTGTACCCAAGATGTTTAAGGAAATGGGACTCAGTGATTTGTTCTAAGTATTAAATGTATGATGCGTGCGGCCTTAGTGCCGCACTTTAACTGATCAACCATGAGGATATCGCCATGTCGCTATTGACGCCCGAATATGACAACGTCTACGTGTCATTAGAACAACTCGCTGGTACGTTAGAACAACTCTATCGGCACAAAACTACATTATTAAAAACACCGCTGATCTGTCAATCGGACGCGTTGTCGCTGGAAGCATTAGTCCCCGGTATGATTAGTAACCGTTTACCCGTTGCATCGTACACTACGGATATGTCTCCTGTCAACGTAACACCGACTGTAGAATCCATCGGTGACCAACTGCGAGCCATCCGTGATCGCATTGTAAAAGTATTTAAAGACCTCTGGGCTAAATTAGTCGGCTGGTTTAACAGCACGTTCCGCGACTCTGCCAAAAAGTCTGACCAAGCCAAAAAAGATGCCAAAGATGCGCAAGACAAAACCAATGCCATCGAACCCGTTGAAGACAAAGTAATCAATGCAATTACTGCTGAAATGTCTGACAAAGCAGGTCAACCTATTAAGCCAGCCGAAGTCATTGCTACATTGCATGAAGAGTCGGTTAAAGTATTAGAACAACACACCTCGCATAACGCGTATATGGTTGCTCGTAACACCGGCTATCCGTCACTGTTCAAAAACATGGCTGGCACAGCTAACGTACTTAAAAACCTTACCGCAGCTTGTGAAAAACTAACTGCTACAATTAATGCAGGCGGTGAAGTTGATACAGCTTTATACGTAGTCGATCTTACGTCATTAGGTAAGTTAGTAGACCCATCTGCTAAAGATGCTGCTTCAACGATTGAAGTACTGCGTGGTTTGGCTAAGTTAGTTGCCGATGGCCGTCGTCCAGAGTTTGCTGAGGGTGACCTCAAAGACTTGACAGATCCAAAGATCCAGAAGTTCTTAAAAACATCTGCTGATTTGGGTAATACCATTGATGACTTACAAGCAGTTATCGAAACTGAACGTGGTATGGATGCAGTCACTAAAGCAATCGATCATTTAGATGGTTCAGTAAAGAAAATTGAATCACCTGAAAATGCGTCTAAAGTGAATACCGTGATTGCAGAGTTCCGTCACGTAGCCACTGTCATCGGTATGATTTTTGGTGTAGTTAAAGATTTGCATGCTGACGTATGTATCACTGCTGCTGCATTGAACAAAGCCGCTAATGGCCGTTACAAAGCATTGTTCTCCGCTATCAATGAATTACCCGATCGTGATGATTGGTTAAAACAAATGGCGAGCATGAAGCGTTCGGTGGGTTTAGAGTCTGCTGACTTTGAAGTTGAAGACTCCGTGTTTGAAGGCAATGATTCGTCCGATGAGTTGTCATTTGACTCACATGAGGTTGATGAAACTCATGCTGTCGAGTTAACTAAATCATTAGATGATGACCATAGTGAAGTCAGTAATCTGTTGACTACCTCGACTACGTTAGAGAACATGGGTATTGAATCGTTTGCCGATACCATCAAAGGCGTGGCTAATAAAATCGTAGAGGCAATTAAAGCGTTCATCGCGCGCATGAAAGCATGGATGAAATCTATCTGGGCTAAACTCACGGACAGTAATAGTGACGTAAGTAAAGAAGCCGATAAAGCGGAAAAGGCAGAAGTGGCGGAAACTAAAATCACTAAGTCGGCCGAAGACTTTACTGACATCGTATTTAAGCAAGCAGATGAAGCCAGTAAGGTATCTCCAGATAAACAGACCGTTGAACAAAAGGTAGTGATACACGCAGCTGAAATATTAATATCCGCTGACGACGCCGAAGCCAAGACTCCACTGCGTACACTAAACTACGAAAGTCTATATGATGGCATTCTTAAGCGGAATTACGATGCAGTACCGCATCGCCTATTGTTCCCTAATGATACACGCGATACGGCTAAGGCGTTAATTACCGATAATCTATTATTAGTAATTAAGCACATGAGTGCCCACGTAGATATTATTATCGATAGCGCGGAGTTTTTACAAAAACTGACGCCGGAAGAGCAGGGTAGTTGGATAGGTACAGAGTTGGAAACTAATTTTCTAGCAATAGTTAAACGGTTCCCATTCACAATGGATATTCCGGGACTGCCAATTAGTAAACAAAACGCAAATTGGAATGAAAGTAAACTGGAACGCGCCTCATCCTATTCTACTGAGCTATGGAATTATGTGACGAGTTTCAACTCTGCCACATCTGTGTTTAGATATACTGCACCCATTAAAAACAGCGACCGCGCAAACTCCAATGTACCCGTATTACAATTGTCACCCGATGAGTTGAAATTATTGGATAAAGGAACTAAGTCCTTTGTTAAACAACTTAAAGGGTTTAATAGTAAGTCATTGGACAAGGTCATTGCTAGTCTAGAAAAGACCACGGTAGTACTGAATAAAAATGCAGAGGAAACTAAGGATATTGCTCAACCGGAACATATCTCTAGAACTGTGCATCGTCATCTACTGGAACGGACGTGCGATTTGTTGATGGCTATCAGCCGTTTATATCAATACCTTACTACCATTAGTTTGGCATGCGCACGATATTTCAAAATGGTTAATACCGTACAGAAACGTCGTTTACGTAGTTTGAAAGAAGCTGCTACTGTCATGGGTAAATTGGATACTACATTAATCCCCGATGCTGGAAAAGCCGCACAGGCTATGCTGGCAGCACTGGATGATCCAAACATCACAGCTATCATTCTTTAATCTTAATCCGGGGGTTGCAAAACCCCCAATGGAGTTACTCATGTCTGATTTAAACCCATGCGCCGAAGAACCCGTAATGGAAATTATGGTGGATGTCCCTTCGGTGGATTTGGATTCTGAGGAGCACAAGTTGGAAGTGCTACAAGACATCCAAGATGAGATTGCTGAAACTGGTGGTGTTAATCATGCCTTAGCAATTTCGTTAGAGTCATTAATGACCGGCTCAGTATCCAGTCGTATGCCATTGGCCAGTTTTACTCGCACACATAGTCGCACCAACTATGCCGTCACTATGGAAGCCGTGTCTGACGTAGCTGCCTATGTGAAGACTAACATTTTAGCCAAAGTTATCGAGGCTATTAAAAAGCTAATCGAATGGATTGCGTCATTGTTCGGTCATGGTAGTGGTGGCGGGGACGATGTACCACAAAAAGAAAAGATCGCACAAAACGTTAAGAAGTCTACCAAGAACGAACGCCGTGTGCAGCAAGAGACTAAGCGCGAAGCAGAAATTGCAAAGCGTATATCTCGCGTGGACTCACTCAGTACAGCAATGGTTGAGGCCGTTAAAAAAGACATGGAAAGCGAAGCTGACTTTAACTCCACAGGTAGCGATGTAGCTAAAGTGTTTGAAGACGCTCGGGCGCATTTTGCGGTAAACGGCCTACGCGGTAAGTTTAGTCCTTTTATCTATCAGCTAATAGTTAAGTCTGATAGTGATGATTTGATTAAGGCGGGTCAACTCCAATCGCTATTGACCGAACATATCTCATTAGTCGTCATTGAGATTAGTGCGCTAACCAAAGCATTGGATAATGGCACAGAGTTTCCACCCCGCAATGGGTTCTTGCCGTACGAACGCTATAATAAAATATTTAGCTCGTTCAAACACATCAAGTACACAGTGCTACCGGATACAGGCTTCCCTACGTTAGCAGGTTTCAAGAAAGAAGTACATGCTTACATTGCGCCAGATGACACCCTCAAAGTTAACAACTTTGCGGAGTTACAATGGAAAGGCGCAGCTGTGTATTTCGAAGGGGCATCGCAGCGTTTAGGTCAGAAGTTTATTACGCAGGTATTGCACGTCAATAATCTGATTACTAAAATCAGCGAAGAACTCACGAAAAAACATGACGATGCTACAGTAGGTAAGTATTTGCCAGCTATCCAAATGATTAAGGATGAAATGGCCTATATTACTCACGTGTCCAGCATTATTGATATGCTAGAAGTAGCATGTGGTAATTTCTCTAACGCCTATAACCGTCAGGTATTACGGGCGAGTCATTACTTCACTAAAGCCTTTATGTTGCGCCTCAAAAAGATGGAAGGGGTGGATAACGAACTCAAAGATCGTATCACTGAGTACGTTAATGGCGGTGATGGTACAGAGGACGAATAACGACATAGTCGACTAGAGTAGGCGTGAGCCTACTCTAGTCTATGCCCTAAACTGTCTTAGGTAAGTGACTTACAAACTTAATCACAATAGCGTCGCGTACAGCCAACGTTTTGTTACTCAATGCAGTGAGTCGTTTACCGACCGATGGACTCATGCTGCTATCTACCACAGTAACCGTACCATACACATCGTTAGTAAAACCACCGATAGTGACAGACAGTACATCCGACCCTAGCGCCTCTCTGAGTCGTTCAGTCATCTCAGAAACACTAATTGTTGTATTACGCATCGAGGTAGCAATCACACCGGGCACTAGCTGCTCCAAATTAGCCCGTAAAGGCTCATTGTCGTAAACATCCTGTCTAACGTATAACTCAACTCGTAAAACCTGATCTGCGGCAATCTGGACGCGCTCGTTGTTACGTACGATAACATCGATTAACCCAGCTGTTTGTTTTGGATAGAAATACAATTCACTGCGTTCTAATAAGTACGCCGCTAAGGTATCTAGATCCGACGTAGCCCAATACGCCAACTGGTCTGTAGCACTCGCACGATAGGTGGTGGTAGTTTCGTTGCTAGCGAAATAATAACGACCATCGACTAAGAACATATCAATCTGACGTAATACACCTTGCGTTCCACCTACAGGTAACGGCTGACCATTTGTGTCGAGTACGACATCACCCTTACGATGTCTGTACACCGGCAATCCATTACCGTCCAATATCGCATCACCTGCTTGATGGAGTATCGTGTACGTATAGTCCTGAGTCGTCGTGTTGTAATTTAACACAATGTTACCGATACTATCGCGTTGGTAGATAGGTTCAGTGTAAGTAGCAGGGACATCTGCCGCATAACGCTGATACTGTACATCCTCTACCACAGTCCGTGACCGAGTCCACATGTGGTTTAGAAATACCCCCACAGTGACACTGAGCTTTTCCTGCACAAAGCCACGATACAAACTAGACGATTGATAATTCGGTAATACCGTAGCATTAACAATATTGTCAATATCAGACACCGCTGCCCCTACAGGTAAGAAGTCTCTCACGATGTACACCAAATCAAACACAGTCGTTAAGTCCATAGGACTCTGAGAGTCTTCTAACAATAACAAATGTGCTGCGTCAATGTCGTAGCGAGTCGTTAAATCAAAACTATAGACGTATTGATTATTGATCGGTTTATTAGTACCGCTATCAATCGGACTCTGTAGTACCCCGTTAATCCATACACGGTTTGAACTACCGGGTGGAACATAACTCAACTGCACAAATAACTGGTCAATATCTAAACTGGAATACAACTCACTGACCTGTGGTTGGATAGTGATTCGATACCCTAATCCACTAGGGTGTTCAGCAATACCATACGCATTCGTCGAAGTATTTAAACCAAACGCCGTGTTCTCCATATAGAGGTACTTAGCATTGGCTTTGGGTTGATCCATACGGTACACACGAGTGTCGAATTGATTGTTCGTGGTGTCTAGTACGTAGTGGAACGGCGTGTAGTAATAGTTACCATCGTTAACTTGGTTAGCTAATACATCTGGTGGAGTCACTATGCTATTCCCTAACGCTATACGCTGCGCATCAGGGACTGCGGTTAACACACCATCTACCGTTCTAAACAGCGTATTCGGACGAATAGTAATCCGCGCACCGTGATTCTCTACGGTTTGTTGTTGTACCAAATCACTCAAACGAGTCTGTAGTAGTTTAATGCTACAACCCATACCCGTCACGGTTTCTAATGATTCAGGTGGCTGTAGCTCACGAATAGCTAACACCTGACGGTCAGTGATGTTGTCCACGTTAGTCAATACATTGTAACCCATGTTAGACAGCGTAACACTTAACTGCTCATCAGTAATCGGCTTAGTTGGATTGTCCAAACCATTCGTAATTACACGTTCACGTAGTTCGCTAAACGATAAACCGTTCTTACCTGATACCGCAGGGTTCTCTGTATAGAACAATAACCCAGAGAACGTATAGAACGGCGCAATGTAAGGACTGTCACCTACCTGATCTAAATCAATCCAGCGTGCACTATAGGCAGTCGGTGGCAGACCGCTAAAGTCTTTATTCATTTCTCCCTTAGTGGTATAGATATCCACACGCAGCGTGTCCTTCACTAATCCATTGTTAAAGTAAACCTGCGGTATACGAATGGCTAATGCACTATTGCGTACCGTCAACACCGCTGTGGGTTTTGTCGTATCGTAAACTTGTTCCGTATGAGTCGTTCGGATTTCAGTCCATACCGAGTCTGACGCATCTTTGATATAAACCCGACAGTAGTAGAACTGGTCACTAAACACAAATTCCTTAAACAAACCCGTTACAGCATTTAACTGAGCCGTCTGGCTGGTGATTACAAACTGCTGTACAGGAATGGACAACATAATAAACTGTTTGTTACCATACCCACCAATAAACCAATCTACGCGACTGTTTTCGATAGTCTGTAAAGGTGATTGGCGAGTGAGGTCGTAGAACACACTCAAACTACCCGTGGGCATTACAGTGATGTTAATGGGATATTGCAATGTATAGCCATACCCGGCAACATTAAACTCCATGTTACGCGGAATAGTCAAACGACGATTGCCTGTACCGTCATTCACTGCTACAGCTTTGGTTACTACTTCGTCTAAGTACAACATAACTGTAAACGTATTACGACCGGGTGCAGCAAAGCGATTGAGATAATCGCGATCTGACATATGCAGGTACAATTCATCAATCGTTGCTGCATTATCTGGATATAAACGCTGCACTAATGTTTCAGCGTGTACCATAGCCGCAGCAGCTGACGTTGTAGTGGCTTCCATTAACATAGCAAAAGGCGATGTTGCATTAACTGCTGTGTACTGACCACCTAATAATGCATCCTGCACGCTTAACGTTAAACGTTGCATGGCTGCGGGGTTAGCCCGCAATGTACGAAACTTACTGACTAAGTCACCTGTAGTAATTGTCATATTGTCCTCTCATTTGCCCGAATGGGTTGTGCTACATTAATATCTTTACTTTCCTTTAGATAATCCGGTAGCTGTATCTGACCGATAATCTGTTTGAATTGTGCTGTGTCCACCCACCATTCAAATTCACTGGTGTAGGGATTGATACGTGGATAACCCATGTAGTTAAATATCGGTTTTAAACCCGCCGATAATGGAGTCATTGTCTTTTCACGACGCCCATCCGCCATCGCCGGATTAAACATAACGACCAAGTCATTGAATTCCTGAATATGTATCGGGTCGTAATACTCAATACCGATACAGATAAATTCGCAACTGACCTCATCCGTATCCCGTGTAAAAACGTTGTCCTCGTTATGGTTAAACGCAGCACCCGTGGAATCCGTTTTGGGGAACGCAGCAGGCGCTACTGCAATACGTGTTACGTACTGTTTAGTAGCATCTAGATTGATACGCCATATACGCGTCATGTAATCAATTTCATTTTCTAATATGGAGTCGGGTCGGGGCGTAAGTTTATTCTCGTACACATACGTCTGATACCGTGACCATAAATGGAACATATAAGTGATAGGGTCATTGACAATGTTTCTAAAGTTAGCAGTAATTGATACGACACCATTAATCTCACCTGTACCATCCGTCATTGCCCATTGCTCACCATACACACCGGCTTCGCTAGTATATATAGGAGTATCTGGGTCAGGCCATCCTGTAATACTAGTTAGGTTATTGGTTAATAGACAGATGAAAGGATTATTGGGGTCTACCAGATTACTTTTATAATGGTGCAACGAACCGTCAGGGTCTAGATACGCACGGATGGCTCGTTCACGGCTATTTACGTCGTCATTGAGTAATGGGGTTAGCTTCCGTACAGCCTTTATATTATCGTATGATAAGTTTAGTCGCGGCCGCGTGAAAAATGTTAATACTGTGCTCTCGTTGTTCAGTGGTACAGGGTTACCTGCTCCTCTATGGTTTATACCAAAATATGAATTAGTAACAGCCGTGGTCAAGTCCCCATAACCTGACTGCCGGCTAATGTTACGTAGCGCATCTTCAAAGTCTTTTATAACGCCCGTCTGAATTACGCTGTCTGCCGCTTGGTCTTGTTTGGCCTGTACTGGGTCAGCGGGCGTGCCCGTAGTCCCTAAATCATTAATCGCCATCTTATTACTCCAGAAGGATAAGAATTATGTTAGATACTCTTGTAAAAACTCCGCTCGCTGTTATTAATACGATTGCGAGTATTATGCGTCAGGCTAATGCCGCTACCAAAACCGGCGGTTCGCTAAATGAATACACTAAGGCCCTGCGTGTAGAGCCCATCGTATTGATTGACCAATCCGTTGAGTCATTGCCTTACACAGAAGATATACTAAAAACGTGTTTGACCATGTTCTCCGCCTATTATCTACAGGCTGTTGCATTAAGCGTTAACATCGGTAAGGTTGACGTAGCAAAAATGTTTGACCATTTAAACCCTGAACGCCGTGGCGGCTGGATTAGTAATGAGTCATTACGGTTCGGTATTGAGTCCTTTAGTTTAGTCGACCCTGCGACCTATGCCGGCGGCTTACCGCGCTTACGTTTTGAAACTCCGTCAATGGAACGTGTGACAGGCGGTGATATTGAAGAAGCTAAAATTATTTACGATGCAGGCCAAGCGCTTAATAGCCGTGTAAATATTAAACTTGATACTGAAAAAGGCGAGTTGCAAATAACCAGTAAAAGTGCCGATCTTACCGAAGGCAGCGTAGAGCCAGTGCTAACTGGACAGCGCGTAGACAAGAAGGGTTATGACTTTGTAGAGAAGCCGGATTTGGTCGTGGGTAATATATTAGACGTACATATTGAGTCTGACGGCCATAAGGCCATTATACCCATTACTGTCCGTTTACTACCCTCAGTCATCCGTAGTGAAGTGCTGGTTCATATTTTATCCAAGAATGAGCGTAATCTCTCGTTACAAGAACGGTGGCATGAACTCCGTGCAGGTCAAATTCAATTCTGGCGTGACCTTGTATTATGTCAGGACTTGATTGATGAGCATAAAGCGACATTGGTAAAAGACAAGTCTGGTCAGTATCAGGAAATCCTCAAACGCCGTCAAAAGAACCGTGGTGCTGCATTTAAAAGCGGTAAGCAATCAGTAGCAGATGCGTCTAACATTGTCATTATGTCTAACGCAAGCGCTGTTAAATTTGAAGCTGCTTGTGGTGGTCGTTTAAAAGACTTCCGTACACGTGAGCGTGTGTTTGAAGAAACTTACTTGATGTTAATGGTAGTTATCGACCCTGAATGGGAACAAGCAACCATTTACCATCGTGGTATTTCGTTACCAACCAACATCTCTGTTAAAGCTATGAAGCAAAATAACAAGAAAGGTGGCGTGGATGTTAGTGAAGTACTCAAAGCATATCAACTCGGCAATAGCCCTTTATAAGGAACTCATCACATGTCAAAGTTATTGACCTTTCTACAGTCTCTATTGCCCGCCTTTGATAAATCGCGGATTCTAGATAACTTAGATGAAATCGAAACGTCGTTACAGTCTAACACACTGCCGCCATTAAAGACCATTGCCGAAACTGTAGGCGATCGTGCTTTTAAAGACGCATGGACTAAAGGCTTTAACACGGCCTTTTTGGACAAAGTGAAACTCAAAGGTCGGATGCGTGGCAATGCTTACGTTGTTATGCATCAAATCATGGAAACGGTGAATGGGAATATTCCTAAAATCCGTCAGTTGACAGAAAAGCAATTTGCAGACGATGTATTGCGTGAAAGTATGACCATTGTTCGTGCTAACATCCTACAATACATCGAAACGATTGACTTTGCTGTACGTATGACCAATCGCTTGTTAATCTTAACAATGGATTTGGAAGAAGCCGTAGCGTTGAATAAACGCCTAGACATTCCTCGTGCAGAGTTTGTTTGGGTTGAATCGCGTTTAGACGCGTACTACTCAGCCATGCTGATGCTAGCAGGTTCTACTGCTGAGTTAGAAGATCGCTTCAAGAAAATGCCAGACATGGTCATTAATGAATCGAATGCCGCTAACGTTAGTGCAGTAGTTAGCGATGCAGAAACTGATCCATTCCGTTTCGGGTTTATCGGTGTTAAATATAACCCCATTTACCACATTCGAATCGCTGTGGCCGAGTACCAAGTCAAACGTTACAATTTGGCTAAAGAAGAGCGTCAGATTCTTGAGTTAAAACTCATGCGTTTACGCCAGTTAGATGATGGTCAGGCCGATGCTAAACTCCAACAACAAATCGAATATACGGCTATGCGTATTGAAGGTTTGAATTACACCATTAAGAAAATGGAGGAGGACACTAATGCCTAATGCCGTACGTTATCCGCGTGGCTACATGCGGTTTATCCACAGTGAAGGCGTCACTAACGATCTTAAGTCGGTTGATAAAGTCGAATGCGATCAGCAATTAGCTAACCTTTACAAATTATATGTGGGTCGTAACGTTAATCCGGACAGTTGGGAATTCCGCGCGCTTGTAGTAGAGCGTTGTGCCCAGCTTTTCGGTAACTTTACACAATGGTTGTGGACACAACTCACTGCAAACGATAGTATTTATGACTATAATCTAGATTTCCTATTGGATACGGTCACTTACATTCGTACAGGCCGTCGTGCAATGTCGATCTTTACATGGCTAGAACTGTTATTAGAGCAGCCAGAAGAACAACACGGTACGGCATCCAAAGCCCGTGCAGAGCGTTTTAAATTGGCCAACGCATCGGAATTCTCTGATGTTATTAGTCAGTGGTGTGCACATCCGGATGGATTTAATGATATGTTATGTACAGCGCATGTGCTGTTTGGCGTGTCAAAAAGTCCAGTGACGACACCCGTTTAATTTTTTCATTGCAATGAAATTCCCTTGGAGTATAAGAAATGAAGTTATCCTTTTCACAACGTTTAGGTTTGCGTGTCGGTATTGAAGAATTGACCGAAGGTGCAACTGGCGACGAAGACTTAGGCGAAACCGGTGGTACTGTTGTATTACCCGATGAGCCATTGGAAACCTTAGAAGGCGGTTTGGACGAAGCAGGTACTGCCGAAGCCGAAGTAACCGAAGTAACCGCAGAAGCGGAACAAATGGAACGCACCGTCGAAACGATGGAAAAAATTGCAGCAGGTTTAACTGTAGCAATGCGTAATGGTGGTTGTACTGCCGGTGAAGCGTATGCTTACCAAGTAGCCTTAGAATCCGCTTTTGGTCCATTCGGTATGGGTCCATCTGCCAGTGCGTCGTTGGAAAACATCGGCAGTGCTAAAAACCCACGCTTAGAAGCCACACGCGTTACTTTAGAAGGCGTACAAGATACGTTGTATAAATGGTGGGCCGGTTTGGTAGCGATCTGGGAAAAGGCATACGCAGCTATCAAAGGCTGGTTGATGAAAGTGTTTGACACTATTCCTGCCGTTAAAAAGCGTGCCGCTGAAATCGTTGCCAAAGCTAATGCAGCTAAAGGCGCACCAAAGAAAGATAAAATCACTTTCGATGCGAAATCCCTTTGTGTAGGTGCAGGTGCTGTTGACGCTGCTGGTGTAGCAAAAGCTACGGCTGGTGTTGCTGACCTGTGTAACAATGCCCTTATTAAAGATAAAGGCGTTTACGGTGTAGCTACCGCATTGCTCTTGCAAACCTTACGTGACCAAGTCGACGGTAAAATGGCCGAAGGCGCAGAAGATGCGATTGTTGAAAAGTTAGTTAAAGGCATCACTGAAAGCTCTGCTGACCTTAAACCCGCCTCCAAAGATAAATATGGTGGTGATGGTATGACCGCAGTTATTACTGCGCCGTACATGGGTAATAAAGTCATGGCGATTACCGAAGCCAGTGAATTGAAGAAAGATGGCAAAAGCATTGGCATTGCCAAAGCAATCCAACTTTACTCAATGAAACTCACTGACGGTCCTGACACTGCAAATGATGCTAAAGAAGTTGGTGCTGCTGACGCAGCAACAGTTAAAGCGATTGCTTTAGATGTTGGCAAACTTTGCGATACATTGTCTGCCTTCCGTGGCTTGTGGCAGGAACGTGACAAATCGAAATCTCTCTTGGGTTCCGAAGTCAAGAAAGAAATTGATAAAGTTGCTAAAGACAAAGATGGCGGTGCGGATAAAGCAGCTCGTGTAAAAGCGTGTGGTTCTGCAATCCAATCGTATGCTTCCAAAAACAGTAACTTCATGGCTCAGGTTTCTAGCTATGGTTTACGCTGTTCACAAGTTGCGTTGAACTACGCTAACAAGTGCTTGGAAAACATTGGTGAAGGCGCTGCTAAAGAAGAGCCGAAGAAAGAAGAACCAAAAAAAGAAGGCGAAGCTAAGTAATTAGTGTAGTCTGACATACGACTCAGGGTGCATTACGCACCCTGAGTCTATGCCGTTAATTTTAATAAAACCATTAAATACTTTGTATAACTACTACCCATGAGGACACCATGTTTGATATATACTTAAAGGATACATTAGAACAAAGACATACGCACAATGAGTTAGCGTATATTAATAAAGCCATTAACTGGCCAATAGCAGTCTACAGAGCAGATGCACCTATTGAAAACATTGGTGCTGTAATAACAATACCTAACACACCTTGCTTCTACGCCTGTCGTATTGTAGATGTATTAGCTATGGCAATGACTGCCGGATTTGAAACTGACCCCGTCACGCTAACTCACTTGAAAGCCGCAGTGATGCAAGAGTTCGATACACTATTCAATAATCTACGAGATGACCCTAGTCAGTTTCAAGTACATGTGTTTGGTATCGGCGGCAACCTAATAATAGGCACATACCTTACATTGGTAGGTAACGACATTAGTGGCGAAGTCATGTTATTAACTGTACCCGACTTGGAAAACGATATTCAAGAGTTTGGACGTTTCGTATCGCTATACATGGGTGCGTTAATCGAACGGACTAAGCAACCCGTAGCACGCCTACATTAGAATAAAAATGGAGTATATATTATTTTAATGAGTTTACTACATCTTACTCAATAGAGGTCTGTGATGAACATTCATGTTGCTTTACGTGAACGCGGTGTACCGCTCACTGAAAGGGTCGGTAAAGCATACCTATCCAAAGACCCAGATTACGGTACGTTAGTATTGTATCACATCACTGGCACTGCGTTGGATATGCTCAATGCAGTTAACTTAATGTCCACTAAATTTAGATGGCGTAAAGAAACGACTAGCGTGTTAATGCAGTCTATCTACGCTATACTAGGTTCGGATCTACCCAAAGGAGAGTTTATAATTAACCGTAAGACAGTCAATCTTAAAGGTTGGCTAGTTGCAAATGACAACTATGTCAATACTGAGCTTTGGCTATTGCTCTGTAACGAGCACGTGTACACCATGATTAAACCACATTTAGATAATCTCGGAGAGTTTTAATGACTACGATTGCATATGACGGTGTTGTACTAGCCGCCGATGGCTCGGCATTTATTGCCAATCTACAACAACCAATAATCAAACACCGTAAACTGGTATTGGCTAACTTAGCAGATGTTGCTAAGCAGCGCATGGGGTTATCGCGATTACCCGCAGATGCTACATTGTGTTATGCCTTCTGTGGTGACGTTGAAAAAATCAACGAGGTGCTCAGTTGGATGCATTACGGCACTGACCGCCCTAGACTAGATGACAATACTGCTGACTTCGGCTTGATTGTAATGCAAGGCACAGGTCGCGTCTGGATACTGTTGCCTAACCTAACAACATACGAAACGATGGCTCCAGTAGCCTCTGGTAGCGGTATGAGATATGCTATGGGTGCTTTACATGCAGGTGTATCGGCAGTTGATTGTATTAAGCAATCAATTGTACATACGGCAAACGCAGGGGTTGGAGTAGTAACATGGGATTCATTAACCGATGAATTAACCAGTGCACATCCTACCTTAAAAGCAATGATTGATACACAGAGGCTGAATCATGGTGTTTAATGAACTTGACGCATTAGTGCGTGCACGCGAGTCATGGTTAGGTACTCTGCGTACGATCCATATTAAACACCCGCACTCCAGCGGGATGTTGACTATGTTACATGCTGGTACTGATCGCCCAATGCAGGGTATTGCCGGTGTTTATTATTTCGAGTCTTTGACCCGTGACGATATTACACGCGCAGTCAGTGCAGCGATGATTACCCTAGGTAATAAACAACATCAACAAGTCATGCGCATCGTTGCTGAGGCAGTCGGTTTAATCGGCTACAAACCACCCAAAGGTGAGTTGAGTAATGACTCTCTGTTAGTGGATATTAAAATCATGGAGGTGTCTGGTAGTAACAAATGGTGGTGGCAACGTACAACTTACACTGTGGCGCTGTTTGTGGCTACCGATGAGTACGCACGCCACGTACCGCCTAAAGTAATTTTACCAAAAATGCACTCGGGTGGCATGCTGGCATAATGCAACAGGGGACTTAGTCCCCTGTTTTACTATATCTTTTTTTTTTGAGTGATTGCTATGACAGACACAGCGCAATACATTAGTGAGAGTCACATCGGAAATGCCATCAGTGGTGTCCGTACCCGGCAGTGCAGTGCATATATCGACGAGTATCGTCGCCTATCTGTAGTACGCCTGTCCGGCGTGCCATTAACTGATGCAGTATTATTATTTCAAACATTAACAGCTAGCAATCAACAAGACATTAAAGTAAAAGATTTTACAGCGATGTGCGATAGCATTGGCGCTAGACAAATTGATGGTGAGTTTGGATTTATAAAGTCACCAGATAGTGATATCCCATTTATGCTGTTGATTAGTTCGGACTCAGTAGAACGCTATTGCGTTAATTTAAGATTAGTATATCCATCAGAGGCTGCTGCATATAAATCGATTGCTGATTCCATTCGTTATCAATTTGGTTTGAATATGCTGTTAGCCCTATAGGAGGCTGTATGCAACACGCTATTGTAGAAATACCCAACATCGAAGAGAACATTGCCCGTCCAGTCGTCTATGAGATTGTACGTGATATCTGCGGTCGCATTGGTATATCAGAAGACATGGCACGGGCTGTGCGTTTTATCGGGTCAGGTAATGCCTTACCGATTAAAGGTAGTACGCTAGATGATCGTGGTCAATTAGGTCGTCTGCCCGGCGATGAATACATCACGATTAGTCATGAAGAAGAATACGATGAGAACTATGCCATGTCTGTGGCTACGTTCCAGCCTGAAACACCACCTGTGTTCTTAGACCGTAATTTAGGCGTGATACTAAAGCCAGTCTACCAACGCATTAAAAACACAATTACGATTAAATTAGTAGCGGCGGATAAAACCTCTGCTGATAACATTACATCGACATTGAAGCGACGCTTTAGTCAGCGTGCAATGGAACAAACGCATGTAGTCAATTACAGCTGGCCTATACCTGATACGTTGTTAGCCATCATGTTAGAAGTACATCGGCTACGCGAAGCTAACCGGGGTTATGGTGAGGACTATCCACATTGGTTAAAGCGGTGCTTTGTTAAGCGTATGGCGGTCATCACTGCGCAGGACGGATTGCAAGCTAGATTCGTGATTCGTGAGCGCCAGTTACAAGTACAAGGATGGCCTGAGTTCACTGACCAGCCCCCTAAACAACAACGCGAAACAGATGTAGGCACATGGTCTGTAGAGTTCAGCTATTTGTTCTCATACGACCGCGTAGAGTCTATGGTTATCCAGTATCCGATTATGGTACATAACCAACTCATGACTAATCGGTATTACGATACGTTTGTTGCAGAAGACTATCGTCATGTGCTGCGGTTCTACACATCGAGTATGCAGGCGAGTATACCTAACTTAGGTATTCCATCAGGATTAGAAACATTAATCCGTCAAGGTGCAGTAAACGTACCTGCGTTTGATAGATGGTCGCCTAATGTAACACCCGGTCGGTATACTAATGCATTGAACATCATGCTGCAAGTAGACCCTGCAAATCCGCGTGCGTTATTGAGTTTGACTCAGTTAGGAGACTGGGATTTCTTACCAGATGTGATTCGATATTTACGCCAACGACCGCATTCCATTGTTGCACCATTTCAAAGTCTGTTTAACGTGCAGCTCTATCGCAATAACTCATTGCTGGATGTATCACGTATTATTGTGTCTGAGGATTTAGACCTGCACTATAGCGAAGACCTAGACGAACGTTATGTATATCATTTATCGATTAACATGTTGAATGATATTCGCTTAGCAGACTATCGGTTACTAGCGGAGTTAGCACATGAGGGGGCTTTTGCGATACGGTATTTGCAGGCGCTGATACCATCACTGGCTAGACTAGCCCCCGGTACAAACAACGAGATCCCTTTGTTTGATAGTCAAGGTAATCTACAACGTCTACCACGCGTATTACCGACTGGTGCATTGCACCCGTATGAAATGCGTCAGGTAGTAGACCACGTGGTACTAAAACCCGGTACAAACCGCAGTGACTATACATGGCGACTCGTCGCTAGCCTATTTATTACGACGGAGCAGTAATCATGCCTATTGTTAGTTTACCCGAAAACCCTCCCGAGCAGCCTATACCACCGAAACCTACGGTACAGGTTGTAGCACCCAGTTATAGACACAGTGTAGTAGACACTACGCTCACGCCGCATAGCTCTTTGATTACCTATATCGAAGGCAGTAATTTCTACGGTGATTGGTACAGTCAGATTGTATCAGGTGATGAGGAACTATCTGAGTTCCAGCCCAACCAAATGCCGCCGTACCAACAGTACCACAAAATCATTAAGCTACAAACTAAATTACCCGATAGTTTGTCGTTCAGTACAGATGCAGAAACCAATGTATTAACTGTATCTGGTACACTGACGTTGTTCCCGCATTTAATTCCTAATCGCGGTGATGTGTTTATTGCCGACGTAGGTGATGGACGGGCAGGTCAGTTTACAGTGACTAATGCTACTCAACTGTCGTACTTCAAAGAGACATGCTACTCAGTTGATATCGTATTAGCCCGTTGGGTTGATGCCGCGTTAATCGCTAAGTTAGATGAACGTGTGGTTAAGACCAGTTACTTTGTTAGTGACTTCTTAATTTACGGTAAGAACCCAATCATTGGCGAAGAGCGGTTAATCGCACAATCTACGATTGCTACATTCCGTAAAGAATTGTTTGCGTTGTATAACACACAGTTCTTTAGTAATGAATTCCATTCGTACTTAGCACCCGGTCAAACAGAGTCAGCTTACGATCCTTACGTCAATCGTGCAATTCGTGGTATTTACGATACACGTGAACATCCTAACCTACTTAAGTTGCGTATGCAGAACGTAGATGGTTTAGACAACACTGTGCAGTACAGTTTATACGATGCGATTATCTATCGTGACCGTACACGTCTAGCCGAAGCGTTTCGTGAATACATGGTAATGTCAACGAGTTTCTTTAACGCGCACATTAACTACAAAGCGATTTATTATAGCGGCATCAAAAACGTTATTTGCGCTAAGACTAACGTACTGAACGTAGACCACGAGTACACGCAGACGTACCCGTTGGCTGGTAATCAATTGCAGAATCTAAATGACTTTGCGATTGACGTTGCATCAGCATATTACCTCAATGCTATTGACGAGTTTCTGTATCCCGGTGATACGCCGCTACCGCCCACTAGCGTGTTTATAGCGGATGAAGTGCCGTTAATACATGCAATAGTGTCTACACCGTACTATGTGTTCTCTGAGGCCTTCTATAACAACGATTACGCAGGGTTTAGCAAGTTAGAACACCTTGTATCGGTTTATTTAGATACAGGCGATATTAACCGTACAGTGCTGTATGGCTTCTGTCAGTCTGTACGTGCATGGGGTCGATTAGAGAAGTACTTTTACATCCCTGTGTTACTTATTTTACTTAAAGCCTCGGAGCGCCAATCATGATAGCAAGCACGGCATACCAGTTGTTTCATCGGCATTTTGCCGTGCGCGTACCTAACATGTTTTGTTACAGTATCGCCCAGATCGAACAGATCGGCAGACACACTACGGGTAATCGTCAGATAGACGATGAGTTGGACAAAGTGCCTCGTGATATGTTACTGACACCAGTGGCTATCATGACGTATTACGAAGAAGGCTCACCCGTGTGGTTTGATACACGGCAAGACGTATCGGATATGTATCGTCTGATTATCGAACACTTAAATAACTGGAACTATTTATTAAGTGTGCATTTGGATGTAGACCATCCACCAGCTGAGGATTTCATTCGGCTGGATACGTTTGCTGAGGCGATATTCCCTTTAACTATTTTTACGGTCGAACGACCCATGCAGTTGGGATTGCAAGCTAAGTTAACTGGACTCGGTATTGGTAATCGCAGAGGGTTCTCTCGAATCCGTAATGCTATCGCCAATGACGGAGCAAATGGTACTGCGGTAAATCCCGCTGTCGCTAAACTTAGACATCAGTCGTGCATACTGCAATTGATTAATCGAATCGATACGTTGGGTGGCCTATGAACATTACAGAAACCGCTATAAACCGTGAGATCAACGCCATTGTAACCGGTGGCACTAAGCCTGTGTTTTACCAATGGGATGTCCAGATACACGCGGGTGGTAAAACCATTAAACCCGTTACCGTAATGGATACAGAAAAGATTGCAGATTACCTTAGTGCGTATACTGATGTACATAGCGTTGAAGTGATGATGATGCAGGGTGATTACACGCAAGATGTATTACCGTTTAAATCAGACTTGTTTATTACACTGCGTAAGTTACCCTTGGGCGAACAGGTAAAAGCAACTGAGGATAAATTCAGTCCAATCGAATCCTTTCGATATCGCGCAACGCTGTATGATAATAGCTCACCGCTGTTAGAGGGTAACACACCCAACACGCGAGATAAAGAAACGGCTAACCGTACCAACACCATGAACGTACGTTTCTTTCTAATCGATCCTGTGCTAGAACAACTCCGTATGCAAAGCTGTGGGTTTATACTGCGTGATGCGTCACCCGTCGATGCAGTGACATGGTTATTAACTAAGTACAGTAAAACACAAGTTGTAGATGCAGCTAGTACAATCAAAGGGACAACAGTTGCCCCTAATGCAAATGCAGTCCCGCGTAAGCATATTGTTATACCGCATTTAACGCCGTTTGTTAAAGTACCTGATTTAATACACCAAAAAACAGGCGGCGTATATGCAACTGGATTCGGTTTTTATTTACAGCGCGGCTACTGGTATGTGTACAGCCCATTTGACCTAAAGGCTTACGATAGATCATTTAAAACATTAACAGTGATTAACGTACCGGCCAATAGACTACCGAACCCTGAACGGTCTTACCGTACAACTGATACGCAGTTATTGGTATTAGCTACAGGTGATGCTAAGCATTATGACATTACTGAGCAGTTACAGCTCAACCAAGGCAACGGCGTGCGTTTTATGGATGCTAAACGTGCATTTGATACTTGGGGTACGGTACGGGATAATAAGCTCATTATTGAGCGTGCAGCAAACGTTACAGAAGCATTAGTAGAAACACGAGATACTAATCTAAACTACATCAAAGAAACAGCCAGTCGGTTTACAGTGAACAGCGCTAAAGAACTCAGTGATATCGCTGCACGGTCGGGTAGTATTATCGAACACGTTTGGGAATCCTCTAATCCTGATCTACTATACCCCGGCATGCCTTGTAAACTCATGTTCTTACAAGCCGGACAGGCTAAAGAGATATACGGTGTGCTGATTGGTGCACACAGTTACAGTACAGCCGACACCAAAGGGATTAACAATAAACGATACAGCAGTAAAACAGTACTGCGGCTGTTTATCGAACGACAATTACCGGGAGATACATCATGAGTCAACGATTTATTTGTGCACACATCGAGACCCCAGAGCAGGTCTTTACATGGTTAATAGCCAACACAGGTTCAGTAAAGCCCAGCACCGTGTATAACAAAGCCATTTCACTCATGGTGTATTTAACCAACGGTCAAATAAAATATGCAACAGCAGCGGCATGGTGTGACGTGCCAGACGACATGGACCAAACTAAACTATTTGCTATCTACGATGCATTAGGTAAAGTCTTTAAAGATATATTTAGAGATAAAAGCCCTGATGTGTTGACGGTACAATCAGTAACTGTATTGGGTATTAAAAACTTAATCAAGTGAGCTATCATGTATAAAATCCCACACGGGTATTTCATTGCAGTAGAGGGTGTTGACTTTGCTGGTAAATCTACATTAGTACCGGCATTAACAGAATGGCTAAAGGGATGTGTGGATAATGTGGTTAGTACAGGCGAACCCGGCGGTACACCATTTGCTAATGCTATTCGTGCAGTGTTTAAAGGCGATGTATCGCAGCATGTAAGTCAAACAGCAATGGCGTTATTAGTTAATGCGGCTAGACATGACCATGTCTTGACAGTGATTATTCCCGCATTAGCAAATCAGTCTATTGTGGTAAGTGATCGATATGTGTGCTCTACGTATATGTATCAACACGATGCCACTGAGTTAGATGCCATCTGTGAAATCGGTACGGCAGGACTAGTGCCCGATTTAACAATCCTACTTGATATTGATTACTTAACGTACACGCAGCGCATGCCACAGCGACGACGGGAACATGACCATTTAGATTGCATGGACATTGAACTGTTTACTAAACGCCGTAATGCAATGTTGGAGTTTAATAACGTCTACCCATTCAATACGTTGTTAATCGACGCTAATGGCCTAACTCCTGCTGAGGTACTCGACCGTTGCGTAGTGTGCCTTACTGAGCGTTTTAAAGCGATATGTCAATAACCTAGTGATGCGCCTCGGCGCATCACTATGCCGTGACTCCATTTTATTTTAAATATACATTATTTTAATGAGATTAGCTTCTCAATACTATTAAACCTTTGGAGATTATAACTATGACGTGGTATATAACCGTAGACATGGTTTACGGTGCTATCTTACGATATTACCGTAAACAAGCTAAGCTAACACAACGAAGTGTATGTAGTACTTATGGCGTGACTAATACAGTTTACTCGCGCTATGAACGCGGCGAACTCCCTGTCCCCGCAACATTCATCTTTATGCTAGTTAAACGTTTTGATAAATCATATGCCGAAGTTGCACGGCACGTTGTTGAATTAGAACGTTCACTTAGCCAACACGAAATACATCTGTTAATCGCTCCACCTGTTGATGAAACTTTTATAGTGGTGCGGCAATCAGTTATAGATTCGCTTATTAAGTATGCACGTAGCATATTAACCATAAAACTAAAGTCCGAGGGACGTAAAAATGCAAAATAATCAAACACAAGAACAATCATTACCTCAACGCAGTCTAATGGATTCAATGCTTTTAATAGGCATAGGTATTCTATCGGGATTCCTATTGGCTGTGGTATTATGGTGCATTGCATTCTACATGCAGTGGCTATAGACTGATATTAAATACAGTAAGGCATTTGTCTTACTGTATTTTTTTTATGCCGTCGGCTATGATTCCACTTTATTACAACAATATATTAGTTGTCCGAGTAAGTACCCTGCTTACTCAATTATTAAACCTCGGAGATTAACATGCCTAAGAAAACCCGTACGTATAAAGTGACTACTGCACTTAACAGCAAAGACTCACCATCCACAGGTATGGTAACTGCTTACAGTGGTCGTTCACCGTGGCCTAAAGCAATTAAGCAATACATGTACTTAGAGGTACAGGACTGCCATTCTAAAATCCGTCTGCATAACTCGCAGATAGATACGAAGGCAGACTTCATTAAGAAAATGCGCCGATTACGTGACGCACTGAATGATTACATCGAACACCTAGAATCGTAATCACTACTGGGGCTAGTCCACTAGCCCCTATTTACTGCGATTCCAAAAAATCTCAAGTATATATTACTTTAGTGAGAGAGTTATATTAAGTCTTCCTTTCTCATCCCTTTTGATAAGACTTTACAGGTAATACGACCATGAAAACTATTTCTAAATCCGCTAAAGCAGCAATCGCCAAAAAATCCAACCGTGCCATCTTCGCTGCGGTAGAACGCTATAGTGTAAAGTGCGCCATGTCGATTCTTGGCCTTAGTGAAACAGTGTGGAAACAACACGCTGTAGCTAGCCGTGAATTATGTAACTCATCAGAGCCATTGATTAAATGGGTAGGTGAAGTAAACTTACATGCCTGCAAGTTGGCGACAGACGTAATCGAGATTACTTATAATACTCTCGAAGAACAGGTAGGTCCTGAACAGTTTGCCTTAATCTGCAAAGACTTCGACTTTATCGATTCCGATGTTCAAACCACGGAAGAGATTAAAGAGTATTGGGCTAGCACCGGCCCTACTGTTGTAGCCAAAGCCGGCCGCATCACTAAGGAAGACATCCGCCAACATATGGCGGCTGTTGCAGAGTAAACGGCATAGACTGATAGAGCGCATAATGCGCTCTATCAGTCACTCTTTTTTTTTTGGCTATTTAAAGCTAATTGTAACACTATCAAATACTAACACCATTGTAATGATACCGAGTATACTACCAGTAACAACATTTAGGATACACCTACTGTGTCGATGCTGATAATCAATGGGATCCATTATATCAGCCTGACTACGTAAACTAAGTAACGCAAAGAACCGCCCAGTAACAATCGATGTAAACGATGCAGTCATGATTATCAATGACCCAATGTATACAGTAGTCCCTGTAGCTTTAGGTGCTGCATATGCCATGATATAAACCATTTCGCACAACGCTACGGCATAAGCGATAAAGTACCACGGAGTAATCTCATATCCGCTACGGATATCATCTGCCACATGTGCCACAGTAACCATTACAGTTATTGCTGCCAATAGGCAGAATAGTAAATCATTCACTTAAGTTCTCCCGCATAAGTAAAAGGAATGTTGTGGTAGGCTGCCACCTTAGCCAATATCTCTACTAATACAAAGCGATGGCAGAAATTAGTAGAGTTACAGTAACACGCTACCACTGCCCGTTCCTGTGTTAAGAAACTAATCCATTCCGTCCGACGTGTACGATAACTCTCACGCATTAGGTCTGTATAGATAGCAGTGTACTCTGCGTCAGTTAGCTCACCGTCTTTATGTCTACGTACAATATCCCACGTAGGTTTAAACGGCGAGTTACCGCCTGACTTTACAGTGGTGTCGTACATGAGTAACTGTTCACGTATAGCAGCCTTATAATGGGCTATCTGCAAAGTGTATAGTTTCATATGCCGTCATACCACGCGTTCTCACCGCCTTCATTAGCTACCTTACCACCAACAGACCGACGAGAGGCATCTATCTTTAATACATCGTCTGGAATCGTCCCGACTTCTTCAAAACGATATACCGTATAAAGGTCACGGTCAGGTGTTATAATCCCCAAGGGTTTACGATGTTTACCGCGCTGGAACGTTAAGTAACTAACGCCATTGGATTTAACAATATGTTGATAGATTTCCATATCAACTTCTTGGTCGATTGTACGACAACCGTCATAGTAACCTTTGTTAGCAATTTCTTGTACAAAGTTATCAATACCCAAACGCGTTAACTGCTTAGCCTCAGTAGACAACTGATGCGGTGTAACAGTGATGATACCACGCTTAGCAGTGAAGTTACGGACACGGCGATACAAGTCACGTATCTCTACACCCGCTGGGCCTTGGGCACAACCTTTCTTAGACATCATAGGCAGATAGTCTAAGTTCAACATAACAACTTCGTAACCCTCTGCTTCAAACCGTTCAATCCGTTCAAACAAATCACGGTAGGTAAACTCACTAGGGTCGATGTGGCACATGTTAATGTACCAACCACGGTTCTGGAGTCTATCGATTACAAACCGAGTAGCCTCATCAATATCAATCGTACGTGGGTCACAGAACAACCCTGTTTCATTCTCTACTAAACTACGGTAGATATCGACCATATCTTTTTCGATAGGGTTTTCAAAGCTGATACGCATTAACAGCGGTTTCTTGTTAGGGTCACGTAAACGAGGTGTGTTATAAATAGCCGCAGACTTAAACATCTCTAGCGTAGTACCAGATTTGAAGTTATGTTGTAACGCACCGATAACAATGAACTCACCGCGACGAGCACCATTTGTAGGACCAAACAAACGATTGAAACCCTGCCACCCAAAACGAATAACACCCGCATCTTCTAACTCACTCGCACTACGTTTAAAGACCCCTTTAACAGCGTCCTCACTATTAAACATAATGTCACTCACCACTGATGGATGAGAGATATCTAATGCGTTGATGTTACTGAATGGCTCTAGCGTTTCACTAATCTCTTTAACAAAGAAACGCCAGTCTACACCATCGGTTTGAAACCATGCTTTAGTATAGGCAGCTTTTAGAATGTCCTTTACTTTGGCTTGGTTGATGTAATCATTCAGGATTCGACGGTAAGCTAATATCGTATGTTTAAGCGAGGACTCTTCGTAATCCGTACCGATTGATGAGTAGAACGCATCATAAAGTCCGTGGTCATTGTTTACGTTTACACGTAGACGCTGTAGTAATTCTTTGGTGTCGTAAACAGTATCGATTGGGTTAGCGGCCATCCATCTCGCTGTTTCACGCATCGCAATTAGTGGGTCACGCCCGAAATCATTGCCAGTATAGTTATCCGGCAATTTAATATGAGTCAAGATAGCATTTGTCAGTACCGTTGACGGATTGCTCTTATCAGGCAGTTTACTCTCTAGATAGAGTAACGTTATTATTTTCACGAGTAATAATTTGGTATCCATGTTACACCTTTGTTAACGAGAATAAATGATATGATTACACCACAGAGTATGGCTAATTTGAAATTAGTGTTGATCCCCACGTGGCTTACGGATGTTATGTCTGCAAAACAAAAGCCGCTTCGCTACTGTTTAGATATTCATGCGCTCTCTCGCATACTATCAGAAAACGACGTAGCTTTTTACGTAGCGATTAATACTTATTTGTATGAGCATTTGAATCAGGCTTTGCGTAATACGTTTCAGCCTGTACAGTTGTTAAGCCCTTTTGAATATTTACTACCCGATGCGACTGGTGCTTACCCAAACGAATCTGATGTGCGTGATGGCTTAGCTAAAATCACAGGCCTGATTAACGGACAGTATGCCTTAGCGGAGAATCGCCCTTCCGGTTTCAACTTGTTGGATATCCTACCACATAATGAGATCTTGGAATTAAAAAATAGCCCGATCGAAATTGCTAGTTTGAATTTCGAAGTGCAGATGTTAGACATCGACGTGTTTGGTATTACGTTCTCGCGTAAACTCCCGACAGAGAACTTAGACAAACAAACGTCTGCTTGTTTGTACAAAACATTAGGTATGCTAACTGGACTATACCCATTCCCAGAGGTAGTTCAAAGTGGCGTATTTAAAGCTTATGCTAATATCAGCCGGAAGTTTGGCTAAAAAAGCATAATACTATAGGGTAAGTGTATCCCTTTTACTTCCACGAAACCGTGCGAAGCGTACAAAACTGTAAAAAAGTATTATTTATATGGGCTTGTGCGTTCAAACGCTTCCAACAACATCCGTCAGAAGGATTATTTAATTATGTTTCAGAATCATCCCCTTTTTAAGAGCAGTGAAGCTGTTGCGTTAAACCGCGCGGTAACACAAGTGGCAACAAAAATTACCAGTGGCGCAGTAACAACGGATACAACTAAAGGCTTAGTGTCTTTAGAATCAATCTCGATGCCAGAGCGTTCTGCTGTACAACGTACTCATGCTGACTTCGTGAATGTCCTTAAAGATATTTTACGTGGCGATGGCATTAGCCTTGAAAACATCGACAGTCCTGATCTGTCCAAACGTCCTTTTACTGATGCTCAGTTAGACGCCGGTGCTGCTGCAATGATGGCTGCTGGTAACCCAACTGCTTATGCTGCACGTGCAATGTCTGTACAAAACGTACCAGCAATGGAAGGCGTTCAGGTGTTCGACGGCAGTTTCTCTAGCCAAACTGCATGGTTGACTTCTGAATCCAAAGTTGACATGCAAGCATTTGATGATCGCGCATTGACTCCTAACTTAGGCTTCAACGTTATTTTCAACATGGCTGCTGCTCGTCAAGACGAATTCGGCGAAACGTTCTACCCAACTTTGGTTACTACACCTGACCAAAACGGCGTTGCGTTCTCCTTACGTAAAATCATGTTCTATAACGAAGTACGTCATTCGTTAAGCGGCAAACCAACTAACTTCAACATGTTGAACTTGTTGGATGCGTTTGTTGACGCTAGCCTGTTGTCTCAGCCATTAATTGACGCGATTCCGTATCACGTTACTGGCAATGTCGATAACAACGCTAACTTTGTTGACACTGCGGTTATCGCACCGTTCCCAGCTGTTGCCAATGGCGTAACATTCAATACCTCTGCTCTGAAAATGGGTTTAGAAATCGATCTGTTAGGTTTGGCTCAGAACCCAGGCGTATCGCCTACTGGTACATTCGACAGCTTCGATAGCTTAGACCATCGTTTAGCGTTGAAACAAGTGTACTTGCGTGTCGTTAATGCTGCTGCTGTAACCAGCATCATCCCTATTAATGTTAGCGGTTTAAACCGTATCCAGTACTTGAAATCTCAAGAAGGCTTGGATCGTGAAGTTAACTTGAACTTCTACACAGCTGACATTCCGTTGACTGGTACTACATTAGACGTCGCTGGTGCTGCCGCTGCTGCATTAACATACTTGACTGGTGGTACACGTAACACATGGATTGTTCGCTTGAAGTTCAGCGTAAACGGCCGTGCTAACTTGCAGTTCGGTAGTGTACAAGCCGTTGCTTCTGCTGTGTCAATCGACAGCGTATGGAGTGACACTGGTAACCACACGTTGACTCAGATTACTGATACAGCGTTGTTGAATGCTCTTAAAGCTGACTTGGCTAGCTTGGAGTTAATCGGCTATACATTGACTGCTCGTCGTGCTAACTTAAACCGCCGTACCATGGGCATTTTGGTTAACACACAAGAAATCAATGAAATCCACACGATTCCATTAGGCACACCAATCACTGCAAACAACCCAGTGACACAAACGCAAACTGCAACTGATATTACTGCACCAGTTACTGCTGCTCGTATTATCAACAGCAACAATGCAGTGACCAAAATCATTGAGTACGCATCTCAATTGTCAGCGTTGAAGTTCTCTTACGACCGTAAAACACCCGTACCGAACATTCAAGGTATTGCTCGCAATATCATTCGTCCGTTCTACGAGTACAACACGTTCGATGCGGCTACTGCTATCAACAGCATTAAGTCACAAGACCGTTCGTTAGACTTCTCTGCTGCATTGATTGACCGTATCCGTGAAATCGTGTACCGCATGTATCGTGAATCTGGTTACCAACCAGCGTTAGATGCAATGTTAGGCCACACTGGTGAAAAACCAATGGTCATCATTGGTACTGATCCAGTTATTGCTCGTCACTTAATCGTGCCCGGTGATACTCGTTTGGCTTCTATCGGTTTTGAGTCACAAGTTGTGACCAGCATGGATAGCCGTATGTATGGTAAAATCTTTATCACTTTGACACGTCAAGGTAATAAAGCAGGTGAGCCATTAACGTTCGGTTGCATGCCTTGGATGCCTGAACTCGCTGCAACAACGCAGATTACCCGTAACGGTTCTACTACGATTGAAACAACGATTCAACCGCGTGCAATGCAAATCAACTTGACACCGTTATTGATTGAGATCCAAGTCGAAAACTTGGCTACAGCAATCGGTAACAGCTTGCCAGTACCAATGAAAACGATTCCTTAATCTTTTTCTGACGGTGGATGCGTTAAAAGGCCGGCTCACGCCGGCCTTTTTTCTATGCCCTCGTCCCAAGTTTTATTAAGTATATAATATCTTACTGACACATAGTCAGGAGGTTATTATGTCCCCGAAATATAAGATACCTACGCCAGTAGACGTAGATATCGTAGAGCCTCACCATATTGCATTAGACCCACGGATTGACAATGAACGTAGTAATGGCTATGCCTGCACTGCATCGTATGTTAATGGCACAGGGCATAATGTCGTTATCACTAATCGCACGGGCATTGCAGTTACATTACGGCCATCCCAAGCAATACCCTCTGGTGAGTTCCATGTATACATTAATTATCGTCTAGGTAATAATGCTGTATTTACCCCCCACAGTTTAATCCGTCAGGCTACAGAGTCTTTACCTGCTGATCTACGCGCTATTAAAATATCGTTAGAGCGCCTGAAAAAATTAGATAAACCATTATTCGGCGAGTGCTCAACCGCGTTTGATATTGTCTATAAAGTACCCAAGGAGTTATTTGAGTTATACGCTGATGCGATACACATTACGCCACTAGGCCTAACGTTATCTATACCGACTGACGATGATACAATTGTTGTAAATCCAGACAGTCCTAAGGGACGTGAATTACTGGACGGTGAGACTCCATCGATACCCGGCCTCTCGTATCGAGTAGAAATTAACGACCCCGACAAAAGATATGGAGTCCGTTATCTAAATATCATCGGCCGTGTGTTTCGTATTGACCCTACTATAGACCATACTAAAGTTGAAGGCGTGTATATTTATACCAACTCAACAGACGTACGGCCACAAGCTCGCTTAAAGAACCTGTATGACTTTGCTGATGCAGACACAGCGTTACGGTTATACCGTAGCTATGAAGATGCATTACATCATGGCGATATAGCAGCGCAGCAAACTCGTGACTTTGAAACTGAAAAGCATGATATGCGAATGGAAGCATTGCAAGCCGAACAAGAAAAGAATGCAACTGCCACTCAGGCAGCGTTAATGAAAGCAATGATGGATAGATTCGGACAGATGGAAGCTAATGCACAAAAGCAACATGAGTTGTATGTCAATAGCCAACAGCAGTTAGAGAAACAACGCGATGACCAACTTAAGCGTGACCGTGATGAGGCTACTGCCCAACGTAACGCCGATCGATCAGACCGTGAGTCCGACCGTAAGGAACAGTTAGAATACATTAAATGGTGTACTGCCGCAGCAACCGCAGTGACTGTACTATTGGTTATTTTAACAAAACCGAACAAAAAACAATCTTAAGAGGCCACTATGGATGTCAATTTATTTAAGCACATGTATCGCGACCGATCAAAACACAACACTCAGATTACCCACGGGTTTGCTTATAGCGAACTAACTGGTGTAGAGGATTATATCAACCGACTAATCCGATGTGCTGAACTACGTTACCCACCAGAGTTTCGATTCAGTCACGCTGAGCGTTGTACGCCACAAGAAGAAGTACAATTTGCCACTATGCGCAAAAATACTCGGCAGTATATCGACTACAGTCAAAATGACGTCTATTTAGTGAAGTTCTTCTTTACGTTCCAAGGTCGGTTATTAAAGCCACGCTTTATGTATTTACCCTTCGGTACTAAAGGTGGCTTGATTACTTTAATGGGCAGTACGTTTCAGATCAGTGCTGTACTGGCAGACATTGCTATCTCCGCTGGAGACAGTAGCGTTTACGTACCATTGAACTTAGACAAGCTAACCTTCTATCGTTTGTTGCAGCCGTTCTATGAGGACGGCAGACGCGTACTCACCGGAGTCATCCACAGTGAAGTCTATCACAATGCCAAGAAACCCGGCTTGCGTAAAACAATCACTGCGGACTCTACCGTAGGACATTACTTGTTTGCTAAGTATGGCGTAACTGAAACGTTCCGTTTGTACTTTAACACACACGTTGTTATTGGTGATGCCTCGACGATTACGCGCGATAACTATCCTAAAGAAGATTGGATTATCTGTACGTCTCTATGCCTTAAACCCTATGGCGTAAAGACTAAGTACTATCAACCAACTGACATCAGACTAGCAATACCACGATTGCAATACAATGCACGAGTGGCTTCTGTGGTCGGTGCTTTCTTTTATATCGTCGATCGATTCCCTGACGTATGTAAAGTAGAGTATTTGGATAGTCAACAACACTGGCGGATTTTATTAGGACATATTATCTTTGCCTCAGATGAGTCCGAGGGTAAGTTGTTGAATAAGATTGATGCGCATATGAATTCATTGGATGGTTATATCGATGCAATGTCTCAGGAGTGGTTAGCCGAAGACGGTGTAATGGTAGATAACGTCTATGAGTTGTTCACTGAGATTTCTAATAGTTATGCTCAGCGTACGACAGATGCGGCTGCTACGTCAGCGACTATGTTTGGTAAACGGTTAATGGTATTGCGTTATGTCTTAATTGACGTTATCAAAGATATCTTTAACATGATGTTTGCATTGCAGAACGCTGCTAAGAAAGGATTAACGGAACGGGATATTGACAATGTGTTCAAAAAGAACTTTCGTCCATATACTATTTTCCGTATTAATCATCAACACGGCGAGGTAGCATCTATTGCAAGTCCATCACCGTGTATGTCGTTTAAGACCACGGCTAACATGATTCTGCAAACTAATATCACGCAGGGTACGTCGGTAGCCAAAACAAACATTGTCACATCAGCGAACGTGCTACATGCATCGATTGCTGCCGTAGGTCAGTTTAACAACTTACCTAAAACCGAACCCACCGGTCGTTGTCGTGCTAATCCACATATGCAACTCGACGAACGCGGTATTACTCAGTTGCCTGAGTACCTCACGCCATTGATTGAACGCACACAGAGCATCATCAATGGTAAATACACTAACGGAGCGAATGAATGAACATTATATACACGCCACAAACAACAATAGATGCGCTAACAGCAGGTTTGCTGTTAGCCATGGAATGCGAATTAACCAATCGTGCATACGAGTGGGTTAATGATCCTGCAATGGTTATTCAACACATTACGGATTGTGAAGCAAAAGCGCAGGATTGTTGCGTAGTGTTCTTGCGTTATGAGGAAGACACGGTTACACCAGATGCAGCTGCGGCATATGTGTTAGCCCGTAACACACGTGACTCTGTGCATCGTTTAGATGCCATCTGGGTTACTGCTCCGCGCGCGGAATCGCTCACGTGGGAAACTACGGAGTTAGCACACATTCGTCCGCATGTAGATACCTTGTTTAAGAATCCGCTATTGTTTCTATTGCGGGAATTTTTAACCGTATCACGCAATCCGACTCTGGCATCACTCAGTGTCGTGTTTTTAACACGTACGCCACGCGCATTCAAGTTAGCTGCCCGGTCTTTAGATCTCGATTCGTATCTGCATACGCAGAGCCGTACGAATCGTGTACTGATTGCCGAAGCGATGGAACAGATTCTAACGCGTAAGGCAATAATCGAGTTAAAAGACGGCACGTCGATTGAAGCAACTATGTTCGATAGCGTCAATGAATTAGCACTATATAAAGTAGCGCTGGTACACGACGGTTTAACGCACACGTCTGTTGAGGCTAAGTGCTCTGATGCGTGGTATGGATATGTCATTACCGAGACAATACCTAACATCGGTACAATCTCTACGTGCTGCGTGCGTAATACTAATCCCGAGGTTACGATAGAGAATAATTTCTATCGTCGTAACTATGCAGGCTTCTACACCATCACTGACCTCAACATTTAACAACAACTAAGGATACGCCATGACAACTATCGTATTACATAACGGCCGTAGTGCTTCCTATATCGCAGCATCACTAATCCACCGTATGAGTCCTGATACTTATATCATCGATCTCATTGCTGCCATTGCTAAACGACATCAACAGTCTAGTAGTTACTGGACAGATGCTGATGTCGTTATTGTAGGGGATATTCCACCGCTGCGTATTATCCGTGATTGCCTTAAGTCTGCACGGTCACTCGTGTACGTAGGTGGTGAGCGCGGTAATCACAGCAAGTTCTTTCCGACTGCACATCCTAACGCAACGTTTAATAACTTGGCGGAAGCTAACATTATTATCAATGCAATGGAGTATATAAAACGTACAGCAGATACTGCAACGCCTGATGCAGACACAGCAGTAATCAAAGCACTTACTAATCAGGCTCCGTTTAATGACACGGATAAGTCTAATCTGTTTAGAGCAATTGCTTACTACCCACAAACACCCAGTACATTAGTGCAACTACTGAATATGTCAGTGACTGATGTAGCAGGACTATGTATTGCGGGTCAGTTAATTGATGCACAGCAGCAGTTGTTTGTACAACAGACAATTGAAACGGAACTGAGATCAACTGTGATTGCTGGTATAGAGTTACCCTGCGTCGGTACTAACAAACGTTACTGTAGTTTATTCGCAACGAGTATTGCTGCATTAACTAAAGTAGGTTGCGCGTTCTATGACGTAGCAGAGTATCGCCACTTTGAAATTCGTGATCCTGATATGACATTACCTAAAGAGTTCTTGGATACATTGCGTAAGCAATACAATGCCAATGGCTCTCGCCGTGAAATGCGTTTCCGTATTACACGACCAGACACATTGCTGATTGTTTAGTTAAAACTTTATCAGGTATATATTACCTTAATGTAGAACCCACAACGAACCGGAGCAGACAATATGAGTACCTACTATCGAGGACTCCCAAACGAAGTGCCATTCGACCCAACCGTTCAGATGTCGGATGCGTACATCAACCGTAAGTTGGATGTGATGGCAGCACTCATCACTGAAATACAAGACAATGCTGAGCGTTCGGATTTACGCTATGGCGTGTTCGAATTAGCGGCAGAGAACACCTACTACAATAATAACTTTATTACATGGTTACAATTTGCATGTGATTTGTTTGAATTGACTGTGGGTTACAGTAATGGTCAAGTGAGTGTAGATGCCGCTATTATGGAGGCAGCACGACTCACAGCTACGTACGCAATGTCAGACGTATATAACGCACATCGTAATATTCCGATTACACCGGAAATTCGTAATGCGCTGCCTGCGATCGCAGATGACTACATGCGTGATGCGGCAGACATACAGCAGTACATTTATAATAAACAGCCGGTGCAAGCACCGACACGTTCACTGTCTATGCGCGGTAGTTCACAGCAGTCCCCACGGGGTGCTATGGGTGTAGCGCGCGGCGGCGGTCAACGCACTACGCAACTACGGAGTAATACCAGAATGTCAGCGGATATTATTAGCGATGATGTTAAGGCACAAGCCGCAACACCCATTCGTGCATCAGCGTTACCAGTAGCGCGTCCAATCGCTGCTCGTGCGTCAGTGGCTGTAGTAGATGCGCCAGCAGCAGTGGCTGCACCTGTAGCGTCAGCACCAGTGAATGATCCTACAATAGTCCAAATCACAGCAGATAACGTAGATATGTTATCAGGCTTACCCATTGCTTACGATAGTGCATTATATACATTGGTGGGTTGTATTACCAATGGTGTACTATCGCAGGCTGTCGTTAAACGGAGCGATAAAGTGGAATACTCCCAACACGAATGCAGTCATCTGCTAAGTCAGCGTAGTGTTATCATTGAGGACAATGATTATAAAGCCACTCAGGACGCAAAGGTAAAAGCAGAGATCGAAAAACTGATGGCTAAACTAGGTGCAGCAGATAGCACGTACCCTAGCGAAGCGATTATTTCCGATATTACTGAAATGCCTTTAAGTGTAGTGCCCATTACAGTAGCCACACCAACCAAAGCTGTTTACGAAGCATTAGTGTCCGCAGTGGGTGATGATTTACCTACCGACCATCGTGCATTAAGCTTTACTAACATCTCCAACATCTGCCATCAGTTTGATGACATTCACGAAGTAGCAGCCGCTCAACTAACGCAGTGTAAAGACTTCACTACGTTACGTACAAGCATCGTTAGCTTACTGTCTATTGCTGGTCCGTATTTCTGGGCTAACATTGATCGTACACTAACAACTATTACTAACCGTGTAATGGCATCAGTGCAAACTCAGCCGTATGTTATCAGTAGCTTTACGGATGACATTGAAGAGTTAATGACCTCGTTGAGTAATGATGAACTCATTGACTATGTCACAGTGCATGATTTCTTGTTTAAAGAAATTGTACATGGCTTTCTGCAAACTGACTACAGCTCATGTATTACAAACTGTAGCGACTTTGACGTTCGTCCGCGTTATTTGTTACAACTCGAACGAGTGCTACTGTTGCCAATAGTCGCTAATCAATTAGCTATTGCTGCTCCATATGGCGTAGCTCGCTTAAACGCCGATGGCACGCCAGATTTGTGTAAGTTGATTAAAATGCTGATTACTCCAAATCGTTACATTAGCCGCGTAGTCATTCAGACGTTAGACGGTGCACAGTTGTACGTGTATCGTTCGCCATTGACAGATGAGTATGTCATCTGCAATCGTGAATTTTAAGTAACGGCATAAATGGGTGGACGTAAGTCCACCCATTATGGAGTCATCATGGACTTAAACGATTTAAATGTACCCGGTGAATACATTCTGGATTATCAGTATGTACCACCTAAGGTTTCACTAGACGCATTATTAACAGTCACGCGTAACGACGACGGTTCAGTAACGCATACTGTCATCACTACTACACCTAAAGAGTCCTAAGACTCTTTTTTTTACCCTCATTACATTTATTAATAAATATACATTATTAATGTGATACTATCCCTATGTTAAACCCGGAGTAAATCAAATGTTATTATCAGACCGTGAAATTGTAAAGTATTGTGGCTATACCACCGAGGAATCTACACACCCGTTCATGATTGCACCTATGATACCGCACCAAGTCAGTCGAGTCGACGGTAAACCTATCGTATCATACGGCCTATCGTCTTATGGATATGACGTACGTCTGTCCAGTGAATTTAAAATCATGCGTTTGTTACACGAGCAAGGTCGCAGTTTACTGTCAGTGCCTATTGACCCATTACATCCGTCTGATGACAATTACGTCGACATCAAACCAGATGAGGATGGTTCTGTAACTATCCCAGCAGGTGGTTTCTTATTAGGTGCTACATTAGAGTACTTTAATATCCCGCGTGAAGTACTGGTGGTTTGCCTAGGTAAATCTACCTATGCGCGACTAGGACTAAACGTAATTGTTACACCACTTGAGCCTGAATGGTCGGGTCAAGTCGTACTAGAATTATCCAATACTGGCACCCGTCCGGTTAAGGTCTATGCCGGTCAAGGTATAGCGCAGTTTCTCTTCCATTTCAATCCGTTAGGTTGTCAGGTCAGTTACCGCGATAGGCGCGGCAAGTACGACAACCAACACGGCGTTGTTACATCAAAGGTCTAAGGTCATGAGCGCTCCTATGTTATTTGGTATCGTACTATGCATCAGTGTGTGCGCATATGTACAATATCGCCTAACCGTTATTTACGATTTTGAAGTAATTAACGGTCCGGTATTATTGTTGGATAAACCAACGTTTGAACAACACACTAAACGTACGCAGCGCTATTACCATTTACTCGAGGTAAATGCAGGTGCAAACGTGCAATACTTTAAAGTCCCTTTGTTTTTTAAAGAGGTGGCTGCCAGTAGGCAGCAGTATATTATTAAACAGACCGCAAGGTCTAACGGCGTTAAACTAAAACAGTTTGACCTCACATTTGTAAACCCGGAGCAAACAACATGAATGAAAAAGCTTTAGCAGACGCCGTTGCGCGTCTGCAAGGCCAGTTCACTGGCGACCGTAACGCAGAGATTAAATCTTCGTTACCCACTGCGCATATCACTCATACTACCGATGATGTATCCGTTAGTGTGAACGTACCTGACTTACCTCGCCCCACAACCGCTGAACTTATGGCAGTCTGTGCCGATTTAGATTTATGCCGGATGTATCCGAAAGTGGAATTACCTTACTTTATAGCTGACTACCCGTTACGCAAAGAGCAGGAGGTAGATCCCGAAACTGCCGCGCTGTATGATCATATTCGTGAATTTGTACGCGCGTCCGGTATTAAATCACCTACTGTTATTATCCCTCGCGCACCGGGTGCAATCAATGACCCTGCCTATACGGAACTTACCGCGGAGTCAACAGTAGAATGCCCCGTTACCCATTTCCCCGATGTATCATGGACTGACTTAGCAAACGCCAAACCTAAGGTGTTTCCGCCTAGTGAACCCGGGATCATAACCCACCGCGAAGCTACTATTGCTGATATCGTGTTGAACTATAGTGGTGAAAAGCCTGATGTAAAGCATTATACGGTGCTAACTCTAAAAGACCGTAAACCGTGTGTGACTGGACAAGCATCAACGGGTTCTAGACCGGATATGGACTTACTATATCCAATGTTTACCATACCCGCCAATGCAGCGACAATGACAAACCCGCATGATGTATCGGAGCTAGATCGTCAACTAGCGGCAGCTGAGGTAAAGCGTAATGTAGGTATGGTTGCAGGCGATGTTAATGATAGCGTGCGTATTACGTTCCCGCATGACCGTCCACTTACATCAGCCGAAATTAGTATTACGCCTATTACAGATACGCACCGCGAGCTTACTGCGTTAGGTATAGATGTTGAACTACTCCATACCAAACATAGCCAGCCTACGGGTAGTCTAAAGGATAAAGCCGACTCCAAAGACCCGTTGTATATGGATGTTCGGTTACGCAGTCGTCATGAACGCCAACCGTTACTACAGGTAATTACTCATGCGATGGAGTACATCCCATTAAAAGAGTATTTGTTAAGAGTAGCGGATAGTCCGCTACTCTGTGACTATATGCGCATGGTAACACACAATCTATGGTTAGATGAACATCAGTCGATGCGTGTAGTAGTGCCAGATGGCGTAAGCTGTGAGTTTAATAAACATCCCCGTTTTCTCATTGGTCAGTCATTGGATCCGCAGTACTCAATTGGTATGACTAGTGATGCGGCTCGTTTGTTAAATGTATTAGTGACTACACGATTAATGCCTACTATCATGGGTGTGCCATTAAACCACCCGATACAGTTACCGCGGTTAATAACGGATGCTGTAGATCGTTATATGCACACGCTAGCGCGCATTTGTTTGACTGAGTTGCGTTACGTCGGTACACCAAAGAATATCGTGCAGATATTAGATAAATTGACTGGAGGGGTGTTTTCAGTTCGACTACCTGATATTTACGCGCCTCCGATGGGACGTAGTTTAGTGCAATTCTGGTTTTTTAATAAACTCCGGTTAAACATGCTACAGCAAATCGATGCTGTCCGTATTGACGCTAGTGTGGTCGAGGCGTGTTTTTATTCGGTCAAGTCTACACCGTAACTGCGATATACACTGACTGCCTAGGCAGTCAGTGTATAGAGTATGCCGTCACTCTATTTTTTTTTCAAGTATATACTATTTAATAGAGAGACGGACTTTGTCTCTTAGGAGTATTGGTACGACCCTCAACCAATACTCCTATTTTTAATTGAGGTACTGGAGATTTATCATGGTACATTTCGAAGTTGCTGGATTTAAGATTGGTGTTGTGGTAGACGACGCTAAACTTGCTACATATGGCATTCATGCATTTATCCCTAGTGCGGTAGTAGACCGCACGGTCATCGCTGGTATAGATGGCATTGTTTATACTACCTCGGCATTTAATGAACTGTCAGATAACACACGCCGTGCATTACTGACGCATGAAGTCGGGCACATTGCCTGCGGTCATTTAGATCTGGACATATGTGAAGGCGAGGGTCTTGTAATTAATGATCAGATCGAGGCAGAAGCTGATGCATGGGCAGTTGCCCGTGTGGGTATGGTTACGTTTGACCGCGCTGTAATGGAGTGTGGTAATATGCTGGCCGCTACGTTAAACGCAGATACTGCTACCAAAGCAGCAATTACCGCAGCAGTTGCTAAGCGCATTGCAGACCGCCATTCATTGGCTAATATTTAAACCGGAGTAAATCATGTATTCAGTTCACAGAATTGTTGTTGGGTCTCAGCGTGCAGTAATTGGCGTTGCTAACGATTTGCGCAATGCCGTACAAATTGTAAAGTCAATGTTACCTATCTCACCTAGAGAAAAAATCGAGGTAGCCCTTAAATCGGCATAGGCTATAGAGCGTGACACAGTGTGTCACGCTCTATACTTACTATTTTTTTTTTGCTACTCTGCTTCACCATCGTCCTTAGGCTCTTCTTTAGCTGGTTCCTCAGCCGATGGCTCTTCATTATCAGCGTCCTTATCCTCGCCTTCGGCCTCTGGCTCAGCCGTACCGTCGTTTGGCTCACCCGTTTCATCAATAGCAGCGGCATCATCTAATGCAAAGTCATCATCCGCGCCACCACCATCTCCTCCGTCACCACCAGAATCATCTGTAGTAGACGTATCTGTAGCAGTTGGCTCTTCTGCACCGTTGGCATCACGTAATGCTGTAATCGCTTTATCGTTTTTAGCTAAGTGCGGTAAGGCTTTTTGCATGAACGTAATCAATGATTTAGAAACAGAGTCCATATGTGTCTCGTGTAGCTTTAGCATATCCATGATGGGATTACCGTGCTTGTCGGTTTCGGTAATCTCAAACAACTCAGGTAGTACATCGTTGTTCTGTAACCAGCGGCGTTGATAGTAAGACTTGATAATCGTAATCATCGTATCAATACTACCGCTGAGTTCGCCGAATATACTAGAGTCAAACATTTCAGATGACACAAACGCCGGTAAAATCAATTCTAGCGTTTCAGTATATAACTCAAACGCCGTTTTCTGATTCTCGAGCTTAGTCATGTCAGGTTCAGGTAGCGTAGCACGGAACTTCGCTAAGAAATAACGTACGATAACATCTGTCTCTAGAGTCTCACCACGAGTACCATCTAATAGCTTACGATTGCTCTCTACATACGTACGGAGTGCATCCATGAGATACTGCGAGTTAGTAGTGAACTTACCAATGAAATCAGAGATATCTTTGGTTAACATTTTCTGATAGTTCAATGCACGCTTAGCCAGTAGTACGTTACTATTAACAATCGATTGTGCAAAGTCAACATTCATGCTTAGGTCAACAGACTCTGGAGCTAAGCCAATAGCAGCCAAATGTCGTTTCTTTAAGGACTCATCTAACTCTGTATTAATTTCAGCACGACTGGTTTGACGGTCTTCCACGGACATTTTAGTCTGTGGATACATGGGATGACCTTGTACATTAAAATGGATACCCGCGGCCTGTAGATAGTTGATAATATCTAAAGGATTACTCGCACCGATTGGATACGCAGACTGTCTGGCACGCGCAAACGTATGCGTCATGATCTCGACCGCTTTAGTCGGGTCTGGGTCTTTAGGGTCTAGATCAATCGTGACATTAACATGGTTAGTGGAGTTCTTAATCGCAGCGTAGGTGTTAGCAAACAACATCATCGCACGAATCGAACTTAATACTTTGGTCGATTCTAATAGTGATTTACCGCAGCCATAGTAGTTGTAGTCAAACGCAATATACGTCATGAGGTTACTAGGCACAAACAACAACTGTGTTTGCATGTTAGAACAAGCCCGCGCTAACATCGTCCGATAGATTTCAGTAGGTTTTGAAACCTCCACGTTATCACCGTAAATGCCGTTACTCAAGCGAGCACGAATATCACGTTCTACAACCTCAGCATACATCGCCACAGTTTCATCTAATAACATTTGATTGTTATCACGACGTCCCTCGGTGTTACGGCGCGTTTGTGCTAATAACTGCGTAGACATTTCTTTAAAGGCTTCGCTGTTGTAAGCCATGTCTGCATAATAGTCAGCTGATGCATTAGCACGAATCGGATTGCCGTGTCTATCTAATGCGATAAAGTAACCGATGTGATGTCGTGGCTCAGATGGCACATGCACGGGAATAACGGATTCTGCCGGTAACTGCAAAACCAATGGATGACCTAACGTAGGACGACTGATATCATCCAGTGTCCGTACGGGTACAACTGGCATGTAACCTGTATGGCGGCGCTGACTTAATACATCGCGCTCTAATGCCGTATTATCAGGCGTTAATACGCGAGGGCGTGATTCACTAGGGCGTTGTTCTAAGGCTATGTCACGGCGATTGTAGGCGTTCTGGAGACGGCTCTGTAATAGACGGTCATGCACCAACGGGAACTTCAATACATTAATGTTATCCGTGATGTTAATGCTACCCGTCCCTACTCGTGTCGTAGGGTCGTAAGAGTCAAATGTAGTGCCAATAGACTCTAAACCAAAGCCATAGAACGACTTAGCCACTGCATCGGAGTTACCTAAAATACCGTAAGACACTGGACGGTTCTGTCCATCAAACTCTTTTTGGATTGCTTCTAGCGACGGTTTCTGTCTGCCGTTAATCACTTCATCAATAGCAGTTTCTGGAATTACTGAGATTGGATAGCTACCTTTCTTAAATAATACGTCTTCTAGAATGGTAGGTAAAATGCTGTTTATCTTATAGGTGTCGGTAAAGAAATTCTTCATTATATCAACTAAGCCGGCACGTAAATCACCTAGGTCATCAGCATCGCAAACATAGTTCAGTTCGCACGTCATCATGTTGTTGGGTGACAGAATGCTCGACACCAGAATTTGAATCGCCAATTCCATTTCGGGTAGTAGTTGAATAATGTTTTCATTATCCATTACGTTAGACGCGGTCTTACTCGTAACGTTTTGTACCACCGTATTCGGTGGGTTCATGGGTTGGTCTGGGTTACCGGATATAGGGATAACCGACCGTACGTATTTTCTTGCAATCGCTTCCGCTAAGGCATTGGTACTTAGACCTGTAGTGGTAGCTGACGCGGTGCTCGAGCGTGCTTTATCGCCCCCGATTGAAATCTGACCTAATTTTTGGCCAAACGGAAATTTGCTCACGTTAAAACTCCTACTAAAAGGTTAACCGTATGTCAACCACAGCGTATAAATTATTTGTTAAACAAATCATGACGATTGCTCGTACGATGGTTGTAAAGCACCACGAAGCGGCGGTTATCATGAATCATATTTTAGTCAGCAAAGGTTACTCTGTAGACTGGAACTCACCATACACATGGCGATATTATTTAAATTTAACTGGCCAATACCATCAGGCAGATTTTGATGAGTTATCCGTAATCAATGCGGGAACATCTGATTACCTCGTCATTAAAGTAGCCAGTAATACAGGACCAGTTAATGCGGACTTTACTAAATCCCTCATTGATGCAACGACCGGCGATATTACGCTGGCCAATGAATATGCCTATGGCCGTGATTTCTATTTAGATTTAGTGCGTCGATATCCAGACCACGAAACATTGATACTAGGAATATTAAATCCCGTGGATATGTTAACGGCGATCGAAGCACCCGATAATACCATCCTTTATTGTGGTAACTACTATCGTACTAAAGTGACCAACGCATTGGGTACGCATTATTACTATCGCCAACGCGATACGGCCGGTTTAGTAGACCCACAGTTAATTGAGTCACATGAAACAGATATCATTGATACGTTGCAACGTTATATTACTGCGTATGTATCACGGTGGTTTAATAACGACTACAATTATATTGACGATATGTATCTGGCATCGTTCCTTGCCACACTCTATAGTCAGATGCCTATTCAGATATTTAATGCACGCTTAGCCAATTGTCACACTAATCGTGCACACAGCTTCCATATACGGTCGTTCTTACAATCGCATGGTAAACTGGGTCGTTACATCAGTGCATTACCATTAAAGCAATTGATGTTCTTGTATCGTAACGTACGGTGGATTGAACAGAACGCCGGTAAGGAAGAAACGTTTCGTTTATTAGTAGATAATCTAGCTACACCATGTAATGTGCCATTAACGGGCTATCTACTAAAACATGATTTGGCCAATCTACCCGAACAAGACTTTCCGGTGCCGTTGCTACAGCGCGATGTCATTAACTTTATTCAAACAGGTACGCCATCCACAACAGTGACCATCCGTCGGATGTTGGATAAAGAACGCGATATTGCTCGCGAGAACAGTAGAGATATCTCGATTGTTGCTGGTGCGATGTCACATCAATTAGCGCGTGTATGGGATACTGAAATCCCTACTAAAATTATTGAATCGGACATGATTGATAATGCGTCACGTGTACCCTACCGGTTGGAAGATGTGCTATTCCATCATTGGGTTTATACGGCTACGCAAGGTACATACACAGCTAACATCTTTGTTACAAACCCCCGCGATGCCAACCGTGTATTAGTGACTCCATTAAACGCATTGATATTAGCCGTCTATTGTATTAACAAAGGTTATACAGGTGTTGCTCCACTAATGGTTCCGACACTAGTGGCTAAAAACGTACCACGAGCAGTCATTGATATACCGGCTATCCAGTCTTTTGTAGACGGTACTCGTGTAACATTGGACATGATTACTGCATTAATCGGCACAAACCCGCGGCCGACAGTATTTAATAGTACTGAGGTTTTTTACACTGGCTGCAAAGCAATCCATCAGGAACAACTGCGCCGCTATGACTTAACTGCCCGTACGGACACATTTATAACGCGTGGCCAGTTAGACTACGTACTGCATAAACTCTATACGCTAGAGTTACCGTGTAATTTAGTACCATCGCCCATTACCTACACCGACTGGTTATCCGTTAACGGCTATACGTTTGAGAACTTTACTACGGATGACTACATATCATTCGGTACGGCATTAGTGACTGAAACTACGGGCAATAGTGCAAATACCACACAATCCCTCGGTGAGTTACAACAGGCCGTGATTGAAATCATGCGTCAGTTCAGTAGCTATAGCGTGCAGTACATTTATCAGATTAATCCTGACAACACGTTGTTGCTACAGCAGAAATCACTGCGGCCGGATAACGTCACCTCACAAACTCGTGCTAAAGCCAGACTACCTATCGGTTTAGTAGCAGCGTCTAATATCCGCTTTACGCCTAATCCGGTATTAATACCGGTTCAATCAACCCCTTATGTTTTATAGAGGTTTTTATGCCATCGATCTATGAGCAGTCGGCCTACGACCGAGTAGTCGGTGATTTGATACAATCGGATTTACAAAGTGGACTGGCCACTAATACGATTACGCTATCACCACCATCTATCGTAGATGAATACGACCGCAATACCAAAATTACGATTAATATCCATGACGGAGATAAGTTAGTTAACTGCTTAGGCTCTTTTATCAATCGGGAATTTCTGGATGATGTACTAGGTCCATTAAATGTAGCTGCTATGGATATCAGTAGCTATGCAACCACGCACGATTTATTAGATGACTTATTTAATCAATACGGCATACGGCTAGACGCATCCGATATTCTACTGGAACAACTGTCTACTAACGGCGGCGTATTAACTGCCGCTGCCGATAGTTATGGGTGGCTAGGTACGTTTACCTTCGGGTCTGTCGTACTAGAATACCCGCCTGTATTACGCGCACGCGATAATCAGCTATTAGTGACTCGCAGCGGTCGACTATTACGCAGACGCTATCCCACATACCCATCAGAAAACTAACCCGTAGGAGTTACACAAATGTCAACACCAGCCATACCCGTTGAAAATACCGTGTTATTTAATGAACTATTAGATCCAGAAGACGGTGCCATATCTACCGGATCTACTAAAGGAGACGTACATATTAACGAGGAGTATTATTCGCTACTCCATGACGACGACGTGTTTCCAATGGAACGCCCATTTGAGACAGACGATTCCGATAATGACGTTATGTATCTTGCGGACAACTACCGCGTTACGTTGGACCGTTTACGGAAAGCTGTATTGTTGGGTCTGCAAAGCATTCGTCCATGGCAGCCGCGTACGGAATATAAAGCCACACTCACTGACCCGCTGGACAAACCTATTAAAGCACCCGACGTGTTTACTAACGCAGGGAGTATGTACCTCACTACAATTGACCACAGATCGAGATCAGAGGTATTCAGTCAGAAAGGCACTAACTATATAGCCAGTAGCAATCGCTTTACAATGGATAACGATATAGAGCGCGTCGAGATAACTGCGAACATACGCGCCCCTATAGTGACCGGCGATGAGATTGGTGCATATGTAACGCAACGCGTAATGTCGATAGAAAAGGAATATACGTTCCCTAATGAGGACCTAGCTGCAACCTCCCCAAACGCACTCCACCATGCCTTCTGTAACCCACAGATCACTGCCCCATGTACCGTTATCATTAAACGGTTAGAGGAATCTGCGTTAGTTACTATCGGTACGATCACGTTTACACCAAATGGCGATGCTACGCATCGTATAGAGGGGGAATTTACCTTTAATGATCCGGCGATGGGTGCTGATGGTTCGCATACTCTGTACCTAGGACGTGGCGATATGATTATTTTTGAGGCAGGTACAGTTACTCCAGAGTTAGAGTGGGTACGTCTTGGCATGATTGCCGAGGCTATTAGTTTTACCGACGCAGGGTTTGATGCACCTGCCTAAGGAGTTCATGATGTCGTCGCAAATCATTCGCACTACATCACATAGACGGAGATCATCAGTCGACATCATTAGCGCAGGTGACACTCAGTATGTCACCTGCGCACCTATCGTATACCTAGAGGCTACTATCAACGGTAATCTTACAGGGCATCCTGTAGAATGGGTGCAACTCAGTGGTACACCAACGGTTACATTAGAACCCGGCGGTACGCCATTACAAACATTCTATATGGTAAACGGTAATAGTGGTTCTGACAAAGTGTTTCGGTGCTATGTAGATCGCAATACACAAATTGAACAATACCGTGATGTCACTATTCGTACGACGCCTAGATCATCGATGAATCATATCGAACATGGCGTGATAAGTAATATAGTACCGCTACCTAATGGTGCCTTTAGCGGCGCGTTTATACCCGTTGCGGATTTCCCCTTTACAATTATACCCTTTGCTGCGGACGGGCAGTTGGTAGTGAATCAAGTATCACTGACATGGTCGCCTCCACAGTTTGCCGTACAAGCAGATAGCATTGAACGCTCCCGATATCTGCAAGCTTACGGCGGAGCAGTTATACAGTCATGGAATGGTACTATATGGATTGATATCGCTACGTATAGCGCAAGTGACACGCGAGCATATCATTTATTAAGTGATGCTAGACTACGACAAGGTAACCGTTTTGATTTTGCTACGGGTACAGTGTATGCGTTTAATCCGTGGTCCGACGTATCATTGGCCTCGGCTGGTACGTTACTCGTCGGTAAAGAAGTCATGGCATTGACTGAGCATGGTATTTTAGGCAATACAGTAGTCGCTACTCGGTTGGTGTATGTATTAGACTTACGTACCTATAATAGTGACCTAACATCCATTGATACTGGTATATTAACTAATGTGGTTAGTGCCGTACGTATCGTTTATACATTGGAACAATTACCCGTTAGCACCGATATGGCGTCTATTGATCACGGAATATTAAACAACACTATAGCAATTACCCGCATATCAGGCGGTGTAATTGGAGGATAACATGAATATTAAAGGTATTGCACGTATTGAAGCCCAGTATGCTGATGGGCGAGTTGAAGTACTGCTAGATAATGAATGTAATGATATTTGCTGGCCATCGTTTCGACGTTGTTTTATCTACGATTACAATATGTCAATCCCCTATCGCCGTGATGCGGCGGCAGAGTTAGTGGGTGGGGCTGGTCGGTGGCGATTGTTCTATGGTGCAAAAGACATCAAGCAATCGCCGCTTAATGCGTGGTATCCTGCTGATGCCGTAATAAATGCCGAAGTCAATTACCCCGTATATACCGTAGGCGCACTCCCTACAGACCCTGATCGCATGACTATCCGCACTACCATACCAGCACCCGTTGGTGGACCACGGACAATTAGTGTCATTGGTATTGATGTACAGGGTAACGGCTTCTATCCGTCTATGACGGAGTTAGTGGGTGGGCGATTAACGATATTGCGTCTTTCGACACCCTGTACACAACTCGAAAATGTAACGTTGATTATTACTTACGAGTTATATTTCTATCCCACGATGGATCCAGTAGATGGCCGTATCAGCGCAATGGCCTATCCAATGATTAAATCATTGTTTAAGAACTCGTGTGATACTATTGGCACGTATCGTAATTACACCAATATCGGTAACATATCCTTTTCTCCATTTGAATTACCTGCACTAGACAGTTTTGGTTTATCGGGTGTTTTTACTAATACAGTCAATAGTGCTAATATCGAATTGACATCTGACGGTATGTATCTGCCCACACCGACCTGTCAATACACTGCTAACGCAGCGACGTTTAATCTGTCATTTGCGCATGTCGCATCACAAGGTACTTTTATTAAGTATGCCTATTTAATCGGCAGTACCTATTTACATGCAGATAATCGATACAATGTGCATAGCTCGTGGTTTCAATCAGCCCGTGGCACAGGCGATATAAACCCTGTGCAGAACGTATACGGTCAACGGAATACGCCACCCGGTCCATCTCAAGACGGTACTGCTAATAATACAGCAACAATGACGGGTAGTTTAACATTCAATATAGGGAGTTGGACAGACCCTGGTTTACAACGTATGGTTCGTGTAAATATCGTCAACGGCGGTGCCGTAGGCGTCGCTACATACACGCTATCAGTAATGGATTTTATTGCCGGATTTGCGGGTAACCGGTGGGTACCGCGTACTGCGCTGCTACCCCAATCACTCCATCCATTAGGTCATTTTAAACCGGCGGCTAATGAAGCGATCTATGAAACACTGACCAATGCTGTGAACGGCGGCATTACCTATCGTCATGACGGCAATCGTCAGGTACTTGCTGCCTCATGTCTACGTACACAATCAGGCGTGTCAATTTATAACACCGTAACTGGACAGCGCAGAGTATTTAACACCGTTAATGGGTTGGGTGTCACTGCGGTATCCGATGGTGCTGTGGCAGGTGGTTATTTTTGGGTATCGTGTGCTAATACAGGGCTTTGGCGCATCAGTATGGATTTAACCACGGTTGAATCCATTACATCGCCTACTGGTAATAACCAAGCCTATCAACTGTGCAAAAAGAATGACAGTAATGAGACGCTCTGGGTATTGTTTAATGGTGGACTCTGTAAATTAACGAACCCATCGGATATCATTAGTTCATTAGTCTGGGAAACACACAATCCAACCGCTGGCAGTCCTACATTTACGTACACTGGCATTACAGACAATAATTGGGCTAACGTAGCAGCCATGGTAATTGATCCAGACAACTCTGGTGTGGATCAATTTTTGTTTGTAACAGGCACACTAGCCGATAATGATGTCAGTAGTAATCTACGTCGTGGCTACGTGTGGTGGGATACAGCAACAGGTACAGCATTTAATCCAAGTACAGGCGGGGCGTATATCGATGGGACTGGTTTGGCGGAATGGAATTTAACTCGATTGTTACAGATATCTGATCGTATTCAGTGTATTGGTGGCCGGTGGTTAGCGCCACGTGCAGCACCTGAAAACGCATACGATAACTCCGTATTTCTGTTTAGCTATGGCAGTAGTAACCTAATGGCTATTACATTAGCCATGCGGACAGCCGAACGCTTTATCCCTGCTACAATCGCAGGCGTATACGGTGGACTAACAACCACCGGCGGTGCCATTGCTGCACGATATCCAAGCATGTTTATTAAGGCAGTGACGCTGCAAGGCATTGTAGCAAACACGTCATTAAACACGGGGGTAGCAGCTGTCGAATTTCCATTGCGTATGGGTGCGAATAGCTTTACAACAAACATGGAAACAACTGCTACGGAGGCCGGTGGGTTGGCAGCACCGTTAGCGTATTTACCGGCGAGCAATACGCTATTTACGGCAGAGTTAAATCCAAACTGTTACGGCTCTACGCCATTCATGATTCCACCTACGCACAGTAAATATGCGCAATATCGAGATGCGTTCTGGCGGGACTATGGGTGGGATGGTAGTGATTGGGTATTAGGGATACCGACTGCGAGGCTAACGCACGGTGCAGTCATTGCGCAATCGGTAGTTGACGATCTTGCGTTTGGTTTTACTGACGGTGTGTCAGGTACATCATTTGTTGCCGGTGAATGGTTAATCTTTGCGGTGGGTGCTGGTATATTTAAGGATAATGGAGTGACCTATACATCGGGATTGTCGTATAGTTTAGATCCCACACAAGTACTTGCAATCACTGGTAATGTCCCGCAAACTCCACTGGGTAATTTAACGGATGAACCCGTGACATTCTCATTACTTAATGCTAGCCGTAGTACTACTAACGCTAATGATGAAGGTGTTAAAACGCATTGTATGCAGAACCGTGGTACAGTCTTTAGTCGACCATTAACTAATTCCCCCGTGGACAGTAAAATCATTGCAGATCAACTGATCCCTGCATCTACTGAATTTGACCTGCGGTTCAAATGGACTTGTATTGGCGCAACGGGCGCATCTGCTACTCAGGCCTATGGATTAGCGACGGGTACAGGTACATATACCTACGGTGTACATTTTCGTCATGATTGCACGACAGGCATCGTCACGGCTTATAATGGTGACACGCTATTGGCTACGGTATCAAATCCAACGATTGATGGCGAATTTAGAATCGTGCGTAACGTATCAAACCAAGTTGTCGCGTATTATGATGGCGTTGCTTTACATGCGCCCATTAGTACAACAAGCCAATTCGTCATCTTAGCTGACGCTTACACTGCCGCTACAGGGCAAGGTTGGTGGGACATGCGACTGACGTATACGGAAGCACGTCGTGTACATCGTATATCCGCAGGACCAGGATTAGGGTGTTTACATCCGAAGTTCTCTGCGTTGACATATAGTCCTAACGTAGGTGATGTGTCGGTATTAATAGGTTCACCTACGCCGTTGGCCATGATTCTGGACTACACCAGCGCTGGCGTTGCATTAGCGGGTACTGGACGTGTGAAAGTATGTCCGGGAGCCGGCTGGTTAGTGTTCCATGACAGCGAACCAGCGAATGTACTGTCAGGCGCAGCAGTTGGTCATTTCATTTTAAATAACGCATAGCGTATAGCCCTCTCTCTTAGGGAGAGGGCTATTAACGAGGGTACATCATGATTGATTATCGTAAAACTGCTAAAGAACGACTGATAAATGCTTTGAATATAAAAAATCCTACTGCTCCTTTGCTACACAGTGAAGTTACTTTTGGAGCGGCAATCCCAGCTACTCAACCGGGGTGTAATAGTTCGATTATTATGACGGCACTGGATGCACGTTTGAGTGGCCACCGTACTATTTTTTACAATCGTTTAGATTTAACGACACTATTAACGACATTGGGCGTTAGTGCATTAGTCATGCCATCTGGGTTAACACATACTCATGAGTTATTACCGTTGATATTAGACCAATGGCATGTAGCACTATTGCCAGAAGAAATTATTAATGAGCCGATTACCGTAGGAGATATTATCATACACTGTACGCCTGGGGCTATCGGATGGGTGGGTAGTTATACTATCACTGTTGATAGTGGTGTCGTCCATGTCGTTATGGGACTTGATAATGGCAGTGGTTTTTTATTAGATAATGGCGCATTGCTATTAAACGGATAGGAGTCGATTATGCCTGATACATTTTTATACGCGCGTACACTTACGCCCATTGACTATCGTGATAATTTAATTATTGTGGTGTCCGATCCATCTATACCACTAAATGATCCTGATTTAGCATCTAAGCGTATTAACGCCAGTCAGTTACTATCAGCAACGCATGATTGGGATCCATTGTCGGTTTATTCGTTGACTGGTGTTAAAACATCCGATTATCTAAAAATAGTCAACCAACCAGAATACATATTACTCGGTACGCGTACCGTTAAAAATGGTGATATGTTTTTAGTCGTCAGTTTAGTCCCATTAACGCTTTTCCTACTACCTGCCGCTACCGTACCTCGTCACTCAATACATTGGGTTACTAATACAGACTCGCCATTCGCAGCCACGATCAACAGTGATATTTACGTCGATGTTACTGATGGTCCAGTGACAATTCAACTACCTACAGTACATGGTGAGAATGATTGCATCAATATCATTCCTAATGCAGGCCGTTATGAAGTCCATGCGTTAACACTGACGGCCACTGATAACATGGCGGGTACTACAGAAGCAGTAGATGTTACACAAGATGGTTTGTTGATTCAGGCACGTTGGGTAGGCGACCCCGTGGGCTATACATTCATTTCTCGCTAGGAGTATAACATGTCACGTAATATACGCACATTAATTAAAGGACTAGCCGACAGTCCCGTTATAAAAGAAGATTGGGATATTACACCGATAACTAGTACGGTCACACCAGATTTGGTATTAAGTCAGCCGCATAACTGCGTAGTGTCACCACAAGGTGTGGTTGTAACAGACATTACGGGTGTAACGGATTCGCAATACATCTCTGTCGTAAAAACAAATATTACGATGCAGGGTCTAGAAACTGATAAGACGATTCGTTTTGGGTATCAGTTAACTGATGCGCCTACAGCAACTCCATTTCTAGTGGGTATAGTAATCGCCCCCGCTAATCGGTCAGCAACCCAAATTGCTGCTGAACTCAATGCAACGTTGTTTGTCGGATCTCCGATGAGTAACAACCGCATTTTGCATTATTCGCTACAATATAACTCAACATATAATGCGCCTACTACCTACCGCATACCCACTCCGGCAACACCTAATGGTGTAGTGGGTAACTTTTCCAATCAAGTTACTATCGCTGATTTTGCAGTAGGTAGCCAGTCTGGCATGTTGTTAGCTAGTCGCGACAATACACTGTATATTGGTCGGTTTGACGTAAACAGTGACGGAGTGGCTTACGATTTGAATGGGCGTGCAGCCGTAGCAAATGGCCCAGCGTTCGAAGCCGATATGACCGTATTTTACTTTGCAATCGTTGTTGATAATGGCGATGGATTACAAAACGTAGCCTATACTCCGTCATTAACTGTAGACTCACCTGGGTATGATACGGTAGGTACATCGGCTGCGTTAGCGCCGACACTGGTCCGTCCGGATTGGACTAAATTTGCTAACCCTGTAAGACCGAGTTATACGCAGACTGTACAAGCAGTACTGCCGACTGATGTACGGATAGGTCAGTTCTATCGCGTATTAATAAATCCTAGTTATACGGGTACCGATCCGACACCATATGGCTATCCGCTAAAGCACAATCAAACGGTACTGATTAATAGCATAACAGGTTCAGGTAGTATTACGGCATATGTAGATAACGAGTCTTTGATTACACTGACGAATGACTTATTAGCGCCTATTACGCAGCAGCAAGCACTGTTAACGCAATCAATAGCGGATTTTAGTGTACTATTACAACAGACGAATGACGATGTGAATATTGCACTATTAAACGCGCCAGAGGTTATTGCTTATGTACGCGCAGCCGATTATCCGTTAACGGGTGCTAAAGAAGCGTTTAACTTTGCGACAGCCGTCGCGTTTGATACTTTTGACGCGGCTTACACGTATCTCATCACCTTACCACGTTTCATTAAGAAGCGCATTGTTTTTGAAGATCGCTCATTAACTGATACTTATTACTCGGGTGCAGAATTAGTGACGTATCATTTGATGCAGCACAATATTGTACTTTCTACGTATTCACAAATGCGTCGTTTAGTGATTGTAGATTACCCACTGAGTCAACTGGTGCATTTGTCCGCTGATGTAAGCTCATTACATGTTGAGTCGTTCCAAGGTAGTTGGAATTACCTTACTACGCCATTACCGATGCGTCCTTTTAATAGCAATGAGCCCGACGATGTAGTACCGGCTACAGACCAATTTAACGGACGTTTGTATATTGGTAATGATTGTACATTCACGATGTACAGTAACGCTGCTGATTTTTCGGCGTATGGCGGGGTGATCAATGTAGGTGATCGTAGTACATTGTATTTCTCAATTGTGGATAATATTGATTTAGGTGTAGTCCAGCCGCTTACTTTTGTGAAAGGACGTAATGCACTATTGGGTGTATACAATAATGGCGGAGGCGTAGGTCCATCGGGATATCCGTTTGTGACAGTCATGTGCGACTACGAAGTTTCACGGGATCAATTTAGCGGGTTTACGCCGGATCAGATTTATTATCAGTATCGCGGGATTGATCCGTTATCAGCACAATATCCCGATGCGATTATTGTTAGACAACGCTCACAATTAGGTCTACCTAATTATCAGGGGTATTTCACGTTATATCAACAAAAATACGTGTTTGCCGCACCATTAGATTTAGAAGGATATTCTTTATCAGTACCGGATGGCGTAGCGACCACAATACAATCCGCGGGAGATATTACCATTAGTACTAATGGTGTTACTGCACTAATGGTCGGCGGTACATGTATTGATTTGGGCGTGCATTTCCAAGTAATACCAACGGGCGGTACAGTACCTGTTATTGCATCTGGTGGGTTCTACTATCGTTACGGCGGGCGACTCACGGGCAGTAAACTTTTTAGTGCATATCCCAGTCAGTATAATGGCGGCGTATTTCACATGTACGGTGTGCGGCATGCTTTATGGCCTAGTGAATCTCAAATTACTGTGCCGTCGTCTGTCGGTGCCCTACCGGATTTTCAAATACATGACCTGTACTTGGAGCAACCACTAGGTAATACCGCTTTGTTTACGTTTAACATTAACACGTTAGACCCTAACCATAAGTTCATTATCGATGGCGTGTATGGCACAGATACGTATTCTACCTATGGGTTAGTCGATATTATTAATGGATACGGTAAGGTTAGTCCGGACATTACTGAAACTATTGTTATTAAAAACATTGGTCTACAGACGCATGGGATGGCAAACACACGAGCACTAGTCACGCGTGATGGATTGGCCTATGATATTAGTAGTGATCCGGTTTTCGATTATGATGCGCGACGGTTGGGTTTTCTATTGCGCAAAGCCACGGGCAGTGCGGCGAGTAGTAATCCTGCTACACCTAGTACAGTAGACTTGAACGGAGGTGTGTATAATGAGTTTGGATTCTATCGGGATTCGAATTTCCCCTCGTTATTACGTTATCGGTCACGTAAACATCCACGTCGTTTTATCTACCGTTTACGGGCTAATGTATATCGTACAGTAGGCATAGGTGATGCTGTCGTAGGTGTAGGGTTTGTCAATCCCGACACTAACGCGATTACGCGTAACATAGAAACGTTTACATTAGCTACTACCAATGTCCGTGTGCCAGTGGAATTCGTTGTCATAGCAGAATCATTACTGTTTAATCACCAAGTTGCATTATTGGGTTGTTTAACCACGAGTGGTAATCCATTATACTTTGAGAACATTGAGTTCTCAATCCAAGAAACCTAGGAGTTTTTAACATGGCATATTTACAACTGTTAGCCAAGGCCTTAGGGTCATTAATGGATGCTCGTTTTGTAGCGTTAGCTGCGCCATCATTTGCATATTTATACACAGACACATCGATTGCTAATACAATCGTTTACTCATTTGCAGTCATGATTGCTTTAGCGGCTGTATCGCATATCGTACGTAAAGTTTACTTCCCGTACGTGGACTTAGAAGCCAATGCAAAAGCTAGCTTGGACAGCCCGCTAGCTGCTGCTATTGTGTTCTTGTCGGTGTCGATTGTATTGTGTACAATTATCTTTGCTACGACGATGTGGCTAAAGGGGTGACGTAATGGCTATCGCAGTACCGGTGGCTGCGTTAGCGCTGCTGCCTATTTTGAAAGAAGAGCAATTACGGCATTGGCCTACAATGCCTATTCCATCTGCGCTGGCTGCGCAGGTTCAAAAGGAGTCGTGCATTACGTTAAAGCACAGTAAGTGTTGGAACGTACGAGCAGAGTTAAAAACTGATCGTGAATACGGCTTTGGTTTGGGTCAGATTACCATCACCAAAAAGTTTAATGTGTTTGAAGAGCTTAAGGCATCTAATAAAGCATTAGCGGATTGGCGATGGGAAGATCGGTTTAATGCACGGTATCAACTGCGGGCGATTGTTATCAAGGACTTACAGTGCAATAACATGATGCGTAATACCGCTACGCCATTAGACCGTTTGAAGATGGCTTTTAGTTGTTATAATGGTGGAGGTGGTGGCGTATTAAAAGACCGTCGTCTCTGTAGTAATACTGTAGGCTGTGATCCTCGGGTTTGGGATGGTAACGTAGAGTTAACATCATTCAAATCTAAGGTTGCAGTAAAAGGCTATGGACAATCGTTCTACGCGATTAACCGTGGCTATGTTAAAGCATTGATTGAGTTGCAGCCTCATCGTGCAAAATACGTCCCGTACATGGAATGATTAAATACGGGGTGCAAACCCCGTATTTTATTATGACCACTCTTTATTTTTTGATTGTTAACCCACAGGAATTACTAATATGTTACGTGTTACTCGTACCTTTAATGGCATCGCTGTACAAACTGCAAAATACCTAGGTGCTCCTCATGTAGTAGTACCTTACTCCACTGTTAATGAATCCTTATTAGATCCATTGGTTGTGCCGTATCAACCTGCTCCTCCAACATTGGGAATGGAGTTATCAGACACCTACGACGCCGTAACCGACACAGCGTTCTTAAACTTACAGTGTATGGTACTTGGTAATCAAGGACATCGTTTAATCGCTGGTCCTCCTGTATCTACCACCGAAGTACCACACCAAGGCACTGATGCTGGTCTATACGGCTTAATCCCATTCGTTGCTGTACCAGCCAGTAATGATTTAACAGCATTACAACGTGCTACCTATCGCTTACGTAAAACAATGACGATTGACGGCGTATTGTATGCAGTTTACTACGGTCGAGTAATCGATATTTCAGGTATCACACCGACGACGCAATTAACGCGTATTGTATCCGGTACGCCAGTCACCGTTAACTTTACGCCGACTATCAATAACCTACGTCCGCCTGTACCCTCTATCGGTATTGATAACGATGGTAGTTATGTCAGTGTGAGTTCGCCATTGTCTGTGCTATTTACAGATGACGAAGTCACTGCATTAAAAGATGCGTGTGCATTAGTGTTTGGTAATGTTAACTACGCGGTTATCTCAGAGATTGGTTTCTGTACCGGCGTAGATAAACCAGTCACTGACCGTTACCCTAACTCAGGTACTCAGTCACCAGTAGCAGTTACACCTGATACTTACTACGAAATGGTTGCTACTCAAATCAATCTGATTGCTAGCGTGTTCTATCCGGTATCGTCAACCAATGCTGGTTTCAGCATGGGTTTTGATTTTGGTGCTACAGAACCGTTATACGGTGCATTAGTTAACTAATGCAAGGAGGACTCAATGTCTGCTGCATTATTGTTAGATGCACCGCGTCCCGTACGGGTTATCGGTGTAGACCCCGGCACTACACACATTGGATTGTGTGTTAGCGAAGTGCAGGGTGATGGACTGCATGTTATCGATGCTTACACTGTGCATACGGACGTCATAGTCCGTAGACACTATATGGAAGTTGCTGAACGGTATGGCGAGCGGTATGCATTGATTGCAGCAGGGGTTGATGCTGTTGTAAAATACATACGGACATGGTCACCCGGACTAGTGGCTTATGAATCACCGTACTTAGGTAGACATCCTCAAGCCTTTGGTTCTGGTATTGAAATCATGACCATGGTTGCTGAGGCTATTCGTAGAGCAGACCCATTCCTAATGTTTTTAACCTTAGACCCGTCCAGTGTGAAAAAATCAATTGGTGTAAACGGTAAGAGTGGTGATAAATCATTAATGGCTTTGGGTATTAAACGGAGTCCGCATTTGACACTCGGTATTGATACTGATGTATTGGATGAGCACGCTGTGGATTCGATAGCCGTTGGGTTAGCTGTTTTTCGGAACTTAATAAAATGAACCTACTTAACTTAGCTGCCGTAATGGGACATAATGTTCCTATGTCTGCACTATCACTCTGTGATACAATTCTGGAACGGATTTATACGCAATGTCCACCGCTGGTGTTAGTCCTAGGCAAGGAGGATACGGGTGAAGGGATTCTAGACGCGTTTGCGGCGTTACCGGATAATTACCGAGCCTGTATTGAGACGATATCTATTGTTACAGTATTGGAAACACAAGTTGTCGTACATGACGTAACGTTATATAGGGCTAGCACCGCGTATAAGGCTCATCAGTGCGAGATATGGCCTAGACGACTGTTAGGTATTGCTTTGTGTGCAATGCTGCTTATATCGCTTTATTACGTCGCCTATTACGTGTTCATTTTAAAGTCACAAGGTGAACATTTAGACGGTGTTGTATATGATGCGTTACAAACGTTTTACCTCGTAATAAAGCCTTTCTTATTTTAGGGCATAGTAGACTTAGTGTACCCTAGGGTACACTAAGTCTACTATGCCGCTATGTGATGCGTAAATCATCTTTTGCCTTTTCGCGTAAATAAAACTCCACTGCGTTCTTACGTAACATATACACCGGAGTTAACCTACGTCGAGGGCGATAGAAACGAATAATCTGATGTATCAACGGCAAGCATAACTTTGGATAATGTCGTTGCCTAAGCATGTCCGTAAATACTAATGCGATATGCCGCTCCTCTATTGCAAAGGGTCTTTTCCGATAAAGGAGCGAACGAGTTTCTTCCAAATAATACAGCATTACGATACAATCCGTATATCGCGCAGGGATTAACCACGACAATGGCCGTGTTAGGCACGGGTATTCAATTAAATAACCGGGTGGTACATATAGACTAAACCCTTCATTTAAGCGGTCTTCGCTATAGCAATACGCCTTAGTTGTTACCCAATACTCACCACCTAATAAAAGACTGGCCCGTTCGGACTTAATCATACCGCCTCCCGATATATGTTATTACTCCAGAAGATCCCAGTCTGGGATAATTCCCGCAGTCCAATCGGCATCGCTAGCGGTTCGGACGTACAACGCTGATCTTGCCCAGCCCAACCAAATGCCGCTGCCGGATGTTTCATAGTATACTTGACAGATTATCTGTACTATCCACCGCGTGTGTGTGTTGGCAGGTTCCGTGCCTACGGCTATGGTACAAGTACCCGTCCAAGCCCCCGTCAGCAGAATAAAGAAATAATTTGGATCATTAAGTGCCGGTGGTATATTTAGTATGTTGTCGCTAAGTGTAAAATAATACCCTCTCTCACTCACACTATCGGGTAAATTGAACGTTATCGATGGATCATCAAGTGTATGCCGTAGTGCATTTAGGTCGTAGTTACTAAGAGCAGTACTGATCCGGTAGTCATAGCCTGCTTGGTTGTAGTAAGGCCAATAATAAGGCGTAGGACTGAATCTAGCAAACATATATGCCTGATACGGTGACGCATTCAGGTATAATTGCGTCATGTACGACGTATCGTCAAGCCAACTGGTGTACACAGGAGGAGATACTCCGTCATTAATCGTTGATCTAAACTTTACGGATGTTAGAGGGGTGGTAACGCTGATATCTTCTACTTTCTGCAAAACTTGTATAACTGACTGCGTCGCACTTGCCGGTAGGACTCTCAAAACTCCATAGTCAGGTACAATGGACGAGTAGCCTGCCGGAAATCCGGTATTGGTGACGCTATCTAATAGGTATGTGCCTTCGCCGATTATATTGCCTAGATTAGTATTGGTGGTAATATAGTCAATGGGGGCTGTTATAACCCAGTTAGTGGTGTGCAGTGCGCTACTATAGTACTGTAATATACGCGCATAGCTAGTGGCGTTTGTTAAGTTCCTAGCAATTTGAATAGTATAATAATCGCCGCCGGGGCCAGCTGTTGTTATTACCTGTAATGTAAAGTCTGATTCTACGCCTTGCGACGGCGGTGCATGACCCAAGTTATCAGAAGTTTTAAAGTTAAAAAACCCCGTTGCAATATAGGTGTTTAAGTCACCATAGCTACTGACCGGAATCGATGTAACACCTGAGCCGG